>Ga0302225_10000282_pt1 | contig 40108 bp, 13 predicted proteins | sample II_Palsa_E3_2_FD_193515 | JGI IMG/M metagenome (GOLD analysis project Ga0302225, IMG submission 193515) | Peat permafrost microbial communities from Stordalen Mire near Abisko, Sweden - II_Palsa_E3_2 | ecosystem: Environmental > Terrestrial > Soil > Palsa > Peat permafrost | place: Sweden...
CCCGTCCATTCCGCTTTTTCAATATCAAAAACAGCAAAAACCCTTTAGATGACATCATCTGAAGGGTTTTTCATTTTCAGGGCATATCAAAAATTTTGAATATTACCTGAGAAATGTACGCAAGTGTGAAAACAATTCAGCTGTAAATATATCAAGAACCTTGGCAAGATCGTTCTGCCGGGCAATAGTTGGCTTATAGTTGATTCTTATGTAAACTATACCCCCCCCAACAGAAAACTGTACATAAAGAGGTTTTGAATGAAGAGGAACTACGCCGATTAAGCAAAAAGAAGTTAAGCGTAGAGCACACCTCCATTTTGCTACCAAAGCAAGAAGCCTTTTAGATTATCTCTAAAAGGCTTCTTGCTTTGGTAGCTTTCATTATGTGTTAACAATAAATGTATACAAGATTTTCCGGAGAACTATTCAACCTCGGATTTAATTAATGCTCCTTGAATATTAAATTTATATATCCGGACATCGCTTACAGGTTGTTTACTTGCTACATTAATTACCACATGCGGAAGAATGTTTACGTTAGTAATAAAATAGTTCTCGTTACCCATTTGTGCTACCCCATTATTTACGTTGATTTCGTTGAGTGATATGCTTAAGCCCTTGCCAATGGCTTTAACTACCGCTTCTTTACTGGTCCAGTATTTATAAAATACATTTACATCATTATTTTGAATATCGGCCCATTCATTTATATTCCACAAATTCTGAAAATCATCAATGTTTAATGCTTTAATAACCTCGGCATCAATACCTATTGTTGTTGTATCGTTTGATATAATGCAGGCAACAAAATTGCCGGAATGAGTAATATTAAATCCTACCAAATCATTCTCAAAATATGGCTTCCCATAGGCATTATATTTTATTTCGTTTAGGTTTATGGCAATGCCACAATCCAGTAAACCCTGCTTTAGCAATAGTTTACCGAATAAGGATGCATGGGCATCCTGCCACCTTCTGAACTTCTTTATTTTCTCCTGCTGATCAGCAGGCAGAAGACTCAGTTTTTCCATAAAAAGCGGTAAGCTTAATGGGTCATCAATCAAATAATAGTATAACGATGTCATAATATATAAATGAAAATCCTATTGATTACAAATAAACAATTTACTGTTTTAAACTTATTTCTTAAGTTTTCGAAACAAAAAGGTGGCAACTCCACAAACAGCTATAACGGGCATCAAAAAGGACACTTTTTTGATGGGAATTATGGCCTCTTTATACAGTTTACGTACAAATGAATTTGTAAAATCACCAAATTTATGAAGTGGGCTTGCCCAGCAGTAGGCCAGTGTAAAGCCTATCTCGCCATCTAAAGGGACTACCCCGTGGTGCCAATACGGAGGAATGTACAAAGCATCCCCTTCCTCTACATTTATAATGGAGGGGTTCAGGCTAATATTCTGATTTAAAGATTGCCCCTCCATATGGAGTTCCTGTTGCATAAATGCTGCAACATGCATTGGATTTGAAATTTGCGGTGAAAATAAAGCTACTTTTTTACCGCCTTTAATCTGGCACATCAATGTTTCATCAGTATCATGATAATGCCAGGTGGTTGCAGCTCTGCGATACATAAACATCCGCATACGATCATACAATCTCGGCAGTGGCGAATCGGGCATAAACTTAAATCCTGGCAAGTCCGCAATTAGTTTCTCAAAGCGGCTGTTAGGGGCTACGGGTTCCGATGGCATGCTAAATATATGGTCTAAACCACTAAATAATCTGTCTATCGCCTCATAAAAGCCCAAATCTATCCCCATCCTGTTCTTAATTCTACCATAATTATGATGCGGATAAGCACATAGAGGAAAATCATCACAGGTCGATTTCCAATAATCAATATCACCCCATTTATTTGATGCAGGCCAATGGCTTACAGCACCTTTTATTAGGCAAGGCTGGTTATTATTTACCCACTCTTTTATAAAAACATCTTTACTCAGCTCTTCAGCTTTTACAACAGGCACACTTTTAGCATTAGCTATGCCTGGTACGATATGAAAAAAATCATGAGCAATTTCTTCCATTTCGGTTAATTCTTGTTCAAGGGATATCTGTTTATTCATTTTTAATTTATTTAATAGACTATAAAGCAATTGGTTAACAACAAACTGTAACAATTACAAAAGAGAACTAGCTAACATATTATCTATTTTATAATGAGTAGATACATATTCTGCCCTACCCGAATCCATTTTTAATATTTTGTCTGCCACATCAAAATAATGATCATCGTGAGTAATGGCAATAACAATTTTGCCCCGTTCCCGCATTTCCGGAAGTATTACTTTGTAAAAAAACCTTCTGTACTCCGGGTCCTGATCTGCAGACCATTCATCAAATAAATAGATTGGAGAATCTTCAAGAAAGCACTGCAATAATGCAAGTCTTTTTCTTTGCCCTGCAGAAAGATCAATTGTACTGTACTCATTGTCCTGCAAATTTACCTTGCCGGTTAAACCCAGCATTGTAAGGTAATCGTTAATTACCTCATCGCCTTGTGCAGTATCTATACCGTAAAGTTTTTCAAAAAGATGGCAAGGATTAAAAACTGCTGAGAAATATTCACCCAACATAGCGCAGCCCACATCCTGGCCGTTGATTAATATTGTACCCGATGTTGGCGGATACAACCCTGTAAGTAGCTTAGCCAATGTAGTTTTACCGCTTCCGTTACCGCCAATAATAAATATGATCTCTCCCCGCTCGGCATCCATATCAATGGGGCCTATTGAAAACGACTCTCCGCCTTTGCTGTTTTTGTATTGATAGGTAACTCCGTTGGCTTTAATTTTAAAAACATTTTTCTTATCAATTGCCGACACAAGCTTTCCGGTATTTAAATCGGCCGGGATATCATTAATAAACTGCTGTATCCTGTTCCATGCAACCCTTAAAAGCATAATACCCGGAACAGAGTTTAAAATAACATTTAAGGGGCCGTTTAAGTATAGTAACAGTATTACAAAGTTTGCAACCTTATAAAGTTCAATATCGGGGAACAGCTCGGGTATACCAAAGGCGGAAAGCCCCATTAATACCATAAGCGATAACTCGCCCAGCAAAGAAGCATACAGGAGTTTGGTTTGAGCGATATTACTTTTTTCGCTGAATTCATGCGCGGTGTTTGCCACATCATTACCATAAGCAACTCTTTTTGATTGATGTAAACTTAATTCTTTATAGCCATCAATTATACCGCTTAACAAACGCATAAACATGTTTTGGCTATCCCTGGCTTTCTCAAAATAAATATGGGTTGCCCGGCTAATGGTTGTATAAGCAATTGAAATAACTATAATAAGAGCGATTGTAAGAATTGTGGCCCATAGCTCAAGCGTTGCCAGGTACAAAAAGATACCGGCCACTGTAACTGTGCTGCTAATAAGCGCCACAATCATATTTACCGCATTCCCTACCGTACTTACATCATCATTAAGGGTGGAATATATGCGGCCCTTGTCTATCTTTTCAAATTTGTGATAAGATGTAGAAAAGATTTTTTTAATAAGTTTAACCCTAACATCATACACTACTTTACGCGTAGTATTTATTAAGCTTACCTGTACGTAACGCCTGCCAAGCAAATACACCAATAACATAACCCCATAATAAAATGCCAGGTATTTTACTTCTATACTTTCTTGTAGTGATGAGGTGATCAATAATATCATGCCCATGTTTGACAAGCCTGACAGGATACTCATTAAAGAAATTAACGGTATTTTACTTTTAAAGTTATAGCCCGAAGGCAGAAACAATGATATAAAGTAAGACAGGTAACTGGTAAAGATAGATGCGATAATCAATTTAATCATCACCACAAAACTATCGGGACTCCAAACCCTGATAGCTCCCCACGAAAACCCGAAAACATTTGGCAACAAGTAAATGCTGTAAACAATGGGTACTACAAGTAGCACAGCAATAAAAAACTGGAAAACGCTTTTGCTATCGGGCAATTGCAATTTTCGCTTTTTACTTATCCGCCCTAATTGTATAAAAAGAATTAGACCAACAACAGCAAGCGTATAAACCGCCAGTGCACCACTAACTATTGTGAAAATTTTATCGCCGCTATTATCGGGCTCAGGTAGCTTTTTAAGATCCTCTCCAGAAAGCATCGCCATAATTTTAGCACCAAGGTATTGGGCCGCATTACTGCTGGAATTGGTTAATATAACTAGCCCCAAACGTTTTGCCGGGATAAAAGCTACATAAGAAGTAAAATTGGGGTTAACACCATCATGCATAATTTGCCCATTGCCGCTAAGGGATACTTCCCAACCCATAGCGTAAGACATTAGCCCCGAAGGAGCAACAGTTTCATCGCGCTGATGTGTAATGTAGGCATATTTGTATAATGGCGAATTGGTGAGCCCCATTTGAAAACGCAACCATTTTACCATATCAGTTGCGTTTGATATAACATAACCCGCTGCATTATTTCCCTTAAATAAAGGAGAATTATATGCCCTTGCATTTAAGAATGACACCTTATAACCCTGGGCAATACCTGCATTATTTACAGGCACTCCTATTGATGTTTGCCCAAGCTGTAAGCCATCTAATACATATTGTTGAATGTAACTTTCAAATGGCTTACCGGTTATGATTTGTATAACCAATGCTATAATATCATAGTTAATAGTTGCATATTCATACTGCGTTCCGGGCAGGTTATGAAGTTGTATTGAAGCTACATTTCTTACCGTTTGCGCCAACGCGCCTGCATCGTTACGCTGTGGTATAGTTGAAATAGTTTTCCAGGGGATTCCGCTGGTGTGATTCAATAATTGCCTGAGCGTAACTGGCACCAGCGCCTTTTTATAAGTAGCCTTAAACCATGGCAAATATTTAGATACCGGCTGATCGAGGTTAATGTGTTGTTCATTTGCCAGTTTAATCATGGCTAAGGCAGTAAAAGCCTTACTACACGAACCTATCTGGAATAAAGTTTGAGGTGTAACCCTTGTATTACTTTCCAGGTTGCTGTAACCATAAGTTTTTATCTGCTGTTGCCCGCCATTTATAATGGCAATACTTAACCCAGGCACATAGTTATCCTTCATTATTTTATTTATGAGGGAATCAATGCGGCTGCCGGGAACAGCAGGTATTTTCCCTGCATAGCTATTCAGGTATCCGAGGAATATAAAGGCAACAAACAGCCACATCCCTGCCGCCGGTGCATGTAATTTTTTGTAAATCATTACTATAAGTTTATTTGCGTAAGTAAGCCAGGTAGTGCGGTTTTATAAATATTCCGGTGCGAAAGACAATTGATAAAACTGTTCATCATCAATATCATCCTCAGGAATTGCAGCAAGTTGTTTAGACGCTTTGCACAATGCAAGCGCAAGAACTTCCGATGCATCAATCAATGGTATGGTTTTTACTCCCAGGTTTTTTACCAATACTGAAAGTTCTGTGCAACCAAGAATCACAATATCCGTTTGTTCCGATTCAAAAAATCCGAGCGCGCGTTGCAACAATAAAATTGCCCGTTGTGTAACATTCCCGGCGTTTGCTTTAATCCCATAAACAGGATTGTAAATCATATCATGAATAACGTTGTGTTGGAATGAAACATCAGGAAGCACAACTTCGTAACCTAAGTTTTGTAAAATGCTTTTATACATCCCAAACTTATAAGTACCGTTAGTAGCCATAAGCCCTACACGCTTTACATTTTTATAATTTTCATTTATAAACCTGCATGTTTCAAAGGGCATGTTAACTATCTGCACGTTGCAATTCATTTGCTTCATTTCCTGCAGTATTACATTAAAAATCTGTGGCGAATATGTTGTATTACAAGCGAGCCCTATTACATCAGCTCCCGCTAACTCCAGCTTTTTAACAATTGCGGCAATTGAATACGCCGGATTAATTGTTGTTCGCCCTTCAAGAAAAGAGGTACGATCTGTAATTGTGCCCGGCAAAGACATTAGTATGGCTGGTAAATGGTCCTGATCAGATGCGGCCGGGGTTTGGTTTAGGATTGATTGCAATAAATTAACACCAGCCTCGGGGCCCATGCCACCTACAATACCTATTGTTTTGTTTTTTCTTCCTGTTATCATAACATATGCTTTAAATACTATTCTGACATGGATACTAACACTTTTCGGTTGCCGGCATATGGGTTGCGGCCATGGGCTAATAATTCATTATCAAGTATCAGCAGCTCATTTCTTTCCCAAACGGGCGCTACCGTTACCTTTGCAATGGTATTTAACACCTCGGTGATGATATCTTCACTAATATTTTTGCCGTCGCCAAATGTTACATACATTGGGTACTCTTCAGGCGAATCATATAATATGCTTAAGGTTTCTTTCATTTCTTCACCCAATTGTATGGGATGAAATTGATCCATCTGGTTAAACCATAATCTTTCTCCTGTGACCCTATGGTTAATAATTCCTTTGCTATACTGTTTTAACTTTACGTTTCCGTTAGCGCTCCACGTTAAATTTATTCCATAAGATTTGCAGTAAGCCTCCAGCTCATTTTTATCCTCCGTTTCAAAAGTCTCCTGCCATGATGGCCCCAATCCGGCACCGCCATGTAAGTTTCTTACATAAATTAACCCTTTTTCTGCTATCTCATTAACAATCTCCAGATCCATCTCTTTTAAAATAGCCCGGCTATCTGCAATAAGTGTTTCACCACCTTCAGCAGCAGGTTGCAGGCAGCTAAAAAAAAGTTTGTTTGGCCATTTTGCTGAATATGATAGCTCGTTATGCATGGTAATCTTTTGAGTTTTGTCATACTCGGTAGAGGTGTATATGTTAGATGATAATTTGGTACGGGGCGAATTCCCATCGATGTAACTCATAAATTTTTCAGAAATAGAGTCAACAATGTGCTTAAAATCTTCCTGTGTATCTATCTGAATGCCTTTAAATTTTACAGCGGCCCTGGTTAAAGCTTTATCAATTGCAGCACTGTTAGCTTTATAGTAGCCTATAAATCCATCAGGAGTTACGTTGGGCAGGGTTATTACCTCAAGCACATTTTTTGTAACCGGTTTAAGTAGAGTTTCCATAATTCTGTTGTTTTTATTGGTAAATAGTTGATATAAATTCTTAGTAATATTTGGGGGGCTACGCATTATATAGGCGGCCTTATTTAGGTTTACTCAAATTAGCTTTTGCATCTTTAAGCGGCCCTTCAATATCCCACATATCAAAATTTAATTGCTTTGCTTTACTTAAATTAGCGTAAGCCAGGTCGTATTTTTTTGTTTGATAATACACTCCGCCTAACAGGCAATAGGATAATGAAGAGTCGGGGAATAAGCTAACATTCATTTCTAACAGCTTGCGCGATAGTTCCATATCATGCGACATAAAAGTGTCACCCAACTCATTTAAGGTATTGGGCTTAATAGTTTTTTCTGTTTTTAGGTTTTGGATTTCAGCAAACATCGCATCCGCATTTTTTTCGCGGTAGATCCTGAATAAGCTAATAGCCTGGCTTGGATAAACTGAGTAAAATGAAGTTGCAAAAAGGGCGTTTAAATTGAACCTGGTAGTTAATTGTGAAAGATACCCGGTCATCAGCTCTCCCCTGTCGCTATTGGTAAAAAGCACAAATCCTCTTTTATATTTTACTGAATAAAATACCTCTGATTTAAATCCGTCATTTATCCCGTTGAAAAAAGCAAGTGTGTCGTCAGGTGTTTTTAACAGGAAAAAGCCTTCGCTCAACCAAATGGCATTGCTGCTTTCATTCATCCTGATAATCGGCTTCGTCATGCGCCTTAGACCATCGGCTGAAAGATTTTTTCCATTAAACATGCCTACAATTAAACGTGCATAATCAGCTGCTGTAGTATGCATACCCGATGCCGGTACTGCTTCCTGATTTTTCCACTTCTTTACAGGCACTTCCATATCGGAGTAGCCTGTAGCATAATCTGTTGGGGATGCCGCAAGGTGAAGGCTATCATTTTTTTCAATATACTTTAGGTAAGTTGAATTTAAATGAAGCGGCTCCAGCACCATTTTGCTTACATATACATCATAAGGCTCATTAAGCAGTTTTGCTACTACCTTGGCCAGGTACTGAAATCCCTCACCCGAATAAACAAATTTGCTGCCGGGCTCGGCTACTATTTCCAGTACTTTCGGGTCATTTTCCCATTGCCAGTTTTCAATACCTGATGAGTGGCTTAATATCATGCGGGCGGTTATTAGTTTATAACGCGGGTCATGTTTAAGCGGTTCGTATTCGAGGTATTGATACAAAGGTTTATTTAAATCAATTTTTTGTTCATCGGCAAGCTTTTGCACCACATAAACCAATAACATTTTAGATAAAGAGCATGCTTCAAACACACTTTTATCAGTTACCGGATCATTATTTTTCAACTCTTTGTAACCGTAATTTTTAGCATATGCTACTTGGTTATTTTCAATAATTGCAATTGAACTGCCTGGAACACCTACTTCAAGCATCATTTTTTTCACTTCATTGTCAAAAGTGCTTGCATAAACCCGTTGATGATCAGATATAAACGAAGTTGGTTGCTGTGCATTTAAACTTGCATAAAATAAAAGCCCCGTAAGTGAAAAAATCAACTTAAGCAGGTGGCTTTTTGAAGCCCGGTTGCCGGGCCATGATTTAGTAAGGATCTTCATAAGTTTTTTAGTATTAAATTAAAAAGCGCGTTTATACTGCCCAACTTGTAGTTTACACTATTACCATAACCCTTGTTACCGGTAATATTTAAGAAAGCAGTAATTAACGCATTATATAGCCGGAGAAAATGGCGATGCTATTTCAGTATTATTAGACATATACCTGGATCTTGGTTTGCAGAGCGTATGAGCCCGTGAAAAGGGTTAAGCTTATATTGGCAATACCTCTAACAGGCCCTCTGTCATACAGTATCTCGCACCTTCCAGCACATATTCTTTAATCATCATTTTTAAATGCTCTTCGTCTTCAACTTTAAAATTCACTTTCAATATTTCAATAAGCTCCTGATCCTGCTTGTTAAAAAACGTCATAACATTATCGCATACTTGTTTAATATCTGAGGGAACGTTAAATCTGTCATAAATAAATTTAAGCATACTTAATGGGGCAACGTGCAGGCTATCAATACTAGATACTGCATAAAAGCAACTATTAACACCATAGAACTGCATGAAATTTATGAATGATTCTTTGTCAAAGTTTACGAGATCGATATCAATATATTCGTCACTAAATACTTTAACCTTTTTAGATTGCACCAGCTTTAAATCCTGAAATTCTTCGGGATTAAGATTCATCACCCGATCAATATTTAGAATATCGGCCGCGCTATAGATGTCACTGGCTTTTAACTGTGCAATAGTCGAGATCAGGAAACTTTCTTTGTTTAGCTCACATAATACCTTGGCTGTTTCCAAAGTATCAGATCCGGCAATAACCTTTGCCGCGAAATTTGCAAAACCACTCATTTCTATATCGTCCGTTGCATTTATAAACTCGTTATAAGCATCAGGATATAATGCTTTAACAGCGGGTAATGCTTTCTTATAATTACTGCTGAAATAGGTTTCAAACAATTCCTTATTTCCTTGCTTAAAAATTGAGGATTCCGGCAGTTGTGATAAATCAGCCGTAGTACTACATTCAGGCATTATACAAAGTGCGGCATGTTGTTGATCCGAATTAACAAATTTGAGCAGGAAGTACCCCATTCCTAGCGCATTATCCATTGTAAAATCCAGGTTGTCCTTTACTTTATTAAAATCTTCAATTAACTTGTTGGCAATAACACGTGTTGATTTTATAACATTGTCATCGTTTGTAAATTCGCCCGCCTGCATAAGCGCAAGGCCTATACCTGCTAAACCAGAGAAAAGCCCGTATGATTCTTTTTCGCTTATTTCGCCACACAATTGTTCAGCTGCAAACGCGTCTTTTCTAATCGCTTCCAATACTTGAGTTTTATCCCCTCCGGTGTATAAATTCACCAACTCATACCCTAACGAGCCATAACCTAGTGACAACCGAAATACTTTAGAAACATTTGCAGATGGATCATTTAATCTTTTCTCTAATTGATCTTTGTCATAAGCCAATGCTTTTTGTACAAGTTTTTGTAAAAGAGTGTTTTTAAAACTATTACCGATCCTGTTTAACACAAAAGCAACTCCTGTATTGCCTGTAGCATATCCGTTATTTTTATAATCACGGTTAGTTATCCCGCCCCAAAAAATACCATTTTCGCCCTGATAGCAATTGTATAGCAGCTTTAATGTGTATTTTTCAACATGTTCCAATAACCATAAATTGCCTGTTTTAAGATATAGCTCGTGTGTAAATAACAGCACACCCGCAATACCGTCGGCTAAACCATACCTGCTAATAATTCCATTAAAATAGGCGTTGCTGGTGTAATATTCTTTTGCCATTGCAACTGCTTTATTTAAATAATCTACCTCGCCGGTAAGTTCATTAATCCTTAAATAAAACATACCTAATCCCAGTTTACCCTTAAGCAGGCTGTAGTTATTAGTCGGATTTTCAGCCGAGTATTTTTCTATCCATTTTATTTCATCAACAATGCTGTTCCAAATTGATTTTTCGTTGGTTGCTTTATATAATTCAAGCATAAAAAACAATGCGCCCACCCGGCCATCGTAAATACTATCGGCCCGGGAATTATTATTATCAACTGTCAAATTATCATGATGATGCTGCATTTTGTAAAAAATTTCATATGCAAGATCTTTTACTGTATTTTTAATTGTGTTCATAATTATCAAATTTCTATAGCGTTTATATGATCGTTAATAAGGTGGTAGTATTCAGGGTAATGCTCTTTTAATTTTAATTCCAATAACTCATAAATCAAGCGGTTCTTTTTAAAAGTGCCGCAGCAATGCATGTAACCTCCGTATTTTCTATTTGCCTCGTGAAAAAACCCGATATCACGGGGGATATCAACTTCATCCGGAAATAGGTGGGTAATGCTTTTATTAGAGCCATCGGCTAGTTGGTTAAAAACCATTTGCTCATAAATCACATTGATGTATGCGGAATTAAGGTTTTTGATATTTTCGTTGATATACTGCTCGTTAGCATGCAGAAATCCGAATATTTCGCGAGTATAGTTTTTAAAGAAACTAACGTCTGTACCGCCTAATATCCCAGCATTGCTATACGAAATGCTTTCCACACCTTTTAACTTTTGTAAATAATCGGGTATATAATTAAGGCCGGTATATATTTCATTAAAAGTTGCAGTGGCATCTTTTACAGTAGTTTCAAAATTTTGAGCTACCAGGGCTGCATTTTCAATCTCTTCAGAGAAAGCATCCCATATAAATATGTCATTATCAACATGCAAAAATGGGTCATCCTGTATGCGGTAAGCCTCAATTTTACCCAATGCCCATAAGCCCGGGTGATATTCATTAAGGCTATTTAATTCTAAAGACACCTTGGTATAAGGAAGCTTCATTTTATCAATAAGCAGGTATTTACCAAGGTCGTCTGTAACCAGTTCAACCTCGTCGTAAAATTTCCTTAGCTGCAGGCAGCTTAACGCCAGGCTAAAGTAATTATATCTTCTTGCCTGCCACCCGCCGTTCATACGCGAGTCTTTTAATGAGTCGCCCGATTGTAAAAAGGGCTTTGTCCAAAAGCTTTGAATTATTTTCATTTTTTGATATGGTTTTTAAGTTTGTTTAAAAAAGGATTGGCCACGCATAGCCGCGCTGTGCTGTAGATAGTACAGATATTACTTAAATAAAAAATGGGGATCCGGTATATTTTAACAGGTTATTAAATAATCCGGCGCTATAATTTCATTTGTATTGTTGATGATTTTAACCAGTATACTATCGAATATAGAAGTATATAACTCCATAGTTGCATCATCAATGTAAGGTGTGGCATACTCATGCATATTCAGTAGCCGCTCATTATTTAAATTGTAGTTAACATTGAATGATGTACTTGTTCTTACAAAGTTGTCAAACTCAACACGATTAATTTTGGAATCGCTCATAGGCAGAAGCTCCATGGCTTCCATCAAATGCCATCTTACAAAATTAAATACCGTGTCGAAATACTCGTTTTTAAAATCCTCTTTCCCCTTAATTACCTTATTAATTGTAGCTAAAGAAACAGTATCATATTTTTTAAATTCGGCTAGTTTTTGATCAACAATGATGATTAATTCCTTCCAGCTAATGTTTTCGGGTATTTTTATCCTTACCGGTAATGGATTTACAAAACATCCCAGTAAACGCTCGCCATTTTGTTTTAATGGCCGATTAAAACTTAACAAACCCACCAAAACATCAGTTTCTCCAGATAACAAGCTCATTGTGTATACATAGGCGGCAAACAATATATTTTTTATTGTAGTACCTTCTTTTGCGGCTATGTTTTCCAGGTTTCTCACCAGTTCCTTTGATGATTTTTGCCTAATTGATTTAAATTGTTTTGGCCCTGTATTATTATTTAATTTAAGTTTTTTACAACCAGCAAGTTCTTTCTCCCAATAATAATGCACTGCTTTATTATTTTTGTTGATCAACTCCTGTATAATAAAATCTTTATAACCGGGCGCTTGAAAATGGCAGGGTATATCGCCTTGCTTTACCAAGGTGCTGTAAAGCTCGTTAAGTTCTGCAATTACAGCACTCATGCTCCAGCCATCAAGCATTGCACCATAAAACTCAAACAATAATTCGTGATGATCTTCTGATAATTTATATACGATCAAGCGCCATAAAGGTGCGCTATTGGGATTGATATGATCTTTACGGCTTTGCTCTAAATATGATGTAATAGCTGAATGCTGTGCTTCATTATCCCAAGTACTTAAATCCCTGCAATCTATACGTACTTTTATATCTTTATAAATAATGTGCGCGCCTTCTTCTACATTAAATCCTGTTCTTAGGATAGGGTGCCTGTTAACCATTACATCAACAGCTGCTTGCAGCACACCAACATTAAAATTGGTATATGTTACGGGCTGCATGTTTTGCTTAAAATATAACAGATCCTCCGGCCGCGACTTATCGCTGTAGCACATGTACTTTTCCGTATCGCTCATCGGATAAACAGCCTCAATGTTCGGATCAGCATATTTTTGTAAATATTGCTGCTCAAAAATTTCAAGCTCCTTTTCAATAAGCTTGTATTCGTCCGGCGCATTTATCAGGCCTGCTTTGTCAATAAATGCTGCTAGTTGCTGGATGGTATTGTATTCATACAAATTAGCCAGCGCTAAATTAATTTTAAGACTATTGTTAAGGGTACCTATCAGTTTTACAGACAGAATTGAATCTCCGCCAATCCTGAAAAAATTATCGGTTACACCTATTTCTTTTTTCTTTAATATGTCCGACCACAGTTTATGCAATGATATTTCTAAATCAGTTTGGGGCTTAATGTCACTTAGTTTTTCAATATTTTTTAGTTCCATCAGCGTGTTTCGATCAACTTTTCCGTTTGCCGTTACCGGTATTTGATTAACATATATAAAAGATGAAGGAATCATATAATCGGGTAGTTTTGCAGCCATATAAGCAATAAACTCATCTTCATTAAAGCCAGTTTCTGTTACCAGGTAAGCCACTAATTGATACGCGTTATTAGCTTTTTTAGCTAAAACAACGCCATTTTTAATTTGATCGAATGATGTAACAACATACTCTACTTCACCTATTTCAATACGGTTTCCACGTATTTTTATTTGGTTATCTATACGACCGAGATATTCTATTTCGCCATTAGGCAACCATTTACCCAAATCTCCTGTTCTGTATAATCGCGATTGATTGTCAAGGGGATTAAGCACAAATTTTTCGCGGGTAAGCTCTTCACGATTTAAATAGCCAACCGCTAAATTGATTCCTCCTATATAAATTTCACCGGGGATGCCTATTGGCTGTAGCTGTTGTTCTTTATTAAAAACATATAAAGTAGTATTATCAATTGGTTTACCTATCGGTATACTGTGATAATTAGTGGATGCAAGTACTTCGTGGTAAGATACGTCAACCGTAGCCTCAGTAGGGCCATATAAATTGTGCACCCTGGCATGAGGATGGTTGTCTAAAAACTGCTTCGCATCAATAACCTTCAACTCTTCTCCACTAGCAAACAGATGTTTGATACTACTTAATGAATAATTACTGTTAAATTCTTTAAGATATACAAGCAGCATATTTAACATGGTTGGTACAAAATGCAATACCGTTATCTTTTCGTTTTGAATAACTTGACATAATTGCTCAGGGCTTTTTTCAGCGCCTGGTTCTGCCAAAACCAGTTTGGCACCATACATTGACCACCAAAACAATTCCCAAATAGAAACATCAAACACCAACGGTGTTTTTTGTAAAATAACATCTTCGGATTGTAATTGATATTTATTTTGCATCCAGCAAAGGCGGTTTAGCATGGATACATGTTTAATCAACACACCTTTGGGTCTTCCCGTTGAACCGGAAGTATAAATTATATAGGCTACCTCATCAGGTTGAGCATAGTTACATGCCACGGTAGTAGCATCACTTGTTATACTAACCGGTACTCTTTTTATATCATTGGGTATTTCTACATTATTTTTATCAATAAATACCAATTGTGCTGCACTATCCTGCAACATATAAGCAATCCTATCAGCCGGATAAGTTTTTGATATTGGCAGGTAAATACCACCCGCCTTCAGGATTCCAAATATGGCTACTATTAACTCAGCAGATCTGTCGAGCAATACGCCAATTACTTTTTGATCACAATTAAAATTAGCGCGCAAATAATTGGCCACCTGATTCGATTTTTGGTCTAATTCCTGGTACGTTAATGTCGTATCCTTAAATTGAACAGCTATGCTATCAGGCTGAATTTTAACTTGTTGCTGAAATAAATCCAAAATAGTTGTATCTCCGGATATCGGCGTAGATGTATTGTTAAAATCTTCAATAACACTTTTTTTCTCTTCGGGAGATATAATTTCAATATCCTTTATAACACCCTGCTTATTGTTTAATAGCTTTTGCAAAAGGTTTATATAAAGTTTTGCTATGCGCTGAATGTAATTACTGCTAAACTTACCCTTGTGATAATGAATATTCAACTCCATATCTGAGTTAAAACTAAAGCTAAAAAGCAATTCCATATTCAAAGCGTCTTCACTCGAAAATTGCCGCCCGCCTTCAATTTGAATTCCTACTTTTGAAATCCCCTGCAGATTTTGGTTGTGTATATTTAATATGGCATGCAAAGAACCATTGTTTTTACAATCCTGATTCAGGTTTTGACTAACATAGGTTACCAACTGAGGAAAGCTGAATGCTGAAAAGTTATTCATCCTCACCGGGATAATTCCATTACCATATGTTAAACTATCATTGTTATCTACAGGTACAAAAACATTTACGTCATTTATAGATGAGCATTTTTGTGTTAATACGCCAAGTGCAGCCAATAATATTATACGTTTGCTGGCTAAAGAATTTGCAATTTGATCCAATTTACTTAAGATAGCAGCAGGAATATTTGTTGCAATTACAGCTCTCTCGCCTGTTATATCATCTGTTAAAACACCATCTTGAAAGTAATTATTAAATTCAAAATCTTTTAAACGGTTGATCCAATAGTTACGCATCCTGATATTTTTATTTGCATTCAATGCTTTCAGGTCCAGCTTTGATTCCATGGTTAGGTGTTATTAATTGTGATAATTTTATTTCAACTCTTATTGTAAAGTGCCGCCGAAAAAGGCATAATACTTTACGCTTGATGAATAGCCTGATTTTTTCAAGAAAATTTACTTTTAGAAAGCGCTTTAGTAAGCAATTAAAAATTAAATTGAACTTCTTCTACGCTATTGGCTTCAGTATCATTCTCCACTAAATCTGTATCTGCATACTCAACAATAAGCGCATTGGGGTTGGCTGCTATATTAGCCGTAAGTATTTGAAACTGCTCCGCGATTAACTCAGCATCGGCCTTTGTAAAGTATTTAGATGCGTATTCTAATCTGAAATGAAATGCATTTGCACCTTCGTTACAAAACAGGGTAACCGGGTACTTAAAAGTTCTATTTTCAAACTCGTATTGTATAAACTGCAGGTTACTTGTTTTCACCAATTCTCTTTCATAATTCTGAAAAACAAACATGGCATCAAACAAACTTTTAACAGGGGTATCCTTTCCTTTATTCAGCTCGCTTATAATATCTGCCAAATCATATAATTGTTTACTGCTTGCCTTTATAAAGTGATTATGTACTTGTTGTACAAGAGTTTTAAAGGTATCTCCTGTGTTTATTTTATTCCTAACCGGTAATGTCTTTACAAACATTCCAATAACCTTGTCTACCTCTTCCTGCATGCGCCCGGCTGTGTTTACGCCGATTACAATATCATCCTGACCTGTTAATTGTGTCAAAAACACGTAAAATATGGCAAACAAGCCTGAGAATGTCGTAATGTGTTTTTCATTTAAAAAGTTTAACAGAGGTTGGTAGGTGTGTTTGTCAATATCAAACAAAATATTGCCTCCTTCCTGTCCATTATTTTCACTTAATAATGTACAAGGTAAATTAAGTTCAGGCGCAGGTGTTTCAAATTCTTTTAACCAAAATTCACGCAAAGCAATATAATTGTGTGTATTTTTAAAGGCAAATTCCCATTCCGCATAATCCTTATATTGAATAACCAACGGTTGTAATTGCTCGCCTTCGTATATTTTTAAGTAATCTGTATACAACAATGTTTGCGATATTCCATCACACACAATATGATGCACATCCATCACCAATATTTTTTTGGCAGATGGCAATATGATTATACCACAACGAATCAGCGGCCCACGTGCAAGATCAAATGGTTTTATAAAAGCATTAATGGCTTCAAAAGCATTATCATCATCACTAATAATCCGCTCAACGGATACATTCAATTCTTCAGCAACCACCTGGTATAATTCGCCTTGCTCAACTTTAAAAGTTGTGCGCAAGCTTTCATGGCGTTGTACTAAGCAGCTAAGTGCTTTTTCAATTTTTTCAGAGTCGATTTTACCTTTTAACTCCCAGGCCATTGGCAAATTATAAGCTGTGCTTGTTGGGTTTAAAGCATAATTAAAATATATACGCTCCTGTGTTGCCGATAAATGATATTCCGGGGCAGATGCCACCACCGGGATTGTAAAACTATCATCTACTTTAGATGCCGCAATAAGGATAGCCTGTTTTTGAACCGTCATGTTTTTAAACAAATCAGTTAAAGCTATCCTTACATCAAATTCTTTATAAATTTTAGCTATCAGGCGCATAATTGTCAATGAGCTTCCTCCCTGGGTATTAAAAGCGGCATCGGTAGAAATAGGTTTATCTCCCAGTAATTCTTTCCATATGATTAATAGGCTGTTTTCAATCTCATTTTGTGGCGCTATAATTACTTCCTCTGCTTTATAGTCAGCAAGTTGTTTGTAATTAATTTTTCCGTTGCTAAGAAGCGGGAAAGCATCAAGCACTGTTATTTTTGACGGAAGCATGTATGCAGGAATATGCTTTTGATTATACTCCTCCAGTGCGGTTAATAATTTATCTTCTTGTAATTCGATATCATTCTTTATAACAAATGCCGCTAACGATTGATTCTGGTTTTGTTCTATAACGGGAATAACAATTACATCTTTTAAAAGGGCCGACTGTCTAAGTAAAGCTTCTACTTCGTCAAGTTCTATTCTTATTCCACGCAATTTAATTTGCCTGTCTTCCCTGCCAATTAAATCTATAACACCTCCAGCCAGCATCCTTGCCTTATCACCTGTTTTAAAAGCTATCGTTTCGCCTTTTGGCAACATAAGCTTTACAAACTTTTTGCTGTTTAATTCAGGATCATTCAAATACCCTTTAGTCATATAGTCAGAAATTATATAAATCTCTCCTGTTATTAAAGTTCCGCAAGGCTTAAGATCATCTCTTAATATCAATAGCTCTGAATTGGCTATCGGGCGCCCAACAGGAATACGCTTTTGCCTGATATCTTCGCTTTGTATTCTGTGAAAAGAACGGATCATGGTAGTTTCCGATGCACCATATAAATTTACCAGTTGTATCCTGTTGCCTATAACCTCAAACCAATTAATTAGTTCTTCAGGAACAATCCGTTCCCCTGATAAAAGCACATATTTTAAGTTTGAATAGCTACCGGTACGTACATCAGTAGTATTAATACTGTGAAAAAGGCTAGGAACACAGTGTATCACGGTAATATTTGAATCTTCGATCCATTTACCCACATTCTCCGGTGAGAAAAACGACTCCGAGGCCGGTGGTATGCAGATAGTACCACCTGCTAATAATGGTACGAAAATATCCCTTAAAAAAGCATCAAAATAAGGGCTGATAAATTGGCTAAACCTGTCTTTGTCTGTAATACTAAACTCGTTTATCTCCCAATTTAAAAAATGCTGTAAACTACTGTTTTTTCCAATTATTCCTTTTGGTTTACCAGTGGTGCCGGAAGTAAAATACACATAAATACTATCGTCGCCATCAACAATTACGGGCTCAGCAATGCTTTCTTTTTCATCGGCAACAACATTATCAAATAAATAAACATTTGTAACTGCACCAAATTTAATGGTCGCTTCTGTCTCAATATTTGTAATTAAATACTGAAGATCGGTATCGTTCACAATAGCTTCTAAACGTGGTTGTGGCTGGGTTCCGTCAATAGGTATAAAAACGTGACCTGCATTCATTACCCCTATTATCGATGTAATAATATCTGCGCGATTAGTTAAAGAGATTCCTACAAACGTACTTTTGGGTAACTGCTGTTTTATCAGGAATGAAGTAATAGCATTTGCCTTTTGCAATAATTCGGCATATAAAATTTTTTGTTCGCCTTGTTCTATTGCAACTTTTCCGGCATTTGCGGTAAAGCTGTTAAGCAATTGTGTTTGAATAATTTTCGAATTCATAATAATGTGATAAATAGGGTTAATATTTATTTAGCCATTGTGAACATATGGCTGAAAGAGAGTTATAATGACTAATTATTGAAAAACTTATCTAAAAAAATACCGAAGGTGATAACTGTGATAAGCATATCATTTTCGTAAGGCGCATTAATAGTAAAACCATCTTGCATATATATTTTCTTAAGTCTTTCCACTTCATCCGGGTTAAAATACCCTTCTCTTTTTATGCGGTCGTAAGAGAGGATATCCAATACATATTCCGTTTTTTTCTGGAGTAGATATGGGCTGCCGGGCGCAATAAAGTGGAACTTTTCACGATCGAAAACCTCCTTGGGCATAAACCGGCTTGCCATCTTCTTTAATATGTATTTTTCAGTAAACTCGTTTAATTTGAGGTCGGATGGTATACGTGTTGAAAAATCAATAAGATCTTTGTCCAAAAACGGGTACCTAACCTCCACCGAATTCGCCATAGCCATCCTATCGCCATGATCTGAAACCAGGTGGTCTACTAACCGTAATTTATAATCGATATACGCCCGTTTATTAAGTATATCCAGATCTTGTATTTTACTTTTATCAATAATCGGGTGGTTCAGGCAGTTAATCTCTTCAAAAGAGGCATTCAATTCACTGGAATAAAGATTTCTTTTAACTTGGTCGTACTCCAAAAAATTGCGCTCGTAAAAAAACGAACTGTCTCCCCATAATTTTTCGCGTAAGGCTAATTCATCTTTTTGAGTATGATTTTGTATGATACCCATTTGACGCATCTTATCAAATCTATAGCCAACATATCCGGCAAAAAACTCGTCAGCACCTTCACCAGATAGGATCACCTTTAACCCTTTGGCTCTTACCGCCTCTGATAAACACAATGATGCTGTATTATAGGTTTCTTTGATTGGGCATTCACTATAGTAAACCGATTCTTGTAACCTGTTTATAATATCATCATAAATAAAGGTTTTTTGATTAAGATTTGAGTTACTCTCTTTTGCAATAAGCTTTTGGTATACCGACTCTGAATGCTGTGACTCTACAAAGTCAATCGAAAATGCTTCTTTAGAAACGCCGGGTTGTAGCTGACTTGTCTTCATGGTGATCATCGATGAATCGAGGCCACCGCTTAAATAAAGCCCTGTTGGTACATCGGCGCGAAGCCGTAAATTTATTGCCTTCTCAAACAGATCTTCCAACTCATCAATATATTCGCTTTCTGTTTTATCACCCATGGCAATAGTTCCTTTAGGGTAGTTTAAATCCCAGTATTCTGTATTCGTATGTTCCCCTGATGGTAAAATAGTAAGGTAATGACCATTCTCCAGGCTGTTTATGTTTTTAAACATTGTTCTGGGGCTTATTAAGCCGGCAAAAGTCATAACCTGATCTAATCCGGTTAAATCCAATTGCTTGTCGACCAGCGGGTGTGCAAGAATAGCTTTGATTTCAGAAGCGAAAATGAATGTATTTTTTGTGAAGGTGTAGAATAATGGTATTATACCCATTTGATCCCTCACACAAAACATAGTATTCCTTTTTTTATCGAAAAGAGAAAAGGCAAACTGCCCGTTCATTCTATTAATAAATTTAATGCCGTACTCTTCATAAAGGTGTACAATAACTTCTACATCTGATTCTGTTTTAAAAGTGTGTCCTTTTTGGCGCAGCTCCTCTTTTAACTCTATGTAGTTAAATATCTCGCCGTTACAAAGCACAACAACACTATTATCTTCATTGCTGATAGGCTGCATCCCGTTACTTAAACCAATAATACTAAGCCGGGTAAAGCCTAATGCTACTTTATCAAAAAGCATAATATTTTGTTCATCCGGGCCGCGATGAATCAGTTTGTCATTCATTTTTTGAACAATATACCTGTCCTCTTCGGCTACATTACCGGTGAATTTTATAAATCCGCAAATACCGCACATAATTTGTGTGTTTAATGATTGTTAACTAATAGGTTGATAAGAAATAAGGCGGCAACAAACGTTGCTTTTGAATAATTTTGTTTAGGTTTTGAAAACCATTTGGGAAACGGTGCTTTCCTGTTAAACTATTTAATTTTAAATAGTTTAGGCATATATTGGTTTCGTATCGAGTTCAATTTCATCAATACTTACAGTGTTGTTTTTAAGGACATTTATCAGGATATTTTTATAATAGTTGCTTAGCATCACTATTATTTGATCACTATATAATGCCTTGCTGTAAATAAACTGTACAACCAGCCTATTATCATTTTCAAATACTTCGATTTTAAACCCATACTGGGTAGTTTTCACATCGCTTATTTTTACTGGAGAAATTTTAAGGCCTTCGATTTCTTTAGTATCCTGAATGTAATTTGCAAAAGCAAAATGCACATCAACAATAGAATCATAAGTATTCTCTCCATTTGTATTGAGCATTGCAATCATCTCATCATATTGAAAATCCTGATTATCAAACGCCTGCAATACAACTGATTTTATATTTTGTAAAAAATCATCAAAATGATAATCAGGGTCTACCTGTGCCCTCAATGGAAGTATATTGATAAACGTTCCAACAATATCATTTAATTCAGGATGGGTTCTGCCTACAACATCGGTACCAATTATAACATCAGTATTACCTGATATTTTAGACAACAAAATGTAATAACAAGATAACAACAACATAAAGTCTGACACATTGGCCTTTGCACTATATGATTTTAGAGCGGTATACAAATCCCCATCTAATACCAGTTCCGTTACCGAAGCCTCTGATATATCATACATGGTATTTTGTTCTTGCGGCAAATCCAGCTTTTGAAGCTTTCCCGTTAGTTTTTGCTCCCAAAAGCTTATCTGTTCGGGTATATTTTTTAATGCATTTTTTTGCCATGCAGCGTAATCAACATATCTTAAGTGAAGTGGGGCTAAGGTTTCTCCATGGTATATTTTTACAAAATCATTTATTAATATACTTAATGAAACCCCGTCACATGCAATATGATGGACATCTATAAATAAGATTTTACCCAAACTATCGCTGTTTAATAAGCTATAATGTATTAATGGCGCTTCAGAAAGACTAAATGGCTGTACAAAACTGCTGAATGCTTCGCTAATGTTTGCAAATGAATTTTTATTGAGCACAACAGGTTGTATTTTAACATCCGAATTAATTATTTGTACGATACCTGTTTCTGAAAATGTAAAAGATGTGCGTAAGCTTTCGTGCCGGTCAACCAGTATTTGAAATGCTAATTGTAATTGGGTTTCATCAACATACCCATCAAGGGCAAATGCCCCTGAAATATTAAATGCTAAACTGTCGGGTTTTTGCAGGTATTCATAAAATAAACGCTCTTGTGCTGATGATACTGAGTAATGATTTCTGGGTTCTAATCTTTCAAGTGGGCTTTTTATGTTTCTGGAATTCTTCTTTAATAATACTGCTTGTTGATTAAATGCAGGGTTATTAAAAACATCGCCTAATTTTATACGCACAGTAAAGTTTTTATATATCTCATTTATAAGTTGGATGGCTTTTATAGAATGGCCACCCAGCATAAAAAAGTTATCATCAACATTGATAATATTTTTATCTACCCCCAGTACCTGGCTCCAGATACCGGCCAGCAGCTCTTCCTGTTCCCCCTCTGGACGATTGACCGACCTGGCCCCTCCATGCTGCTTTGCCACCGGCAACCCTTTTCGGTCCAGTTTACCTGTCGCCGTTAATGGCATACATTCCAGCCTTACATATACCAACGGTACCATATAACCCGGTAATACGCTGCTTAAATAACTTCTTAACGCTTCCGCCGGTGAGGCTAGCCCCGTATAGTATGCCGCTAAATAACGCCCCTGTTCTTCCTCCGCCAAAACTACAACGCATGAAACAATACCCGCATAACTGCTCAATTGACCCTCTATTTCCCCAAGCTCAACACGATAGCCCCTTATTTTAATTTGATGGTCCATCCTGCCCAAATATTCTATATTCCCGTCCTGCTGCCATTTTACCAGGTCCCCTGTATGGTAGATCCTTTCTTCCCTGTTGATCGGGTTTGCTGTAAATTTCTGCGCAGTAAGTTCTTCATTGTTCAGGTAACCACGGGCTAGTCCTACGCCTGCAATACATAACTCCCCTGCCATACCTATAGGGCATAGCTGGCCTGAGCCGCTTAATACGTATAAACGCGTATTGTCTATCGGCTTACCAATAGGCACAACGCTTGTTTTAACACTCAGGTCGCATTCGTAATACGATACGTCTACCGTTGCCTCTGTTGGCCCGTACAGGTTGATCAGCCGGGTGCCATGCCCGTGCAGCAAACGCCCGAAGGTGTTTACCTGTGTTGCCCCCAATGCTTCCCCGCTGGCAAACACCTGCTTTAAGCTATGCAGTCCCGCTGCGCTGTCTTCCTGATCTATATACTCCAGAAAAGGGGTTAGCATCGACGGCACAAAGTGCATCGTGGTTATTCCTTCTTCGCTGATCGCCTTGCTGATCACCGCGGGGTCTTTCTCCCCGCCTGCTTCCAGCAGGTACACCGATGCTCCCGCCAATGACCACCAAAACAGTTCCCATACCGATACATCAAAGATAACCGGGGTTTTCTGCAGGATCACATCACTGCTGTTCAGCGGGTAATTCTTCTGCATCCATTCCAATCGGTTAATCACCGAATGGTGCTCGATCATAACTCCTTTGGGCTTGCCTGTAGTCCCTGAGGTGTAGATCACATAAGCCAGGCTACGGCTGTTTATCCTTGGCAATTCCCCCTGTAAGGTCTCATCTGTAATCGCTCCTTCCAGTACTGCTGCTTCCACAAAACAACGCTCCAATGCCACTTCAGGGGTCTGGCTGCTCCGGCCGATCACTACACGCAGCCCTGCATCTTCTACTATTGACAGCTGGCGCGCTGATGGTGCATGGATATCAATCGGCACATAGGCCGCTCCTGTACGCAGGATCCCGTAGATCACTGACAGTAAACTGGCTTCCCGACCCAGCAGTACACCTACCAGGTCCCCTTCTTTTACACCATAGTGCGCTTGTAAATACAGCGCTATCTGGCGCGAAGATTTATCCAACTCTTTATAGCTCTGGCTACCCAATGCACTTTTTACCGCTATCCCTTCCGGCGTCAGTTTTACCTGACGCGCTAACAGCGATACCAGCGTCTCCTGCTCTGAATACAACGCTCCTGTTGCGTTAAAACCTGCACTTAAAAAATTCGCCTCTTCTTCCCCCATTAACCTGAGAGACGATAAACTTGTATCCGAATTCGTGCTAACCTGCTCAAGGAGATTTTTAAAGAAGCCAACAAACCTGTTTATTGTATCTTTAGTGAATAGCTCCGTAGCATATTCAAATTGAAACAGTGTTTTTTCAGCTGTTTCAGCCACCGTTAATGTAAGGTCGAATTTAGAAGTACAACGCTTTACGTTAAGCGGTTTAAAATATGTGCCTGCAAGTTTAACTTCAGTCTCGTTATTATTTTGATATTCAAAAACGACATCGAACAATGGGTTTCGTGCAGGATTTCTTTCTATTTTTAAATCATTTACTAAATCGGCGTAACCGTAATCCTGATTTTCAATTACATTAAAGACTTTATCTTTTACGTTGCTCAAAAATTCGCGAAAGTTTAAGTTGCCCTGCACCAGATTTTTTATAGGAAGCGTATTTACAAACATTCCGATAATGTTTTGCAGTGAAGCATTGTTTCGCCCGGCGTTTGAACTTCCGATAACTGTTATTTCCTGATTACTTAGCTTGGCAATAAATATATTATAAACAGCTAAGTAAAGATGGTATAATGTTACGCCTTCTGTTGTGGCTAACTCTTTTAATTTAGAAATTGCGCCTTCGTTCAACTCAAACTCAACTGCATCGCCGGTATAACTTTTTATAACTGGGAATTCAAAATCTATTGGTAATTGTAATGGTTCAATACCGCCAGAAAATTCGTTAAGCCAAAATTCTTTTTTCACAAGCAATTTTTCCTTCGCCAAATCTGTTCGTTGCCACTCTGAAAAATCTTTGTATTGCAAATCCATCTCAGGCAATGAACCGCCTGTGTATAAAGTGATCAGTTCATTTATCAATACACTTATTGATGAACCATCAGCAACAATGTGATGAAGATCAATAATAAGTATATGATGCTCTTCTCCGATCTCAAATAATCCCACTCTAATTAGCGGGGCTTCAAAGAGGTTAAAAGGACGAACAAAATTATTAACAATATTTTCAAGCGACTGCCCTTTAGCCGGGCTGTGTAAAATTGAAAAATTTACCTGCTCAACTATTTTTTGCACCGGGCCCTCATCTGTTAATTCAAAGCATGTTCGTAAGCTTTCATGACGATTAATTAATTGTTTAAATACCCTGGTCAGTATTGCTTCATCTATTTTTCCGCGTAATTCCACGGCTGTAGGTATATTATAAACAGTAGAAGAATTATTGAACTGGCAGGCATGAAATATGCGCTGCTGAGCTGCTGATAATTCATATGCAACTTTAACCGGTGCTGCCTGAATATTTTGACTGATTGCAGGTTTTACAGCTGCAAAGAAATCAAGCATTTCAGATTTTCGCGATTTTATTTGCTCAATAATATGAGGCGTAAGAGATTTTGCATCGCCTTTTACTTTCAGCTCGCCATTTTCAGCAAGAAGTAAAATATTATGCTCTTTCCTAAGCCAGGTTATAAATTCATCTGCTTTCATAATGTAATCTCAATTGCCTGTTCGTTAAAAACAGTATTGTCATCTGTTAAACCGGCCGCTATAATGTAGTCGGCTAAATTTTCAATTGTTTGCTTATCAAAAAGCACCCTAAGCGGTAGTTCGATATTAAAAATCTGATTGATCTTATTTATCAGCACCATGGCACGCAACGAATGCCCACCCAGTTCAAAGAAGTTTTGATTGATACTTATTTCCTGCTTGTCCATTTTTAAAACTTCGCCCCAAAGCTCAGTTAGCGTTGTTTGAGTTTGGTTTTCGGGCGATTTGAAATCTATTTCGGGTAACCGGGATTCCGGATCAGGAAAAGATTTACGATCAAGCTTACCATTGGGTGTAAGCGGAAATGCATCAAGGTGCATGTAGATTGAAGGAACCATATAATATGGCAGGCTATCTAATAAATGCGCCTTTAGTTCTGCAACATCTATTTCCTCTTCACCCCGGTAATATCCTGCCAGATACCCCTCGCCATCATTTGTATTTAATAAAACAACCGCTTCTTCTATCCCTTCAAATTGTGCAAGTTTACTTTCAATTTCTCCCAGCTCTATCCTAAAACCGCGAAGTTTAACCTGATTATCGGCCCTGCCCAAACATTCAATATTACCATCCGGCAGCCACCTGGCGATGTCTCCTGTACGGTAAAGTTGCGCATTTTCGGCATAAGGATCGGCAGTGAACCGCTCCTGTGTTAAAGGCATGTTATTCCAATAGCCTTTGCTTACCCCATCGCCACCAATATACAACTCACCTGCTATACCTATAGGTTGTAACTGTTGATTATCATTTAGGATGCGGATAATAGTGTTGCTTATCGGTTTACCGATATCAATAATGGTAGCGCCTGTTAAATTTTGTACTGTTGACCATACCGTAGTTTCGGTTGGGCCATACATATTGTAGATATTGCCGAAGTAAACTGCTTGTAACTCTTTAAGTAAATCGGCAGGAAATGCTTCCCCGCCAATCATAAGCGCTTTTACCTTTTTTAATACAGTTTCGCCATCGCCGCCGGATAACAACATCCTTAAATGTGATGGTGTCATTTGCAACATATTTACTTTTTGCCCTGCTATAAGACACTCTAATGCCATCGCATCACGTTGGTCACCAGCACTTGCCATTACTATTTGCAGGCCTGTTGCCAGTGGCAACAATGTTTCTAATACAAAAATATCGAACGATACAGTAGTAAGACATAAAATAGTATCGCCTTGTTTAAAAGGTATTTTTTCTATAATTCCATGTATAAAGTTTACCACATTATTATGCGTAACCATCACCCCTTTTGGTAACCCAGTAGAACCAGATGTGTATATTACATAAGCGAGTGAATCTTTTGGATTTGTAATTGAAAGATTGGTTACAGGTTCAAGGGTTAACTCTTCATCTGTAACATTTATCACCTGTACCCCACACCCTAATTGATAACATATACTGTTAAGTTCCGGCTGGGTAATCATATAGCTTAATTCGGTATTGTTAACTACGTAACGAATCCGCTCAGCCGGATATTCCGGATCTATAGGCAAATAAGAGCAGCCTGCTTTTAATATTCCTAGTAAGGCAATAATTAATTCTTGCGAACGGGAAAGCAACAAACCTACTACATCACCAGGACCTGCGCCAGAAGCACATAACTTATGCGCTATTTGATTTGCCCGCTCATTAAGCTGTTGATAGGAAAGTATATTACCTTCAAAATTTATCGCTGCCTGAGCTGGATAATCCAGCGCGGCTTTTTCAAATAACCCATGTATCGTTTCATCTGCATTATAGTCTCTTCTAGTTTGATTAAACTCTTCCAAAACCATAAAGCGTTCTTCGCCCTGTAAGATGGCTATGTTTCCAATAGCGTTTTCAGGCTCAGCAAGTACACCACTTAATATATTTTTAAAATAACCTATAAAGGTTTGAATCGACTCTTTTTTAAATAATGCTGTGCAATACTCAATCCGAAAGGTTAATTGCCCATTAAGTTCAAGCCCCCATAAAGTAAGATCAAACTGCGACAGGTTATGGGTTGAAGGGTAGGGTTCAAATAAAACGCCATCTGCTTCAACTTTAGCTTCATCTAAACGCTGATAGGTAAACAACACATCAAAAAGTGGATTACGGTCAGTAGTTCTTTTTACTTTTAGCTCGTCCACCAAATCTTCATATTGATAGGATTGATTTTGAAAGCAAGCCAATACTTTTGCTTTTACCTGTTGCAAAAATGCGCTAAAACTAATATCTGCTGCCGGATAGTTACGAATAGGAAGTGTGTTTACAAACATACCCATCATGTTTTCAAGCGCTGCATTTTGCCTGCCCGAAACCGTGGTGCCTATAATTATATCATCCTGATTGGTTAACTTACTTAGTAAAATATTGTACACCGCCAGGATAAACATATAAACGGTTACGCCCTCTTTAGCTGTAAATGCTTTAAGTCCTGTTAATTCCTCATCTGCAATATCGAAAGTAATCGTGTCACCTTCATAGCTTTTAAAGTTAGGCCGCTTAGCATCAACCGGCAGTTCAAGTACCGGATAGTTTCCAGAGAATTCATTAAACCAAAACGACTTCTGCTCAAGCCAGTCTGCCTGATTTTGCTGCCATTCGGCATAATCTTTATAATGTAGTTGAGGCGTGTCAATTTGATTACCTGCATATAGTTCAGTAAGTGCTTTTATAAATACCCCTTGCGAAATCCCATCGGATATAATGTGATGGGTATCTATAACAAGTATGTGTTCATTGTTCTGCACTTCAATTATCCCAACCCTGATCAAAGGGCCGTTTTGCAGGTCAAAAGGACGCATAAAATTGTTAACCACAAGATTTAAGTCTGTTGACAATGCTTGATATTGTTCTACCTCCAGGATCATGCCCGGAGTTATTTTTTGAACAACATCGTGATCAATAATGGCAAAGCTTGTCCGCAGTACCTCATGTGTATTAACAAGTTGGTTCACCGCGTTAATGAGCCGCTGTTTATCCAAAGATCCTTTTAATTTAAATGCTGAAAGCATGTTGTATGCCAGCGAATCTTTATCAAGCAGATGCAAAAAGTACAACCTCCTTTGCGCCGCACTTAGTGTATAATATTCTTTAGTTAAGGCTTGCTGAATGTTGGCATTTTCTAAACCAGTTGTATCATTTTTTGAGCTCTGTATATAATTGCTTAATTTTTTTATAGTAGGATTTTGGAATAAATCGCTGATCGATAAATTCAAATCATTTGCTTTATTAATACGGGCAATTAAAGTGGTTGCTTTTAATGAATCGCCGCCGATATCAAAAAAGTTATCATTAATACTGATAGCTGTTTTCCCAAAAAATGCTTGCCAAAGTTTAAGTAATTGTAGTTCTTCTTCGGTAGTTTTTATATTCGTTAACGGTGCTGACGTTGCGCATGAATCATCATAATTCGTAATTGCGTTATGGTTTTCAGTCCATTTGTTGATTTCATTAAAGGCTGAACCAGCAGTTTCTCCGGCAAGTAATGATAACATCATATTGCGCACATTTACGATAGCCGGATAACTGATTTTTTTAAACGAATAGGTTGGCAACGAAACTTTGCTCCGCTCTTCATTTGCATAAAAGGCTGCCCAATCAGGTTCTACACCTTTCAACCATAATTGGGTTATGCCCGATAATAAATATTGTATTTCGTCACCTGTTTCTTTAGCACTTTTAACTAATTGAACCGCCTGATGGCCTGCGCCAAATTTGCTATTATTACGAACATTAGTACTCAATATGCGCCCGGGGCCAACCTCAATAAACAAGATATTCTCTTTTTGCATGGCTGTTTCTATCCCCCCGGCAAAATTTACCGTGTTTCTTAAGTGGTTAACCCAATAATTTATATCGGTAACCAATTCAGCTGAAGCTTCTTTAGCAGTAAGATTGGAGATAAACGGGATTACCGGTTTACCAAAATTAACTTTCAGTAATTGGACTCTGAACTTATCAAGTATCCCATCCATCATTTGTGAATGAAAGGCATGTGAAGTGTGAATATGCCTGGTTGCGTATCCCTGTTGCTCAGCAAAAACTTTAAAGGCAGCGATAACATCCGTTTCGCCTGCTATCACACATTGTTGTGTGCTATTAACCGCTGCTATTGATAACTGCGGATAATCTGTTAGCAAAGTATCCAAAGCATCTTCTGCAATTGAAATCCCAAGCATAGCGCCCGATGCAACTTCCTGCATCAGCTCGGCTCTTTTTGTAACCAGCGTTAAAGCATCTTCTAAAGAAAAAACACCACTAATACAAGCAGCTACATACTCGCCAAGGCTATGGCCAATTATCCGATCAGGATAAATACCCCAGCTCATCACAAGGGATGCAAGTGCATACTCAACTGTAAAAAGTAACGGCTGAGTAAATTGTGTAGTATTAATTTCTTGATTATCAACACTATCGCCAAACCAAATTTCTTTTAAATCTTTACCGGTTTGTTTGTGTATAAACTCCAGGCATTCATCTGCCTTTTGTTTAAAAAGAGGTTCGCTATTGTAAAGGTCCGCGCACATATTTACATATTGTGCACCCTGACCCGGAAACATAAAAACCACATCGGGTGTTGATTTTTCTTCAACCGGCAAATCATTATATTTCAATTCTGCCTGGTCAGCCAATACGTTTAAATCGGCATCCGTATTACAAACAAAAGCTGCCCTGTATGGAAAAGCCACCCGGCCTGTTTGCAGGGTATAAGCGATATCCTGCAATGCTGTTTTATGGCCGGATTTAAAATATGTTTTAAAACGATCTATATTCTGTTGTAGTGAATAGGGATCTTTAGCAGAAAATAATAACATCTGTTGTGTTCTGCTGGCTAACGGCTGGGCCACACCCGGTGCTTCTTCTAATATCAGGTGTGCATTGGTACCTCCAACTCCAAATGAGCTTATACCAGCCCTTAGCGGATAGCTACCATGCTCCCAGTTTTTCAGTGTGGTGTTAACGTAAAAAGGGGTATTATCAATATTAATTTTTGAACTAAGCTGTTTGAAATTGATTAAAGGCGGCACTTGCCTGTACTTTAAAGCCATAGCGGCTTTTATAGTGCCGGCACCACCTGCTGCTGAATCTAAATGGCCAATGTTGGCTTTTACTGAACCTAAAGCGCAGTATTTTTTACTGCTTTTGCCAAAAGCTCTTTTTAAAGCTTCAACCTCTATAGGGTCACCTAATTTTGTGGCAGTACCATGAGTTTCAATATATGAGATGCTTTCCGGCTCAACTTTTGCCCACTTTTGCGCCATCATAACGCTTTCTGTTTGGCCATCAACCGAGGGGGCTGTGAAGCTCACCTTATTGTGTCCGTCGTTATTAATGCCACCACCTTTAATTATTGCCCAGATATGATCTTTATCCTTTATCGCATTTTTTAATAATTTTAATACTACTACAGCCACTCCTTCACCGCCTATGGTACCACTGGCGTCGTTATCAAAAGTACGGCAATGGCCATCTTGTGAATGGATCATGCCATCCGCATACCAATAACCCTCTGTCGATTTATTATTAACAGATACCCCCCCTGCCAGCGCAATATTACAATCACCTAAAAGCAAGCTCTTACAAGCATATTGCATACTTACTAATGATGATGAACAAGCTGTATCCATCAAAACAGCCGGGCCTTTAAAATCAAGGCAATAAGCAACTTTTGAAGCAACATAACGCGCATTGTTCAACTGCGACAGTGTAAAATCATCAACAGCACCCTCCCTGTTCATCAACTCTGAGTATATAACCCAGTTTGCATTAGTGGCAGAACCTGCAAAAAGCCCGATTTTGTTTTTACTATCATTGGGGTTACAGCCGGCATCTTCAAGTGCTTCCCATACGCATTGGTGAAACAGGCGCATTTGCGGATCCATCAACTTTGCCTCTTCCGGGCGATAGTTAAAAAATTCAGCATCAAAAAGATCCTTGCCATTTAAAAACGCGTTTGCCTTTACATAACTTGGGTTGTTTAGTGTTTGCTGGTTTATTCCATTTGCAAGCAGCTCCTCATCAGTATAAAAAGCAACTGATTCAACACCGCTCTTTATATTTTCCCAGAACTCGTTTATATTTCCCGCTCCGGGAAACTTTCCTGCCATTCCAATGATGGCTACTTCTAATCCGGTATAGTTTTGCATTGTATCAATTATTTGTAAATGTGCCCAGTAAGGTTAAATTAGCCATTGCTTCATCTATAGTTTCGGTTACGTTTTGTTGAATATCTTTCAAGCCTACGTCGCCTTTTCTTATATGCTCTTCAATCATTTTTATAGTTGGCAGCCTAAACATTTCTGCAATGGCTATCTCAACTCCAAAAAGTTCATTGATCTTGTTATTAAGTTTAATGATGTTAATAGAGTGGCCGCCTAATTCAAAAAAGTTGATGTTAACGCTAATCTTTTCTTCTTCAACCTGTAACACATCCGACCATATTGAAATAAGTTGTTGTTGGATGCCATTTTGTGCTCTTTCAAAATCGCTGTCAATTTTCACTTCATGATTTGGCAATGCACTTCTGTCAAGCTTACCGTTAACCGTTAAAGGCAATTGAGTAAGATGAATGATGTATGCAGGAACCATATAATCGGGCAATTTATCAGTAAGAAATTGCCTTAGTTTTGTAGTTGATATGGGTTGATTGGCAACATAATAAGCAGCTATGTAATTGTTTTCATCCTGGGTTTTTAATATCGCTACGGCTTTCTCAATTTCCTCATGTTCAGCAAGGCGGCTTTCTATTTCCCCAAGTTCAATTCTGAAACCTCTGAGCTGGATCTGATTATCTATTCGCCCAATATATTCTACGTCGCCTGAATCAAGGATTCGTGCTGCATCACCCGACTTGTATAATCGTTCGCCTGTTTTGAATGGGTTAGGTATAAATTTTTCACCGGTTAGCTTTTCTTTACCCCAATATCCTCTTGATACTCCTGCTCCGCCAACATATAACTCGCCGGTTACACCTTTCGGAACGATATTTTTATGCTCATCAAGTATGTAAACGGATAATGTAGGAATAGGCTTGCCAATATTGCTGATGTTATTATCAATCTCATAACTTCCTATTTCTTTGTAGGTAACATGCACCGTGGTTTCGGTTATACCAAACATGTTTATTAGCTGCACATCAGGGTATATATTATACCAGCCTTTTAACTTAGCCGGAAATAAAGCCTCGCCACCAAATATGACATACTTTAAGTGCAGGGCATGAACAGGTTGAGCGAGTTCTTCTTTTATCAGATTATAAAAAGCACTTGGTGTTTGATTTAACACGGTAACTTTTTCATCCTTTAAAAGCTGTAAAAATCCTCTTGTATCTATCGCTTTTACTTTAGGGATGATAATTACACGCCCGCCAAATAATAGCGCTCCGTACATTTCCCATACGCTAAAGTCAAAACAATGGCTATGGAACATTGTCCATACATCATCTTCATTAAAATTGAATTGGAAAGCATCGTTAAATAATAATCGCACTACATTACGGTGTTCAACCATTACCCCCTTAGGGTTGCCTGTTGTACCTGATGTATATATAATATAACATAAATCAGTTGGTGTAACCTGTTTAAGTACATTATCTGTTTGAACAATCCGATCAGCATTTTCAATACAAATGCTCTCTATTTCATAGTCTATTTTATCCAGCAGATTACCGGTAGTTAACATCAGGTTGATGCCGCTATCTTTAATAATATAGTTGATACGTTCTACCGGGTAATCAATATCAAGAGGTAAATAAGCACCGCCTGCTTTTATAATAGCCAGCATCCCAATTACCGTTTCAATAGATCTTTCAGTAAATAAACCTATGATTTGATTTGCTGTTACCCCTTTCTGCTGCAATAGCCAGGCTAACTTTTCCGATTTTTTATTTAGTTCAATATAGGTGATGCTTTGGCCCTGGAAACTTACTGCAACCTTGTTAGGTGTGCGTGAAACTTGTTGCTCAAAAAGGTCAACCACAGTTTTCTCTTTAGGGTAATCTACCTGAGAATTGTCAAGCACTTTCAAAATTTCATTTTGCTCTTCTTCTCCAACCGGATTTAAAGCTGATATTGGCGAAGTCGGGTTTTTACAAACCTGTTCTAACAAATTAAGGTAATGGTTAACAAACGCTTCAATTGTATTAGCATTAAAATATTCCTGATTGTATACCAGCTTGCCAGTGATTTGATCATCCCCGTTTTGTAAATACAAGTTGAGATCATATTTACCATGCCCTAAATTAATATCTTCAAGGTGTACCTTAAGCCCGTTTATAACAGGCAAATCTTTTACAGCCTCTTCATATTGATAGAGCACATCAAACAATGCTGTGCGGCTCATGTCTTTTTTAGGCGCCAGTTTAGTTACCAGTTTATCAAAAGGCATTTGCTGATGATCTAACCCATCTTTATAAATGCTATTTAATTGATGTAAATAGGTATTGTAATTTGCATCCGGTAGCACATTGCTTTTAATAACAATAAGGTTAGAGGCAGGCCCGATAAGATTATTGGTATGCTGCTGCCTGTTGTTTGTGCTTGTTCCAATTACAATTTCCTGGTGCCCGGCGTATTTGTACAACAATATTTTAAATACTGCCATTAAAATTACACCGGGGGTTACTCCTTCCATATCTGCAAGCGCTTTTACTTTTCTAGTTAAGTTGTTTGAGATGGAAATGCTTGAAGAAGAAGCCTTGTAAATATGCACGGCTACCCGCTGGCGATCAGTTGGTATTTCTAAAGGTTTAATCTCACTACCTAACTGTTTTCGCCAGTAATTTAATAGCTGTGGCTCTAACTTTTCAAGTGATTTCTTTTGCCATAAGGCAAATGCCTGGTAAGGTATAGTTAAGACAGCTTCGTCATTTTGGCAACCTGTTAATAAAGAATCATAAACACCCAATATTTCGCTTGCCAGGGCAGCCATTGATGGCCTGTCGGTAAGTATATGGTGCACAACTAATATTAAAGTATAGCTGCTACTTGTCTTTTTAAGTAATGATGCTCTTATTAGGGGCTCATCAAGTTTAAACGGTATATTGATAAATTCATCAATAATAGTATCTGCTGTGTTTTCTGTTGATGTTATATCGTTTAGTTGTAAAGTAACGTTCATTACTTTGGCTACCTGTTGTAATGGCCTTTCATTTACAGTTATGATTTGAGTGCGAAGGATTTGATATTTGTTGATTACGTTTTGTAAACTTTTCTCGAGCAAATCATAATTAACATCGCCTGTTAAGTTTAAAACCAAAGGCATGTTATGATATACCGGGCTTGCTTTGTATAAATACCCCGACTCAAATTTATCTATAAACCACAAACGCTCCTGGTGATAAGAGGCTGGCATTGTTTCGCTTTGTATAAGCGGATGCTCCTTATAATTAACTATCTGACTGAATATTTCTTGTTTTTCATTTTCTGTAACCAACTCAATAGTTTCTACACTATGATCTATGTTAGCAATAACCTGGTTGATCACGCTTTCAAAATATTCCGGAAATAATTTTATTATATTTTCATCATATTTATTAGCATCGTATACGAATTGCATTTTCAGGCTTTCGCCCGGATAGATAAATATGGTTAAGTTATAATGGTTTGATTCAAAAATTTCTTGTACTTCAGCATTAAATTCTATCTCTTGTTTTTCTATTTGCAGGGGGAAGTTTTCGAATACCATGAGGTGATCGAAGAGCTGGCTGCCGGCCTTGCTTACCGATTGGATATGGGCCAGCGGGCAGTGGTGCCAACCTTCTGAACGTAACGCCTCCGCCTGTAATCCCTTCAGCAGCTCCCCTATCGTATTTCCTTGTTCCCATTGTACCCGTACCGGTACCGTATTGATCAGCAGACCCACCATCGTTTCGATCCCCGATACCGGTGCCCCCCTGCCCGATACTACTGACCCGAACACCACGTCCTGGTCGCCATAGTACCTGCCCAGTAATAAGCCCCAGGCTCCCTGCAGCAAGGTGTTCAGCGTTATCCCCAGCCTTGAGCAGATCCCTGACAATGCTGCCATACGGCTGCTGTCCAGTTCCAGCTCAACGCTGCCCTGCCGGTAGCCTTGTTTTGCTTTTGAGCTATCCGTTTGATTATGGGCCTGGTTTGCTGCACGTACCGGTAACTCCCGCCCGCCTTCATAGCCTTCCAGGTATTCCTTCCAGTAATCCAGCCCGCCTTTGCTGTCCTGCTCCTCAAGCCAGCCGATATAGTTTGAATATGGTGGTGTTGCTGCTAGCTGCAGGCTTGCGCCTTTTACCGAACTGCTGTACAGCTGCCTGAACTCGTTCAGTATAATCCCCATGCACCACCCGTCCATCAGTATGTGGTGGTGGCTCCAGATCAGCTCATAGCGGTCTGTTTCCAGTTGCAGAACCGCTACCCGCATCAGACCCCCTGCCGAGAACAGGTCAAAGCCCCTGGCTTTGTCTGCGGCCTGCCATCCGGATACCCGGTCGGCTTGTTCCTGTTTGCTCAGCCCACGGTAGTCTTCCTGATGTACGTTTATCCTCCCTGTTTTCAGTACGACCTGTAACGGGCGTTCATAGCCTTCATGTACAAACAAGGTGCGCAATACCGCGTAACGTTTGGCCAGCTGGTTCAGGCTTTCCTCCAGCGCTGTTATAGCCAGCTCTCCTGTGATCTTTAAGCGCATCTGCTCAAAGTAGTTCTCCGAACTGCTGTCCATCAATGCATGGAACAGCATCCCTTCCTGCATCGGTGAGAGCCCGTAGATGTCTTCTATTTCGTATTGTGCCTCTATCGCTTTTAACTGACACAGGCTCAGACCTGTATAACTCAGTTCCGCAGGGCTCAACAATTGCGGCCCGGCATAGGTTTTTGCTGCTGCAATCAATTCCTGAAGCTGCTCCCGGTACCCGCTCATCAGCCGCCCCAGTGCTGCACCGTCATAACGCAGGCTGCCATAGCGCAGGCTCAGCTCCAGCTCCCCTTCGCTTACCAGTCCCGAGAACTCCCAGTCATACAGCCGCGTTTCTTCATTTGCTATTTCTTCGCCCCTGGATCCACTGCTCAGCTGGTAGCTCAGGCCGCCAGTGTCCGCATCAAACTGCCCCAGGTAGTTAAAGCTTACCCTGGGCTGCGGTTGATTAGTATTATTATTGGTGTTATTTATTGTTGTGTTATTGCTTTCTGTATAGCGGTAAAGCAGGTAGTCCTGCCCGCCCCGGGGTACTGCGCGCAGCTGTGATTTGACTTGTCTTACCTTGTCCAGCACGTCTTCCCCGCTTACCGACAGCTGTACCGGGTAGATACTCGTGAACCAGCCTACCGTGCGGCTGATATCAAGCCCATCCCCGGTGTCTTCCCGCCCGTGGCCTTCCATATCCACCCACAGGTCTCCGCAACCAAAGCCGCTTTCCAGCGACAGCAACAGGCCGCTTAACAGCAGGTCGTTTACTTCCGTGCCCAGTTTGCCGTGTACTGCCCCCAGCAGCGCGGTGGTTTCTTCTTTGTTCAGCTTAAAGCTTAGTGTGGCTGCTGCTGCCAGCTTATCCGGGCCCGGGCTTGCCAGCAGGCACGGCAATACCCCCGCGCTGACCGCCCTGGGCAGGCTTGCCCAATAGGACCGGTTCTTCCGGTAGCCCGCAGGGGCCCCTGTTACCCGTTCCTGCTGGGCCTTGCTCCATGCCTGGTAGGAGCTTGTTTTGGCCGGTAACGACAATACTTCGTTTTCCCGGTATTGCTTGTACAGCGTTTCGATATCTTCAAACAGGATCCGCCAGCTGATCCCGTCCACTATTAAATGGTGGATGACGATCAGCAACCGGCTGCTCCCGTCTGCCTGGTGGTAGAGCCCTACTTGGTACAGCGGCCCTGTTTCCAGGCTGATGCCTGATTGCAGTGCTGTGCCCAGTGCTGCTGAGGCGGCTTCGTTCGCCGGCCTGTACTCTTGTATTTCAACCCCTGCCACTGTTTCCCGGCAATATTGCTGCCGCTCTTTTCCCGGTCCTTCTAACGGCGAAAAGTACATCCGCAGCACATCGTGGTGTTCCGCCAGCTTCCTGAATACGCACTCAACCGCGGCGCGTTCCAGGCCGCCCGGGAAATCCAGCAGCACCGATTGGTTAAATTGTTCTTTCTTATTGATCCCCGTAGCGAAAAACCAGCGCTGTACCGGGCCTAGTAACACTTCCCCTCTTACTGCCCCCTGGCTCGCTCCACTGCCCGTGGTTAACGCTTCCATCTGCGGCGCCAAACGCGCTATCGTGCGTTGTGAAAAAATATCTTTTACACTCAGTTTATAACCCGAGCGATGAAGCCGGGAGATGATCTGGATCGATTTGATCGAATCTCCCCCCGACGTGAAAAAGTCGTCCTCCCGGTCTGGCATTGCTACCCCCAGTACCTGGCTCCAGATACCGGCCAGCAGCTCTTCCTGTTCCCCCTCTGGACGATTGACCGACCTGGCCCCTCCATGCTGCTTTGCCACCGGCAACCCTTTTCGGTCCAGTTTACCTGTCGCCGTTAATGGCATACATTCCAGCCTTACATATACCAACGGTACCATATAACCCGGTAATACGCTGCTTAAATAACTTCTTAACGCTTCCGCCGGTGAGGCTAGCCCCGTATAGTATGCCGCTAAATAACGCCCCTGTTCTTCCTCCGCCAAAACTACAACGCATGAAACAATACCCGCATAACTGCTCAATTGACCCTCTATTTCCCCAAGCTCAACACGATAGCCCCTTATTTTAATTTGATGGTCCATCCTGCCCAAATATTCTATATTCCCGTCCTGCTGCCATTTTACCAGGTCCCCTGTATGGTAGATCCTTTCTTCCCTGTTGATCGGGTTTGCTGTAAATTTCTGCGCAGTAAGTTCTTCATTGTTCAGGTAACCACGGGCTAGTCCTACGCCTGCAATACATAACTCCCCTGCCATACCTATAGGGCATAGCTGGCCTGAGCCGCTTAATACGTATAAACGCGTATTGTCTATCGGCTTACCAATAGGCACAACGCTTGTTTTAACACTCAGGTCGCATTCGTAATACGATACGTCTACCGTTGCCTCTGTTGGCCCGTACAGGTTGATCAGCCGGGTGCCATGCCCGTGCAGCAAACGCCCGAAGGTGTTTACCTGTGTTGCCCCCAATGCTTCCCCGCTGGCAAACACCTGCTTTAAGCTATGCAGTCCCGCTGCGCTGTCTTCCTGATCTATATACTCCAGAAAAGGGGTTAGCATCGACGGCACAAAGTGCATCGTGGTTATTCCTTCTTCGCTGATCGCCTTGCTGATCACCGCGGGGTCTTTCTCCCCGCCTGCTTCCAGCAGGTACACCGATGCTCCCGCCAATGACCACCAAAACAGTTCCCATACCGATACATCAAAGATAACCGGGGTTTTCTGCAGGATCACATCACTGCTGTTCAGCGGGTAATTCTTCTGCATCCATTCCAATCGGTTAATCACCGAATGGTGCTCGATCATAACTCCTTTGGGCTTGCCTGTAGTCCCTGAGGTGTAGATCACATAAGCCAGGCTACGGCTGTTTATCCTTGGCAATTCCCCCTGTAAGGTCTCATCTGTAATCGCTCCTTCCAGTACTGCTGCTTCCACAAAACAACGCTCCAATGCCACTTCAGGGGTCTGGCTGCTCCGGCCGATCACTACACGCAGCCCTGCATCTTCTACTATTGACAGCTGGCGCGCTGATGGTGCATGGATATCAATCGGCACATAGGCCGCTCCTGTACGCAGGATCCCGTAGATCACTGACAGTAAACTGGCTTCCCGACCCAGCAGTACACCTACCAGGTCCCCTTCTTTTACACCATAGTGCGCTTGTAAATACAGCGCTATCTGGCGCGAAGATTTATCCAACTCTTTATAGCTCTGGCTACCCAATGCACTTTTTACCGCTATCCCTTCCGGCGTCAGTTTTACCTGACGCGCTAACAGCGATACCAGCGTCTCCTGCTCTGAATACAACGCTCCTGTTGCGTTAAAACCTGCACTTAAAAAATTCGCCTCTTCTTCCCCCATTAACCTGAGAGACGATAAACTTGTATCCGAATTCGTGCTAACCTGCTCAAGGAGATAATCTAATTGTGACAATAGCTGCTTTACCAATATAGGATCGCAGATCGTTTCATTATATTCTGCCTTTATTTTAATGGTCTCTCCGGGGAACACCATTAAAGTAAAATTATAGTTAGTGCGTTCAAATAATTCTATTTCGTTAACCTCATATTCATGTTTTCCAACTGTTGATACTTGATTTTTTTCTATTTGCAGGGGGAAGTTTTCGAATACCATGAGGTGATCGAAGAGCTGGCTGCCGGCCTTGCTTACCGATTGGATATGGGCCAGCGGGCAGTGGTGCCAACCTTCTG
>Ga0302225_10000285_pt1 | contig 39487 bp, 23 predicted proteins | sample II_Palsa_E3_2_FD_193515 | JGI IMG/M metagenome (GOLD analysis project Ga0302225, IMG submission 193515) | Peat permafrost microbial communities from Stordalen Mire near Abisko, Sweden - II_Palsa_E3_2 | ecosystem: Environmental > Terrestrial > Soil > Palsa > Peat permafrost | place: Sweden...
TTGCCGAACTGGTGCAAGCTCGCAGGGATATCGTCGGCCTATTGACGGCCGAGGCTGGCCGCCGCGAGCACACAACATTACCCGCTCTGCGAAAACTCGCCGACGCCCGACAGCGTCAGCTGGAAAAACAACTGGCCCAACTTGATGCCCTGCTCGATGCCCACGTCGCCGCCAACGCGAAGCTCGCGGCCAACTGTGATTCAAACCGCGATTTTGGCACGGCTTTGGCTCGGGCAAGCCCGGCAATGCCCAAGAACTTGAGCACCCGATACGCCCGTTGGCCACAACACGAAGGCCCACTGTCATTCGCCGTCCTTTGCGGAAATGGGCGGATCGCGTGAGCTCCGACTCTTCCGTGAATATGCCAATATCATCGCATGAAGCCGCGGGCTCGCTGAAACGCTCGGCCACTTGGAAGGCCGCGGGCATCATCTCTCCAATGACAAGATGCTGCGTGACAATTAGATTTCTGCTGCATTGCAGTCGAAGTTTCAGTCATCGAGGCACTGCCTTTTTCACGTATGAAAATCTCCAACTGCATGGTTTTAGCTTAGTCCTCCGCTAGCAGCTACTGCAGATCATGGCGTTGCTTTCTTGAGTTCCGTATTTTTCTAGCTGGAATCCATTTCCATGGGCGACCCCCGGCTCGACAAATTGCTCTGGAGTCTGCGGGTGTTCAAGACGCGCCCCTTCGCCACGGCGGCCTGTCGCGCTGGTCATGTGCTTATCGGCGAACTCGAAGCCAAACCGGGCCGCGATGTCCATATCGGTGAAGTTCTCATTGTGCGCGTCGGCGTGATCACCCGCACGATCAAGGTCATTGCGATACCGCGTTCACGCGTCAGCGCGAAACAGTTGCCGGAGTACATGACGGATCACACCCCCGCAGCCGAATACGAGCGGGCGAAACAGGCCGGCATCGAGCACATGCTTGCCCGCCAACGGGGCACGGGCCGACCCACAAAAAAAGAGCGCCGCGATATTTCGGAGCTATTCGGGTTCGGTTGAAGTAGTAATTGAAGCACAGCCGGATTAGGATGACCGATCGAGGTCGCCCCTATGGTCGGGATGCTGGCCCAAGCGAGCCTTAGTTCTCCTCAAGAAAAAGCGCCTGGGCAACGGTCGACAGGCGCGAATCTTGTCCGGCCAAACGCACTCCCCGGCAGGATTATCCGTCGTCGCCGTCCGTCATGCCGGGGGCTGCGGCAATTGTTCAATTGTGCCCATCGGGAGAAAGACCCGGTTGGGATGGTTCCCCAAAGATGCGAATCCAAACTTCCCGTAGAATTTCAGAGCTTTCTCGTCCTTGGCGTCAGCGACAACGGCGAGCGATGCAATCTGTGCCGACTGTCGGAGCGCTCGCGTCAGCAACTTACGTAAGTTGTTTTATTTAAGATATATCAGTGACGTCTTAGAGAGGCAATCGCCCTGGCGAACCCCCACGAACTTTGGCGATTTCCTGCGAACACAGCCAATGAAACTACCCAAGAAAGTCGGCCGTTTCTGCGGCGCTAGGCCGCCCTCACAACGCGTCCGCGCAGTGGCCGGATCAATGCCAGCGCTTCATCGCTGTCCAACTCTGGCGCAGATCGAATTTCAGGCCTCTGCACAGCCAGAGGGTGAAATGTTCATCGAGCCGCGAATAGGCGTTTTCCACACGCCCCGCAGCTTCGACTGTCGCAAAATGCTCGCGGTCGCCTGTTCCATCGCTGCCGAGGACCAGAAAAACGTCCCCGCTGGCCTTCTGGGGCTCCCACAGCCAGTAGCTTTGGTGGGGGCATACGGCCTTCGGCAGGCCCAGGCGGGGCCCATAAAAATCAATCGCGGAGGCTTCGCCGTAGTTGTTCGCAAAGATGACTACCTTTTCCCGATCCCCCGAGGACAGTCGATTGAAGGCGGCCGCCGTTGCTTGAGCCATCTCCTCCCATCCAAATTCGTCGGCAAAATACTGCGGCAAGACGCCGTTGGGCTGATGCTCAAATTGGGGCGGCGGATAGGAAAGGAACCTTTGATATCCCACATAGGACGCGACGGGCAATATCGGCACCATTATGGGCAAGATGATGAGGCTGAATATGATGACGGTCGCCATGTAGGCGTACCTTGCCGGCTTCCACCGCAACGTTGTAATGCCCTCAAAAGCAACGGAACCCGCGGCAAACAGCATCGGGTAGACCGGCGAAACGTAGTAATTCTTCCCCTTGAGCAACATCAACGCCGCGAAGACGAACACGAACGCGACGCCCAGAACGCGGTATCTCCGTCCCTTCGGGGCAACGAGCAACCAGACGAGCCCGCCCGCCCAGAGCGGGGAAAGCAATGGATTGTGGACCATGGCCTGGTCGCCGAGAAAGGCCATGGGAGGACGCATCACGTCGCGGCCCGACATGCGGACATTGTGCATCAGTTCCAGGAACGGAAATCCGTGCCGGATCAGCCAGACCAGATTCGGAATGAAGATCGCGATCGAGGAGCAGACTCCGATCCAAAACCAGCGGCTCCGAAAGAAATGACGCGCCGGCGTCGACAAAAGACCGGCGACGACACCCATCAGGAAGAAGGCGATCGAGTATTTGTTCTCAAGGCCCACGCCCGCCAGAAGCCCAAAGGGGAGCCAGAAACGGGGATTCCCGGTATTGATCGCCCTGGCAACGCACCATGCGCAAGCCGCCCAAGTTAGCGGCTCGAAGGCGTTCATGGTCATCCAGTGCTGGAAAATCAGATAGTAGGGAACAAAGAGCACCGCCAGGGCGGCCAACGCCTGTGCAAACCGCCCGCCGCCCATTTCCCTGGCAAGGGCCCCTGTCAGCACGACCAACCCGGCGCCGGCGACGGCGGGGAGGAGCCGGAGGGCGAGCAATGAGTCGCCGAACGCATGCCGTGCGAACCAAGTGAGAAAGGCCACCAAAGGCGGGTGGTCAACGTAGCCGGCTCCCAGATGCTCGCTGCAAGCCACGTAGTAAAGCTCATCCCTGAACGGACCGTAGCGTGAGGCGGTAAGGAGATGGAGGCACAGCTTCGCGGTCGCGATGCACGCAACGATCGTAGGTCCGCTGAGACGCCCGCTCGGCTCAGCGGGCGCGATAGTCGATCTTCTGGCCATTGAACTCATTCAGAGCGGCTCCTCAAAAGGAAACCAGCAATACGATACCTAACTCCTCAGGCGATGAAATGTTTCCAACAAAGGAGACCTTTCCTTGCCCAGCGGTAGAGGTCAGGCGTAGCGACGGGATGGCGCGGCCGTTGCCCGAATACGGACCCTTGATGAAACTCCTAGTCGGAGAACTCACCATCTTATCAAGGACTTTGGCTGCAGATTCAGATCGTCGGAGGGGTTGGACCCCGCCTTGCAGGTGGTAATGGCCGGAAAATTTCGATTTGAATGTTGAATACGGTATCGCACAACGGCGTTCGATCCCCCACCCTCACTGTTTCTTCATCAGATCTTCGGCCATGCCTCTTCGTTCGCTGCCACAATTCTCACGGAGCGTGCGCAGGGTGGCGGAAGTCGGCCGCGTGCTCGCAAAATATGGGCTGGCAGAATGGTTGAGCCATACGAGATTCGAGCGCCCAAAAAGAATCCTCACGGGCAAGGAGGGCGAGCTGCTCGCGAAGGAGTCACACGCGGCGCGCATCCGTCTAGCAATCACGGAACTCGGCACCACGTATATCAAATTCGGTCAGATGTTGAGCACCCGACCCGACCTTGTCGGGCCTGCGGTCGCCGAGGAATTAGCCAAGCTGCAACATGGCGTTCCGCCGGATGCGGTTGAAACGTCGCTCGCCACGGTCGCAGCGGAGCTCGGTCAGCCGGTCAATGAGCTTTTCGCGGAATTCAATCCCGTGCCCATCGGGTCCGCCTCGATCGGACAGGTCCACGGAGCGCGCCTGCCGGATGGGCGTGAGGTGGTCGTGAAGGTACAGCATCCGGGAATTGAGTCTCACGTTAGGGACGACCTCGATATCCTATATGAACTCGCCAAATTGGCCGAGAAGTCCGCGAAGCTGAGACGCTACCAGCCGGCGGCCGTGGTCCAGGAGTTCCACCGTTCGCTGTTGCGTGAGCTCGACTTCAGCCGCGAGGAACGAAACCTTAATCAGTTCGCCACCAATTTCGCAGATGATGCCACGGTGCATTTCCCGAAGGTCTTTCCCGAACTGTGCACAAGTCGCGTCCTTACCATGGAATTGATCGCCGGGGTGAGTCTGTCCGATACCGGCCGGCTCGATAAGGTCGGTATCACCCGCGACGAACTCGCCCGCCGCGGCGCGACGATTTGGTTGGAGATGGTTTTCCGCGATGGTTTTTATCACGCGGATCCTCATCCCGGCAACATTCTCGTGCTGCCAGGCGGGGTCATTGGCATCCTCGACTGCGGCATGGTGGGCCGGATTGACGAATCATTGCGCGAGCTAATCGAGGAGGGCCTAGGCGCCGTTGCCCGCCGGGACGGCGCACACCTATCTCGCCTGATAATGCATCTCTGCTCCGCCCCGCCGGACTTTAACCAAGCCGCATTCATGTCCGATTTGGACGACTATGTCGCCTTCTACGGCAACCAGACCATCGACCGCCTCAAGCTCGGGGGCGCCCTCAGCGAAATAGTTCAAATCATCTCCCGCTATCAATTGATCCTGCCGAGCGCCGTCTCGGGCTTAATAAAGACTTTCGCGATGCTCGAAGGAACAGCGCGTGTTATCAGCCCCAATGTGAACGTACTCGAACTCATCAAGTCGTATCAGAGCAAGAGTCTCCTGCGCCGCCTATCGCCGCAGGCACAATGGCAGAAATGGCAACGCATTCTCGGCGACTGGCGCCGCTTCGGCGAGATTCTCCCCGGCAAGATTTCTGACGTCCTTGAGCAGATCCAGACCGGAAAATTCGATGTCCATCTCGAACACCGGCGCCTCGAACCGTCCGTAAACAAATTGGTCATGGGAATGATCACGAGTGCCCTTTTCCTTGGCTCGGCGGTGCTTTGGAGCAATAAGGTACCCCCGATCCTCTATGGGTATTCGGCAGCCGGCGTGCTCGGCTGCGCAATCAGCTTAGCGCTCGGCTGGCGCCTGCTAGGAAAGATCTGGCGCGAATAGTCATCACAATATCACCAACAGATGGAACGATTTTACCTATGAAACCCGCCTCACAAGAAAAGCTCGCACAGAAGTTGAAAGCTCCGCTGGCAACTCCAACCGATCTCTCATCCGAAGCCACGAAAGACATCGCCGGCGCCATGAACGCCATCCTCGCCGATGTCTTCGCACTCTACCTAAAGACCAAGAATTTTCATTGGCATATGAGCGGCCCTCATTTTCGCGACCGCCATCTCCTGATGGACGAGCACGCGGACCAGATCTACGCGATGACTGACCCCATTGCGGAGCGCGTGCGCAAAGTGGGAGGCACAACCCTTCGGTCCATTGGGCATATCGCTCGGATGCAGCGCATCCTCGATAACGACGCAGACTACGTTGACCCTTCGGACATGATGGCGGAGTTACAGGAGGACAACAGGCAGTTTGCCGTCCGCCTACGGGCCGCACACGGGGTTTGCGAGGAGCATGGCGACATCGCCACCGCGAGTCTCATAGAGGTCTGGATTGACGAAACCGAGCGACGGACGTGGTTCCTTTTCGAGACGTGCCAGGCTGGCCCGCCTCGGCACTGAATGAGCGGGTTACATCGCGGGATCCCAAGGCACTTCAAAGCCGGTAACGAAACGTGATTGAGGCGTTGATGGGCTGACGAAGGTAGCATCCGTCGTATTTGCCACTGCGGAGGCATCGAAGGACGAGGATCAAACGAAATCGTGAAGTCTCCAGCGGTTGTCCCATGCCGCTGAACCCGCGCCGACGCCGGGATTGATCCGATGGACGCACTGTCGATACAGTATCGGGATGGAGGTTCCAAGAACGTCCCCCCTTTTCCGTTTGAGCCCGTGGTGGACTGCGGCGCTGATCTTTGGGGTGACGTTTGCGGTCTACTGGCCCGCGATGCACGGGGGCATGGTTTGGGATGACGACGCCCATGTCACCAGGCCCGGTCTCCAATCTGCCGCCGGGCTGTGGCGCATCTGGAGCGACCTCCATGCCACCCAGCAGTACTATCCGCTGCTTCACAGCGCATTCTGGATCGAGCACCAACTGTGGGGCGACTCCACGTTGGGCTACCATATGGCAAACGTGCTCATGCACGCCACGTCCGCGTGCCTCCTTGTCCTGCTCCTGCGGCGTCTCAGGGTCCCGGGCGCCGGACTCGCGGGACTGATCTTCGCTGTCCACCCCGTCTGTGTCGAATCTGTCGCCTGGATATCCGAGCAGAAGAACACCCTGTCCCTGGTGTTCTACCTCCTGGCGGCGCTCGCCTACGTGCGATTCGACCGCGGGCGCGGACAGGCCGCGGCGACGCGTGCATATGTTATCGCCACCCTTTTGTTCGCCCTGGCGCTCCTGACCAAGTCCGTCACCGCGACGCTGCCGGCTGCCCTCCTTGTGATCTTCTGGTGGGAGCGCGGCCGTATCGACTGGCGCCGCGACGTGTCGCCGCTTCTTCCCTGGCTCGTTCTCGGTATGGCGAGCGGACTCTTCACCTCTTGGATCGAGCGAACGATTGGCGGGGCGAAGGGGGGTGAATTCGACCTGACGTTTGCGCAGCGCTGCCTGCTTGCCAGCCGAGGCCTCTGGTTTTACCTCGGCAAGCTCCTCTGGCCGGAACACCTCGTCCTCATCTATCCCCGTTGGGACGTCCCGTCCCAGGCCGGCGGCTGGACCCTCTACCTTGCGGCAGCGGTGCTGGTGACCGTGGCGCTCTGGCTTGGGCGCCGGCGATCCCGCGGCCCGCTGGCCGCCTGGCTCCTCTTCGTGGGCACGCTTTTCCCGGCGCTCGGCTTTTTCAACGTCTATCCCTTCATCTTCTCCTACGTGGCCGACCACTTCCAATACCAGGCCACCCTTGGCATCATCGCTGCGGCCTCGGCGGGCGCCGCCCTGCTGTTCGACCGCGCCGCGCCAGCCTTCCAGGCGTGCGGCTGGGCGATCGCCTTGGTTGCGGTGAGCGGCCTCGCCCTCATTAGCAACGCGCACTGCGAGACCTTCGCGGACCAGCGCGCGCTCCTCGAGGCCACGCTCGAGCAGAACAAGGGATGCTGGATGGCGCATGACGGCCTCGGCGTGTGGTACAAGGACCATGGGCACCCCGGCCGGGCGATCGGGCATTTCCAGGAGGCCATCCGCCTGCGGAGGGACTATCCCCAGGCGCACAACAACCTTGGCCTGTGTTACGAGGACCGGGGCGAGCTGGACCGGGCGATCGCCGAGTTCCAGGAGGCCCTTCGCCTCAAGGGCGACTTCGCCGAGGCGCACAACAACCTGGGGAGCGCCCTAGGCAGGTCGCCTGGACGCTCGGCCGAGGCTATGGCCGAATTCCAGGAGGCCGTGCGCCTGCAGCCGGAATTCGCGGAGGCGCATGACAACCTGGGAACCGCCCTCATGAAAATGCCCGGCCGGTTGAATGACGCCATCGCCCAGTACGAACAAGCGGTGCGCCTCGGTCCGGCCCTTGCCGATGCGCATGCCAACCTTGGAAACGCGCTTTCGGAGCTGCCCGACCGTTTGGGCGACGCCATCGTCCAATATGAGGAATCGATCCGCCTGAATCCCGGCAATGCCGGGGTGCGCAACAACCTCGGGCTGGCCCTCAACGCCCAAGGCAGGTCAACCGAGGCGGTCGCGCAATTCGCGGAGGCCCTCCGGCTCATGCCAGCCTTCGCCGAAATCCGCCTGAACCTCGCCATTGCGCTCCTTGGCATCCAAGGCGGCAAAGCCGAGGCGGCGGAACAGCTCGAGGCCTACCTCCAAGTCCGGCCCGCGAATGACACGACCCGGCAGATCCTCGCCCAAATTCAAGGCCCATAGGTGTTGCTCCGATTTGGCGCGGACGTCCCGCGGAACCCACGGCGTCATATACTTAGGGGTTAAGCCGCGCTGGGCCATGGAACAATGCAGCCGTTTTGCGGGCAGTATCGCTGGCGGCGCGTTGATTAATTCAAACCTCCTTATTCATTGCGCGTCATATCCATCCGTGAACAGTCCAAACCCATGCCCGTGGCCATGAACCTTGCCGATCAGGATGCTCCGGCGGGTGGGAACATCGGCAAACGTGCGGATTCGAAGGACGATGCCTTGCGAGACAGGAGTCATGGCGCCCCTTCCCTGAGGCATATAGCTATCCGTGATATACTTCCAAATGAAACAACGGCCGGCGATCCCAGGCGGCCGCGCAGTGGAAATGCCATCGGAGCGGCAGGGTCGCGGAATCTCCCGGCGCGCGAATGGGCGGATATCCATTTGACGCGGCGATCTGTTCTTGAGGCCGGGGTGAGCTAAGGGCCGACCATGTGGATCGTCCGACTCGCCCTTAGACGGCCGTACACCTTCGTGGTGGTCGCCATGCTGGTGCTCATCCTTGGGGTTTTCACCATCTTCACTACGCCGACCGATATCTTCCCGGACATCAACATCCCGGTCATCTCGGTGATCTTCAACTACAGCGGCATGTCGCCCGACGACATGGAGAAGCACATCATCACGGGCTTCGAGAGGATCCTGACGACGACGGTCAATGACGTCGAGCATACGGAAAGCCAGTCGCTTTATGGCATCGCGACGGTGAAGATATACTTCCAGCCGAACGCGAAGATCGAGACCGCGATAGCACAGGTGACCGCCATCAGCCAGACGGCGATCCGCTCGATGCCGCCGGGCACCCAGCCCCCGCTCGTGATCCAGTACAGCGCCTCCAACGTGCCGATCCTGCAGCTGTCGTTTTCCAGCGACACGCTCCCCGAGCAGGGGATGTTCGACCAGGCCATCAACACGGTGCGCCCTCGACTGGCGATTGTGCCGGGAATCCAGATACCCTATCCCTACGGCGGGAAGCAGCGCCAGGTCATGGTCGACCTGGACCCGGAGCGGCTCTACGCGTGGGGCATTTCACCCACCGATGTCTCGGCGGTGATCGGCGCCCAGAACCTGATCCTGCCCGCCGGGACGACAAAGATCGGCACCCAGGAATACCCGGTGGTCCTCAACAGCAGCCCCCTCAAGGCTTCGGACCTCAATGACCTGCCGATCAAGACCGTCAACGGCACGCCGGTCTACATAAAGGACGTCGCCAACGTTCGCGACGGGTTCCAGGTCCAGACAAGCCTTGTTCATGTCTCAGGGAAGCGCGGCGTGCTCCTGTCCATCCTGAAGAACGGCGGCGCGTCGACGCTCGACGTCGTGGCCGGAGTCAAGAAGGCGCTCGGGGAGATCGGGTCGGCCGTTCCGAAGGGCCTCAAGATCACCCCCCTGTTCGACCAGTCCCTCTATGTCCGCGCATCCGTCGAGGGCGTCGTCCGCGAGGCGACGATAGCCGCAGGGCTCACGGCGCTCATGATCCTCATATTCCTCGGCAGCTGGAGGAGCACGCTCGTCGTCATCATCTCGATCCCCCTGTCGATCCTCGTCTCGATCATCGTCATGAGCTGGCTCGGCGAGACCATGAACATCATGACGCTCGGGGGACTTGCCCTGGCGGTCGGCATCCTCGTGGACGATGCGACGGTGGAGATCGAGAACATCCACCGCAACCTGCACCAGAAGAAGCGCCTCGTGCAGGCGATCCTCGACGGAGCGTCACAGATCGCGGTGCCCGCATTCGTCTCGACCCTGTGCATCTGCATCGTGTTCGTTCCCGTGGTCTTCATCAGCGGAGCGGCCAAGTTCCTGTTTGTCCCCCTGGCGATGGCGGTTTCCTTCGCGATGATCACGAGCTATCTGCTGAGCCGGACGCTCGTGCCGACGATGGTGCACTACCTCCTGGCGAGCGAGGTCGAGATGTATGGCGGCAAGCTGGACCCGAACGACCCCCATGCCGACCCCGAGAAGGCAAAGGAGAGCAATCCGAAGGCGAGGCATCCGCACTCAAGCGCCCGCGACGCTTTCCTTTGGGGCGCGAAGTTCGCGGCGCCGATCCTGGGTCTGGCCGTCATCGCGGCGGCAATCGCCAAGCACAGCGTCCAATCGACCCTCGTCGCCCTCGCGCTGGCCGCCGGCGCCTACCTCGTGGTCGTGGGCCTGCACTACGTCCTGATGAACGACTACGTCTGGAAGGTTCATGGGAAGTTTGACGAGAAGTTTGAGAGGCTCCGGAACTTCTACGGCAGCCTTCTCACATGGAGCCTGGAAAACCGGGGGATCGTCCTGGCGATAATGATCGGGATGGTGGCGAGCGCGGGTGTGCTGGTGGCGTTCGGACTCATCGGGAGGGATTTCTTCCCGACCGTGGATGCCGGGCAGGTCCGGCTCCACGTGAGGGCCGCGCCGGGCACGAGGCTTGAGCAGACCGAGCGCATCTATGCCGAGGTGGAGAAGACGATCAGTGGAGACATTCCCGCGGACGAGATCGAGACGCTGCTCGACAACATCGGGATTCCGAACAGCGGCATCAACCTCTCGCTGAGCGACGGCTCGCTGATGTCTTCGGCCGACGGCGAGATCCTGATCTCCCTCAAGAAGGGTCACCGGCCCACCGAGGGCTACCAGGACAAGCTCGCCCATGACCTGCGCATCAAGTTCCCGCGCCTGACATTCTTCTTTGCACCGGCCGACATCGTGACGCAGGTGCTGAACTTCGGCATAGCCGCCCCGATCGACATCCAGATCGAGGGATCGCCGTCGGACGAGCCCAAGAACTTCGTCACCGCCCGCAGGATCGCCCGCCAGGTGGAGGGCCTGACGGGCGCCTCCGACGTCCGGGTAGAGCAGGTCCCCAATGCCCCCACTCTCCTGATGAACGTCGACCGCACCCAGGCCAGCTACGCCGGCCTCACCCAGCGCGACGTGGCGAATGACATGCTGATCTCGCTCAGCGGCACACTCCAGCAGAACCCCAATTTCTGGGAGGACACCAAGACCGGCGTTCAGTACAGCGTGCTGGTCCAGACGCCTCAGTACACGATCGACTCGATCAACGCCCTGGAGAACCAGCCGGTGATCCCGTCGTCGATGCTGGTGCCGGGCCAGGCCTTCGATCCGACGGCACAGCTGCTGGGGAGCATCGCCTCGCTGGATCGCGGAGCTTCGCCGAGCAACATCACCCATTACAACCCCAAGCCGACTTATGATGTGCTGGCGGGCGTTAGGGGGATGGACCTGAATTCCGTGGCGCAAGGGGTTCGCAAGATCGTCGCCAAGGAGAACAAGGACCTCCCCAAGGGGACGCGGATCAGCATCCGTGGCCAGGTGCAAAGCATGACGGAATCCTTCGAGGGCCTGAGCTTCGGACTCATTTTCGCCATCATCCTTGTTTACCTGCTGATGGTCATAAACTTCCAGTCTTGGCTGGACCCGCTCATCATCCTGATGGCGCTCCCGGGCGCGATAGCGGGGATCTTGTGGATGCTCTACGTCACCCAGACCACGATCAACGTCCCGTCGCTCATGGGCGCGATCATGAGCATCGGCGTGGCGACGGCGAACAGCATCCTGATGATCACCTTCGCCAACGACCAGCGGAAGGACGAGGGCGCCAATGCGCATGACGCGGCGCTGGCGGCCGGCATGACACGCCTGCGTCCCGTCATCATGACGGCCCTCGCGATGATCATCGGGATGCTTCCGATGGCGCTCGGCCTCGGCGAGGGCGGCGAGCAGAACGCCCCGCTCGGACGGGCCGTCATCGGGGGGCTCCTGGCGGCCACGTTCGCCACGCTGTTCTTTGTTCCCGTCGCCTACAGCCGGCTGCGCGACAAGCCGCTGGAGACAAAAATAGAGGAGGAGCTCAAAGAGACATGAAATCCGGCGAAGAAATCCCAAAGAAACTGCCCAAGGTTGCCAAGAAGACACTCAGGCTCATCGCCATCTGCGTCATCGCGGCGATGGCCGCGCTCTTCATCCTGGGCTTCTGGGTGCGCCATGAGCGCGTCAGGAAGCGCGAGAAGATGGCCGAGGAGATCCGCGACCAGAAGCTGGTGGTCCAGGTCGTGCGGCCAAAGGCCACGCAGCAATCGTTCGGGCTGACCTTGCCGGCGGACATCCGGGCGTTTGCCGCGACGGCACTCTACGCCCGCACGAACGGCTACCTGGCGTCGTGGATCGTCGACATCAACGACCGGGTCAAGAAGGGCGACATCATGGCGGTCATCTCCGCGCCGGATACCGACGCGGACCTCGAGCAGGCGAAGGCCAACCTGAACCAGCAGCAGACGAACTACCAGCTGGCGGACACGACAGCCGAGCGCTACCAGGGACTGGTCCCCATCCAGGGGGTCACCCAGCAGCAGCTTGATCAGTTCGACTCGGCGAGGAAGCAGGCCAAGGCCGGCGTGGGGTCCCTGGCGGCTTCGGTGGACCGCCTCAAGGCCCTCGTGGGTTTCGAGAAGATCATCGCCCCCTTTGACGGAGTGGTCACCGCCCGCAACTACGACGTCGGCGCCCTCATCTCCGCGACGAGCACCGCGCTCGGCCAGGAGCTCTTCGACGTCGCCGAGGACGACCAGCTGCGGGTGTTTGTGAACATCCCGCAGAGCTATTCGCAGCTGGTGAAATACGGTCAGGACGTCGAGCTCGTGCTCGCGAGAAACTTCCCGGGCCACAGGTTCAAGGGCCTCGTGAAGCGCTCGGCAGGCAGCCTTGACCCGGTGACGAGGACGCTGCACACCGAGCTCGACTTCAGGAACGACGACGCCGCGCACCACATCTATCCCGGGATGTACGGGGAGGCTGTCTTCGACATCCATCGGGACAAGCCGGTGCTGACCGTCCCGACCAGCGCCCTCCTGTTCGAGTCCGACGGGAAGCAGGTCGCGATTGTCGACGCCAACAACAAGATCCATTTCCAGAAGGTCGTGCCCGGAAATGATTTCGGGACCGAGATCGAGATCCTTGACGGCCTCAAGGGCGACGAGCGGGTCGTCTCCAATCCCGGCGAGCAGCTGACGGAAGGCATCCCGGTGATGCCGGAGGCGGAAAAGGAGGATGGCGAGGCGCCGGACAATAAAGGCAAGCAGGGCCAGGATTCCCCCAAGGATTCCCATTGACGCCCATGCCGAGGACGATCACCGGACGAGGCTGGATCTCGGCGACGGTGCCGTGCCTCTGCGTCGCGGCAGCCCTGCTCGCGGGCTGCGTCGTCGACCAGGGAAAGGAGGTCCAGACCTATCGCGACGTGCTCGATGGGAATCGTCCAAGGCCGAGGCGCCTCGAGCTGGGTGAGGCGCTGACGCTGGAGCGCGCCCTGGCGCTCGCCAATGCCGACAACGAGCAGCTTGCGTCCCAGGGCGAAACCTACCTGCAGGCGCTCATCGCCAAGAACCGCGCGTTCTCGGCGTTCCTGCCGACGGTCAGCTTTCAGCCGAACTTCACGGTCGAGCAGGCGCCGCGGGGCAACGCCACGCCCGCGACGCCGGGGGCGCCGGCCACGAGCGCCGCGACGGTCGCCGCCACGGAGGGGGGCTTTGTCCAGGATGGGAGCATACTTCGGCGCTTTGAGGCGCCCGTCGTCGGCGGCATGAATTTCTCCTTCCGCAACGTGCCCCTCTACAAGGCCGCGGAAATCGAGGTCGCCCAGCAACGGCAGCTGCTCCTCGACGCCCAGGCGACGATCCTGCTGAACGTCGCCCAGACCTACTACCAGGTGGTGATTGCCATGAGGCAGGTCGGGGTGCTGCAGCATTCGCTCGCCCTCCAGGATGCCAGGCTGGCCGACATGGAAGGACGCTTCAAGGTCCGCCTGGCCCTGGACCTGGACGTGGCGCAGGCGCGGTCCAATGAGTCCGCGACCCGGGTGCTCCTGAGCCACGCCTCCAATGACGTTCGAAATGGCCGGCGGACTCTGGCCCTCCTGATAGGCGCCCCGCAGGTCGACGGGCCCCTGGTCGCCACGACCCTGGTGCCGGATCCCGCCATCTCGGCGACGTACTATGTCGACCGGGCATTCGCGCGCCGGCAGGACCTTCTGGCCGCCGGGGATGCGGTGAAACAGGCCCGCTACGCGGTCAAGGCCGCGATCGCCGAGTACTACCCGACCGTCTCGCTCAACGTCGCGGCTTACCTCTACCTCGAGAACTATGCCGATGCCAGCAAGTGGAACGGGATCCTTTCGGGAAATCTCCCCATCTTCACCGGAGGCGCCATCAGGGCCGATGTCCGCGACGCCTGGTCGAGGCTCAGGCAGGCGGCGCTATTCGAGTCCTACCTGCGGAGGGAGATCGACCAGGGCGTCCGCACCGCCTACGACAACGTCCTGACGAGCGGAATCGTGCTCGCCGACCTTCGCAGCGAGGTGGAGGCCTCGTCGGAAGCCTACCGGCAGTCCGTCCAGCTCGTGAAGAGTGGCTTGGCGATTCCGCTCGACGTACTCACCGCACAGGACTCGCTGCTCAATGCCCAGCTGCAATACGTCAGCGAAAGCTTTGGCCGAACGGTCTTCCAGCTGGACCTGATCCGCGCCGTGGGCGACCTGGACCCGACCACCACCGAAAAGCTCCCCTGGGCCTATCCCGAAGCGATTCCTTCCGTCCCCTGAGGTGGCCCGGCCGGAACAGGAACAGGGGCTCGCCTCGCAATGATGCTCCGGCCTGGCTCGAGTCAGGGAACAACAAGCCCAAGCGGGGCAAAGGCCGCCGCGGTGATGGTGATCTTGTCGCCGGCGGAAGGGTCGGAAATCGTCCAGACCTGGCCTGGATCGATGGCGTGCGAGGGAATGTTCCGGTCCTTGGTATTGGCGTGGAACGCCACGCTGAGGCGGATCTTCGCGCTCACTTCAACGGCGTCCCTAGAGACGTTTCTTAGGCCCTGAAGTCCCACCCACCCATCGTGCAAACCGTGATGCTTAAAGACGGACAATGGGAGCCATCCCGCGCACGGGGAACGCCACCGATGAGAACGCAGTCTCGCGACCGCACCGAGGCCGGCGATCCATTGGCGGCTCAGCGGACCTTGAACTCGACTTCGTGCTCGAGGCGATCGTCTAGCAGGGGAAATGCCGTTCCGGGCACCGGCTGACCGTCCACGGAGAGCAGGCTTGTTTCAGCCGAATCAGCGGCGATCCGCGTCAAGGTGATGTGATAGAGCGTCTGGCGGTAGCGGTAGTGCACCTTGTAGGTCGTCCAGGCGGCCGGCATGCGGGGGGCCAGGCGCAGTTGATCGCCTTCCAGGTTCACGCCCAGCAGGACCTCGATCAACAGCCGGTACATCCAGCCGGCTGACCCCGTGTACCACGTCCAGCCGCCTCTGCCAACGTGGGGCGCGACCGCATAGACGTCGGCGGCGACGACGTAGGGCTCGACCTTGTAGGTGGCGATTTTCGCGGGCGTGTCCCCGTGGTGCACGGGATTCAGCAGCGCGAAGAGCTCCCACGCGCGCTCGCCCTCCTCCATCAGGGCAAACGCCGTGGCGACCCAGACCGCCGCGTGGGTGTATTGGCCGCCGTTCTCGCGCACGCCCGGGATATAGCCCTTGATGTAGCCGGGGTTGAGGGAGGACTTGTCAAAGGGGGGGTCAAAGAGCTGGACCAGGCCGGCCTCGCGGCGGACCAGGCGCCGATCGACGGACTGCATCGCCAGGCGCGAGCGCGGCGGATCGCCCGCGCCGCTGATCACCGACCAGCTCTGCGGCAGGGAGTCGATCTGGCATTCCGGGTCGGACTGGGACCCGAGCGGCTCGCCGTCGTCAAAATAGGCCCGGCGATACCACTGGCCGTCCCAGGTGTGCTCCTCGATGTTGTGCTGCAGCTGCCGCGCCTGGGCGAGGCAGCGTTCCGCGAAGGCGGGATCGTTGTGCAGGCGCGCCAGCCCGGCAAACTGGGTGAGCACGTCGTAGAGGAAGAACGCCAGCCAGACACTCTCACCGCGCCCCTGGTTTCCCACCCGGTTCATCCCGTCGTTCCAGTCGCCGCAGCCCATCAGCGGCAATCCGTGCTCGCCGAATCGCAGGCCCCGCTCGATGGCGCGGACGCCGTGCTCGTAGAGCGTGGCCGACTCCTCCGAGCGGTTCGGCAGGTCATAGTACGCCTCCTCCTCCGGCTTGAGGGGGCGCCCCTCGATGAAGTTGACCTTCTCGTCGAGCACGCCGATGTCGGCGACGCAGGCGACGTAGCGGCAGGTGGCATAGGGAAGCCAAAGGTAGTCGTCCGAGAAATGAGTGCGGACGCCGCGCCCGGCGGGCGGGTGCCACCAGTGCTGCACGTCGCCCTCGCGGAACTGGTGGGCGGCCGCCCGGAGCAGGTGCTCGCGGGTGAGGGCCGGCTCGGCGTGCACGAGCGCCATCACGTCCTGGAGCTGGTCGCGGAACCCGAAGGCCCCTCCGGATTGATAGAACCCGGTCCGTCCCCATAGGCGGGAGCCCAGGACCTGATACATCAGCCATCCGTTCGCCATCACGTTCACGGACGGATCGGGAGTGTCGACGTTCACGGCGCCAAGCGTCTTGTTCCAATAGGACCAGACCCCGTCGAGCGCGACGCGGCTGGCGTCCGCGCGCCGGAAGCGCTGGATGAGGTTCTGCACGTCCGCCGGGTCGCGGCCGACGCCGAGGCGAAAGCTCGTCTCCCTCTCCTGGTCGTCCGGGAGGTCGATGACGACCTGGACCGCGCCGCAGGGATCCAGCCCCGCCCCGACCCTTCCCGAGAGACGCAGGCGCTTCAGCGCGGCGGGCTGCGCCAGGCTCCCGTTCCTGCCCAGAAATTCCCTCCTGTCCCCGGTGACGGTGCGGGCCCCGTCGTTGACGTCGACGAACGCGATCCGGCCCGGCAGCTCGGTGTTGTAGTAGTTGCGGGCCAGCAACGCGCCGGTCCTCAGGTCCACTTCGGTCTGCACGTGCAGGAGGCTCTTCTGCCGCAGGTCGCCCAGCACCCACTCCCAGTACCCGGTGACCGACACCCGGCGAGGGCGCCCCGAGGTGTTGCGCAGTTTCAGGACGCTGAACTTCACCGGGGCGTTCATCGCGACGAAGACCCACAACTCGCAGGCTATGCCATTCTCGGCATGCTCGAAGACGGTGTAGCCGAAGCCGTGGCGGATGACATACGGGGTCGCGCCGCGCGCGGGAAGGGGCGTCGGGGACCAGAACTGGCCGGTCTGCTCGTCGCGGATGTAGAGGGCCTCCCCCGTCGTGTCCTGAACGGGGTCGTCGCTCCATGGGGTCAGCCGGAACTCGTGGGCGTTTTCCACCCAGGTGTAGGCGCCGCCGCTCTCGGACACGACCGACCCGAAGAACGGGTTGGCGAGCACGTTGATCCAAGGGGCCGGGGTCATCTGCCCGGCCCGGAGGGTGATCACATACTCGTGCCCGTCGCGGGTGAATCCTCCGAGGCCGTTCTGGAAGATCAGCTCACGGACTGCGACCGGCTTCGACGCATCGGGCCATGCGGAACGGCCGGGCGTCAGCGCCTGGACCGGCGGTTCCACCAGCGTCCGCCGATCAAGCTGCTCCGCAAGGGTTCCATTGTCGTCGTCCAGGACGATCCGCGCCGCGGACCGAAGGAGCACGCGATCGTCGTTGGGTATCTGCTCGAGGCGGCGGACGAAGATGCCGCCCGGTTTGTCCAGCATCTGCGCCTCGACCCCGGACGCGATCAGGCCGGTGATCTGGTCGTGCAGGGAGAGGCGATAGGCCGAGACATCCTCGTTGAGGATGACCAGCTCGACCGTCAGCCCCTTCATGCGCCAGTAGGAATGCGCCTGGACCAGCTGGCGAACGATCTCGATCTTGTCTCCGGAGCTGATGTGGAGCAGGACGATCGGCGCGTCGCCCGATATGCCGTAGCTCCAGAGGCCGCTTTGCCCGCGACGGTTGCTGCGCAGCACGCTCGGGTTGGCCCGGCGCGCGGGATCGGCATAGACCAGCGCGCTGGCCAGCCGGCCGTAGAGCTGGGCCTCGCCCTCCGTGGCATTGAGGTGGCGCAGCGTCACCTGGCTGTGGGTCCACGCCAGATCGAAGACCCGGTCGGTCATCCGTGTGTTCTGGTACTTCCCCACGAGCGCCAGCGCCGATTCGCGGCTCTCCGTCACCCCTATCATCACGTCGATGATCGCGGTCTGGTTCGGCTCAAGCGTCACCGTGCGCCGAAGCGCGATGATCGGGTCGAGGACCGACCCGGTCGTGTTCGAAAGCGGGGCGGCCTTCCGGAGGGCCGCCGGCGCGGCCGGGGAGCCGCCCCTTCCGATGAACAGCGAGCGATCGGTCTCGCATGAGACTTCGCCCATCTCGCCGCCCTGGCCCACCATGAGATGAAACAGCCACGGCGGCTTTTCCTCCGGGGAGCTGGCGCGACGGGTGCAGAGAATCGCCGATGCCGGGCTCGTCAGTTCCGTCTGCACAAAAAGGTTGCCAAACGCGGGGTGCGCCGCGTCCGACGACGGGGCGGCAAGCACCACCTCCGCGTAGCTGGTCAGCTCGATGACGCGCGCCGCCGATGAGTGGTTGGTAAGCCTGACACGCCGGAGCTCAACGTCGTCCTCCGGCGAGACGCTGATCTCCGTGTGGGTCTCGAGACCCGACTGCTCCTGGCGAAACTCGGCACGGGCCTGCGTGAATATCGCCTCGTACCGCTTCGTCGGGCGACGGGCCGGCTGATAGGCGGCGGACCAGAAATCGGCCGACGCCACGTCGCGCAGATAGACGAACGCCCCCCAGCAGTCGCGCGTGGCGTCCTCCCTCCAGCGGGTGACCGCAAGGTCGCCCCAGCGGCTGTAGCCGCCGCCGGCGCTGCTGATGACAACATGATAGCGGCCGTTTGACAGCAGGTGGACGTCCGGCGACGCCGAGTTGGGGTTCGTGGATATCCGCATGACGCTTTCGCCGCCGCCGGGGAGGGCGCGCGTCTCCTCCACCACCGCCTCGGTCAATACGCTCGCGGTCGCCTTGGGCACGCGCTCCTGCAGCAGCAGGTCCGCCGCCTTGAGCACCGGCGACGACATGAAGCGTCGCGGCATCGGGCTTTCCCGCAGCAGGTTCACGAGGGACAGCAGGCTCATCCCCTGATGGTGCGCCATGAAGGACCGGATGGTGACGCTCGACTCGTCCGGGGGCAGGCGCGACGTCGTGTAATCCACGGCCTCGTGGAAGCCATAGGCGCCGTCGCGGCCCTCGGAGGCCATCCGCTGCAGGTTTTCACAGGCCGGCTTCGGCGCCACCATCAGCGCGAGCGCGCTGGCGTAGGGGGCGACCACCAGGTCGCTGGAAAGCCCCCGCTTCAGGCCAAGGCCCGGCACGCCAAAGGCCCGGTATTGGTAGGTCATATGCACGTCGGTCAGATTGTACCCGGACTCGGAAATGCCCCACGGGACACCACGCGAACCCGCGTATTCGATCTGCTGCTGGACGACCGCCTTGCAGGTGTGCTCCAGGAGCGTGTTCGGGTAGCTCGGCATGACCAGCATCGGCATGAGGTATTCGAACATCGAACCGCTCCAGGAAACCAGTATCGGCCCGCGGGGCGAAGGGACGAGCAGCCGGCCCAGCGTGAACCAGTGCTTCTGGGGAACCTGTCCCAGGGCGATGGCTATGTAGACGCCCAGGCGAGCCTCCGAGGCCAGCAGGTCGTAAAAGCTGGTGTCCCTCCGGAGCTCGGAGACGTTGAAGCCGGTGGCAAACAGGTCCCGCTCGGGATCTGACAGGAATGTGAAGTCCATCTCGGCCATCTCGGCGCTTTGCTGCTCCAGCCTGTCCAGCGCGAGCATCCGCTCGCGCGCGCGCTCGCCGGCCTCATGCACGCACCGGGAGAATTCGGACAGCCACGCGCCCTCCGGCCCGGCCGGGAAGTCCTTCTGGGCGTCCTCGATGAGCGGGGACAGCGAATGATCCAAAGCCGACAATTCGCGCAGCGTCGGGGACCGGTCGAGCCAGGCCAGCCTTTCCAAGGCCATCGCCGACGCCGATGCCACGGGGCCGGGCTGCCGTCCGGCAGGCGCGGTTGAGGCAGGCCAAGTGCCCCCTTCCCGGCCGCCGAGCGCGGGGGGTGGCGGAGCCAGGGCCAGCCAGGGTGCCATGTGAAGCAGGTCATCACGGTGCTCCTCGCAATTTCGTTTCAGGGTCTGCCCCCAGCCTTTCAACTCCTCGGCCTGGTTCGCTAGGCCTTCGGCGATCCCGCCCGCCTGCACCGCGGCCCGCCCCAGGAGAGCATACGCTGCCGCCAGCGAAGCGGGCCCGCGCGCGAGTTCGGCGTCAAGCTGCGCGATCGCCGGATCTTTTCCGCCAAGGTCCCCCATGATGCCCACCGCGTCACGGAGACCCGCAAAGACCTGCCGGGTAAAAATCCTTTCGTCGGGCAATTCTCTCATCCCCGAGGCGTGCGTGAGCAGGAGTCCCGCGAGATTTCCGCTGTCCACGCTGGAAATATAGAGCGGATTGAGGATGCGGAGCGTTCGGGTGTCATACCAGTTGTAGAAGTGCCCGCGATACCGCTCGAGCCGCTCCATCGTGCTGAAGGCGTTTTCCGTTCGCTGGATCATGGCGCCCAGCGCCAGGTAGCCAAAATCCCAGGCAGCAAGGTTGGAGAGGAGCGCCAGGCCCATGTTGGTGGGCGACGTCCGCGAGGCGATCGTCGGGTCGGGGATCTCCTGGTAGTTGTCCGGCGGAAGCCAGTTCTCCTCCGTGGTGACGAAGGTCTCGAAGAAATGCCACGTCTTGCGGGCAGTGCGCCCCAGGAAAGCGAGCTGTTCCGGCGTCAAATCCGGGGGCGCGGCCACAGATGGCCGGCTGATCCACCACGCGCCCCAGGGACCGATGAGCCAGAGTCCAAGGATCGGCAGGGCCGGGGCCAGTTCGTCCGGCCGCAGCAAGAGCAGCAGGAAAATGCTCGACAGGGCGGTGACCGGCGCGACCCACATCTTGGAGTAATAGCCGGCCACGCCCGCGCTCGATGTGCGCTCGGATTCGAGCGATGTCTGCCATTCCAGGAGGCGCCTGCGGGTGACAAACAGGCGCAGCAGCGTCCGGCTGATCGCATCCAGGCTGACGAAGGCGTCGTAGGGCAGCACCGAGAGCGCGAGCAGGGCCTGGCCCATGTGGCGGGCGCCCGACTCGGCCGCTCCGCGAAGGTGCATCGACCAGGGCAGGTCGGCCGGCTTGCGAACGCCGTCGACAAGGCCCGCGAGCAGGCCGGGAAACGCGAGGATCGCGAGAACCAGCAGCGTTCCCATGCTGCCGAATCCCGGAAGAACCAGCCAGCCGCCGAGCAGCAGGAGCATCAGGGCGGTCGGGACCAGGCTTCGGCGAAGGTTGTCGAAGATCTTCCACTGGGAAAGCGGGGAGAGCGGGTTGACGATGCGCCGCCCGTCGGCCGCCGGAACCCGCGTCAACAGCCATTGAATGATCTGCCAATCGCCGCGAATCCACCGATGACGCCTGTTGACATCCACATCGTACCGGGAGGGAAATCCCTCGTAGAGTTCCACATCGCTGACGAGGGCCGAGCGCGCATGGCATGACTCCAGCAGGTCGTGGCTCAGAATGGTGTTTTCGGGGCAGCGCCCCGCCATCGCCCTCGTGAAAGCGTCCACGTCGTAGATCCCCTTGCCGATGAAGGAGCCCTCCTGGAAGATATCCTGGTAAACGTCGGACACCGCCCGGGTATACGGGTCGATCCCCGCATCCCCGGAGAAAAGCCGCGCGAACCGGGACCGGCCGGCGCTCGGCAGGCTCACCCCGACGCGCGGCTGCATGATGCTGTAGCCTTCGACAACCGTGCCCCTCACTGGGTCGAACTCCGGCCGGTTCAGGCAATGGGCCATCGTGGCGACCAGGCGCCCCCCGGCCTCCCTCGGGAGGTGGGTGTCGGTGTCGAGCGTGATGACGTACCTGATGTCCGGCAGGATCGAGGTATCCCCCACGATCTCGGAAAAGCGCTCCCGGGAGCCGCCCCGCAGCAAGGCGTTGAATTCCATGAGTTTCCCCCGCTTTCGCTCGTAGCCCATCCAGCAGCCATCGCTTGGATTCCAGCGGCGCGGACGGTGAAACAGGAAAAACAGGGCGCCTTCACTGGATTGATACTTCTGATTCAGCGCCTCGATATCCGCCCTCACCCGCTGCAGAAGCGCTTCGTCTCCAGGCATGGACTCTGCCGGCGCGTCGCGGAAGTCCGTCAACAGCGCAAAATGAAGAAACTCATCCCTATTCGAGAGGTGGTGAATCTCAACCGACTCGATGAGCCTCTCGATATCGTCCACGCTGGTGAGCAGCGTGGGGACCACCACCATCGTGCGGCTATCGGGGGCGATGCCGGACGAGAAGTCCAGGCGGGGAAGCAGGCGCGGACCCACCAGCATCGTGGACAGCCAGTTCATCAATGCGACGGCCAACTGGCTCATGCAAAGCAGGAGAACGAGGGCAAGAGGGATGAGCCTCCATCCCTGGGCGCCGAGCGCCATCGCCCGATCGATGAATGCCGCGATGCCAAGCAGGCACAGCATGGCGACGCCTCCCATATAGAATGTCAGCGGGAAGCGGAGGATGCCTCGCTCGACGATGGTCCCAAAGAGCAAGCGGGCCTTTGAGGCGCGCTCCAGCATGGGCTGGCCCCGGTCGACCAGGTAATAGCCCACGTGGGCGGTCCGGTCGGCGCTCCCTTTCAGGCGGGCGCCTTCCTCGGCGAGGTCGACAACCTTTTGCGCGACGTCCGACTCCGAGAGCCGGCTCCGCCGGCAGATTGCCTCGACCGCATGGCGATAGCGATCACGCGTCGCAAAATCCATCCTCCCGTATACGTCGGCCGGATCTTTTCGCAAGGTGTGGTCGACCAGGCTGAGGCCCTCCACGAATGCCTTGGAGTCCATCGCGCCCAGGAACCGGAGGCTGGCAATGCTGTGGCTGACCGAAAGCTGATCGGCCGCCTGGCTCTGGCTATCCACCTGCACAAGCTGCTCGATCGACAGCCCCTGCTCGACGAGCCGCTGCTCAAGCCAGCTGCGTGCCAGGTGAAGCACGGGGTTCTGCCGCGAAAGGCGCTGGCAGAATTCCGCCACAAACGAGCTGGACAAGGGGAGGCCTGACTTCGCCATGTCCGCCACCACGACGACCAGGTGCGACGGGTTCCTTTCCGCCATGTCCTGCAGGCGGTCCACCCACAGGTCCGCCAGGTTCCTGTCGTACCGGGCAAACGTCAGCCGGGTGGTGATGCGCTGCAGATTCTCGATCAGCCCGAGCCGCAGCATGATTGGGATCGCCCAGAGCTCGCCCAGTTTCATGGGAGACACCGTTTGATAGGCGGCCACGAAGGCGCTGAGCGGCTCCACGTCGATCTGCGCGTCAACGTGCGAAATCAACTCAAGCACGATGTCGTAAACCCGCGGAAACCCGGCGGAGCGGCCATTGCTTAGGCGCGGCAACTCGCGGCTGTAGCCCCTGGGCAGGTGCCGCCGAGCCATTTGGATCTGCTCCTCGATCAGGTAAAAATTATCGAGCAGCCACTCGGCGGCCGGGGTGACTCGCCGGATCGGATCCACGGCGAGGGTTGCGGTGTTGAACGCCCGGAGGCTCTCCTCGTTCGTCTCCAGCCGCGCCAGGAGGCTGTTTGACGAGCGACGGGTGACGACCTGGTGCTCCGCCGCCAGCGCCAGGGCGTGCCGCGCGAGCTGTTCGACGCTGAACAGTTCGGCCCGCAGCGGAGGCTCGCTCGCCCGCGGGCGCGGACGCACCTGCATGGCTACCCAGGTTTGCCAGCGTAACGACAGAGTCTGCATGTTGTTCTTATTGTCCGGCCGCGATTCCCGAGCCTGGCGTACCCTTGGGAGCTGATCCGGCCGGGAAACCGCGGGATCCCCGTCGAACCCCAAACCGGATGGCAGGGGCCGCGCGGGTTGGAGTCAACAAGGTGCACCCAACTCCCGAATCTGAAGGAAACGCCGGGTGAAGCTAAGGAGGAACTCGCCGGAGGATGCTGGTTTCAATTTAGGATGATTGTGCGCCTTTGCATAGAAAGATAAAATAGGGCGTGGTTCCCGCGAGGCAATCGGGCGTTTATCGGCATCCATCGTCGCTCGTAGAGGGTTACACCCCATATCGCGCCAGGGGCTTTTGGCGCAAGCTGGGGTCGTCGGGCGAGACACCCGCGGCTGTCCCCAATGGCCTCCGGGGTGAGAGCCTCGGCATCACGAGTTCCCGCAGTCCCCTTGGGGACGCGGCGAAGCCCGAGCGAATCGAGCTTGAAAACCATCCTCCCCCCTCCCGCCGAACCCGGCCCCAATGAAAACATGAATTCGACACCGATCCTCAGCGGCTCGCATCTGCACACCTATGACAGGATATTCCAGCATCCCGCGTCCCACAACCTGGATTGGCGGGCGGTTCGCGCGCTCCTGGAGCATCTCGGCAGCGTCGAGGAGGAATCCAACGGCAACCTGAAGGTGACGCGCAACGGGCAGCTCCTCGTCCTGCATCCGCCCCGCACAAAGGATGTCGCCGAGATCGACGAGATCATGACCCTGCGCCACTTCCTCGAGCGGTCGCAGGAAGCAGCCCCGGCGACGGGCGACAAGGATGCCCCTTGGCTGCTCCTGATCGACCACCATGAGGCCCGGATCTTCCGAACCGAAGTGGGCGCGCCCGCCTTCCAGCGGATCCTGCCGCACAAGCCCGAGGATTTTTTCCGGCACGCGCACAACTCCAAGGATTTCTCAAGAGGCCGGGAAAAACCGGACCCCAACAGCTTCTTTGAGCCGGTGGCCAAGGCGCTGCAGGCCGCGGGCAAGATCCTCGTCCTCGGAAGCGGAAAGGGCTCGGGCAGCGAAATGGAGCAGTTCGTCGCGTGGGTGAAGCTCCATCATCCGGAGCTTGGCAAGCGGATCACCGGGTCGTTGGTCGTGGACGAGCACCACCTGAGCGATGGCCAGCTCATGGCGAAGGCCCGTGATTTTTACGAGCAATCCCAGGTGCCTCAGGCATAGGCCAAATGCCGTTGGCGCGCACGTTCCCGCGCTCCGCTCCGTCGCGAGGGTGGCCGGCGAAGATTGCAAATCCACGCGATGCCGATAAACTCGAAGCCATTGTGGAATCCGCCCTACCCCCTCCCGTTGTGCCTTGCCGGCGATATCCAGGCGGCCGCGTCAGAATAGCGCTTCGGGCGGCCTAGCGCCGGGCTGGACCACGGGCGACGCGCATGGCCGTCAAGTTTCAGGACTACTACGAGAGCCTGGGCATCCCGCGCACCGCGTCGCCCGAGGACATCAAGCAGGCCTTCAGGAAGCTTGCGCGAATCCACCATCCCGACGTGGCCAAGAACAAGGTCGCGGGCGAGGCGAAGTTCAAGGAGATCAACGAGGCCTACGAGGTCCTGAGCGACCCGGAGAAGCGGCGGCGCTATGATGAACTCGGCGAGAACTGGCAGGAAGCCGGGCGCGGCCCGACCGCCCCCGGCGGCAATCGCGGCCGACCGCGCGCGCCCGGCGACGAGTCCGACTTCGAATTCGGTGGCACCGGCTTCAGCGACTTCTTCGAGTCGTTCTTTGGCAGCGGGCGAGAAGGCTTTGGCTCCTTCCGCCGGTCGGCCGGCAGCATGGACGACGAGGGGGCTTCCGCGCACCAGGGCCACGACGTCGAGGCCGATCTTCTGGTCACGCTCGAAGAGGCGCTGCGCGGCTCGCGCCGCAAGGTGACCCTGCGGCGCACGGCAGGCAACGGCACGGCCGACCGCACCGACACCTACCAGGTGCGCATTCCACCCGGTGTGCGGGAGGGCCAGCGCATCCGTCTCGCCGGCCAGGGCGGCACTGGCGTCGGGGGCGGCCCCGCGGGTGATCTCTATCTCCGCGTGCGCCTCGCCCGGCACCCGGATTTCAGCGTCCAGGGTTCCGATCTCCATTTCGACCTCGACCTTGCGCCCTGGGAGGCGGTGCTCGGCGTGCAGGTCAAGATTCCCACGCTCGACGGGCCGACCACGCTCCGCGTCCCGCCGGGCACCGCAGCCGCCAGCCGCCTTCGCCTGCGCGGCCTCGGGCTGCCCCGCGAAGAAGGCGGCCGGGGTGACCTTTACGCCACGGTGCGGATTCAGGCGCCGACCTCCGTGTCAGAGGAGGAGCGCGCCGCCTGGGAGCAACTGTCCCGCGTCTCGAACTTCAAGCCCAGGAAACCATCATGAGCGATTCGGATTTCGCAGGCCCGCGCAGCCTGGCGCGGGTCAGGGTGATATCGTCATCCCCATCGGTTTATTCGCTCGAGTCCGCCGCCCAGATCGCCGGCGTGCACCCGGAGATGCTACGGCACTACTGCCGCCTGGGCATTTTCGGCGAGGCGCGCGCCCAGCCCGGGACAGAGCCGACTTTCGATGATGACGCGCTCTACGAGCTTCGCCGTTTTGAACATTACCGCCGGCACCTGGGCGTGAGCCGGAAGGCGGTGCGCCTGATATTCGGCCTCCTGCGCGAGGTCGAACGCCTGCAGGCGGAGGTCCGCTTCCTGCGCGGGCCGTGAACGCGGCGCTGCGTCGGGGACGAGGGCCGCCGGGAATTTCGACCTTTTTCTTGGGGTAATACCCCATAGCCCAAATTCGCCGTTGGATGTAGATTCGGGTGGGCAGGGGCAACGGGCCTTTCCCAGAACCCAAGGTCCGCCAAGGGGAACCAACGACGCTTCAAAAATATGCTACAAAACATCAAGAATTTTTACGGGAAGAGCCTCGGCGCGTCGGATGGGGAGATAGGACACGTGAAGGACTTTTACTTCGACGACGATTCCTGGGCCGTTCGGTACGTCGTCGCGGACACGGGGACATGGCTGGCCGGTCGGCTGGTGCTGCTTTCCCCCCATGCCTTCTCCCGTTTCGACCAGGGCGCGGCGAGGGTTCATGCAAACCTGACCCGCAGGCAGATTGAAAAGGGACCCCCGATTGGCTCGCACCTGCCGGTCTCGCGCCAATACGAGGAGGAGTACTACAGCTACTACGGCCTCCCGGAATACTGGCAGGGAGGCCAGATGTGGGGAATGGGCGGCTTCCCGGTCGTGGTGCCCCCTGCCGCAAAGGTTGAGGCGAAGAATAGGGCGCGTGAGAAGGCGGGCGAAGCCCACCTGAGAAGCGCACGTGCGGTGACGGGCTATCACATCCAGACGGTCGACGGCGCGATCGGGGACGTGAGCGACTTCATGCTGGACTCCGAGAGCTGGGCGATCCGCGACCTGGTCGTCGAGGCCGGCCATTGGTTTTCAGGCAAGGAGATCCTGATTCCCACGGGCAAGGTCGAACGGATCAGCTATGAGGATTCAACCGTGTTCGTGAGCCTCACAAAGGCGGATATAGAGCGTACCGGGGAAAACGAGGTCGTCCAGGCGGGCGGCATGGTCTCAGGCGCGGCGGATTTCTTCGACTGAGGCGGCGGCCCGGCCCGAGCGAATCATCAATATGGAAACCAACCCGATAAACAAGGGCATCATCGCCAAGAACATGACCGGGATAGGCGCGGTCACGCGCGGGATGATCCAGAAGCGCGCGCGGGAGCTGGCATTCCTGTCGGGCAGGATCCCCCCGCACGCGACGGAGGCCGACTACGAGCAGGCCCGGCGCGAGCTTGCCGGCGGACCCAGCCTCGACCCGCGGGAAGAGGCCCTCGAGTCCCTGCCCGAGTCGGATCGCTGGAACCCCGTGCCGGGATCAGAGGGGCGCCAGGACCCGGAGCCCCCCAGCGAGGACGAGGACAGCGAGGGGCGCAACGAAAGCGCGCAGCTCGTCGAGGAGGGCGCCCAGGAGGCTGAGCACGACCAGATGCTTAAGGCGGAGCAGGCCGCGCAAACCGCGGAAAAACGGGATCGACAAGGCCGATGATCGGCTAGGGAGTGGTGTCGCTCATCATGACGACAGACACACCGGAGTCGACGATCAGGGCCCTCCTTGCCGAGGGCAAGGGCATCCTGGCCGCGGACGAGAGCTTCCCGACGATCGAAAGGCGATTCAAGGAACTGGGTATTGCCTCCAATGAGAGGAACCGCCGGGCCTACCGCCAGCTTCTGTTCAAGACGCGCGGGCTGGGTGAATCTATAAGCGGCGCCATCCTGTTTGATGAGACGATCCGCCAGAGGACCTCCGGCGGCGTGCCGATGCCCGAGTTGCTCGAGGCCCAGGGAATCGTTCCGGGAATCAAGGTCGACGAGGGCACGGCGCCGCTGCCCGCCTTCGACCATGAGAAGATCACCCAGGGCACCGACGGGCTTCGCGAGCGGCTAGCCGAGTACCGGAAGCTGGGCGCACGCTTCACCAAATGGCGGGCGGTCATCGCCATCGGCGAAGGAATCCCGACCGAAGGCTGCATCGAGGCGAATGCCGGCGCGCTTGCGCTGTTCGCGGCCCTGAGCCAGGAGGCGGGCATGGTGCCGATCGTGGAGCCGGAAATCCTCATGGACGGCGACCATTCGATCGCCCGCTGCGAGGAGGTGGCGACCTTCGCGTTGAAGGCCGTGTTCAACGCGCTGTCACGCCGCAGGGTCGTCCTGGAGAACATGCTGCTCAAGACGGGCATGGTCCTGCCTGGCGAGGAGAGCAGGAAGCGGCCCGATCCGGCGACCGTGGCCGAGGCCACGCTGCGGTGCTTTCGGAGATCCGTCCCGGCGTCCGTCCCCGGCATCGTGTTTCTCTCGGGCGGCCAGGGCGCCATCGAGGCGACGCAGAGACTGAATACCATCTGCCGGGAGAAGGGGCTGCCATGGAAGTTGACGTTCTCGTTCGGAAGGGCGCTTCAGGATCCGGCAATGAAGGCGTGGAAGGGGTCGCGAGGCAACGTCGCGGCCGCGCAGGAGGCCCTGGGCCTCCGCGCAAGGCTGAACGGGCTCGCTGTCCGGGGTTCCTATGAGGGGCGGATGGAAAAAGCGAAGCCTTCGGCCTAGGCCGGGCGACCGCCGCTGACCGCCATGAGCCAAACGCCCGGCACGGATGGAGCGCCGGCCACGGGCCGGATGGCGATCGGCATCGCGGCCGACCATGGCGGCTATGAATTGAAGGAGCTTCTTGTCGGCAGGCTTCGGGAGGCCGGCCACGCGGTGACTGATTTCGGGGACCCGCTGAGCCTGCCAGGTGATGACTATCCGGACTTTGTCGTCCCGATGGCACGCGCCGTCGCCGCCGGCGCCGTGGAGCGCGGCATCGCAATCTGCGCAAGCGGCGTCGGAGCCTGCGTCGCCGCCAACAAGGTGGCCGGCGTCCGCGCCTGCCTCATCCACGAAAGCTACTCGGCGCATCAGGGCGTGGAGGATGACGACATGAACATCATCTGCCTTGGCGGCCAAGTGATCGGTCGCGCGCTCGCATGGGAACTGGTCGATGGATTCCTCGCCGCGCGGTTCAGCGGCGAGGCCCGCCACCGCCGCAGGCTGGGGAAGGTGGCGGCGCTGGAGGAGAAAGGCTGATTCCGCCGCCACGGCAAGAGCTCCCGCGCCGGCGGGAAATCGGAGCTGGAAGCCGGGCTTTCTACCACTCAAAAGACCCACGGCAATGGTCGAGCAGATCTTCATCATCCGTCACGGGGAAACCCAGTGGTCCCTCGACGGCCGGCACACCGGCCGCACCGACCTGCCCCTCACCGAGAACGGGGAGCGCCGGGCAACCGGGCTCCGCAGGATGCTCAGGGGAATGAACTTCTCCCAGGTGTTCACCAGCCCCTTGCAGCGCGCCCGGCGGACCTGCGAACTGGCGGGCTTTGGCGAAGCGGCCCGGATTGCGCCCGACCTCCATGAATGGGACTACGGCGACTATGAGGGCCGCACGTCCGCCGACATTCGCGCGCAGCGGCCCGGGTGGAACATCTTCCATGACGGCTGCCCGCAGGGTGAATCGGTTGAGCAGATCTCGCGGCGGGCCGACCGGGTGCTGGCAGGCCTGCGCCCGCTGGAGGGAACGGTCGCCCTGTTCTCCCATGGGCAGTTCCTGCGGACGCTCGCGGTGCGCTGGATAGGGCTTCCGGTAACGGATGCGGAGCACCTCGCGCTGGATGCCGCCGCGGTGAGCATCCTGGGCTTCGAGCACCACAGCGGTGAAATCCCCGCCATCTCCCTCTGGAACGCCGGCCCGACGATATCCCCCGGGCTTTCGGCCCCGCCTGCCAAAGGGGAGCGGAACGCGACAGTCTCTTCGGGCAGCCCTCGGGCCCGGGAATAGGCGCCGGAGGACCGTCCGCGAGATCGATGTTGATCGACCGTGGGCCATGAAGCAGCCTCCAACATGCCCCGCTCCAGGTATGAGGACGAAATCATCGTTTCATGGGTGGAGCTGCATCGCGACGCGCGCTACCTGTCGGAGCTCCTCCACGCAAAGGGCACATGGAAGGGAATCATCGCGATCACCCGCGGCGGTCTGGTGCCCGCGGCGCTGATTGCCCGCGAGCTCGACATCCGCCTCGTCGACACGATCTGCGTCACGAGCTATTCTTCAGCGGGTGCCGGGCAAGCCGCGCAGGTCCAGGCGCAGGTCGAGGTACTGAAGGGCGTGGCGGGTGACGGCGAGGGATACCTGTTGATAGACGACCTGGTCGATTCCGGAAGGACCGCGCAGGTCGTGCGCCAGCTTCTGCCGAGGGCCCATTTTGCCACCCTTTACGCCAAGCCCGCCGGCCGCCCCATCGTCGACACCTGCGTGAAGGAATTTAAGCAGAACAAGTGGATCTACTTCCCGTGGGACATCGAGTACAAGTTCGCGACGCCGATCAAGGAGGGTGGCCGCACGGCGTCGGGCCCGGGTTGACGGGCCGCTATCTCAGGCCGAGGACGTTGAAGACGATGTAGAAGCCGGACGCGAACAGCACGGCGCCGAGGAAGATGCACACGGGAAGCGTGAGCACCCAGGCCAGCAGCAGGTTGCGCAGCGTCTGGGTCTGAAGGCCCGAATGGTTGGCGGCCATCGTGCCGGCGACGCCGGAGGAAAGCACGTGGGTCGTGCTCACGGGAAGGCCGAAATAATCCGCGGCGCCGATGGTCGCCATCGCCACCAGTTCGGCGGACGCCCCCTGCGCATAGGTGAGGTGCGCCTTTCCTATCTTCTCGCCTACCGTAACGACGATGCGCTTCCACCCGATCATCGTCCCCAGTCCCAGCGCGAGCGCCACGGAGACCTTCACCCAGATCGGGATGTATTTCGTGAGCTTGTCGGCGTCCGACTTGTACTGCGCACAGACCTTCTGGTCGGCCGGGTCGGTGAACCCGTGGGCCTTGGCCAGTTTCCCGATCCCCTCCCCCACCAGGTAGAGACTCGTCCGAAGGGCCCGCCTCTCGCCCTGGGTCAGGTCCGAGAAGCTGCCCACGGTGTCCAGTTTCGAGGAAACGACTTCGTTGAGCGCGGCCAGCGCGGGAATCGTCGCCGCCGACTGCTTGCCGCCGCCCTTGAGGAACGCGGAGATCTGTCCCGCGGGATCAGCCGGGGTCGTGGCGCCGGCCATCTCGTGGCGGAGGGCCATCGTCGCACCATGGGACTCGGCGGCGATCTGCCGGATGACGGCGGTATCCGTGTTCATCCTCAGGGCGAAGGCCCCGGGAACGACGCCGATCATGATCAGCATGATCAGTCCCATTCCCTTCTGGCCGTCATTCGACCCGTGCGCGAAGCTGACGCCCGTGCAGGTGAGCACCAGGATTGCGCGGATCCAAAGGGGCGGGGCCTTTTCCTTCTCGGGGGCCCGGTACAGTTCGGGCCGCTTGATCAGCGCCTTGCACAGGAGGAAAAGCAGGGCCGCGCAGGAAAATCCCACCACAGGCGAGATGACGAGCGACAGGCCGATGTTCTTGGCCTGCGCCCAGTTGACCCCCTCGCCAAAGACATGGTTGGGGGCCATCAGCGAATTCGCGAGGCCCACGCCCATGATCGACCCGATCAGCGAATGCGAGCTGGAGGCGGGGAGCCCGAGGTACCACGTTCCGAGATTCCAGATGATCGCCGAGAGCAGGAGGGCGAAGACCATCGCAAACCCCGCCCCCGAGCCGATGTTGATGACCAGCTCCACCGGCAGGAGGCTCACGATACCGTAGGCCACAGCGCCGGTCGAGGTCAGCACGCCGATGAGGTTCCAGATGCCCGACCAGACGACGGCCATGTAGGGCCTGAGGCTGTGCGTGTAGATGACCGTCGCCACGGCGTTCGCGGTATCGTGGAAGCCGTTGACAAACTCGAAGCTGAGCGCCAGCGCCAGCGCCAGAAACAGGAAGAGAGCCGAACCGGTTGTGAGAAATTCGCCCCAGAGATGCATCCGTGAGCGCGGACCATAGATTCCCCCGGCGTCGATCCCGCGTCGTTTGAGTGACGCTCCAGTTACAAGACGCGCTCCCCGGCCCGGCATGGCCTCAGTCAATTTGCGCAGCCTTAACGAGATCGTCGCGGACACGACACGCTGGAGGCGCACGCTCCCCAGAAGCCCCGAAACCGGTGCCCTCATCAAAAACCTCAACCACAGATAACATGTCCCACCAAAAGAAGATCGACCATCACAAGCACGACGCCACGCACCATCACGCAGCAGCCGCGGCGCATGCGGCCGGCCATCACGAAAAGGCCGCCCACCACGCCCATGCGCACCACCTCCATGCGGAGCACCACGGCGATGAGGCGGGCAAGCTGCACGCCGAGCACCATGCCCACAAGGCAAGCCACGATCTCGCAAGCCACGCCGCGGGGGTTTGACCCGCGCGCGAACGCCATCGCCCGCCCCTTTTACAGCGGGGGGCGGATTTTTCGCGGGCTGAAAGGCCGCCCGCCTGCGCGTCCGGGCAGGCGCAAAAGCACGCGAACATAATTCTCGACGCGTCTTGTCCCGTCCTCTAGCCCTCGGCGCCCGCTCTTACGTGGGCTCAACTTCACTCGATTAATCGCCAAGACTGTGAAAAATTCAATTCGAAGTCTTGTTCGATCCCTTCGCGGCCTTCTCGCCGCAACGGTTCTTGCAGTCCTGTATTCGACGGCCGATGGGCAAATTTATGTCGCTGATTCGGCTGGTCGCCTTGTGGAAAGCGGAACAATCAGCGAGTTTTCCACCTCGGGGACTTTGATCAATCCTTGGTTGATTACAGGGTTAAACGGCCCGAGTGCCATCACGGTCTCTGGATCGAACCTATTTGTCGCTCAAAGTATTCCCCCGCACAGCAATTTCATTAGTGAATACACGACTTCGGGCGAGAGCGTGAATCCAACGCTTATTACCGGCCTTCCCAGTTCTGACCTGGGATGCATTACCTTGTCGGGTTCAAATATCTTTGTTTCGGATCCAAGCAATGAGGTCGTTGGCGAATACACGACTTCAGGCGACACCGTGAATGCGTCGCTTATCTCGGGGTTGCTTCCTGTCGGCCTCGCTGTGTCAGGCTCCACCTTGTTTGTCGCCAGTTCGAACGTCGGGAGCACGATTGGGGAGTACACAACCTCAGGAGTCGCGATCAACTCCTCGCTGATCACGAATCTGAATATGGGGGGGGGTATTGGTGCTGACTCCCAGATTTTGCTGTCCGGCTCGAACATTTTTGTCCTTAACACTAATGTCGGCACGATTGGCGAATACACAACCTCAGGCGAAACGGTCAACGCGTCCCTGCTTTCGGGATTTCCTGGTCCCCCGGTCGCCTTTGCGCTAGCGGGTTCGAACCTGTTTGTCTTATGTCAGGTCAGCTTTCAGGGGTACAGTTCGATTGGGGAATACACGACCTCTGGGGATACGGTAAACGCGACACTTATCCTCGGATTGGACCCTGAAACCACGGCTTTCGCCGTAGCAGCCGAAGCCCCCACGCCCACGCCAACACCCACGCCCACGCCCACGCCGACTACGCCGCTTGGGCCGCCTACGCCGCCCAATTATTCAACGCCGTATACGTTCACCACACTGGCGCTGGCATATTCGACAGTTCCTTATCCCAATTATCCTCAAGGACTGGATTTAAGCACTCCTCACGGGGTGGCAATCGATAGCTCCGGAAATTTATATATAGCCAATTCGGGGAGCAATTCAATCGACGTAAGAAGTCCGGCGGGAGCAGTGAACCTGTTAGCGGGAGGAAACCCCATCCCCCAACCCATTGTCATTGTGAATGGGCAGGGCAGTGCGGCGACATTCAACTTACCAACCGGAGTGGCAGTCGATTCCTCGGGCAATGTTTACGTTGCAGATCTCCAAGGCGGCGTCATCCAGATGATTAGTCCGACCGGTTATGCATCTATTATTATTCCTGGAAATATCTCAGGCGCCGTGTTACAGGAGCCATTGTCAATCGCCGTTGATTCCAGCGGGAATATTTATGTAGGTGAATCTTACGCCGTCTGTAAGGTGACTCCTGCCACCGGAGGTGTCACCATTATTGCGGGCTCGTGGACGCAGGGGTACGCAAATGGGACGGGAAGCCAGGCACAATTTCGAAATATCACAGGCTTGGCTGTAGACAGCAACGGAATAATCTATGTGGCCGATGCCTTGAGCGCCACGATTCGACGAGTGACGCCGGACGGTGTCGTGACGACTATCGCCGGAACAGATAGCACATACGGCAATTTGGATGGGCCAGCTGCTACCGCCCTTTTTTCCGCTCCTACCGGTATAGCGGTGGATTCAGCGGGCAATCTCTTTATAACGGATAGCAATGTTGGACCTACCGATCCCCCTCCCGTTATCGGGTACACCATACGCATGATAACATCTTCGGGCGTTGTTTCAACTCTTGCCGGGAGTCCTGATGGTACCGCCGGAAATTATGATGGCACTGGCGCCTATGCCTTGTTCAATAGTCCTTGGGGCATTGCGGTCGACTCAAACGACAACCTATACGTCGCTGACGTCAGTGCTGGCTGGGACCCCGACGAGGGCGCCTTCCTCCCCGGGACCATCCGATTTGGCGTACCCGGCAGCCTAGCCACAGCCACCGTCACATTGGGCGCCCTAGTTCAAGTCTACAGCGGAATGCAGGAGAGCGTAACGGTAACGACTAACCCTTCTGGTCTTGCCTGCAGCGTAATCTATAATGGCAGTTCCACCGCGCCTACCGATGTTGGCACTTACGCTGTCGCAGCAACGATTACTTCTAGTGGTTACCTGGGCTCCGGTTCTGGTACGCTCGCGATAACCCAGGCATTTGCTACAGTTACGCTAGGCTCTCTGACACAGACGTATGACGGTACGGAAAAGAGCGTAACGGTAACAACCGATCCTCCGGGTCTAGCCTACACCGAAACATATAACGGCAACCCCGTCCCGCCATCCGGAGTTGGCACTTACGCTGTCACAGCAACGATCACCGATCCCAACTACTTTGGCTCCGCTTCCGGCACACTCACGATCACCTACCCACCGACGCCAACACCAACACTGACGCCGACGCCGACACCGACGCCAACACCGACGCCCACGCCAACACCGACGCCTGGAACCCTTCCGACCTCCAGCCTATTCTGGACGGATATGAACACCGGCAACCGCGTAGTCTGGCTCATGAGCGGCGGGGCCTATTCGTCGAGCGTGCCGCTCGGGACGGTCGCCACCAACTGGGAGCTCGACGGCACGGGCGATTTCACAGCCAACGGCCAGACCGACATCCTTTGGACCAACACGACAACGGGCGAGCGGGTGATCTGGCTTTTGAACGGCGCCGCCTACTCCTCCACCGTGTCCCTGGGAGTGATCCCGACCAACTGGATCATCTCCGGCGTCGGCGCCTTCGGCGGTGGCAGCCAGCCCGACATCCTTTGGACCAACACGACAACGGGCGAAAGGGTGATCTGGATCATGAATGGCACCGCCTACTCTTCGAGCGTGTCGCTGGGCGTTGTCCCGACCTATTGGTCCATCTCCGGGGTCGGCGCCTTCGGCGGTGGCAGCCAACCCGACATCGTCTGGACCAACACCGCAACCGGCGAGCGGCTGATCTGGATCATGAACGGCACCATCTTCTCCTCCAGCGTGTCGCTTGGGATCGTCCCGGCTGAGCTTCGGATCTCGGCGGTCGGCAACCTGAACAGTAACGGGTCGGCAGACCTGGTTATGACCAACGCCGAAACCAACCAGCGCACCGTCTGGATCATGAACGGCACCAACTATGTGAGCACGGTTTCGCTGGGAACCGTCACCAACAACTGGGTGCTGGGTCAGTCCGGCCTGCAACCGGTCGAACTCGCGAAGCTCAATTTCAATGCCGACAATAGCCCTGACATCCTCTGGGAGAACACCTCAACCGGGGACCACTATGTCTGGCTGATGAACGGCACCGCGTTCTCGTTCAGCGTCTCCATCGGCAATGTTGCCCCGCCGTGGCAGATCGTCGCGACCGGCGACTTCAGCGGCAACGGCAGCCCCGACATCCTCTGGCAGAACACCTCGACCGGCCAGGTCGTGATCTGGGTGATGGCAGGAACAAGCTATGTATCCACCGTTTCCGTTGGCGTAGTCCCGACGGAGTGGTCGGTCTCCGCCGTCGCCGACTTCAACGGCGACGGCTACCCCGACATCCTGTGGACCAATACGTCGACGGGCGAGCGCGTGATCTGGCTCATGAGCGGCCCGTATTTCCAGTCGAGCGTCTCGCTGGGCATCGTGGGCACGCAGTGGCGGATCGCCGATGCCGCCGACTTTACCGGCGACGGCCAACCGGACATAATCTTCCAGAACACCTCGACCGGGGATTGCTATCTCTGGCTGATGAATGGGACCGCTTTCTCCTCGGGCGTCGACTTGGGCAACCCCGGCGTCCAGTGGCAGCTCGCTGCAGCCGAGAATTTCATGGGAGTGGGCCAGCCGGACCTCGTCTTTGAGAACACCTCGACCGGCGACCGGTATATCTGGCTGATGAACGGCACCTCCTATTCCTCCTCCGTCTATCTCGGAAATATGCCAACGCAGTGGCAGATCAGGAACTGATCTGGCTGCGTGCGCACAAGTCAAAAGATGAAATACCAGCCCCGCGGCAATAGGCGCGGTGGGTTGGGAAGGCCTCCATTGGGCGGCAAAGGACAGGGACCAGGCGGTTTTTGATAACGCGTGCGTGGGTGTGCGAATCGCGGCTGTGCCGTGACTGTTCTGATCTTCGTGGGTTGGATACCGACCGTACATTGGTGCGTCGTGCCCGCATGGACTAGATCCGTCTCGTCGATGAAGACACGGCGACGGCAATCCCACTCGGGCTGCTCGTGCCGCCAAAGCTTCCGAGCAGCCGCTACGTCAGGCCGGTCCTGCTCGGCGGCGCGCGTCATTTTTTTAAAGCTGAGGCCGAGACGGAGCAGCTGATGCCAGAGGGCATTGATGCCCATCGTCATGCCGAGGTCCGTCAGGCAACGCTCCTTCAGCTCGGCCACGCTGATGTCCGACTTGCGGCTTATCCAGTGGGCGATCATTCGACCGTGCTTCTCAAGCCTCGAGCGCCGGTAACCCCCGATCTGCTTGGGCCGAAGCTCACCGCTGCGTTCAAACTGACCGTACAAGCGCGCCACCGTCCGGCGGCTCACGCGAAAGCGCTCGCTCACCTCGACCGAACCGGCTCCTGCCTGCCGGGCCTCGATGAGCCGACGCCGCAAATCATCGCTCAAGGGTGTCATGGGTATGCCTCCATGGACACCCATTGTAGCACATTCACTCGTTATGTGACTATCTACATCGAAAATGCTCTAGCGTGCCGGCGGATCGTCGATCCGCTGCCAATACCCGATCGCCAGGTTCCTGTTGTCGCCGTACATGTGGTGCCAGAAATACCGCGAGCTGATCGCGTCGGAGACGAGGGGGTACCGCGAGTTGCCGTCCACGTTGTCCCGGGGCAGCCAGAGCACATACTTGACGTTGTTATGGAGGAGCCACGACAGGGAATCGGGAAGGGTTCCCTGGTAGAATTCCGCAATCTGCAACTGCCGCTCGCGGATCTCGAGGAACGGGCCCCTCCATGTCGTCTCGTGCCAGGGCCATCCGAGCAGGCTTTGCTTGCCGGCAAAGAGGGTGACGGCCGGAGATTCCGTGTTCGCCAGCACGAGGCCGCTCTCCAACGTGACACCGTCGGGACGGGCCGCCAGGAGTATGATCAGGTCCTTGATGACGGGGTCCCTGTCGATCCACATCGATCCGGCCAGCTTCCCGACCGTCTCCTTCGGGATCTTCCCGAGATCCCTCGCGAACTGCCTGCCGAGATCAACGCCGAAGATCAGCACGGGCAGCAGAAGGATCAGCGTCCCGTATCGGCACACGCGGGACTTGGAGCCGAGGTTCATGGCGCCCAGCGTCAGTATGATGCCCGCGTAGACCCACGACCACCACTTGAGCGTAGAATTGAACCGGTTCCATACACCCCCGTAAACGTCGTGGTTGTAGAACAACTCGGTCACGGCGAGCTGGAGGATCCAGACAATCAGGAAAAACAGGGTCAGCGAGCGGCGCTCGCGATTGAACAGGCTCAGGACCATGATCCCGACCACCGGCCAAAAGACCATCATCCAGCCCAGCCACGGCGTGTGGTCCTCCGACGCGGTCCATTTTATCGACACGTTGTTTCCAATCGCCTGCTGGGTGAACTGAATGAGATAGGGGTATTCCAGCGCGGCGGCGCCGCATGCGCCGGCCAGCCCCGCCAGGAGGCAGCGCCGCTCGCCGCACAGAAAACGATATGCGAACCAGCCTGCAACGAGCAGGAACTGGAGCGGAAAGACCCAGGCGTTGGAAATGAACGCGATCGGAATGGTCGCGGCCAGCAGCACATGGTTCACCGCCCTCTGCCTGCCCTCCGCCCCCGTCGACTGCGCCGCGATCAGGGCCGTGGCAAGCGCGAGCAGGAGGAAGCCGGCAAGCGGCGGATGGTAGTCGCCGTTGATAAGCACGTAGCTCAGCGGCTCCATGGGAAGATCGCGGGGGACCACGCCCGGCGTCGTCATCCAGGAGGCGACGCTCTGCCCCAGCGGGTTGGCGAACTCATGGATGATCGCCCCGCCGAGGAACCGCACGACGTCGACCGGAAACGCGCGGACGAGGAGCACGTGCGCGGCGACGGCGGTGCCGCTGCCCCCGACGAGAAGCGCCAGGATCCCGGTCCATCTTCCCAGGGGCCAAGCGCAGAGGCGGCAGATGGATGCGCCTACAAGGAGGGCGATGAATCCGGCGAGCGTGCAGTAGGCAAGGTGGTAGCTGACGCCGGGCCCGACTCCGATCAGGCGCCCGAGCAGCGCCGCGCCGTAGTGCTGGAAGCTGTAGTAGCAATTCCCGCGGAACGGCGAGAGCCACAGGTCGGGGGGAGGCAGGCGCGTTCCCCTCATGTACGCCTCGATCATCATGAGGTTCGGCATCTTCTCGCCGGTGTCGTCGATGTTCGGGAAGGTGAACCGCCACATCAGGCAATAGAAGAACCCCAAGCCAAAGAGAACCTCGGCCCTCAGGTTCACGCGTAGCACTGTCCGGTCCCTCCAGATGAGGAATATCGAGATCGCCGTCGTGAACGGCAGGAGCGGCGGGCGGGGACCCCAGCCGACGAAGTGCTCCACGAAAAAGCAGGCCAGGCAGACCGCGATGACCCCGACAACACGCGCGATTGGGTAGCTGTC
>Ga0302225_10000332_pt1 | contig 35837 bp, 29 predicted proteins | sample II_Palsa_E3_2_FD_193515 | JGI IMG/M metagenome (GOLD analysis project Ga0302225, IMG submission 193515) | Peat permafrost microbial communities from Stordalen Mire near Abisko, Sweden - II_Palsa_E3_2 | ecosystem: Environmental > Terrestrial > Soil > Palsa > Peat permafrost | place: Sweden...
TTACAACCCGATACGTTCCATAGCTATCTCAGCGGCGTTGGAGCCATTGAGTTCGAAGCAGCACACCGAGGGCGCCGATCAAGTGTCCACCAAGCCCCTGGTCGCTCCAATATCGACTCTGGGCATGATCAACCTCTCCGGAGTTTCACGCCCCAGCACTCAAGACAGCACTTTGTTAGTGCCATCATTCACCTGTCCTGTTTAGACACCACCAATTAGGTACAGTCGCGTCGTTCAAGTGGAAAGATTCGCATCTCGATTTAGCAGTGCACAGCAGTCCGCGCAGATATTCAATGTTCGGAGTCCGACTTCCGAAGCGTTTCCTGCGATGAAACGGCTCGCCATCGTTCTTCAATCCGTGCAAAGGTGTCGGTGAAAGGCACCTCCACGGTCCAGCCCTTATCGTTCGAATGTATTTGATCGATACCGGTGGCGACGGCCGTGTCGCCCCAGACGCGCACGGTCAGATCCTTGATGGATTGGGTAACGTGCGCGGGCGTCGCGGAATGCGCTATCACATCGGCCTTGTCTCGAATTTCACCCTTGACGCTGACGTCGATGAAATCGTCCGCAAAGATCGACGCTAACGCATGGCGATCGTCACTTGTGGCCAAGTTGAGCCAGCGCTGTTCCAGCCTCACAATCTGCACCTTGTCGGCGACAACGTCCCGTGTGCCAGCTGACGCGATTACCGCGATTACCGCGATTACCGCGATTACCGCGATTACCGCGATTACCGCGAGTCCGGCAGCTAGGCATGCACTGGATAAACGATAGCGATATCTCACGACGAGATCCTCACTTTGCATGGGCTTATAGGTCTATGCAAGTTCCCGTTTTCGCTTCCATTTTGGGGAAAACCAATGCAGGAGCGCCATGAAAACGTGTCCGATCACGAAAGTCCAAATTGCGTAGCCCATGGCGATATGCCAAAGCGCCACCCAGTGAAGGACGCCGCGTGGAATCGGCGCGCCGGTGAAATAGCCGACATAGTTGATGACCCCGCCGATCGCGCCGCCGGTCACTCCACTTAGGCCCAAGCCATGAACGGTACCTGCCAACGGGCTAAAGTCACGCGAGGATGGCGCGTGTCCACGAAATAGATCTTTGAACTCCTGCAGAAGAATTGTTCGATTGCTGCGCTTTAACCAAGGAAATAACCGCGCAACGCCGGGTCGCGAAAATGGCAAGCAACTCCACAGCCAATGCAGCGCGATGACTTCAGTGAGGAACAATCCCACCCGCGCGTGAATCTCGAACGCTTCTCGGTGCCAGTCGCGGACACCCAAACCCGGGCCGGCAGGCACATGCATGACGGCGCTCAACACCAATTGAACGACTACTCCAGTGGCAAGCGCAGCGTGTAGCCAAACCGTGGCGCTGTCGTACTTGGGCGAAATACTTTGCATACTTAATCCCGGGCCGAGTGCATGGCAGTGAGAGAGGCGATAAATGCATCCAACTGCCGATCAAACTTATCTGGCTGATCGACAAACACTGCGTGGGCGGCATGCTCTATTACGTCAAACTGGGCCTGCGGCAACACACTCGCCATTTGCCGTTGCGCTTGCAGTAGCGGACTTTCGCCAGAGGCGATCACTAACACCGATGTATTAAATTTCTTCAAGTAAGGACGACGGTCAGTCGTAAACAAATCCTGCACCAGCATCGAGATGCCTGTATCCACTGGCGTCTTCATCGCCTCAGCTTCAAGCAATGCGTAAGAGGATGCCGGTGGAGGCACGTGCATGATCGCGTGCAACATGCCGGCGGAGTAGGCCTCTGGATTCCTGGCATACACACCAATGCCCGATTCGATCACCTTGATGAAGCCCGGATTTTGCGAAACGTCATCCGGACCTGCGCTCACCGGGCTATCGACCAAAACCATTCCATCCAACGCACTGATCCCGAACTGATTTGCATAGGCGGCCACATCTTGTGCGCCTTGCGACCAACCGATCAGGATTACATGATCGAGTTGGAGCGAATGGATGACCTGGTTGATATCGGCAGCTCGGTTTTCCGGCGCATTTCCGGATGGCGCGATGCTTGACTCGCCTTGCGAGCGCGAGTCGATTGCCACCACGCGATCGCCGCGCGCAGCGAAGTGCCTGAGCTGTTCCGACCAGATCGAGGCACTTATCCGCCAACCGGGAATCAGCAGCAAGGTATATGGCGCGCGGCTTGGGCCAGATTTCAGATAGTGGATGCGCAAATGATCCGCGCCAATCGTAAAGCCAGTGCTTTCGCTCGCGCAGGAACACGATGCGATACCCAGTAACACGGCAAAAGCCCACAACCATGTTTTCATCAACCCGCCCCTCGTTAGCCGTACGGGGAAGGCTAGCCATCGAGACTTAAGCGAGACTTAAGTTATGCGAGGTGTGCTAACACGAGCGATAAGTCCGCTGGGCTCGCCGCGATTTTTTAATTCCACATTGATCCCGCTGCGCTCCGCGGCGGAGCGGACGATCGCGAGTCCTATGCCGCTGCCCTCGACTCCGCTGCCCGGGACGCGATAAAAACGGTCGAACACTAAGTCGAGCGATTCGGATGGAATGCCGGGACCGGTATCGATGATTTCGATGATGGACTCATCTTTCGCGGTGCCAAGCCATACATCTACGCACCCGCCCGACGGGGTGTAGCGCACTGCATTTTCCAGCAGATTGTCGAGGATGCTACGCAAATCGGCGGGATTGGTAGACGCGCGACACGGCTCAATCCCCGCGATGCCTAGATCGACGCCACGCTGCTCCGCCAGTGCGATTAGATTGCCAACGGATGATTTGAGCAGCTCTGGCACGTAGATCAATTCGATCGGGTAATCGGAATGTTCGGCGTCTTCGTGTGCAAGACGCAACAGTTGCTCAATCAGCCGCTGCATGCGGCGCAGACCCAACTGTAGCCGATCCAGATCATCGCTGAACGCAGCACCGAGGTTTCGCCGCACGCCTTCAGCTTGAAGCATGCATGCAGCCAGCGGCGTTCGCAGTTCGTGCGCGGCATCCTGAACGAAGCGACGCTGGGAAGCGAAGGCGTCTCGCAGCCGGACTATCAAATTGTTCATGGAAGTGATCAGCGGGAAGAGCTCGCGTGGGATATTTGCGGTCGGCAGTTCCTTCAGTGTGCGCGCGTTCTGTTCGGCGATAGCATTTATGACTTGGCCAACGGGACGTAGCGCTAGATAGACGGCAAACCAAAGCAACAGCGCAGAGAACGGGATTAGCACCGCAATCGGCGCCGCTGACTTCCATGCCGAATCCATAATTACCCGCCGGCGGAAATCGTTACTTTGCACGACTTGCAGTTCGAAACGCCCGGCACGCATCGTATACGTGCGCCAATTTCCTTCCGGTGTGTGAATGCTGTGGAATCCATTCGCTACTTGCAGCGATAAGGCCGGGGTCGGGTAAGAGCTGTCAAACAATCGACCATCTGTTGTCCATATTTGCTCGATCGGACTGCCGTGATGTTGGATGTCTTGCCGTTCCAGCGGCCTGGAAAAAGCTCGGGCACCGAAAGACGCCAATTGCTGCGCGTAGCCCAGCGCCACAGCATGGATCTGCCCATCCATGAACGCGTTGACACTGACGGCGTATTGCCGGTAACTCACCCCCATCGCAACCGCTGCCGTCGCCAAATAGAGCGCCAGGAGCGAAACGAAGAGTTGCCATCTGAGTGAAATCACGTCTCGTCCTTTACAACCCTCCACCCGAGTCCACGCACGTTGCGGATGATGTCGTTGCCAAAGCGCTTTCTCAATCCATGGATGATCACCTCCACGACATTGCTGGTGACGGTGCCATCCCAGCCATACATGCGCTCTTCCAACTGCTCCCGCGAGAGAATGCCGCCGGGCCGCTCCAACAGCGCGTGCAGGAGGGCGAACTCGCGCGCGGAAAGTGCCGCGCGTTTACCCTCGCGCAGCATCTCGCGAGTGGCAAGGTCGAGCCGCAGTGACTCGGTTCCTATCAACGATTGCGCATGACCGTCACGGCGTCTGATTACGGCGCGAAGGCGTGCTTCCAGTTCGCGATACTCGAACGGCTTCACCAGGTAATCATCGGCACCAGCATCAAGACCTTCCACGCGTTCGTTTACCGCATCTCTGGCAGTCAAGATCAATACCGGGGTGTAATCCCCGCGCACGCGCGCGCGCCGTAATACCTTCAGGCCCGAGCAGCGCGGCAAGCCAAGATCAAGCAACACTGCGGTGTACGTGCCGTCCGTCATCGCCGCAATACCGGACAAGCCGTCGCGCAACCAATCCACAGAAAATCCGCTTTGACGGAAGCCGTCCACGAGGGCTCTTCCTATCATCTCGTCGTCTTCGATGAGCAACAGACGCATGCGGAGTTATGTGGCCATGATCGAGGGCGAATGACACATACACGTGATAGCGCGTCTGGCACCGATCATAGTGTGTCCTGTGACAGGTTGAGCAATGTATATGAGCGTTGCTCAGCCTCAAATGTTTCACCATCTTTGGAAACCAATGTCACGTGTCGCTGCACCATGATTTCGTCGCCGACGATGACGCCCTTGCAAATCGTCGTATAACCACTCCACGTGCTCTTGCCAGGGATCAACGAAACGCCGATCGTTTTTCCGTCCGCGACGGTGATCTGTATCGGTGCGCCACTCTGTTGGTCAGCCAGATCGTCGGACGACGGGCCGTCGCCACTGCCATTGCGGATCAGCGTTATAACATTGTTGAGCGGGTCGATGCGGACCACGCGGACCCGCTCGGTTCCTGCCGGCCCGATTTCCCAAGGCTTTGGGATTGTAACCGTCCAGGTTGTTCCCGCGCGGATGTCATTCGGTGTCTTGCCCCAAAGTAAGGGATTGAAGGTCACTCCACTGGTTTCGTCGTTTACGGAACACTTGCCCCTGTAGCAATCGGTTATACCGTCACGGAGTATCTCGACACCGTGGACCACACCACCGGTTGGATGTCCGTCATAGCGGCCGCTTTCATCGAAGACAATGGCTTTGGGCGTTACACCTGTAACTGTGTAGTCCCCGCTGCCGCCAACACGATGGACATACTCATCTAATCTTTCTCCTTTGATGGAAACCGTTTTGGAAAACACATCGGACAGGTGTTCACCCACCTTGAGGCTGGGATTGAAGTATGCATTCGCAGACTCAGCGTAAACGAGTGAAGTGGTCATGCAAGAGAGCGAAGCGAAAATCATGACAGTGACGGAGATGCGCAGGCTGGGCCTCATGACCGTTTCCAGAGAGAATCGCAACAAAAGCTGCGCTGACCTAAACCTCACCACAAGTGCCAGTCGACACCCTGACGACTGACCTATACAAATGCTCGTCATTGGATTTCTATCCATTGGCTTTTACCGATTGGAACTGTTTGTTTTCTAAAGATGTCCTCAATCTGCGCCGGATTCATGTCGAGCAACGCCACTCCGCAGTTTGTTGGTCTGTACTTGGCTCACAAACTTTTCAGTTCTATCCAGCCGCAACCGCTTCTAGCGAGCGCCCGTGTATCGCGGTGAGGACGGATGCGCGAAGCTGAGAGGGATCTTTGGCGCCATCAGTTCCTTCGCTGGTTACGGCAAGGAGTGGCTATGCTCGATCAGGTCATAGTGGCTATGTACTGACCGCTGCTTCGGGGCATAGAGTCCGATTTAGCGTCGTTGAGAGATATCTGCTAATGCACAGCCATGTTTAGCGAGCGAGGTGCCACTCTTGTTTTGCGTTCGAGCCACGTAGGAATGGTGACGTAGCATGTCTTAAGTTAAAGAGCCGAACGCACTTGTCGCATCGCTAGATTGCCTCTGCACATCAATTAACAAATGTGTCTAATTTGAACGCGCATAGGACACAGTTGAATGTGTAAGACGGTGTTGCGCAGGCTGATCTTCGACGCAAATGCAAAGAGGGTATTTCGTGAATATGTATGCATTGACTGGGCTAATGGCGATGAGTAGCGGTTCGGTATGTGATGGCGCTTCGCGCACGGACGCACAGATTGTTGCCGAGCTGGACAGCGCATTTCAGGCGGCCGTCAAGGTCAATGATGCAAAGACCATGGATCTCATTCTCGGTCAGGACATGGTTTTAGTGCTGGGCAACGGAACAATCAATACTCGAGATGAGCTGCTGCAGGAGGCACGCGATAAGAGAATTGTCTATGAGCTTCAGGACGAGGACGCGGGTACTCAGACCGTACGAATTTGGGGCGATACCGCAGCAGTCACAGCACGGCTACGGATTAAAGGGGTCAACAATGGCATCCCCTTTGACCGCCACATATGGTTTAGCGACACATACGCTCGAACGCCGGAGGGATGGCGCTACGTTTTCGGGCAGACATCGTTACATTTACCTGAAGAGATTTAATCCAGCCAGTTCCTTTCGCCCCGAACTGTTACAGATAAAAATAAGGGGGATTGCCATTAAATCGACACCTTTGCGTGAGCCTATACTATCGCTCCTGGGTCGACCGGTCGATGTCGCTAATACGAATTAACTGAGCGTCTTCTTGGCTATTGCCTGAGGCGGCTTAATGCTCCAAATGGACGCAAGTCGTAGCGAATGTCTGTAGATGAAATGCGTCCAAGGCCAACATTTTTTTGCCAAGTTCTGCGCTGCACAAGACGGTTCCGCCCTCCTAACTTACTATACATACAATCGAATCACAGACGATATTTGATGCTTTCTATGAAGAGCTGTCGAGACATCTGAAGAGACCTGCTTAAATGGAGACCACATTGAGTCGATGGCGTTGCTGGGTTGTAACAACTGCCTTCATTCTAAGTGTCGTGCTTTCCGCATCAGCGATGGCAGAAGGACAAAATACAGTCCGCGTTTTTGGCAATCAGGGGGTGTGGCAATGGGCGCCGAGCCGGACCTACCACGTCGAGAATTACAGGCTGGCTTTGCGTTTCGACGAATCAAAGGGCGAGGTATTTGGAAGTGAGGTAGTCACGCTCCGGCCATTCGAGGCGCATTTCCACAGGTTTTGCTTGAATAGTTCCGGGTTGACGATCGATTCTGTGGCCGTGCAGAAGCCACGTGAGGCCGTCAAGCTAACGTACCTGGCGCAAGATCGTTGCCTCTGGATCACGCTCGATCGCGATTACGACGCATCAAGCTCCTTGAACATAAGCATCGTGTACCACGGGTTTCCGCGGACGGGCCTGTTTTTTGTGAATCCGACGCCAAATTATCCCAACACGCCACATGAGGTGTACTCGCAGGGCGAACCCGAGCTCAATCAATATTGGTTTCCGTGCTGGGACTACCCCAACGACATGGCAACAAGCGAGACGATAACCACAGTTCCCGAGGGGCAAAGCGTGGTTTCGAATGGCCACCTCGTCAAGGTGACCCGCTCTGCTGGTCAGGTCATCTACGACTGGGTCGAAAGCACTCCACACAGCTCTTATTTGACGTCCGTTGCCGTAGGCCCTTGGCGCAAATTGACTGACAAGTATGAGAACAAGCCAGTCGACTACTACGTCCTGGATTCCGTCGACGAAGCAACTGCTCGACGCTCCTTTCGCTTGACCCCTGACATGATGGGATTTTTCTCGCGTGCAACTGGCGTGGAGTATCCCTACGAAAAATACGCGCAAGTGGCAGTGCGCAACTACATCTTCGGAGGGCAAGAAAATGTCAGTGCAACGACGCTGACCGACTTTACTCTGCATGATGCTCGCGCCGACGAGGACTACTCCAGTACAGCCTTGGTCGCGCACGAGTTGGGGCAGCATTGGTTCGGCGACTTTGTGCAGGGCCGCGACTGGGCCAACATCTGGTTGAACGAAGGCTTCGCGACGTACCTCGAGGCACTCTACGCGCAGCATCACGAAGGCAACGACGCTTACCGGCTCGAGATTTATAACGACCAGGCCATCGAACAGGCGGTCGACCGCAAAGCCTATCGTCGCCCCATCGTCGACCGCCACTACACCGATCCAATGCAAATGATTGATGAGATCACGCACGAAAAGGGAGCGGTCGTGCTGGACATGATGCGCTACGTTCTCGGTGGTACCGATGCAACCACGCGACCTGCTTCGCAGAGCGAGCCACTTTTCCGGGCGTTGCATTACTACTTGACCGTACATCACGCGCAGGCGGTGGATACCGCGGATCTGCTGAACGCCATTTGGACGACGACTGGACAGGATCTCACGTGGTTTTTCCACGAATGGGTTTACATGGCCGGTCACCCTGATTATCGAGTCAAGGCGAGCTACAACACCACGAGCAAAATTGAAACGTTGAAAGTAGCGCAAACGCAGGCAGAAGATGCTGTGACTCCCGTTTTCGATATGCCCATTGAGCTGGCGTTCTATGGTGCGAATGGGGAGAAGAAGGAGATTCAGGTGCGCGACAGTTTGCGGCAACAGGAATTCAATGTCCCCCTTGATTTCGAGCCGCAATGGGTGGATTTCGATCCGAACGACTTCATCGATAAGTCTATAGAGTTCGACAAATCTGCAGACGCGTTGATTGCCGAATCCGAAAAAGACCCATTCACCATGAGCCGCCTTTGGGCAGTGAAGAAACTTGGCGAAAAAACACAAGCCAGCCTAGATGCGCGTACTGGCGCACTGGTACATGTGCTCGGCAACGATGCATTCTACGCCGTGCGCGCAGCCGCTGCGGCTAGCCTTGGCAGCATCGGGACGGGTCCGGCGAAGGTTGCGTTGCTGTCCGCATTGCAACAGCCGGATAGTCGTGTACGGACTGCAGCCGTCGAGGCGCTGGGTCATTTCCCCGGGGATCACGCTGTCGTCGATGTATTTATCAATACGTTGCACAACGATGCCAGCTACGCTGTACAGGCTGCTGCGGCAGATGAGCTTGGCAGATCGGGTGCGCCACAGGCATTCGAAGTGCTGCAAGCCTTGGCTACGACAGGACCAGAGGTTCATGTCCTGAAGGCCACTTTGAACGGACTGGCCTCGACCAAGGATCCCAGAGCGGCAGCAATCCTGCTCGCGCAAGCGAAGCCAGGCGTTCCAGTACGAATCCGACTGAGCGCGCTCGCTGGACTTGCGAAATTGAAGGACATAGTCCAGGACGATCACGCGCAGGAACTAGTCGAAGTCGTCCGCGCAGCACTGGACGATACATTTTTCCCCATTCAGCAAGCCGGCGAGCAACTAGTTGATGCGTTTGATCTGGTCCAGCTTCAGCCAGAAATTCAAAGGGAGACGCAGAGCGCGCCTCTGGCCCAGGATCGCGAAGCTGCGCAACAGGTACTGGAAAAACTGCATCGCCGGCAATAATTACATCCGATCACCGAGCTTGCGGTATTTCAGTTACAGATGTGTTCGATTGATGGAGAAAACAATGACTAAGTCGGCTTTGATATGCACTGCGGTTGCAACAACTCTGGCCGTTGTGAGCTGCTCCCGCAGCGGCGCAACGATTACACAAGGCGAGTTGGTCCGAAGGGCTCAAGAAATCGCGGATGCCTTCGCCCCCGGAGATAAGAAACCTTTTGAAAAGTACTTTGCCGATGACGCCATGATCTTTGATGAAAAAGGGCGAAATATGGACAAGAAGGCCTTGGTCAACGATATATCCGGCTTGCCTGCTGGATATTCAGGTTCCATCAAGTTGGTAAATCCGCAGAGCCGCATTCTGGGAGACACCGCCATTTTGAGCTACGACGGGGACGAGACGGAAACGATTTTCGGACAGGTGATTAAAGCTAGGTATCACGAAACTGATACTTGGATGCAACGGAACGGCCAATGGCAAATCGTCGCAGAACAGGTGCTTCGATACTACGAAGATCCTGCGCCGGGGAAGGCGGATTCGAAAGAATATGTGGACTATGACGGCACATATGAGCTTGCGCCGGGAACGAAGCTGACTATAACTGCCGACGGCGCGAATCTGTTCTCACAGGAAACAGGGAGAGCAAAGAAAATGCTTGTTCCTGAGGCGCCGGACATATTTTTTATCAAAGGCGTGGAGGGACGGCGACTCTTTCGGCGTGACGAGAGCGGAAAAGTGGACGCGTTGATCGAGCGGCGGAACAACGAAGATCTTGTCTGGACAAAAGAGCAATAGTCTAGGAGCGAGGTGCTGATTGCTCCGCATGCTTCTCTGGAGCCGCGCACATCCATCCAAACATTACCGCGATAGGAAGTGCACGCACGGCTGGTTGGCTGCGCTGGTTAACATTGTCGAGTTGGTGGCTGAAGCTATTCGCCTCATAAGGTTGTTGTCAGTGAACCTGGATGGCCGCCTTTGCAAATCCAGGCGAACGTCCCAAAGCATAATTTGAACGGCGTCTCGGATGAGTTACCCGCACTTTGCAGACACTGGCCGCATGTTCGCTATTGAAGGTGGAAAAGTCATGACCACAAAGAAAACGACAACGGCTTTCGGTTGGCGCGTCTACGGCCTGGGCATGATGGCGATGGCGATGCTCTGCCTGGCGTGGGGTGTTTTCGACCCGGGGCAGCCGGTACCCAAGAGCTTTCCCAGCTATACCGCCCTGGCGTATGTCGCCGCGGCGTTCATGCTCATCGCGGGTGCGGCTGTCGAGTGGCGTCGCACCACGGCCTGGGGCGCCGCAGCACTCACCATCTACTACGCGCTCATCGTCGTCATTCTGATGAACGGCCGTGTGGTGCTCGTGCATTACGCCGAATACGGTACGTACGAAGGCCTCGCCGAACAGGTTGCGATTACGGCTGGCGGGTTGATCGTCTATGCGGCCAACGCCCAGATCGATGCGGCCCTGGCCGCACGTTTCACGCGCCTGGGCCAACTGATGTTCGGAGTTTGTGCGCTGATATTCGGCGGAGCGCATTTTGCCTACATGAACTTCACCGCTCCGCTGGTCCCCAAATGGTTGCCACCATCGCAGGAGTTCTGGGCTTATGCGACCGGGCTTGGCCATATCGCGGCGGGCGTCGGGATCCTGATGGGCGTACAGGCCCGCCTCGCCGCGATTCTGCTGACCGCCATGTACGCATCGTTCACCCCGCTGGTGCACCTGCCGATGCTACTGGTGAATCCCGCCAGCCATTGGATATGGACCGAGAACGCTGTAAATCTCGCCCTGATCGGCGTCGCCTGGGTCGTGGCGGACTCGCTCGCGCGTGATCGGTCGAGGCGTGAGATCGGTTCCTAGGTCTGAAAGCGTGAAGGACAAGTCGAAGGTTTGCGTCCAGATGAAGTATCTGCGGTCATGGTCGCCGGACTTCAGTGATTTGCTCTACGACCCTATATGCACGTTGTCGATCATAGGAACCCGTGTATCAGATAGTTAGACCGCTTTGGCAATCACACCGCTGATTGATGTAGAGGACTTCGTTCGATGGTTAGTGTTTCTATGCTTGGGATTTCCCATGACAGCAACTCTTCCTATATGAGAGGGGCATCTGAAGCTCCCGCATACATTCGGCCTGAACTAAACTCTGACGCATCCGGCACCTGGTTCCCTTTCGGGGGTTGGCCTCTCAATCACCGAATGCGCATCCGTGATCTTCGCCGTGCTGCTGTTCGTGTTGCTCGTGCACCGCCTACGGTCCTACGCACGAAATGTCTCTATCGCATCTTTTAAGCCTCAGATTTGAATGGCTGATTTCATAGCGAAGTACGACGACTACTTGACTGTGAAATGCTATCTCGCGACGGTTCGAAATGATTTTTGAGTGACCGTTTGGCCTCGCTCCCGGCATGGGGTGCACGAGCTGTTGAAGGCGAAGATGATCGAAGCAGGCAGGTTGGTAAACGGCATGGAGACTTTCGTGCGGCGTTTTCATCCTACCAGCTGTCGGATTTCCGTGAGGCCAGCGTTAATATGATTATCGAGCGTGACATTCGTTTGCCCGCCTGCGATGGGGTTTTTCTCAGCGCAAATCTCTTCCGACCGACAACAAGCAGCAAGCCAGTACCAGTGATCATGTCTGTGACACCGTACGGTAAGGACAAGGGACGGGATCGACTGATCAAATTTCTCATGCGTCTAACGGGTGTGCGATTCGGCAATGTCCATGTCTCGCGCCTTACGGGGTTCGAGGCGCCGGATCCGCTCTATTGGGTTGCCAACGGATATGCCGTAATGCAAACGGATGTTCGCGGCATGCACAAATCGCAAGGTCATGCCGGTGTGCTCACGAATCAGGACGCCGAGGACTACTACGACATAATCGAGTGGGCCGCCACTCAACCTTGGTGTGATGGTCGCGTAGGGCTTTGCGGCGTTTCTTATCTCGCGATGTCACAATGGCGCGTCGCTGCGCTACGCCCCCCGCACCTCAAGGCTATTATCCCGTGGGAAGGCGCCAGTGATCTCTACCGCGAATTCGCCTTCCAAGGCGGTATTCCTGAGACCGGATTTATTCCCATCTGGTGGAGGAAGCGCATGCGCGCCGGGCGTAACAAGCGATTTGATTTTGCCGAGGATTTCCTGGTCGAGGTAGCTCGGCATCCACTTGAGGATCCATATTGGCGAAGCAAGGAAACTGCACTTGAGCGCATCGACGTTCCGGCGTTGGTATGCGCGAGTTGGTCGGATCAGGGCCTGCATACCCGTGGTTCAATCGAGGGCTTCTGCCGAATAGGATCAACCGAAAAGTGGCTGTATACCCACGGCCGCAAAAAGTGGGAGGTCTACTACGGACTCGATGCGGTGGAAATGCAAAAACGGTTTTTCGATTGCTACCTTAAAGGTCAAGATAATGGCTGGCGGGCCACGCCACGTGTGCGCGTTGAGGTGAGACAAGCCTATTACAAGCACACCGTTCGCCACGAGTCCCAATGGCCGTTGCCGGAAACACAGTTTACGCCGCTCTATCTCGATGCCGCGAAGTGCACGCTTTGCGACACTCCGCCCGCAAGTGAGGCGCACTTTGCCTATGATGCGAACCACGGCCAAGCGGCGTTTTCGATTCGCTTTCCTGAATCCATTGAACTCACAGGCGAGGCGAAGTTGCGAGTCTGGGTAAGTACGTCAGTCGGTGACGATCTCGATCTTTTCGTGGTATTAAAAAAGTTCGATAACCGCGGCCGAGAAGTTTTTTTCTCCGGGTATAACGGCTATAAAAAGGACTCCGTCGCTAAAGGTTGGTTGCGGGTCTCGCACCGAGCCCTCGACCCGCTACTAAACAGACCATCGCGGCCTTATCACTTGCATGATCGCTTGGAAAAAGTGTCGGCTAACGAGATCGTGCCCGCGGAGGTCGAAATTCTATCCTCGAGCACTTGGTTCGAGACGGGCTCGCGCCTCATGGTCGTAATCCTGGGTCGAGACGCGGCAAGATACCCCGCGTTTAGGCATAGCCATCGTATCAACCGCGGCGAGCACACCATCCATTCCGGCGGCCGCTTCGATTCCTACCTCTTAGTGCCTCTCGTTCGCGGCGCGATAAGGCCTCTGTGACAACGCCTGTCGAAACCTCTCTTAGCACTGAACGGCCCCAATGCTCAACGAATCCATCTCCGAAAATTAGCAGGCGCCAGCCGCATGCGACGAAGTGAGCCCGGAACAGCAGATGACCGAGCTTGCCCTGCCGAACGACTCCAACGCCTCCTGCGCGGTCCTCATCTCGCCGAGAAGCAGCTCAATGATGCGTTCATTAAGGATCGCGAACGTGCCGAGCTGTGTGACCGCGTGAGCCAGGTGTATCACGACCCGTATGGCGTGGATTGCTCGTCGTCAGGTTCACGCTAGGTGGGCGGAAAAAACCGCGAGTGAATCCGTAGCGCAACGATGCGTCTGCACAACTCTGATGGAACGGCACGACTCTCGCTCAATGCGATGCGTCGATTTTCTCCGCTAGCTTGACGCTCCGGGGGGCGGCCAGTCCGCCATAGTGCGCGTCAACTTTGTCCAGCAACGTCCGTGCATCATCGCGTTTGCCGGCCGCCAGCAGATCGTCCACTTGGGTTAGTTGCGCAGCCCATTCGTTGTCGATGCGCTGGCGGCACGCGGCAAGGTTCCCTGGGTCGGACTTTAGCGGTTTCGAAAGCTCATCCAGCGTACGATTCAAGGTCGCCGGGTCGGCCGAGTGGTGCCCGGCCCATGGCATAGCCACGACGACCAGATGAAGCACGCACCAAGCCAGCATCGAATCGCGGCTGTGAACATCCTTGTCGAGATTGCCATCGTCATGCTGGCCCGTCGTGTAGACGAGTTGCGTCGAGTACTGAAACTGATGAAACAGGTCGGCCGGTGGCAGTGGAATCGACGCATCGCCGATCGGATCGCTACCTGCATCGAGCAAGGCGCCACGAAACAGATCGGGATAACCGAGTGCGATGCGCATGGCCACCCGTGAGCCCCCGGAGAATCCACCGATGTAGATTCGGTTCGGATCCACACGGTAGCGTCGCATGATGTTGTACGCCGCCAGAAGGGCGAGCGGCTCGCGACGATCGAGGACGTCAGTGGTGTTGCCGGAATTCGCCGCACTGACGAATATCATGCCATGGAGATCGAGCGCCGTCATCCAACGAGGCGGCACCGTCGCCTCCTGCCACGGAGGCACGAACACCAGTAATGCGTAGCCATTTGGCGGCGCATGAGAAGGAACATAGACCGCGAATTTCTCACGCGAAAGGTCGATCGACTGCTCGCGCGCAAGCTGCCCCGAACGAATCAGCATCTGGCTTACACGCATCGCGTTTAATGGGCTTAACAGACGCCGAGCCAGTTCCATGCTGCTTGTTAGTGGCGAGTAGTCGCTGAATACGACGTCACGCTGCAGACCCGCCCCAATGGCCTCCGTAGGTGCATCGACGGCAGCCGCAAACAACGGCATCGCCAAGGCAACGAGCAGCAGCAGGAAGCGCCCGATCACCGACGCAAAACAGCACTCTTGATGCTTGGAAGACGTGCGATTCGCATGTGACATTGCTGAGCGTGATCGGCTCATACGAACTCATCTCCTTCGCCTTCGCCTTCGCGACCCAACACCACTTCTCAACCCGTAGGATCCTTACGCTCTACCAACACAGATTGGCTCGCCTCTAGTTCCATTTCTTACGCCACCTTTCACGCTGCGAGCAGTATGAGTTCAGTACGAGGAGTCAAGCTTCGCACCAACCTTGGCGAGTCAATCAGACTTCTTGACACCTTTACCTTGAGCCATGGTGGTCCAATGTACGTTGTCGTCGGTTAGCTGAATGAGCACGCTAACTTGCGTTGCTGATGTGTAATGGTAGATGACACGATAGGTCTTTTTGTCAGACTTGCCATAGTTGGTCCACGTGTTGTTAGCAATGGTCATGCGTGAAATAAATGGATGGGCGCCGCTTCCATCGGAATCGAACATTTCGTAGTGCCAATAGCTTTTGTCTTTATAGTTGTAAGTGCTTACGGCCTGCGACTTAACGACCCCGTCGGGCCAGTTCATGGTGAAGCTACACGTCATGAACGCTCGGTTCGCTGACCACCCACACTCCTCAAGCCATGTCCATTTGCCTGCCTTCTGATCGGCAACCGAATTGGTCTCACCGTCATAAAGCCAGGTACCCGAAGCTATGTTCAAGGGTTCAAGCTCTGGACGAAGGGTCGGCGCGTTACCGGCCAATATAGGTGTCGTTAAGGCAAGCGCAGCGAGAGCTGTAAAGCAAGATAGTTGGCTCATGAATATCCTCCTCGAATGTCTCGGTTGCACTCATTGCCACGATCTATGGCACTTTTCGGATAGACGCAAACAGCCCGACGGCGCGAGATCACGAAGCCATGCAAATTTAAACCAGTGGCGGAGTATTGAAATAGCCACTTGGTTGACATTGAAAGTAACCACTGAAGGTTCGCGATGCCACACCCATGTCTATCGTGTGTTGGTTTCATTATTGGCGGTTGCATTCGATAGCAAGAGTGGGGTTCTAATGTGCCAGCGAGCACCTGACATGTTTTAATGGGGCATTCTTGTGCTACATATTCGTCGCTTGGCGCACTTCCCGTTGCGCGTGGCTATGCCATGCCATGTGCGTTTCAATCATGCGACCTTTGAGGTGCGACGCCGTCAGGTCCCACGATGGTTACCGCGAAAAGTGGCTATTCCCGATCGGGCGGAATGGCTACATAACCAGACCACCCCCGCGAAAAGCATAACAATGCAATGACACGGTGGCAGCGCTCGGACTACGTCGGCTCGCCGCCGATGAATTCGCGGCCGGCTATTTGTAGGGACCATTTAAATCACGTACTTAGTGTTGCTACTGTAAGGTTTGCGAAGATTGCTCCCTGGGAGTGAAACAAAATGAAGTACGCCAATCTGGGCCGTTCTGGCCTCAAAGTTTCCCGCATCGGACTTGGCTGCATGAGTTTCGGCGTCGAAGCTCGCGCCTGGAGGCTCGATGAGATTACAAGTAGGCCTCTCATTGCGCGTGCGCTGGAGCTCGGAATCAACTTCTTCGACACTGCCGACATGTACGGTGGTGGTGAAAGCGAGACAGTACTTGGTCGCGCGCTCGCCGATTTCGCACGACGCGATGAAGTGGTGGTCGCAACCAAGCTCTTCTACCCGGTTCGTCCCGACCCGAACGGTGGAGGCTTGTCGCGTAAGGCCATCTTCGCGGGGATAGATGCAAGCCTAGTTCGACTTGGTATGGATCATGTCGACATTTATCAAATTCATCGCTGGGACAGAGATACTCCCATTGAAGAAACGATGGAGGCGCTCTCGGAAGTTGTGCGCGCAGGGAAAGCGCGTTATATCGGCGCATCCTCAATGTTCGCCTGGCAGCTGCTCAAAGCGCAACATGTCGCGGCGTTGGTAGGTGGCTACCGATTTATTTCAGTCCAGCCGCATTACAACCTGCTTAACCGCGAAGAAGAACGCGAGATGCTGCCGATGTGTCACTCAGAGGGCATCGGCGTCATCCCCTGGAGCCCACTAGCACGCGGTCGCCTAGCGAGACCTTGGGGCGCAGACTCAACTTCCGACCGCTTGGCGTCCGATAGGACGGCCGAGCTGTTGTATGCCGCGACTGCAGAAGCTGATCGGCGCGTGGTTGACGCAGTCGGAGAGGTTTCCAATTTGCTCGGATTCTCGCGGGCGCAAGTGTCGTTGGCATGGCTGCTATCGAAGCCCGACGTAACTGCACCAATTGTAGGGGTAAGCAAGATGTCCCATCTTGAAGATGCCGTTGGATCGCTCAATGTCGATTTGGACGACGAACAGCGCCAAGTGCTCGAATTGCCTTATGTGCCACATGCATCAAGCTTCTATCAGCAAATTCCCGGGCGCAATTAGGACCGTTGACACATGACAGTAACTAAGTGTGGTCGCGAGTGGTTAAGCTACTCTCCGATCGTCTCGCGGACGATAGGGCGAGCTTCCGAATCCTTCTATAGCCCAAGTTGCCGACTTGGCTAAAGCTATTCGCAACATCGTTACTGCGTGATCCGTTAGCGAGGTGTACCAAGTGTTTAAAAAGTCAGGTGCCGTTTGGTGTGGCCCCAAGAATTGAAAATAATTTTGAGCAGTGCCGACGGCCTCCCAGTCACCGTACTGACGAAGCGAACGCTGCCAAATGAACGATGCTCGCCTTCATCACCGAGCCGCGACCGATCCCGTAGCTCTCGCTCCAGTTCGATAATGGCGGGCCTTGCCAACGCCCAAAGCAGCCAGGGCAAATAGCGAGCGCCACGATCCCTGCTCACCCATCGCATGCGTCGCGAGGATGGTCTGACTGGCATCGAGCAGAGCGCCATGCACCCAGATAACAGCGATTCAAATCAAGCGAATTAATTTCAGACCTAGGATTTTGCAACAGAATCGCTGACGCAATTTCTTGCTTCAACGAACGCCCTTATAGATCGTGATATGTCATCAGGTGTCGTTGCCCATGAGCACACACTGACCCGCACTACGGATCGTCCGAACCATTTCGCGCCACCGACCCAGCACTCGCCAGATTCCTGTATGTATCTGATAATTTCTTCAGTTATTTCGTCGGTCTCGCAAGCAACAAGCACTTGATTGAACAAGACGTCGTTGAGTATTTCAAAGCCTTCGACACGTAGCCCGATAGCCATCTGTACCGCGCGCGCGTGAAGTCCGGTTACAAGTTCATCGATACCCTTTCTGCCGAGATATTTGAGCGTTGCCCAAAGTTCGATCGCTCGGGCTCGGCGTGACATTTCCGGCGTATAGAGCATGCCGTCCCGGTTACCGCTGTACTGAATATACGATCCAGATGCCTGAAGCGCGGCTGCAAGCGTGGCTTTGTGACGACACAAGACAACGCCGCAATCGTACGGAGTGTTTAGCGTCTTATGGCCGTCGACTGACCAGGAATCCGCTGCCTCAATTCCGCGGGTCAAATACGAAAGAGTCGAAGATGCGGCGGCCCAAAGCCCAAAGGCACCATCGATATGAACCCAAGCGCCCGCAGCATTGGCGCGACGGCATAGCGCTTCGAATGCATCAAAGGAACCCGAATTTACGTTGCCTGCTTGGAGAATTAAGATCGTAGTGGCGTCAAGATCGGGAATGCACTCCGGGACAATTCGCCCTTGATCGTCAGCGTCGACCCACTCGATATTCTCGACCCCGATTCCAAGCAAGGCAACTGCTTTAGCGACGGTAGCGTGCGCGTGCGTGCTCGTTACCACACGGATGCGCGGTGCATTGCGAGTGCCTTTCGCATTGACATCCCATCCCTGGTTCCGAAATACATGATACCGCCCTGCAGCTAACCCACAAAGGGTCGCAGTCGACGTTCCGCTGACAAAGCCGGCGACGACCTGCTGCGGTAGGCCGAATATTTGACGCAGCCAGTGCTCGCAGACTTCCTCCAATTTTCCGGCGATCGGAGACGTCTTATACAGAGCTGAGTTCTGATCCCAGAAATCGGAGAGCCATCGCGCAGCCAACGCAACAGGAACGGCGCCTCCGTTCACCAAGCCGAAGTAGCGACCGCCGGTCGAGGTTACTGTTGCAGGTGATCCGTATTGGTGAAGTTCCCGCACAATGTCGATGCCGTCGACACCGTCCTCCGAAAGTTCTTCGGAAAAAAAATCGAGACGTCGAATATCCTCATCTGAGGGATAAACGCGTTGCGTTAGCGCGCTGTCAGCGTATTCATAGGCACTATGTCGTGCCACCTCGAAGAGTTCCTTGCACGCTATTTCCTCAAACATTCTTTTCTGAAGATCGTTTGCCATCGAAATGTCCTTCTCTCTTAGCTACCTATGGTTGAGGCAGGCTGCCTCGTTTAATCCACTTCGCCACGGCGAGTAGCCGCGCACCTCCGATTCGGTCTCGTCCAGCGCATTCTCATATCGCTCAAGGCGTGCCGCGGCATGTTATCCGCAGTTTGTGCTCAAACTTCGCCCAAGGATTTGCCGAGGCAATAGAGGGACTGCAGCAGTTAACTCCGTCTCGACCCACCTATTTTGCTTCGATCGCAGCCTCGTATGTCACCGGAAAGTTCAACGATCGCGCGATGAAACACAGCGCATGCGCACGTTCATGCAAGTCATGAGCGAGCCCTACGTTGCCGCCGGTTCGAATCGTGACGCGTGGATGCAATATCAATCGCGTGAACTCGCCGCCGCCGTCGGCCTGCTCCACCATCACGCCCTCGGGGTTGTCTTCATACGAAGTCACCACCACTCCCGCCTCGGCGCATAGGTGGAGGTACCACAATTGGTGACAGGCCGAGACTGAGGCGACCAGCAACTCTTCCGGATTCCAGCGTGCGTTGTCACCGCCGTAGAAATGCGGATCGGTCGATCCCGCAATCAAAGGCTTGTCCCCGCCACCCACAACATGATCACGTGAGTAACCGTGATAGGTTGCGGTGCCTTCGCCGGCATTGCCGGTCCAGCGCAGAGCGACGGTGTAGCGGAGTTCACGCGTCTCGGACATTGGTGATCCCTATGATTGATGTAATTCAGCGATAATTAGGCGGCATCGAAGCATAAGCACATCGATTATTTTCTTTGGTTCTAGATAGATCATGCCCATGGGTGAAATGTGTCAGCACATGAAGAATCCGTGCATTTCGTCTCTGGCGTTGCCTCTCACACGAGCTCTCTACCCCGCTCGTAAAGGCCCAGTTTTGCGACGGCGTTCAAGTGCATAAACCCACGATAGTAAGCTACGACGCGCATTCGCCATCCAGCAAAAGACGGATTTTCACTACGCCGTGGGGACTCATCCTTATCGCGATGCAAGACCACGGCGCCATATAAGATAGGCAAAACGGCAGGTCGCAAAAATAGCCACTCGATAAGATTGGATGTAACCACTAAGAAAGTATGGACGTTGGATGCCTTTGAAGATGCGCTTAGAGGGCCGGAAATCCCGCTAGTTGCCGAAAAAGCGATTATGGCTCCGGCCCTTTGAGCTTGCGACGACTCATCTTTAGTGTGAACGAGGACACGAATGGTGAGTTAATCGTGACACAACCAGCAATCGTTGGTCTTTTGGCCAAGCCTATTGTCGTCCTGGTCAATACTGGCATTGCTACCGGGCTTAGTTGCTGGGCGCTCCTTGACTCGTCGAGCCTTGTTACAGCGACGATCCCGCCGTTGTGATACCTGCCGACCGGTATGCTTTTTCTCGACAACTTGCGCGTATAGCCAGTGCGCCATGTGCAGTAACAGATAGAGGCTGCGAGGGAAGAGGGCGCACCTGAACCGTGGCCTCCTCACTGCGATACCTACTAATAGAAAACTTGAAAGCCGCTCCTGGCTCAAACTATCCCCGATCGATTCAGGTCAAATCAAATCTTTCAACGTGAACGCGATGTCTCTCGTGCCGCTGCCGCGTTTGACAGTGAGCTTAACCACCGTGCCTGGGGCTTCATCGCGCCAGCTCTTGCGCAAGTCTGGCAGCATCAGGCAGCTCGCGGGCTTGCCGTCTACTATCGTGATGACATCTTCTTTCTGAAGACCGGCCGCTTCTGCAGGACCACCTCTCGTGACATCGATCACTTTCAAGCCGTCGGGCACGGAATTGATCCACATACCCGATCTGTCGAAGGTGTCCAGATCCTCGACAGTTTCGTTGAGCGGTTTCAGATACAACGTGCTGTGGTCGTAGTCGAATGTCACCACGAAACGCTTAAGCACGCCGCCACCGACATTGCTGGGATATGCCGCCACCGCAAGGGAGCCGCCCTTGTCGGTTGAAACCACCGTAAGCGGATGGGCTATGACGACGTTCCCTAGTTTCAGCGTGCCACCTTTGAATGTGATGCCGCGCGTTGGGCCGCCGGCACCCCAACCGGTTTGAGACTCGATGGTCCTGGTGCCCGGCTTCGGAAAGCCGTTCTCGGCCGCCCAGACTTTGTTCAGCACAAGATAGCCACGCGCGCCGGTGTCGATGTTGAATCGGCTGGATATGCCGTCGTAAGAACCGAGAACCTCCGGAAACTGATGAAAAAGGCGCATTGGTATCGGCGCGCCGGCACTTTTTGGGTCGAAGTATCGCTTGTCTATAAAGGTGATTGTGTGCTTGCCGTAGTCGATGCGGGTAACGAAGCGGGCGAAGAATTCGTAGCCCACCATGCCTTTTTCGTTTACACCTTCGACGGGGGCGGACTGAACGTCAACACGGTCAACGGCTGGTTGGTAATGGTGGCGCCCCCGACCGTGATCGATTTCACCGTGGCTTCTGCGCTGGTGGCAATATCTGCTCCGCTGCCGGTGGCAGTCATTTCGCCAATTGCCATAACGCCAATCTCTTTTGCCGTTGCCGGCATGAGAAGGGAGTGACCACCGGTGTCGAAGATGAAAGTCATCGGTTTGGAGCCGTTGACGCTGACATCGGCATAGATGTGGTTGTTCCACAGATGGAAGGGCACCGTGATTTCGTGCGCGCCGCCCGCGATGGAGAAGTCATGCAAATTTTCCGCCGGGCGCTGATAGGCGCTGAGCGCTTGCGCGCCGAGAAAGGTCGCCGACATCAGCGTGAAGGTCTGCAGATTGTGGCTGCCGTCGTCTACGACGAGCATTTTGGCGATCATCGCGCCGTCCACGGGGGCATAATCGGAATAGGTGTTGGTGATGAGCGTGGTGTCTTGCATCTCCAGCGTGCGGAACAGTAGGTGCGACTTGGGATCGAACCACGCTTCGAGCGCGGTCCCGTTCCTCGGCGTAACGGTCAGAACGTCATATCTTTTGCCACCGTCGATCTTCTGTCCCGCGTCCGTGATCGTGGCGCCGCCGCGATCGGCGCGCCACCAAAGGTTTTGGTCCTGATAGGCTTCGGTGATGGCCAGAGGGATCGCATCGCCGCCGGCCTGATCCGTCACAGTGCCCGACGGCTCCTTCTCCCATGCTTTGGTGCCGTCGAAACCCGTTGCGCCGGCTTGCGGCGGAATATCGTAAGCATCGACAAATGCGCCGCGCTGCAAATCCTCCAGCGACGAAGACGTGCCGTTGAGGCCTTGTCCACTGTAAGCATAGTTGACCTTGAGAGTCGTTTTGCCGCTCCAATTGCCCGACGCGGCCTTGTTCGCTGCGAGAATGCTGTCGGGCGTGGCTGCAAAGGCGGCCGAAGCCAGCGCGATGGCGGCGCTTACAAGAAGGAGTGCCGGCATTCCCGCCGGTATCGGCCTTTTTAATCTGCGGTCTGTCATATCGCTCCCGTTCTGCCGCGCCGTTGCATGGGCATTGGTTGTGCGCTGCTGCGCATAGCTGATCGTTGTTGTGTCGTACCCTGCCCCGAGTACTGGATCTGTACCCGCATTACATCGACGGTGATCGGTGCACGCTCGTATCTGTGTCTGGTCAAAACCCGTTATGTCGGCAAAGACGGAGTTCCGGCCCAACGCCAAGTGCTGGCTCCTATGCCATTTAACACCCTACCGCACGAGCACATCAGCATCGGCCATTTTGGTCACCTCCGGCGAACTCTACATGCGACGGGGCCAAAGCAAGCTGACCTTATACGCGAAGATGCCAGCGTGCCGCACTAAAGAACATTACCGTGACGGGTGACATCGAAGCATCGATGTCTATACCCGCGTGGTGGCTTGCGATCGGTTAACGCCTTCAGTCCGATAAGACGGCCGCGGAAGATTGGTAACAAGATCCTGCGTAAATTGGCTTGAATTCACTCAATTGGCCACTAAAAAAAATATCGATTGGATATGTAGAAATTTGTTTGGTTCATTTATCGTGAACTCGTTGTTGCAAGACCGATAGATGAAATAGTTGACGGTTGGGTTAACGAAATAATCTAAATCTTCGAGCGGATCGTAGAGCCTGGATCGCAATCTTTGTTGTGCCTATTTGAGCACTTGCTAGCGTACTTTGTATAAGTTTCTCCAATGTATTTCAACTTGAATTGAAACAATTGGTGTACCGATGCGTGCGAAATTCTATTCGGATGAGCTAAAGGCCGAGGCTGTTCGCTTAGTGATCGAGAGGCGCTGCTCCGCTGCCGAAGTTGCATCTACGTTCAACATTCGGAGAGAGACTGTTCTGGTATGGGTGAGACGCTTTCGTCACAACAGGCCGCGCTTGGTCGAGGTCGCTCAATTAAAGACGAAGCTTCATGAGGTTGTCATGGAGCGTGATGTTCTGGTGAGGCTTACTAACCACTTGCTGGATAAAACGGGATGAATTTCTACCTTTGCATCTTGTAGCAGAAGTGACTCGCACGGCTAATTAAATAGTGACTGAGTATCCATTAGCGCAACTATTGTTAATGGTCAAGCTGATTTGTGGTGGTTGAATTACGGCTTTGGGCGGAGCTTTCTGACCCATGGTGATAATTAATCGGAGGGTGTTTTCATGAAACTTGGGGTCACAAAGCTTTCTTCGGCAGTTCAGCTAGCGCTTTCGCTGGGTGCTGTCATCGCGGTGGGTGTCTCGAGCACCGCATTCGCACAGGATCAGTCCACACAGCCTCAGCCCCCGCAGGGTACGGCTAACCCGAACGCTCCACAAAAGGCGTCGACCTTGCAGACGGTCGTAGTGACCGGCTCACATATTCGTCGCGTGGATCTGGAAACAGCCAGCCCGGTCGTCACTATTGACCGCGCAGCGATCCAGGCCAGCGGCAAGCTGACCTTAGGTGACCTGGTGCAGGATCTGCCGGCCGTGACTGGCGGCAACACTAACCCTCAGGTCAACAACAGTGGCGGCACCGGCGCGACCACGATCGGTCTGCGTGGCTTGGGCCCGAACCGAACCTTGATCCTGGTCGACGGCCATCGCATCCTTAACTCAGATCCGAACTCGATTCCGGCCTCGATGATCGACCATATCGATGTGTTGACCACTGGCGCGTCCTCGGTCTACGGCTCCGACGCGGTCGGCGGCGTGGTTAACTTCATCCTGCGCAAAGACTATCAAGGCGCCGAGTTCGCCACAAACTTTGGCGAGTCCGACCATAACGACGCCGAACAGCAGGGCTACAGCTTCACGTTTGGCCAGACGTCCGACAAGGGCAGCATCATGGGCGGCGTGGACTACAACAAAACGGATGGCGTCTATGCCGGCAGTCGCGCTTTCTCCAAGAATGCCGTAACGCTTTACGGCACGAATGGAACAGGTCCGTTTGGACCGCAACCGCCCCAGGGCTACGTTGGCGGTTCCAGTACGGCACCGAACGGGCATATCCAGCTGACCGGCTCTCCGAATGCCGCCTTTACTGCAGCCTTTCCCGGTTGCGGCTTCCTCGCGCACAACGCGGGCGTGACCGACACATTGTCGCCCGCCAGTTACCATTGTTTCGTTGACAATGGCGCGAATAGCGACAAGTACAACTACGCCACGGTCAACCTGATCATGACGCCACAGGAGCGCACCAATGCGTTCCTCATGGGCACCTACAACCTGAGCGATCATGTCGCCGCCTACCTGGACGCGTACGTCGACAAGACCTCGGCGAACTCGGCGCTGGCGCCGGATCCATTGACCACCGCTGGTGGCTTTCAAGTCTCTGCGCAGAACTTCTACAACCCGTTCGGCGTCAATTACGAGAATGGTGCAAGCAGCCTGGGCGTGCGCCTCACCTCACTGGGCGCTCGTGAAACTTTCAACGGAACGAACACCGCACAGATCCACACCGGGTTCAAGGGTGACTTCCCAATCGGCGACCAGACCTGGCAGTGGGACGTGGGCTTGGACTACGGACATACCTCTTCGACCGCCGCTTCCACCGGTTTGGTGAATCTAAGCATTCTGAATGTGGCAGCCGGACCCTCCTTCAATAACGGCGGTACGGTCGTTTGCGGAACCCCGGGCAACATCATCGCCGGTTGCATTCCGTTCAACCCGTTCAACATCAACACCCCGTCGTCGATCGCCTCGCTCAAGGCCGCCTCTACCCCTGGCCTTACAACCGGTGACGCGATCGAGAAGATCTGGCACGCTGACTTCAATGGCGGCTTGTTCGACCTGCCCGCGGGCAGCGTGAATCTGGCAGTCGGCGCGGACTATCGCACGGAGTACGAACACGACGACGTCGATGGCTTGCTGACCATCAATCCGGCCACCGGCACCTGTACTCTGGGCAGCGGGTGCAGCGCCGGCTTGCAGGGCGGCTACAACGTCAAGGAAGCTTACGCCGAACTTTTCGTCCCGATCCTTCAAGACCTGCCGTTCATCAAGTCGCTGAATTTCGACATCGGCGATCGTTATTCCAAATACAGTGATTTCGGCACCACCAATAACCTGAAGTTCGCCGTCGAATACAAGCCGTTCGACGACCTGTTGCTGCGTGGCACGATGGCCGAGGTATTCCGCGCCCCGAATCTTACGGAAATCTATGGCCCAGCGAGTTCCTCCGCCTACAGGATCTCCAGCGATCCTTGCACCGGTTATACCGGCACGCCGGTCAATCCGGCCTGCGTCAATGTGAAAACCGACGGCAGCTTTGTGAACCAATTGGTTACAGAGAACGTGCAGGGTAACGGTATTATTTCCGGCTCCGCCTACGCCAATTTCCCGATCAAGCCGGAACAAGGCAAGACTTTCGATTTCGGCGCCGTGTACAGCCCGTCGTGGGCGCCCGGTCTATCTTCCACTGTGGATGTCTGGCATCTATACCTGAATGATGTCATCACGACGGTAGGCGTCCAGAGCGAGCTCGATCTCTGCGCGACTGGCAACCTCACCTATTGCCCCTTCATCTCGCGCTATCCCAGCGGTGTCAATCAGGGCCAGCTCACATCGAATACTCTGCAACCCACCGGCAACCTGGGTACCACCAGCACGGGCGGCGTCGACTTCTCGCTGAACTACAAGCTGCCGGAGTTCTCGTTCGGCAAAGTCAGCGTCGGTCTAAATGCCACCTACCTGAAGTACTTTAACGAGCAAACCTCGCCGGGTACGTCCGCCAACGTCACTTACTACGATGCCGGGCACTTCATGCCGTTCGGTTCCGCGCAGGCTGCAGCTTGCCCGGGTGCTTCCGGCAACTGCTTGTTCCCGCGTTGGAAGGGTCAGGGCTATGCGAACTGGCAAAACGGTAACTGGGATGCTTCATGGCGCCTGCGGTATATCGGTCGCTTCCAGTTGGGCTCGAAGAGTCCGTCGCAGGATGTGTTCCCGGAAGGCCAGTGTTCGTACAACGGCCAACCCAACCCAGCTGGTGGTGTGTATCAATGCACGATCAACGGCGCGGAACTGAAGTACGGCGCCACCGTCTACAATGACGTCTCGCTGGGCTACAACATCGAACCGTTGAACACGCGCGTGGAGTTCGGCGTCAACAACCTGTTCGACAAGCAGCCGCCGGTCCTATATGCCAACAACACGCTCAACGCGGATACCGACCCGAGCGACTTCGACCTGATTGGCCGTTACTTCTGGGGCCGGGTCACCGTCAAGTTCTAAGTTTGGCTCGATGTTTTAACCTTGAGGGGCCGCGCAAGCTGATCGCGCGGCCCCGTTTCTTTATGGCATGGCATTAATGCGATTCGAAGAAATTAACGTGGCGATACAGTCGGGTGACTTGGTGGCTGCCGAGGGCCTATGCCGGTTGGACTTGCTGGCGCAGCCGGATGATGAAGATTTGTTGTTGTTTCTGGCCGTGAGCCTGCACTTGCAGCGCCGCACCAAAGAGGCGACCGTCGCCTATGCGCGCTTGACCGAGCTGTTTCCCGACAAAGGTATGTACTGGGCGAATCACGCCACCGCCTTGCGTGAAGAAGGCTTTCTCAAGGAGGCCGAAGCAGGTTATCGCACCGCGATCCAACTGGATCCCCGCAATGCCGTGTCTCGGGTCGATCTGGGGCTGATGTTGATCGAGCGCAAGGATTATCTTGGCGCACGCGATATGTTGCTCGATGCGTTTGATCTGGACGAACAGTTACCGCTCGCGCGCGTGCATGGTGCCCGCGCTTGTTGTCTGTGCCAGGATTTCACCGGTGCCCAGGATCTGCTGTTTGCTTGGCGTCAGTGGCTGCCTCTGCAGGACGACCTACTGCAACTGGAGTTGGCCAAACTATTGATATTGTTGAGCGACGCCGGCGGTGCGCTAGTGCTGCTGGAAGATGTAGTGCAGCGGAACAGACTTCATCTTGAAGCGAAGTTCCTGCTAGCTAGCGCCTACGAACGAGTGAACCGGGTGACAGAAGCCGAAGCGTTAGTGCGATCGATCGCCACGCTAGGCAGTGCGCTAACCGCCGCCGACAAGCAGGAGTTGGACCACCAGCTCGCCAAACTGGCCTTGCGCCAAGGCGACCGAGCCACGGCGCAGTCGCTGCTAGAACAGTCCGGGCCGCGTCATGCCAACGACATGGCCCACTATTTCGAATTGGCCAGGATCTACGACAGGTCCGGTGAAACGATGCGGGCGATGCTGGCACTGCGCATGGCGCATGCGATTCAGGTAGATGAGTTGATGATCGCCTCGCCGGAACATTTCACGCCTGACGCCGCGGCATTGCCTGCGTTGATGCTACCTTCCGTGTCGCCGGAGGCTTACCAGCGATGGCCCACGCTGCATGCACCGGACACTAGTCATTCACCTGTGTTCATTGTGGGCTTTCCGCGGTCCGGCACCACCTTGCTGGAACAGATGCTTGATGCTCATCCGTCATTACAGTCGATGGACGAACAGCCGTTTTTCAACAGCCTGGCCGACAAACTGCGTTCACACGATTCGCGCATTCTGCAGGACCTTGGTGTGTTGCAGCAGCGCGATGGCGATGAGCTGCGTAAGCTCTATTTGAAGATGGTCTGCGAAACAATTCCGCGCAACTGGGACACTCAGCTGGTCGACAAGAATCCACTAAACATGTTGTGGGTGCCGATGATTCATCGGCTGTTTCCAGAAGCGAAATTCATTTTCGCGTTGCGTCATCCATGCGATGTCATCCTCAGCTGCTACATGCAGAACTTCCGCGCCAGCATCTTGGGCGCGGCGGCCCAGAGCATCCCACGACTGGCGGCCGCTTATGTTCAGGCGATGGAGCGCTGGCTGCAGGATATACAGACGTTTCAGCCTAACGTCTTCGTTTCGCGGTACGAGGATCTAGTGGTGGATTTTCCGCGACAGACCCAGCTCCTCGCTGAATTTCTCGAGCTTGAGGACGCAGCACCCATGCTGAAATTCGACCAACATGCACGCAACAGGGACTATATCGGGACGCCCAGCTATACACAGGTCATCGTACCGGTGAATAAAAAAGGGCTGAACCGCTGGCAGCGTTATCGCCAGGAATTCGAATCGGTGTGGCCGATACTGCAACCCATGCTTCGTCACTGGGGCTATCCGACCGAGCTTGACGGTTGATAAGACGCTACTTGTTACAGTGGGCGGAACAGAGGCGCAGTTTCGATTCCGTGGCATGACCGACTGCCCGAGTGCGGCCACCGTCGACTGGTGTGACTCTTTGCAACGATTGGCAAATCATCATGAACAATGATCGTCTCTGGAACCGGGCTCAGCGTTACCTGGCCGATGGCCAGCCTGTTCCCGCGCGTTTCGCCCTCGAAAGCCTGCTGCAACGTGATCCTGCGCATGCCGAGGCGCACTTGATACTCGGCAACATAGCCTGGATGGAAGACCGTGTGCGCGATGCACTTCAACATGCCACGTGCGCGGCACGCCATCTCCCGGACGATGCCACGTCGATCAGCAAGGTGGCGGAACTTCTGTTACTGCTCGGCGAAAACACGCTCGCGCGCACCTGTCTCGAGCATCCGACCCTGGTACATGCGCAAGATGGTGCTGTACTTATGCGTCTGGCTACATTGCGTAGGATGCTTGGGGAACATCCGGAGACACTGGCGTTGCTGGATCGCGCGGGCGCCTTGGGTATGGATGATGCGAATTTTCACCATGAGCGGGGGGTGGAGCTGGCCTTCAATGGGCGTCTGGAGGAAGCTGAGATCGAACAAGAGACTTCCTTGAGAATCGATCCAGCATACGGCCGTGCCGCACTCGCGCTGACTCGTCTGCGCAAACAGACGCAGTCATCGAACCATCTCGATATCCTGGCCGAGCGCATTCGCAATGTCGTGCCCGGAACCAGCGATCATGTCTCACTTGAGTTTGCTCGCTATAAGGAACTTGAAGATATCGGGCGGTATGAGGACGCGTGGCTTGCGCTGGTGTGTGGCAATGCGTTGATGTACGCCGGAAAGGAAGTGGACTCGCAATATGCATGGACTCTGTTGGAAGGCCTGATCGATCGCTGCACGCCGTCGTTCCTGCAATCACCCGGGGCGCCACTCAAGGGGCCGCAGCCGATTTTCATCGTGGGCATGGCACGCTCCGGAACCACTCTGCTCGATCGGCTAGTGGGCAACCACTCGCAGGTGAGCTCTGTCGGTGAACTCGAGGACTTCGGGCGGCAGTTACGTCGCGTAGTGAATCACCGAGTCACGCTGGACGAACAGACACTGCAGCTGTTGCCCGACCTCGACTACGCCGACATCGGCCGTGGTTACCTGGCGCAGACCCAATGGCGGGCGCCGGAAGCTAGATTCTTCATCGACAAACTGCCGCGGAACTGGATGCTCGCGGGCTTAATCCGTCGGGCGTTGCCACAGGCACGCATTCTGAACCTCGTGCGCGCACCGATGGACGTATGCTTTTCCAACTACCGCGCGCATCTAGGCAACGGATTCGCCTATAGCTATGACTTGGATGCGTTGGCAGCCCATTATCTGTTGTACCGCCGTGTGCTCGCGCATTGGCACAGCGTCATGCCGGGGCAGATTCTGGATGTGGCGTATGACGACCTGGTACGCCAACCGGAGGAAGTGGTACGCAAGGTATTCACCTTCTGCGGACTCGACTGGGAGCCTGGGTGCGAGGATCTCGCACGCAACACATCGGCGGTCGCCACACTCAGCATGGTGCAAGTACGCGAGCCAATCCATACCCGATCCTTTGAAGAATGGCGACCCTACGAACGACATTTGATGAAACTGCGCGAGGCGATTTCCGGCTGATTCTGCAGGGGCGTATCGCATGATCGAGGGCCGCGAGCAGTACGCCATCGCCATCGCAGGAGTCATCGTGGCGGACCTCAAAAGAGCCCGCGTTCCCGACAGAGAAATAAGCAAAGCCTTGCGGCTCTGATCCGAAGTTCTATAAGTTCCTTCGAGCGCAAAACTTGCCGATGCAAGCGACTTGAAAGTGGCCTTTCCCATGACGCAAAGATTGGTTCTTTACTAGAGCCTGTTCAACTACCAGAGTGACATAGGTTCTGTAAGCAAAAACGAACTTGATTCGCCTTTTTAGCCTATGACGTAACGCCAGTCCGCGCATAACCGTTTTCTTGTCAAAAAAATCAGGTCGATGATAATACCAATTTTTCAAGTCAACGCATTTGCTGCAGAATTATTTGCGGGCAATCCAGCAGCTGTCATGGTTTTCGATAAGTTTCCGTCCGACGCCACGCTGCAAGCACTTGCGGCGCAGAACAATCTCTCAGAAACGGCGTTTCTTGTAGCCGAGAGCGGTGATTATGCTCTGCGCTGGTTTACGCCCGTACGCGAGGTCTCTCTCTGCGGCCATGCGACATTGGCGAGTGCAGCTGTCGTGATGGAGCGCTTGGAGCGCAAACGCAGGCGTGTTTCATTTCGAACCGCCAGTGGGACCTTGACGGTTAAAAGAACGCATAGTGGGTACGCGCTGAACCTGCCTGCTTATACAGCCGACATAGCTGTTGCACCGATCGGCTTCGAACAAGCTTTGGGCGTGGAGCCATGGCAGTTTCTTCTCTTCAAACGAACTGGCATGGCGCTATTGCGATCAGCGAAAGACGTGCGAACCCTTACCCCGAACCTGCGCGCTCTAGAGCAGTTGGACATTGATGCAGTAATCGTGACAGCAGCCGATCAAGACCCCTACGACTTCATAAGCCGCTTCTTTGCGCCAGCCTGTGGTATTGATGAGGATTCAGTGACCGGAAGTGCGCATTGCACTCTCATTCCATATTGGGCCAAACGGCTGCAAAAAAAGAACCTCTACGCGTTCCAAGCGTCTCGCCGAGGCGGAAGCCTTCAATGTCGGCACTTGGGGAGCCGTATTGAGATCGAAGGATCGTGTGTCTTTTACATGGAAGGAACTACCGACTTGCGATAGCGCCATGCGCGACGATATGTGCAAGGCATGTTGACGGCGGCTTGCTGCCGCACTCTAAACCTAAACAGGAGAGTTATCAGATGAAAAAGCCCGGCATGTTAATTCTGCTTAGTATGTTGGTTCTGTTTGCCTGCGTATGCGCGGGCCCAGGCTTAGCCGCCTCCCATATAGCGAGTTTTTCACCTGTAGCGCCATTCAATGACCCGGCTGATAAGGCAGTAGTGATGCAAATTGAAGAGCGCCAAGGCCTGGGAGACGCAATCCTCAACGTCGATATGCAGAAGCTTGACGAGATCTATGCCGATGATTTTGCCATGCTCGCACCATCTGGCAAGATCATCACAAAGCAATACATCTTGCAGCAAATTCAATCGGGCAAATACAAACTCGTGTCGTATGAACTTGGACCTATTGATGTCCAGGTACTTGGTAACGTCGCGATGGGCCATGGCGCCGTCACTGAAACTAGGCTCGTTGACGGAAAGAAAATACACGTTGAGCTCATGTATGAAGATCGCTTTGAGAAGCGCGAAGGAAAATGGAAGCTTGTTGGCTCCGACTCGGGCATTCCAAAGTGAGGCACTCAAGTCGCCCCTTGCATTCTGCCAAAATCTCCAAGTAGGCAGACAGGGGCGACGGCGTTTGTATGTGTCTGCTTACATCCGATAGTTTGCGGGCATACTCGCTAGTTAATTCGTTACCTTGGGATCGTCGTCGGCCAGGCAAATCAAATGGGTCTTCAGAAGCAAACCTGTTTCCGAGAGTGGCCGAACCGTCTCACTGTTGCGAGCCTGAGGAGCGCACCAGATTTCACGACGAGGGCTATCGCAGATCCATTGGCAACAAAAGGAAGCGCCTCTTCGGGAATTGTCAAATGCTGGATGCTCAACGCATCTATGTGCTGTTGTTCCGCAACGCACAAGTTCGCATCGTGGAGCGGTGAATGCATCTAGCCGGAATATCAGCATGCGTGTACATGTTCCGGTGCAGAGACCGAGCTTCGGCGGCTAAACATGAGATCTTGTGGGAATGTTCAACTTGACCAATGCACCCGACGTTCGGCGCAATCGAACCTAGTTTAGAAGTTGGAGTTGCTGTGGTCGCCAGGCATCAGTGAACGAATTGACCTGACTGCCAATCAGGACATCACCCACTGGATACCTGGCGGCCACAGCAGCTCAACGCGGGCTAGCCGGAAACCTCATAGACTTTTTCTACTCGGCTTCATTCTCCGAGCGATGCTAAATCAGATGGATAGTAAAGATACGCTGCTTAGTGGTTTACTAAAATATCCACCTTGATACGATGAGGGATAGCCACTTCGGACGCGTGCCAAATGAAACACTTAGCCGCTAGCTTCCTGCCGTCGATTGCGCTCGATGCGAGCTCTAGGACACCGATGTATCACCAAATATCTGACTGGTTTCGGCGGGCGATAATCGACGGCCAACTGCGGCCGGGGCAGCGAGTGCCGTCCACCCGAAGCCTTGCCAATGAACTAAAGATTTCCCGCTTGCCCGCTCTGAGCGCCTACGAACAGTTGCTTGCCGAAGGGTATCTGGAGACCTTTGTAGGTGCAGGTACCTGTGTTGCTCGGTCGATACCCGACGAGACATCGAGACCGGCGAGCATGAAGGTACGAAACACGCCATCGCAAATCGTTGGGCAGAACGCCCCGCGCAAAATCTCCCGACGTGCGTTTTTGATGCGTGTCCCAGCTCAATCATGGCTGAAAAACGAAGGTGCGTTTCGAGTTGGCCTACCGGCCCTCGATCACTTTCCGATCGGCGTGTGGTCGAGACTTATGAATCGGCATTCGCGAAAGCCTTCCAAAGCAATGATGACCTATGGCGACCCCATGGGTTACATGCCGTTGCGCGAAGCTATCGCGGAATACCTGAGCACGGTCCGCGCTGTACGTTGTGAGACATCACAGATCCTGGTTACAACGGGATCGCAGCAGGGCCTACAGATTTCCGCTCATGTTCTACTGGACCCCAAGGACCGAGTATGGATGGAAGAGCCGGGTTATCCGGGAGCGCACAAAGCATTGATGACAGCCGGCGCTCAGTTGATTCCGATTCCCGTTGATCAGGAGGGCTTGAACGTAGCAGCTGCAATCCGCCGAGGCCGCGATGTGAATGCTGTTTACATCACGCCATCGCACCAGTTCCCGCTGGGGGCGACGATGAGTGCGACGCGCCGTATGCAATTGCTGAATTGGGCGGTACGCAATGGTGGCTGGATTATCGAAGATGACTACGACAGCGAATACCGGTTCAGTGGTCGTCCGATTGCCTCCCTGCAGGGGCTGGACGCGGACGGGCGTGTCATCTATTTAGGCACGTTCAGCAAAGTCATGTTTCCGGCTCTGCGCCTGGGGTACGTGGTGGTTCCGAAAGACTTGGTACCTGCCTTTTCCGCCACTCGGGATGCTGCTGACACCTTTTCCTCCACGCTATATCAGGTCGTCATGACCGATTTCATCCGCGAAGGGCATTTCGCACGACACATCCGCAGAATGCGAATACTTTACATGGAACGGCGAAAGGCGCTGGTGGAAGCGATCCGAAAGTACATGGGAGATAAGCTCGAAGTCGTTGGTGCTGAAGCAGGTATGCAGCTTGTGGCACTGCTGCCACTTGGCGTTGACGATGTCGTGGTCTCGCAGAAGGCTAAGATGGTGGGTGTTTCGGCCAGACCGCTATCCTTGTGCTATTTGAAGCCGCCAGTCCGGGGTGGCCTGATTCTTGGCTACGGAGGCGCGAACGTGTCAGAGATTCAAGATGGTATACGCAAGCTGAGGGAGTGTGTCTAAGCAGACGCAGAAAGCCCCCCAAGCCGCAGACACAAACAGAGCAGTCAAAACGGCCAACACCGGTACAACCAAGCCGACGTTGAAAAGCAAGAGCTACTCGATCGCGTCACCCTCGCAAACAGACAGCAACGATGGCGTTCTAAGCAAAGATGACTAGTGAATACTTAGACGTAAGCCTTTCATGCTTTTGCGTCGACCACATTCAGACATTCGCCGAATATCCGCATCGCCTCACGTAGCGCGCTTGGTGATAGCCCGCAATAGCCAAGCATCAAGCCAGGGTATGGGGGCCGTCTTACGTAGTGCGACGCAATTGGATGAAGACCGAGACCGCGTTCATGAGCAAGCGCGATTAGCGTATCTACACTTGCATAGTCGTATTTGCGCAGCCACACGACGACGTGCATGCCAGCAGGAGTATCGACAATCTCGACGCGATTGCCAGCATGCTCGCGCAGACCATGGACTAATGCCTCGCGACGAGCCTTCAGTTCTACATTCGCGAGTCGTAGATGCCGATCGAAACCGCCATCTTCCATGAAATGTGCCAACGCCGCTTGCTCGATGCCCGACGAGGAAATGTCATTGAAATATTTTGCGTTGAGGAAATCCTCGCGCAGCACCGCGGGGACCACCATGTAGCCCAATCGGAGCGAACTGAATAGGGCCTTTGAAAACGTGCCGGCATAGATTACGCGATCACCGTCATCGAGCGAGCGCAGCGCGGCGAGCGGATGGCCGTCGTAGCGGAATTCGCTATCGTAGTCATCCTCCAAGATCCAGCACCGTTTCTCCGCCGCGTAGCGCAAAAGTTCCAGTCGGCGCGGCAGGGACATTACGGAACCGCTTGGGAATTGGTGTGAAGGAGTCACGCATACTAGACGAGGTGCTACGACAGGCAACTCGTTGCAGACGATTCCTTCGCTGTCGGTTCGCACCGTATGGATGTTTACGCCGTGGGCGACAAGTGCCTGATAGGCAGCGAAGTAATGCGGTTCCTCCAGTACGGCAACATCGCTTTCGTCGATGAGAACGCGTGCGCTTAAGGTGTACGCTTGTTGTGTGCCGTTAACGATCAGCACATTCTCCGGCATTACCCTCATGCCGCGGCGCATTGCCAGGTAGTCACATATCTGCTGGCGTAGTGCCTGCAACCCCTGACTGTCCACACCTACCAATGGGGTGTAGGCAGCTGCCCGAGCAAGTTCGCGAGCCCACACCGTATTCAGTGTGGGATTAGCCTGCGGGCTACCATATTGCAGATTGTATGGCAGGCCTTTATGAAGCTGGCAAACCGTTCGATCGTAAATTTGTCGAGCACGCTGGGCATAGCGCGATGGAGCCGAGACTGTGGATTCTTCGGGCGGACTCAGTGCTGGCGTGATCTGAAGCGTAGAGACGCAGCAGCCCGAACCTACGCGACAACGAATGAAACCATCAGCACGTAATTGTTCGTAAGCTGTCAGTACAGTAGTACGAGATAGACCCAGTTCTTGCGCCAATGCGCGCGTGGGCGGCAGGCGCGAGCCTGTGGCTAGCCGCCC
>Ga0302225_10000333_pt1 | contig 35819 bp, 34 predicted proteins | sample II_Palsa_E3_2_FD_193515 | JGI IMG/M metagenome (GOLD analysis project Ga0302225, IMG submission 193515) | Peat permafrost microbial communities from Stordalen Mire near Abisko, Sweden - II_Palsa_E3_2 | ecosystem: Environmental > Terrestrial > Soil > Palsa > Peat permafrost | place: Sweden...
TAGTGCTGCCATAAGCGCCGGTACCCGTCTTGTCGCCGCTGTGCCACCCGGCGGGCAAGGCGGCCGCAATGCGCTTGGCGCCGGTGGTATTACCGCGCAACCATTGTTGCAACTGGTCCCGCTGGGGGGCTGGCAAGACATCGCCGAGCACCAGCACTTGCAGGCTGTGGGCCGTGGCGGCCGGCGTTGATGTATCGCGCGCGTCGCCCGGTATCGCGGTGTTTAATTCTGTTTCCCAGCGGTCGAGACGAAATTCCTGATCGCCGATCACGCGGGCAAAAGAAGTCACCGCGGACGGGCCGCCGAGAAACTTGATCAACAGATTGGCCGAGGTATTGTCGCTGTATTGAAGCGCCGCACGGCACAGTTCGGCAATCGTCATGCCGTCGGCAAGATGCTTCGAGGAAACCGGCGAATAGCTGACCAAGTCGCCCCGGGTGTAATGGATACGCTGTTGCATCAAGCCGGCAACCTGCGTGCTGCGCGCCAGGATGGCCGAGGCCAGCATCATCTTGAAAGTGCTGCAGAAGGGAAAACGCTCGTCGGCGCGGTAGCCGATCTGCATGCCATTGGCCGTGTTCAATGCGGCAAGACCAAGACGGCCGCCCGAAGTACGTTCAAGTGTCGCCAGCATGGCTTGGGCCGAGGCCGCAGAGGGTGTTGCGTCGGCTCGCGCGGTAGTGGCCAAGGCAAACGGCAGGGTCGCGGCGGCAAGCAGTAAGGTACGACGCTGGGGGGAATGGGTCATGGAAGTCATCTCGTTTTTGCGCATGAGTGGAAGGAAGCGTCTTGCTGAGGTAGCAATATCGACCTCTCGCGCAGCGTTGACAAGCGAGGATAATTTAGCTTAGGGTAAAGAAAATCTTATGCCTAGGTATCCATGCGCCCTCACCTCCCGCTTAATGCATTACGCGCCTTCGAGTCGTCGGCACGACATCTGAGCTTCACCCGCGCGGCGGTGGAATTGAACGTGACGCAAGCAGCCGTCAGCCAGCAGGTACGGATGCTCGAGGAACGGCTCGGCGCTACCCTGTTCAAGCGTTTGCCGCGTGGCTTGGGCATCACCGACGAAGGTCGCGCCCTGCTGCCGGTGCTAAGCGACGCTTTCGGCCGGATCGAGACCGTGCTCAAACAATTCGAAGGCGGTCATTTTCGTGAGGTATTGACGGTCGGCGTGGTGGGTACCTTCGCCGTCGGTTGGCTGATGCCCCGCTTAAAATTATTTCGCGAGACCCATCCCTTTGTGGAGTTGCGGCTGCTGACCAACAATAACCTGGTCGACCTGGCGGCGGAGGGACTGGACTTCGCGATTCGTTTCGGCGAGGGCGTCTGGCCGGCGACCCACAATATAACCTTGCTCGATGCGCCGCTGACGGTGTTATGCGCGCCAAACATTGCACAACGGCTTGTCGCTCCGTCCGATTTGGCGCGGGAGACACTACTGCGGTCCTATCGCGCCGACGAATGGCCCACTTGGCTCGCCGCCGCAGGACTTGACCCCTGGACGGCAAACGGTCCGATTTTCGATTCATCGCGTCTGATGGTGGAAGCCGCCGTCCAAGGCGCGGGAGTCGCCTTGGCTCCGCCTCGCATGTTTGTGCGCGAACTGCAAACCGGGCTGCTGGTGTGTCCCTTCGATACGGCAGTAAAAACCGGCAGCTACTGGCTCACGTGTTTAAAATCGAGGCGCATGTCGCCGGCAATGGAGTTGTTCCGCGATTGGATTCTGCTGCAAGCGGCGGGTGAGAGAGCCGCTCAAGAAGGCGGATAACCTATGCCGAGATTTAAACCCATGGTTCCAGCCTCAACCGTAGTGGTTGCAACCGCTTTCCGCTCCGATCCGCCAGGTGACCGCCCAAATTGGCCGCACCGAGATACGTGGCGGTAGACGCCGAAAACCAATGGGCGCCGATGATGGCCGGCAGCAACGGGGTGTAGGCAAAACGCGCCATGCCGATCCCGACCAGGCTGGCGCAGAGCCCCGCGATAGTCAAACGCCATGGGCTTGGGTCTGCCTTGCCGGCAGCCGGATGCTGCTGTGACGATACGTGCTGCATGGCGCTTCCCCTTGAAAAATCGGTGGTTAAGCAGGCCTGCATGCTCTGCGCTCATAGGCAAAGGTCAAGCGATCTGTGTCCTGTTGCCTCGAATCCATTGATTAAGTCCCGCGCAACAAACCAACAGGGCGCCGGTGACAAAAAATACGGCAGGCAACCCGAGATGCACACCGATCACGCCGCCGATCAGCGGCCCTACCACCTGTCCGGTGAACTGGGCCGACTGCAAATAACCCAGCATTTTTCCGGAATCCCGTTCATCGACCGAGTGGCGTACCAGTTTTGCAATGGCGGGCAGTAAGCCGGCGATCGTCATGCCCATCAAGCCGCGCAAAACCGCCAGTTGCCACCAATGCGTAACCAATGCCTGCGGCAGCATGACCAAGCCGGTTGCCAGGAGACACGCAATGATGACGTTCCAGCTTCCGTAGCGGTCCGCCAGCGCGCCGAGCCGTGCGGCGGTCAGTACGCTGCCTAATGCCGAGGACGCCATGACAATGCCGGCTATACGCGCCAGCTCATCCGCGGGCACGCCGAGGCGTGCGATATACACGGTGATGACCGGCTCAATCGACATATTGGCCAGCAACACCATCATCGCGGTTAGCAGCAGTGCCGCCGTAACGGCGTGGTTACCGGTGCGTGGCAGTTCAACTTCGGCGGTGGAAGGTTGCTTGACGTCGAACCCTGGATGAAAATCTTCACGCACCAGCAGGATGGTCAAGATCGCCGTCACTGCGATCATCGCGCCGCCGACAAAGAAGGTGCCGCGGATGCCGACCCAGCTCGGCAAAAAACCGCCGACCAGCGGACCGACAAGATTGCCCGCCAGCGCCCCGGTCGACAGGATGCCGAGCGCCCAGCCGGCGCGCTCGCGCGGAGCCTGGGTTCCGATCATCACGATCGACGCCGAGGCGAATCCGCCGATGAGCCCGGCGATCAGGCGCAGCGCGACGAGCTCGGCGACGCTGTGGGCAAGTCCGATCAGCGACATCACGATCGCCATGCCGATCGCGGCACGGACCAACATCGGCTTGCGCCCATAACGGTCGGCCAAACGTCCCCAGAGCGGTGCTGTGACCGCCGTGCCGAGAAAAGTCGCGCCGAACGCCACGCCCGACCACTGCACCACCGCCGCTTGCGATGAAACCCCCAGTTGCGCCACGTACAGCGGCAGGAACGGCAACAACATGCTGAGACTCACGAGCGTGGTGAAAGAACCGAACACGCAGATGAGCAGATTGCGCCGCCAGTAAAGTTCGTTGCGCTGCGCGTAGCTCGCACGGCCGGGATATGTTGATGGCGGGACGAACATGTTTGCGGATGGGTTCATATAAGCTCCAACGTTCTGCAGCACAAGCACCGCGCGGGTCATGGATGCGCTGGTTGGTAACCACGGAAACGGCCTGCCATAACGGGGATATGCAGGGATGCGGCCGAACCTCCGTAGTGGGAGGTCAGGTCTGAAGCCAATATAGCTTGACTTATATATCTTTAATAACGAATAATTAAGATTCTATATATCTCTAAAAGAGATCATGGACTTATCCTCACTGAACATCTTTCGTACCGTCGTGAGCGAAAACGGGGTGACCCGTGCGGCCGTGAAGTTGAATCGCGTGCAATCCAATGTGACCACGCGCATCCGTCAACTGGAGGAAGACCTCGGCGCTGCGCTATTTACGCGTGATGGGCGGCGACTCGTCTTGACCCCTGCCGGGTCGACCTTGCTGCCTTATGCGGAACGCCTGCTGGCACTCGCCGACGAAGCGCGCCATGCGATAACAGAAGAACGGCCGCACGGCCGCCTGCGGCTCGGGACCATGGAGAGCACGGCGGCGAGCCGCCTGCCCAGCGCGCTGGCCCGTTACCACCAGCGCTGGCCGGACGTCACTTTGGAGCTGGTAACCGGCGTGACGCAGTCGCTCATCGAGAGCGTCAAAAACTTCACGGTCGATACCGCCTTGATCGCACGGCCGCCTGAAGCAAACGCACTGCCGTCGGATCAATTCGATTCAGTTGTGGTGTTTAGCGAGGAGTTGGTATTGATCTCGCCTCGGGGGCAGCGTCCCGTCGCGACCGCACGCGACATTGCAGGCAACACCTTGGTGGCGTTTGCCCACGGCTGCGCCTACCGTACTTACGCAGCCCGTTGGTACGAAGCACAAGGCGTCCGGCCGGCGCGGGTGCTCGAACTCGGCTCGTATCACGCGATCGTCGCTTGCGTGGCGGCAGGCGCAGGCGTAGCGGTGGTGCCGCGCTCTGTGCTCAACCTGGCACACACCGGCGACGACATCGCGCTGCATCCGCTGGGTGCAATCGGCAAGATTGACACCCTGCTGATCTGGCGGCCCGGTCATTGTTCCGCGGCGCTCAATGCATTGCGAGAACTGCTGTCGGCTGAGGGAACACTTCCCGTCCGACAATAAACATGCACCGCCACCCTCAACCCTGCGCGGGCCGCTGCGCCGTCATGCGCATCAGCCACCCTCCCGCACACACCACCACCCCCATTGCCGCAACCCCATCGCCCAGGCTGTAAGGCGGCATGCGGAAACCCGGGGTCTGCGTGGCGATCATCTGCATCAGTTCAGGCGTCATCAGCATACATACAAATGCCAGCACGCTAAATGCCATATAAGCCGAGGCCGACAACAAACAGATGCCGACCGGCCGCAGCCGGCTCCTGAATTTACCCAGCAGCATCGCGGCCGCAAACAGGACGACCGCGGTAATCGCGAAGCCACCCAAGACCATCAGTTTGCCTTTGACCGGCATTTGGAAAAACGCGATCGTTTCCGCCATCGCCACGACCAATCCGGCCAACACATGCAGCACAATACTGCAGATATTCCGCAAGGTTTTCATCCGCGTGCCTGATTGAAATAGGCATTGGCCGCAGGCCGGAACAGAATATAAAGGAACAGGATAAAGATCAGCAGTCCAGGAATCAGCATGGCCCGGAACGGCATGTTGAAAATAGTAAAACCATGGCCGATCACCGAAGCCGCGACGTATAAATTACGACCCCAGACGCGGGCCTTCAACATCGCAATGCCGGCAATCAGGAGCGCTACAGCAAGCACCAAACCGGAACCCAAGGTTGCCCATACCGGCAGGCGGAACCTCGCCATCATTTCCATCGAGAGCGGGTTATGCAAGGTGAACGGCATGTAGAGCCAGGTCAGTACATTGGTAACAATAATGAACCACGCGAGAATAGTCAGGGAGAGCGGTCGTTTCACGGTCTGTTTAAATTAGAGTTATTTTCTTTCGAAGCTTACATTTTAATTAAATTCCGCTTCGAAATGCGCTTGGAATCCGCCGTTATTTTCAAATCAATAAAAATAAAAAGCAAGAGTAGCGCGGCATGCCACACGAAATTTAAATATCGTTTGACCAGCGGGATGGCCGCAGCAGTTCACCGCGCCCGACACAACGTAATGCATCCGCACACCAGTCCGTTACCCCTCCTCGCGTTATAAATCCACCCTTATGGTTCGCCAAAGAATTAATGATTATCTTCCGGCCTTACCGAGTCCTATGATTTTCCCACGGAGACGAATTAAAAAAATGGATTATCAGATGTCGGGCCAAGGCTGATTGCGCAGAGAGGAAAGTGTCTGGCTCTTTGCCCCAGGTCTGCTGGACCAAGACGCAAGTCGATTATCTCGACTCGCCTGAATGATTTATATCCTGATTGATTCCCTCCGCAGCCGCACCCGCGCGCCATGCCTGGCTGTGCTTTTTATCTTCAATTCGGATAAGCAAGGGAAGAAATCATGACTGATCTATCACGTCGCAATATCCTGGTCGGCGCCGCAGCATCGGCCGCCGCCCTGGGCGCCGCCGTCACCGCCAAAGCCGCGTCGTTCGGCAACCCCGACCGGCCGCTCGAAGGACGGATTAATGCCAGCGGACCGAACGCGCAGAGTGACCCCGGCCCGCAAAATCCCAACCTCGCCAATGAATTTCCGTCGTTCCAGGACCCACCCGCGACGGATGTCAACGGGATGCCGATTTTCTGGTCGTCGTTCAACAATGCGCACAAGCGCTTTCAAAGCGGGGGCTGGGCACGTGAGGTGACCCAGGACGATTTTGCGATTTCGGAGGATATCTCCGGAGTCAATATGCGTTTGTCGGCCGGCGGGGTACGCGAACTGCATTGGCATCAGCAGGCCGAGTGGGCGGTGATGGTGGATGGAAAATGCCGCATCACCACAATTGACGAAGAGGGCCGGCCCCAAGTCGCGGACGTGAAACAAGGCGATATCTGGTATTTCCCGCCAGGCTTGCCGCATTCGCTGCAGGGCCTGGGGCCAAGCGGCGCGGAATTTGTGCTGGCCTTCGATAACGGCCGCGCTTCGGAATTCAATACCTTGATGTTGACCGATTGGATTGCGCACACGCCGCCCGACATACTAGCGGCGAATTTCGGCGTCCCGGCCGAAGCCTTCAAGGATATCCCGCTCGATAACTTGTGGATTTACCAGGGTGCCGATCCAGGACCGCTGGCCGCTGCGCAAAACGCCACGAAATCGTCAAAGGGCGCGCCGCGCCATCCGTTCATTTTTTCCATGAGCGATTTGCCTCCCACCAAACAAACCAAGGGCGGCATGGTGCAGATTGCCGACAGCCGCAACTTCAAAGCCTCAGCCACGATTGCCGCGGCGCTGGTGACGATCCGGCCGGGCGGCTTACGCGAGTTGCATTGGCACCCAAACGCCGACGAATGGCAGTACTACATCAAAGGCCGGGCACGCATGACGGTATTCAATACCGGCCCGCGCGCCCAAACCGCGGATTTCCGTGCGGGCGATGTGGGTTATGTGAAAAAGAGTTTTGGTCATTACGTGCAAAACGTCGGCGACACCGATCTGGTGTTCCTGGAAATCTTCAAGTCGGATCATTTTGCCGAAGTCTCGCTGTCCGAATGGCTGGCCCATACACCACCCAAGTTGGTGATGGAACACCTTAATCTCAGCGCCGATGTGCTGGCACAGTTCCCCGGCGATCGGCCCGACATCATGCCGCTCTGACACCGGTGCGTGGCTGTTGCAGTACGCGGCGCGCCGCGGCTTGCAACAGCCCTGCAAATCGCGGGGTACCGCAGCAACAAGCACAAAAGTGCATCGTGGCCGCCGCCCGGCGCTGCACGGTGTGGTTAAACCACTTACCCGATGAAACCCCACCATGCTTCTGTCTATGAAAAGAACGGCCGGCAGCCTCCCCATAAACGGCACCTTGACCTTGCATACCGAAGTCGCGATGCGCACCGCGCTCGAACAGCGTCGCCCGGGTTGGCGTGCACTTCTGCCCTTCGCCGGCCCGGCGATTATCGCTTCGGTCGCTTATATGGATCCGGGCAATTTCGTGACCAATATCCAGGCCGGCTCGACCTATGGCTATCAGTTGCTGTGGGTGGTGCTGCTTGCCAATGTGGTGGCGATGTTGTTCCAGGCCATGTCGGCCAAACTTGGTATCGTGACCGGCCGCAATCTCGCGGAATTGTGTCGCGAACAATTCTCCAAACCGGTGGTAATCGGCATGTGGATCGCCTCGGAAATCGCGGCTGTCGCGACTGACCTGGCCGAGTTCCTCGGCGCCGGGATCGGCATTTCATTGCTATGCCATATCCCGCTGGTCTGGGCGCTGGGGATTACCGGTGTGCTTACCTGCGCCATCCTGTCGCTGGATAAGCGCGGCTTTCGGCCGCTCGAATTGGTGATTGCGGCACTGGTCGGTGTCATCGGCATCAGCTACTTGATCGAATTGACGCTGGCGCCGCCCGATTGGCATGCCGCGTTGTTCCATACGCTGGTGCCGCAATTGCACGACGGCGCGGCCGTAACGCTGGCGGTCGGGATTATCGGTGCGACCATCATGCCGCACACCTTATACCTGCATTCCGGCCTGACCCAGAATCGTAGCCAGGCGCGCAACGATGGCGAACGGCGCCGCCTGTTGAATTTTTCCAATCGAGAAGTGATCGTCGCACTCGGCTTCGCCGGCCTGGTCAATTTGGCCATGGTGATGATGTCGGCCTCGGCATTCGGCCGATCGGCGCCCGGGATCAGCGATATCGGCGTGGCCTATCGCACGCTGGGACCGGCGCTGGGCATGGGTGCGGCGACGCTATTTCTGGTTTCCTTAATGGCTTCGGGGCTGTCGAGTTCAGCAGTCGGCACCTTGGCCGGCCAGGTCATCATGCAAGGTTTTATCGGCTTTCGCGTGCCGGTGCTGGTGCGGCGTCTGGCGACCATGGTCCCGGCATTTATCGTGGCGCTGAGCTGCAATACCATGAGCGCCATGATTGCCAGCCAAGTGGTACTGAGTTTTGTCTTGCCACTCCCCTTGATTGCGCTGGTGGTGCTGTCGCAGCGCCGCTCGGTGATGGGTAACTTTGTGGCCGGGCGAGCTACCGTGATCGCTGCGCTGGTGGCGACCCTATTGATCGTGGCGTTGAATTTCGTGTTGATCTACCAGACCCTGAGATGAGCGTTTTTCTCCCAGTGCTACGCGGCCTGAATCCCACCCCTGCCTCGGTGCCGCCTGCCGGCCCGACATCGCCGGCCGGTTCTCACAGCGGACGCTGGCACCTGGCGATGGCGCCGTGCTACATCGGATGCAGGCTGAGGAAATCCGCAGCTTCGTGCAGCATGGCCTCGGTGCCGGAACCGACATGAGTAAGCTGCTCGATCTGCAAAGCGCCTTCTACCAGCAAGAAATGTTTGAAGGCAACAGTGACAGGCTCCAATTGCTTGTCGGCGCGATGCACCACGCTCCAATTGCGTATCACCGGGAAATCCACCACATCGAGCACCGCCAACATGCCCGCCTGCACTTCCAGGCTGATGGTATGCGCGGACAGGAAGCTCACGCCCATGCCGGCAATTACCGCCTGCTTGATGGTTTCCGTGCTTTTGATTTCCATCATGCGGAAGTGCTCAAGGCGGCCGGCCAATGCCTCTGTCATTGCGTTCCAGGTATCGGAGCCGCGCTCGCGCACAATAAAACATTCCGCGGCCAGCGCTGCAAGCGGGATCTGCTGCTCGCCGGCCAGCGGATGATCCGGCGGCGCCACGATCACAAACGGATGAGGCGCAAACGGTTCGCTCACGATGGCGGCGTCGCGCGAGGCACGCACCATGACTGCAAGATCGATCTGGTTTTCGCTGACTTGACGCAGCAACTCATCGCGGTTCTGCACCGCAAGGTTGAGCTGGATGCCGCTACCGCGGCGCGTGAATTCAGCAACCAGGCGCGGGAAAAAATAGCTGCCGGCGCTGATCACGCCGAGATTGAGCACCCCGGCGTATCCGCCCTTGAGACGCGCCATCGCATCCTCAGCCTCACGAAACTGGTCGATGATGGCGCGGCTGTGACGCAGCATTTCACGCCCCGCCGAGGTCAGGAAAATCTTCTTGCCCAACTGTTCGAACAGCGGCACGCCTGCGTGTCCCTCAAGCTGCTTGATTTGCATCGAAACGGCTGGCTGCGTGAGATACAAGTCTTCTGCAGCCCGCGAGAAACTCAGGCGACGCGCGACGGTTTCAAAAGTCTTGAGCTGGCGTAGCGTTAAATTTTTCACAATCGCATCAATTCATTGGGCCGCCCTGCCTCAGGCTCATACCTCATGCCCAAACATGAAGTCCACCAGCATATTTCAGCTCGATCAGGCCTGGCAAAACAGAGATAACGGCATCTCAAAGACGCAACTCACACCCTATCTCAATCTCGCAGTCTGTGACTTAGGTACCGGACTGTCGATCAGTACAAGCACTTAGCTTAGAGCGCAAGCCAGTTTGTAAGATTTGAAATAAATCACGCTTATCGAGCGGGACGCCGCGATGTTTTGCGGGGTGGGCGATCCGTGAGTCGTACTCGCGTCACAGTTCATCTACATACTGCGAAATGAATTCGAGGAAATAGATGACACCGCAGCAAACCGCGTTGAGGATCGGAGTTTCAATATTCCACCCAACCGGCCCGTTCAACTTCACGTCCTCAAAATAATATGACCAACGTTAGCGTGCCCAATAACCCCAGCAGGATTTCTTGCATCATTTGTGCGTTTAACGAGGCGCCCAGAATTGGCGCTGTGCTTGCCGTGGTATCGGTGCATCCGCTATTAAACGAAGTGATCGTGGTAGACGATGGTTCGACCGATCGCACTGCGGACATCGTCAGGCAGTTTCCCTCGGTACGCCTGATCTCCCAGCCGATGAATCGCGGCAAAAGCATCGCCATGGCGACCGGCATTGCGGCGGCACACAATGAATTGCTGATGTTGCTTGATGCCGATCTCAAAGGACTGGCCGCGAAACACGTTACGGCACTGGCGCTGCCCGTCTTGTCCGGCAAATCGGCGGTCAGTTTAAGTCTGCGGCAGAATAGTCTTTTAATATTTCGTGCCATCGGCCTGGATTTCGTTTCCGGCGAGCGAGTCGTCAGAAAAGAACTGTTGAGCAATGCACTTAAGCAGATTCACGGGTTGCCGCGCTTCGGCATCGAAGTATTCATGAATCGCCAGATTATCGAACGCCGCTTATCGATTACGGTGACACACTGGCCGCATGTCACGCAATCGCGCAAAACCGAGAAGCTTGGTTATTGGAAAGGCATGCGCGCAGAATGGCGCATGCTCAAAGATGTGGTGAAAGCGGCTTACCCGCTTGCGCTGATTACGCAGACCTACCATCTTTTTTCATTACGCGTCGATCATGATGAGCGGGCCGCATTCTCGGTACGCATCAGAAAGTCGCACGACAATACAGCCTGATGATTACTCGGGCACCCGCACTTGCGGTTTGATTCTCCAGCCCGCAAGAACTGCGGAGCCGATGGCGCCAAGTATCAATGGGCAATAGAGTGTGGCGAAACGCCATAAGACTAAGGCCATCGCCATCGTTACCGAGGAAATCCATGGGGCGAAGATAACGGTAAGCGCCAGATCGCCGCTACCGCCACCGGCGGGAACACCGGTCCAAAGAGCAATATGTAAAACCACCGCCTGGACCGCCAGAACAAATCCAAGCGGCAAACGATGCCCGAGTTCAAGCATGCTGAACCACAGGGCGCCGTAACGCAGCAACCATTGCAGCGTAGCCAGCAACAATAAGGCGACGAATCGCCAGCCTCCCCCGGTCGTCAGTTGCGTTAATTGCAAGGTTATATTTTGGCGAAATCGGTGCCATCGCGCCTGTCGCGATTTAAGCCATGGAAGATGGCGGCCCAGCGTACCCAACATCTCGGCGAGGTATCGCCGGCACAGCCATAAGGTACAGATGGCAAGAGCCGCAGCCAGCACATTTCCGATCACCATCGCGGCGCTCACTTCAGGGAAAACCTTGCGCAGCGGACCCAATCCAAACAAAAAACCGATCGGCACAGCCATGCCGAAAAATACCAGATCCAGCGCCTGGTCGGCGCCGACCGCCGTCGCCGCCGTAGCCCAAGATGCCCCCGCACGCTTCAGCAACGCCACGTTCACGCCATAACCCGCGGCACCCAAAGGCGAAACGAGAAAGGCAAAATCGGTGACCAGCGTGAAGGTAAACGTGCGCATAAAGTGAAGGCGCAAACCCAATGCATTTTGCAATAACTGCAGTTTTCCGGCTTTCGCCGCCGCGCTCAGGACAGCGCTCGCGGCCAGAATAAAAAACACCTGCAAGGGCAACTCACGCAAGCCGGCCAATACGGCATGCGTGCCCAAAGCAAATGGCACCCCCATGGATAATCCAACGCCCGCCACGGCAAATAGCATCGCCGCATAACGCAGCCGAGCCTGCTTCAGGACAGTCGGCATAGATGCGGCCGGCGGGCAACGTTCCATTACGCTATCCGCACCCAGAATGACCGTGGTCCCGAAAATACATAGACGCTTGGATTGGCGGCTTGCCCGGTGGATGAATTGACCGTGCGGGATAATTTCCCCGGTGACTTGTCAGACATCGGCGCCTGCTTTCCCTGATCCTTTTTTTGCGCCTGTTTTTTCGTCGTTCGAACGCAATTTGGCATTGGTCTGCACCAGCAAGCCCGTCTCGCTTTGATGGAGCGCCTGTTTCAGTTGGGCCAGCGCGTTGCGCAAAACAAGCTCGTCGGCTGAGCCAAGGGGTTCCAACCGGTTTTCGGCGACCAGTTGGGCTTCTTTTTCCAGCCGCTTCAATAGCTTTGCGCCGAAGCGGCTGTCGATCGTTTTATCGTGCAGCAACTCGCAGATACCCGCCGCCAGCCGTGTCAGGCCGGCAGCAGTCGTTTGCGTGGGCACACCCAACTTGACTTCATCTTCCACGACGACCTCCGATTGCAGCAGTTCCCGCCCATGCGAGGCATGCTTACAGCATCGTAATGCCGATATATGACAATTCCATGCTGTTTCAAAATCGGGAGCTTGCAACGCTACCAGCCTTTGCTTGTTGCTTCGGTCGCGGTGTTTTTGGCAACCTGCCGAGGACTACTTGAATATGAATCGAGGGCGTCGCCGTCTTCGACCATACCCATTTTTTCACATGACCGAAGCGTGGCAGGTGTGACGGCGTTCGACATCACCAAGCACTTCGCATCCTTGCAATACCGTGGAAATAATATTTCATATCGCGGTTAATCACTTGACTTTTTTATATATTTTAGCAAGATTATCGCTTTACAAAAATTGGGGAGAACATGCAACTACTCGAACTAAGAATCAACTTCGCTGACATTTCACCGGATTTTGATTTAACCGCCTATAAGAAGGCATTACACAAAAAAGTATCCCCATTATTTGTCGCACTTTTTAATGACGATGTTGTCGTGGAGATCGAAGCTGAAATTGGATCTTTAAAGACCATCCTTAAAGTACTCGGCAAACTTGAACCTGCAGCTTCAAGACTAGGCGCTGTTGCTCTCCTTGTAGGTCACCTGGGGGCTTTTCAGCAAGGCGTAGAGTATGTGAGTCAAGATATTGTGCAGATTTCTCACTGGGTTGCGATTGAAGCGGCAGAGTTGGCTGGTGGGTTTCCGCGCAAAAATACCGAGATTCTTATCAATACGCCGGCGCTGACGAAGCTGGCGCATATCGAGAAAAAGGTTAACGATCTCGCAGGTGATATGTTGAAGGGCGAGGCTTCCGCAGCAGATATAAGAGAACGTGCATCGAAGATCGCAAAAGAGTATGAGCATTTCGGAGATTTAGATTTAAGCGCTCAAGATAAAAAGGTTGCTAGTCAGGTTGTTTTTGGGGAGCGTAAGCAGATTTTCAGAGAAATTGTAAGAATTCAGCCAAAGTATGCTGACGCACACGTTCTCATTATTTTCGAGAAGGCTATTCTCACCGTGGAACTACCCAAAAAACCCGCGCAAGGTAAGAAAAAGCGTGTGTCGATTTGAGTTGAAACCTCGGAGCCGGACTCTCAACAAGACCATGCCGCCTCAAGCACATGCTCAGCAGCAAATACATTGTCGCAATCGGCATGGGCAATCGAGGTCAACATAAATCTGAGGTGTGCAGTGGACTTACTAAAGCAAATCAATGAGAAAATTTCGTCGACTCCGGATTTAAGCGCCGCCACCGGCCTGCGGTCGATCTTGACGCATATAGAAATTGCAGAGCGCCATCATCATCGTGCCAAAGCTGAGCGGGATGAACACCTTTTTACCGATGTCATCTACCGCGCAAACCACGCTTTCGAGGGAATTTTGAAAGAAGCATACGGGATGCTGGCAGAAAAATCTGGCGACCTACTTTCTCCGAACGAGATTGAAGAGTATTTGCTGACAAGCAAGATACTTCGAGCGAGGGTCGCTGATCTTCTGAAAATTATCGGCAGCACTGGAGAAATCCATCGACCCATGACTATCAACTATTCTTTTCAGAGCAAGAGAGCTATTTGGCAATCGTGACCGTAAGTGCATTCGTCAGCATCCTACTGGACCAGATGCTCGAAAAGATAGCGTACAACGCGAAACTAGCGACACTGAAGAATGAAGCTCGGTTAGCACGCGACCGCATCAAAGATTTCATTAATCTTGAGCCTATCGAAAAGGTATGGCGTGTGCTTACGTCGTTCGCAGAACATTTTTTGAAAAACTTCGAAGTTATGTCGCTTCACGCTAGAAGCACCGCGAACACCCAACTCGCCGCGTTCATTACGACTGTCGCGCCTGAACTGACTGTGGAACAAGAGGTCACGTGTTAAACACGATCAGCAGGAATTCGTATTCGACATGGTAGTTACAGACAAGTCGACGCGCGTCGTTATCGAAACGAGAGGACCGCGCTCGCATGATCCAGCGCAGGCATACTTTGTTTCGAACGGAGCGATCGAACAATTGTCGATACGACTTCGTCTGTCTGGATTGAAAGATGGAGTAATATTTTTCTATCCCAGTGCGGCCACCGAAATTCCAATTGTAGGGACTGGCAGCTCCGAATGGCCACAAGACCTGAATCTCTGCGAGGTCTTTGGTGCAGATCCGAGCGAATATCCGGATGACGATGAAGTCGAGCCGACGCCACTTGTCGATGAATAGCAAGCTACCCCTCGGATGGGACGACGTGGCATGTCTTGCGCCGAACATATGCATACATAGATCAATGATGGCCGGTGAGATAGAGTCTCGCTGGTGCAGCGAATGGCGCCGACAACCGCGACGGCCAATTACCTGTTGGACGACCAAATTATTCGATCATGTCAGATTCAATATTGCATGGTGCGTCCTGCGGACACCCGAAAGGGCCACGCCCTGATGGCGCGTCAATTAACTTCAATGACGGAAAGTGGTGTCCATGGTGCGAGACGATCTGAAAAATACCGAGCGGCATGACGATTACACGTGCAGGAGTAAACGACATGCGCGTAACAAAGCTTGACGCCGCCCGAAGGCAACTCAATACTGCCATTCGCCTTTTCTTTGAAGGTGGCGACCGTGTATCCGTTTACTCGCTGGCATCGAACGCATGGGAGGTTATAGACGTGCTCTGCACGAGCGCGGGCGTTGAAAGCTTTTCCAACCAGGCGCGCGAAAATTTGCGAGCCGGACACACGCTTAGTTACTACATCAACGAGCCGTGTCGAAACTTCTTTAAGCACGCCAAACAGGATCCGAATCCTGATGGTTCGGTCGAATTGCCTGAGTCTGACGTTGCCGCCATCCTGTTTCTGGCGGTGGAGGATTATCTACGACTTCGGCAGGGTGGTCCTGTAGAGACGCAAGTCTTTCAGGCGTGGTTTATCGCCGTCTTCCCGGAAAAGGTTGCGGATGACCCTGTCGCGCAATCGATTCTCGAAAACGCCAACCTCACATTTCCCGGCATCGCCACATTCGCCGCGCCCGATCAGATCGAAATGGGCAGGCTTGTACTAGAAGCTGCTCTCAGAGATCCCGGACTCGCGGCTGACCCGAAAACCGAGCCGAGCCTCTGATTCTCTTCTGCGGTATCAGACCGCGCGACCCCGCTGAATAGAGCGTACCGATGCTAGTAACTGCAGCGCTGCGTGCGACTATCTCATATCGGCGAGACAGCAGACTGAGTGACTCAAACGGGTCGACATGTACCGACTACGTCAGGCAGCAGAGGACGGGCCGGTCGGTGTCGACGATGCCAGTCGTGCGAGCCCAACGTCTCCCCTGAGTGGGCAAAATTGCGACGAGGCTGTGACATCTCTTTTATAGCGTCAACTTGCAATGTTTGCTTCCGGGTTGAAGGAGAATTTTTTTTGCGATTGGCCCGCTACAATATTTTATAGGGTCCATTTTTGACATATCCACCAAAAACCCGCTAGTGGTCTTTTTAATCGTCAAGAGATCGCCGTCGAGCATAGGGTATGTTGTCCCAGTTGCATCGGTAATTGGCGAGCCTTTCGCCATTTTTGAAGATATGGTGCAGTTGGTTGCTAGCCCCGGTGTCGGCACGCTAGAAAAATACCAAAAATCGGAAATGTCATTTCCGTTTACCTTGAGCTCAAGGTCATGTGAAACCCCATGACTGTCAACAGAGCATTCCAATTTTTGACTGGTCTGAGCATTGACCAACTGTGGTGACGAGGCCCAAAAGAGGACGCAGGAAAATAAAATTTTAGTGTGAAGTTTTTTGCCCATGGCTATCCTTCTGCATCCTTTACGATATCTGCGATGCTCTTGGCTTTCGTTAGCTTTGACGGATCGCAGGCAAAATTTGTCACATCAATTTTTTTATCAATGTAATCGAAGAGAAATTTCTTGTAAGCGTCGGCACCCGTCAGTCCTACTTTTTTCTCGTAGGCCTCGGCCTCCGTTTTGCCAGTGGATTTCTTCGTTTTGAACTGAGCGGTCAGAATTTTTTCGGCTCGCTCGTCACTCAGATCTCCGTTTATGATCGCGGCAGCACCACCATAACCTTCATGATGCGCAAGATAGGCAAGTTTGGGTTTATCTATATCCGCGACCCCATCTATCTTACAACCTAATTTTTCCAGGCCGCGTAAGTTATATGCCGCATAGTCGCCGGCCGTCATTATCGAGGTTTCTGGGTCCAAGCGCATTTCGAGAATGTCATGGTCTGATAGCTTTTTGACATGATTTTCGAAGGCTTTGCCTGCAACCTTATCGTGCAGAAAAGTCCCAGCAATCGCGGCCTGCCCCAACCAAGTATTGGCCAGGAACTGGGTGAGGCCACCGGCACCTATGGCGTTCACCACAGATGGGTCCCATTTGACCGATTTGAGTTTTGTAACTTTTATCAGCGGTTTCCCATGCTTGTCAACTTTGGGCTTACCATCTTTACCCAATACGGGAGTTTCGATTTTCTCTCCCGGAATTTTCGCAGCCTCGGCTTCGCATAGTGCGGCGAGCGCTTGCGGCATAAGGTCCGCCCGTTTTGCTCCAGCGATAATGAAATCACGATATTGGCTGTTGGCACCTAAACGTAAATTATCTTTGTTCGGACACTCGACCCCAACGTTTACCACCGGATTGCCCGCGCTATCCCTGTTATGTTGAGCATCCCCAGGAGCAAGCGGCAAAGGTGCGTTTTCATGATGATCCGTTCCGCCATCATGCACGCGTAGCGGAACGTCTAATTTCACTTTTGGACTACGGAGCGTCACTTGATGTGTGCCAGGCGGGGGCGTTACTTCCGCGACCTTCTTTGTACCGCCGTCCAGTTTGGCAACAAAGACTTGGACTTTTTCTGTTGGTTTTTGCGTTTGGACCGGAGCAATGAGGCCTAGCGGGTCACTCATGCATTCATGGCTACCACTGTCCGTGACAATCGTGGTCATGAGGTTTGGGATCGGCGCGCCATTGGCGTCAGTGAGTCGAAGCCATAGCTCACTATAGAACGCCTCTGTATCTTCCGGTGGTGCGGTCAGTAATAATTTCTGTCCGGGATAGATGAGTCGAGGGTTATCAATGTTGTTCAATTGAACCAAGTCATTAACGGATACCCCTTTGGCGCTGGCAATGCCTCCGAGCGTATCCCCAGGTTGCACCGTATATTCTGTACTATCTGTCATTCCTATGCGACCTTGTTGTTGTCTATATCCTGCGACTCAGGTGCTCCCTCATCATCCTCTCGGTCAATATCGAGATCGAACGTTGTGCCCCATTCGCCTTGACCATACAGCACGGCCACGGATTCCATCTCTTGAGGGTTAAATTTTCGATCGGAGCCATTTTTCGTTGAGGTGCCATCGAGTACGCGTTGCACCGCACTATCATCGGTAGGCATCGAATACATGTCGTACGGCACCTGACTTGTGGATCGGCCTTCATCAATTGAGCGGAACAATAATTTTTGGCTGAATTGAACCGGTTCGGACTGAGGCATGTCCGGTAGCGGATAACTTCCTCGTGCAGGCCCCGAGAACGAATGCTGGGTACCCTTTATCGTTACAGCGCCCGGCGCATGAATTTCGATATTGCCATCGGCGATGCGGATATAAGCGCCACCGGCGGTCAGTAAGACTTCGCTAGCGGCAGCGACCTCAATGTTCTCCGTCGTCGACAAGAGTGTGAGCATTTTTTGCGCGGTGAGTTCGATATTGTCGGACTGGGCTTGGATTTCGACTTTGCCTTTGGCGGCAAATAGTTTCATCCCGGCGTTTTGCACAAAGAGGCTGAGCTTTTCTTTGATGCTGGCGATCAAGGATTTGCCGGTGGCAAGGTAGGTATTTTGACCGCTCACGATATTGATCTGCTCATCGGCATAGATCTGGTTCGATTTCTGCGTTGACAGCGCAATTCCGGCTGGGCTGGCAAACAACATGATGGGTTCTGCAAATCCGTTTGCATTGCCGGTGCCACCGCCTGCCGTGATACCGCCCGATGACGGGCCGGCAACGCTATGTTGCGTGGCATCGGTAAAAGTCTTCAACGCGTCGTAGCCGTCTTTGAGGCTTTCAGCTTGATGCGCTTCACTGGCTTGCGACATCGATTCCAGCAAACTTTCCGAATTGATCAGTTGGCTGGAAGCCGCCCGAGCATCGAGTGGCTGACTGCCCATGCTGGCCGGATAGGTTGTGACGTACAAACCTTGACCAGCCCGTAGCGCACCGTAGGATTCGGTCTTGAGATCAAAGCCGCTACCGAGATAGCTGCCACGGGTGTTGCCGTTCTGATCGATCAGATAACCCAGGTGTAAATGGGAATTGCTGCTGGTGCTAAAAAGTTGGGTGCGATTCTGCCCCGTCGCATCATCCATGACGAGCTGGTTAAAACCAGTGCCTTGATGCTCTTTGGACTGGTAGCCGGAGAGCAAACCATTGGAATGCCAACTCGGCGTCTTTGACCCGTTATACACGCGGGACGTCACCACGGGGCGGTCGCCGTCGTCATCCAAAAATGAAATTACGACCTCGTCGCCGATTCGGGGAACGTGGACACCACCGCGGCCGCCACCGGAATCCGGGTAGGCCACCCGGACCCAGGATGAGGCATTCTCGTCGCCGGGATTTAGCCGGTCCCAATGCATCTGGACTTTGATGCGGTTCAAACTGTCGGTATACACCTCTTGATTCGCCGGACCGACCACAATCGCGGTTTGCAGCGACATTTCAGGTTTGGGGTGTTCGAACGGGCTGTGATACGGAATCGCTTTGCGTTGGACTTCGATCTGGGCCAGGAAAAATCCTTGGCTACCGTCAGGATGCCGGATGGATAAAGCACCGGCCGTGCTGGCCTGCTGCGCTTTCACCTCATCCAACTGGCTTTTTAAACTAAACGGGAAGTTTGCCGTATCCGATACCGGCAGATTGTTCTCGATAAACCACCGGGTCTCGATAATCCCAAATTGCCGGTTGGCTTGGCTATCGTTGCTATGTCCCGGGCAATCGGTCAATTCAAACCAATGGCCGGCATCGAGGTTGCGCACCCCGCCCGAGCCGAAGAACCGCTTGGAGCGCGACTCCCACTCTTCCATCCGGATCTTGGCTAAATTATCGCCACCGGACTGCTGACCCAAGGTGTATGACCCGCTGTATTCATACACTTCAGTTTGAGACGGTAAATTACCTTGGTTCGGCAACGTTGGGGTCGAGGTGCCGTTCGCCAGGCTGGACGGTCCGCCGGGGGCCTTGTAATCGAAGGTCCGCGTGGTGAGCGTGGTGCTCTGCAAAGTCCGCTCGCCCGACCACTGCACCAGCGCATTCGCTTCGCTGCTGGTCCCCGCCCGATAGAACGACACCGTCTGCGGCGATAGCGCAGGAAAGGCATCCAACGTATCGGTAATCACCACCGTATGCGATTTCCCATCCGTCTGCTCGATATAACAATACCAACCTTCCTGCTCCATCAGCCGCATGCAGAAATTCCAGTCATCTTCGTACTGCACACAATACGAGCGCGGCTGCAACGGTTGACGCGAAGTCAAACGCAAATCAAAGCGAAACGCCCCTTGCGCCTGCGGATGCTGATTAAACACATCCGTCATGATCAAGTCGGCCGTCTTGTCCTGCCAGATCCGCGCATCGCTTCTAAAGCGCAAGAAATTGAGCCAGGAGGCAAAGCCGATCTGGTAATGGCTTAAGGCCCCATCTGACCCTAAACGGGCGGCCTTATGGACATATCCATGATGGGGTAAATACGATTGATCCGATTGCAGTATCCACAGCGTGACCGGCTGGGCAATCAGCGTTTTAAGTTCGATAGTGTCGGAGGTGGACAGCGCGTCAATGGTGAACAATCCATCGCGGCCGATGCGTGAATGACCGACCACGCGTTGCGGCAGTAAAACGTTGTTACCTAACGGTGTGTCCAGTTTGACCAGGCGGCTGCTTTGCACCAACCCGTTGCTTAATGCCAAGATGCTGTCTAGCGCCGCCATACCGTCTACCCGTCGATTCACTAAGGCGACGATATTAGCTGACAAGCCTTGCAAAACCATTACAGTGATGCGGCAATGTACCTTGTTTTTGTATTTATACCGGATACAAAATGAGCCAAACGCCCGCCCCATAAAGGGTTTAATCAACGAGACAGATTCGTATCAGATTTGAAACCTTCTCCGCAAATACCATATCCCGCAAATAACCTTAATGCACCTGCCCCGCATCAGCCAATAAGGCATGCTCCACCCGCACCCCACCGGAACCCTCCATCGCCGTCACCCGCTTATCGCTAAGCAAGGGCTGCAACACCGGCGCCATCGATTTCAGCAACTGCACCGACAGCGCGCTGGTGTAGCTATAACGCGCCGCATAAGGTTCATGCACATACACCGTGAGGGTGCCGAAGAAATGCTCGCCGATGCCAAAGACAAAGGTTGCGCTGCGATTGATTTTGCGCGATTCGATCAGTCGCGCACCATGCGCGTAGACGTCGTAACGTTGATCACCCGTACCCGTTTTACCGTAGACCTCCAAGGTCTGACCATCCGGTAATTTCATGCCGTCCGCCAGGCGTTGGCCGGTGCCGCCCAGCACTACATCGCGCAGCAGGTGATGCACCACGCCGACAATCTCCGGCGCAAGCGCGGTTTGTTGCGGGCTGGTTACGCGTTTGAGTTGGGTTTCGTAGGGCGTGTTTTTGGCGAACTCCAGTTCGGAGATGCTTTGTGTCGGCAACATCTTGCCGCCGCTGGCGACGATGCCGATGAGCTGCGCCAACGCCGCGGGCCGATCTCCCGAAGCGCCGATTGCCGCGGCATATGAGGGGGTGAGGTTGGCGAAGGGATAGCCCAGCGCGCTCCATGACTTGCCGATTTCCTGGTAGGCCTGCAGTTCAACCATGCGTTTGATGCGGCGGTCCTGTGTGATGTGGTAACGGGTCTTGAAGAGCCAGGAATACGCGGCGATACGGTCATCGTGGCTGGCGCTTTGGAGTTCGCTTTCCGCTGCCTGGGGATGCAGGCGCAGATAGTTGACGGTCCATAGTTCGAGCGGGTGCACGCCGGCAATATAAGCGCGATCGTTCAAGCTGAATTTGTCGCTGCCGTATTGCGTATAGAGCTTGGCGAATTGCGCCTCCGGCAGCGACGCCGCCGCGGTGCCGTTCAAGGCAACGCGCATTTGTGCATCGAACCAGGCCTGAGAGCCATTCGGTGCCACACTGCGCAAGATCGCGGCAAGCCTGGGCGGCGACTGATGCGCCCGACTCAACAACAGGGTCAGCGCATCGGCGGCAGCTTTGCCTTGGTATTGAAGATAAAAGCGGTGCAGGTAGATGCGGCTTTCCTGATCGGCAAAACGCGTGAGATACAGGTTGCGCGCCGCCGGGTCGGTCAGCCATTGCGAGGAGGGTCCGGCAATTTGCGTCATGCGGTACTGCACGATGTCGCGCATGAGCCGCACAAATACGAGGTTGACCGAATGCTGGAATGCCTCATGCACGCTCAGGATGCGGTTGTTATCAATGGCCTCGAAGTTGGTAAAAGTCTGGGCGCCGCCACCGGTATAGAAAGTTTCACCGGGATTGGCCGAATAGCGGCGCTCGACAGCGGCGTCGAGCATGGCACTCAAGGACCGATCCGGATTGTGCTGCATATAGTCCAACGCCCAGTTGGTCAGCACATCTTGCGGATCGGGATGGACGTCGTGCAATTCTTCCGTGCTCATCGGCATAAAGCGCTGGTGCAGCGCGCTGACGATCTGCAGATAGGTAATCACCGTGCGCAGTTTGGCGGTCGAGCCGAGATTCAAGCGCGAGCCTTGGTTGATATCAAACGGCTGGTTCACGCTGTCGGTCTGCACTCGCAGCAGATTGACACCATCGTGTTGCTCGAACAGCGTAAAGCTGTAGGCGATTTTTGATGGATCGTCCTGGTCGCGCAGCATTTCGAACCCGTACAAACCGGCGGCTCGCGCGCCGGCGGGGGTGGTAGCCGCCACCAGGCGTTCGCTGACGGCTTGTTGTACCGGGCCGTCCAGCGTCGAAGAGGCGGTCAGATCGAGCCGGTCCAGCGCATAGAAGCTGGGCACGCCCAGCGTTTCGAGCAGACCGGCGCGCAACGAGGTGACCGCCTTGCGTGTAATAAACGATGAAGCATCGGCCGGCAGCGCAACCGGTTTGAGTTCAAGATGCACGGCTAACGCCCGATCGCGCAAAGGCTGCGAAATAATCCTGTTGGCTGCCAGCAAGCGCAGATAACTGTTCGTCAGCCGATTGAGTTCCTGCGTATTACGCCGCAGATAATAAGACGGCGCACGCTGGGCGATCATCAGCGACAGCGCCTGCTTGAAAGCCACTGCCTGGTCGTCGAGCAATGCGGCGGATTCGCGCGCCGCCAGCACCTGATTGACCTGATCGAAGTCACGTCCATACCAGGCGGCGAGGCCGTCGCCGAGACCGGCAATCTCGCCCACACCCGGCGTGGCGGCAAGCGGCACGGTGTTTAAATAATGCACCACGATCTCGCGGCGCACCGGCAAAGTGTCGGGGCCGTCAAGGTAAGCACGTACGGAGGCTGAGGCAATCTGCCGCAATTTTTCCCGGGGGCTGCCGGTGCGGCCGCTTGCCGAGTGGCGGAATTTTTCGATTTGGGTGGCCAGCGTGCTGCCGCCTGGCGCTGCCTGCTGTTTGTTGAAAACGCGCACACCCTGATCGAGCAAGGCCCGGCTAAAACGTCCCCAGTCAAGCGCCGGATTACGTTCAGGCTGGTCCGCATCGAGCAAATTGTGGTCTTCGATAAACAGCAGCGCGCTGACCAGCAAAGGCGGCACCGCCTCGAAGTTATCGTAGACCCGCTGCGGGTAGCGGGTGCCATAAAGCGGGGTGCCGGTGGCATCGAGCAGCAACAGTCCGGCCTGGTCTTTTTCCGCGTAGGGCAGGAATAGACCGTGGTCGGCCGCCGACGCTAAAGCGGCCGAATCACGCGCTTGTGCGGTGACGACAAAACCACGCGCGCTCAAGCGTTGAGTAAAGCCCGGCAGCAAGGCGTAACCGAGCCGCTGGTCGTACGGCCCATTCCCGGGAAAACGAATCGCGGCGCTGGAGCCGGCCGCCACGGTGAAGTGAATCTCATGACCCAGCTCGGATAGATAGCGTGCCTGCAGCCGGGAGGTGTCGATTTCGGTCTGAACCCAGCGCGCCGTCAACGCCAGCGTTGCCAGCAGCAAGGCGAGGAATAACCACCTTAAGCGTCTCGCGCGGGAAAAAATACCGGGACTGCGAAGAGGAAGCTGTATCAGCGGCAGACTCATTACGTGTCTCCTCTTCCGAGTGGTGCAGATCGTGCAGTTTTTAGTCTAGCGCGTCTGCTTGAACCACAGGTGACAGCGTTTCCCGCACACCACATTTATTTCGATTTTATTCCGTCAATATCGCTCTACCCTGTGGACTCACCCCTCCAATCACTGAAATTGACTTCGATGGGACGGCGCTCGACCATCAAGCGCATGCAAATCACCTGTTGCGCAGCGCTTACCTTGATGCCGCCATTACGCCAGCAAGCGCTTGCGCGCCTCGTCAATCACAATATCGCTGATCGACCCGGCTGAAGCCGCCTCGCCGGACCAGTGATGCCAATATAGCGGCACGTCGAGGAAGGCATCGGGCGTCAAGTCGATCAGCGCATTGCTGTCGAAGTGGGCCTGCGCCTGGACCTCAGGCAATAAACCATAACCCAGGCCGTTCACAATGGCGTCCGCCAGGGAATGCGGACTGGGCAGGTAATGCCTGGGGTAATTGGTCACCACCACCCCCAGGATGTTGGAAAAATACTTGTCCAGCAGCACGTCCTCGCGGTCGTACAGCACCGCCGGGGTTTTCATGATCGACTCGACGCGCAGGCCGTTGCTGAAATTCGGCGCCAGCTCCGGGCTGGCTACGCAGCGGTAGCGTAATTTGCCCAGAGGCGTGGCTTTGAAGCCATTCGCCGCTTGTTCATTGGTCGAAATGGACCCGCTGATATCGCCTCGCTCCAGCGATGCCACCGTATGTTGCCGGTCCAATACCACCACTTCCAGCGCCACCCGGGCTTCTTTGACCAGACGCTCCACCAGCGGGCCGGCCCAGGTCGCCAGGGAATCGGCATTGATCGCAATCGAGGCAATCGAAAACGTGCCGTCGCGCCGGCCGTCGATATGGCGGTAGGTTTCATCCTCCAGCTTGCGGATAGCGATCAGGTGGCGATATAACACCTCGCCCGCCTGCGTAAGACGCAAGGGCTGTGTGCGTTTTAACAAAATGCACTTCAGATGTGTCTCAAGTGCGCGCATCCGCTGCGACACGGCGCCGCTCGTCAGATTCAGCCGCGCTGCGGCGCGCTCAAAGGAACCCGACTCCGCGACTGAAGCAAATGCCTCGAGTTGATCCCGGTTCAGCATGGGTTCTCCACTTTAGAAAAATTCCTGGCCCGTCAAAAATACTTAAGCCCATTGTCGCGTGGGATACAACTGCCTAGACTGCAAATACAGCATCTACCGCACGCCGGTGAACGGTTGCGGCGTAGTCGGCATAATTTACCATTACGAAATATCGAATACTTAACAAACGGCTGAAATACCTCGTCGTGAGGTGAACCGCCGATTGGGGTAAACGTCGAGTTTGGACGGGCGATGGGTAAATGGTGTGCGGGCTTCTCAGTCGATTTTTTATTTCATGCCCAAGCTAAGATGAAAACCTATCTCGAAGTCACTGACGATCAATGGCACCGTATCGCACCGATGTTACCCGAAAATCGTCCGCGCAAAGATCCGCGCGGCCGGCCGTTCTCCAGCACCCGGGCGGTGCTTAACGGCGTTTTATGGACTTTGTGCAGCGGCGCTCCATGGTCTTCCCTGCCTGGCGATTTCCCCCACTACAAGACCTGCCACCGGCGCTTCAAGGCATGGCATGACGACGGCGTGCTTGAGCCGATCATCCAGCAGCTCTTCGGCGTACTGAGCGAGCCGGTTTATCAGCAGATCAGAAACCGCATGCGTTGAGCACCAACCTTTGGTTTGATCTGCCGGCTCCCGATTTGATCTTCCGCCCCCCGGCCACGCTCCGCGGCCGGGCCGCAACTGGCCGCACCGACACTACGTCGTCCCGCTGCAACTTGCCTACCCCATCCGCTTGAGCTCCCAAGCTCAGACACAGCCATCCCACGCCCCGTTTTTTCGTGCTGCCGTCAAAGCGCTGCGGCGCAAACGGAAGGACCGTACTTCGGGCAGCAATCTCGGTGAATTTGTCTGAATCGGTAACCGTCGCTTACCTTGTGTGGCCCGGCACAATAAAATAAGGTTGGCCGATACACTGGCGGCAACTCGCCGCGAACGCCGCGCATCAGCTAGCCGGGTTCAATCCAGCCGGCCCGGCTCGGCAGCGGCTCGGCAGCGGCCGGATAACGGTTTGCTCACGCCGATACAGTGCTCCGGATGCTTTCAAATAACGCTTCCAACAGCGGCAAGACCTTCAATCAGACGCCAGGGTATGCGTCGACGCGTATCAAACGCCGTTCTCAAAGCGTAACCGCCTTGTTACACAGTAACAATCAGAAAAATCTAACGACACTTTGGAAATTGTATTCCCCAAGGGGAAGGCCTAAGGTTGCGCCAACCCCGCTGCATTTTCGCTGGTCCGCCGCCAAGCGAGCCCGGCGAAAACCATCCCTTTTCAAGGAGAGTGTTGTGCAACCATTATCGATACGCACCGCGCTGGTCGCGCTGGCCATCCTGGGCACCAGCGGCGCCGCCTACGCCGGACACGTGGGTGTCGGCATCTATGTCGCACCCGGCGGCCTTTATTACCCGGCTGGACCCGGCCCTTATTATTACCCGGGTCCTCCTGTCCCTTATTACTATCCGCAGCCTGTGGTGGTGCCGATGGCGCCGGACAATTATGTCGAACAGGGCCAGCCGCAGCCGGCCACCGCGCCGGTACCGGGCCAGGACAGCTCGTCCTGGTACTACTGCGATGCATCGAAAACTTACTACCCGTATGTCAAGCAATGTGCTGCCGGCTGGCGCCAAGTGCCGGCCCAGCCGCCTTCCAATTGAAATGGCCAGGATATGACTAAATTCCAGTATTCCAAGTTAGCCGCGTTGGCGGCTTTAGCCTGCATGGCCGGCTGTACCGTTATGCCGACAGGCCCCGACGTGACCGCATTGCCGGGCACCGGCAAGACCTTCGACCAGTTCCGCGCCGATGACGCGTCATGCCGGCAATTTGCCCTGCAACAAATCGGCGGGGCGCCGGCCGGCCAGGCGGCCACCAACAACGCGGTGGGAGCCGCTGTGTTGGGTACTGCAATCGGTGCGGCTGCCGGGGCGGCGTTCAACGGCGGTCGCGGTGCCGCGGTAGGGGCCGGTGCCGGTTTGCTGGCAGGCAGTGTGGTCGGCGCGAACTCGGCACAAAGCTCGGCCTATGAGATGCAGCCGCGCTACGATTCCGCCTATATGCAATGCATGTACGCCTCGGGCAATCGGGTACCGATTTCCGGCAATATGGTGACCGCACCGCCCGCCGGCGGCTACTATGCACCACAGCAAGCGGCACCGCAAATGGCGCCCCCGCCGCCGCCGCCGGGAATTCAGCCGCCGCCGCCGTTTGCCAACTGAAGGTGAAACAAGCGCCGCCCATCGTCGCGCTCTGCCTGGGTATGCCGGGCAGTGCGTCGACGTGGATCTTCAACGTCTGTGTGCATTTGATGGGCCTGCCGCAGCGCAAGGTCAAGGTGGCGTATACCGACGATCGTTTGGCCGAGTGTCTGGCGGAGATCGCGGCACATGCGGAACGGGTCGATGTGCTGGTGGTGAAATCCCATAAAGCGGACAGCACGCTTTTCGATTTCGTCAGCGCCACCCAAGCGCAGTGCATGCTGTCGGTGCGCGATCCGCGCGATTGCATTGTGTCGCTGATGGAGCGTTTCGATTTTTCATTCGAGGATGCGCTGACCAAGCTGACTAAAAGTTGCGCGTCATTGGTGCAATTCCGCACTTTGGGCGGCCCGCTGTTCCGTTATGAAGATCAATTTTTCCAGTCCGCCGCAGTTATTTCGGACTTGCATCGTTATCTGAACCCGCGGTCGGCGCTCAATATCGAGCTCTTGCAACGGCTTTACTGCCAGGAGTCGGTGCAGAAATTCATCGACAATTTCGATCTGCTGCCACCGACACGCGTGCGCAAAGAAGGCGGCGACGAGTACGATTTGCTCAAACATTGGCATCGAAATCACTTCGGCGACGGGCTCAGCGGAAAATGGCACACGCGCCTCAGCGCAGAACAACAAGCACAAGCCGGACAGACACTGGCCACAGCGCTTGAATGCTTCGGTTACACCCGCGAGAGCAACAGCGCCGTCGCCTGAGTTCGGTCGCATGCGGCTACTGAGCAGCATCAAGCCCAGGATGAAACCGCCCCGATATAAGGTTTGAGATTCGACTTGCCGACCCGGCGTTGACACAATCTTTACCCCGCAACGCCCTATTTTTTCGCCAAATAGATTCGATAGGTGATGCAATTGCATACCTGCATCACCTCGGATACCTAGCTCGCCACCATCATGAATATTAAAACCGCCCTCTGGCTGCGCGGTGTCGCCAAAGTTATCGTGATCGCCGTGCTGACCAACCAGGTTCTGACCGCCTTGTTCGGCTGGGGCGCGCGTAGCATCGACCCGGATGTCAGCGACCACATTATCACCATGTTCAGTTTTGCCACCTCGATGGTCGCAGGTTACTGGATTCAGGCCGACGCCCGCCGCGCCTATGCGCATGCCAATCAGCTCGGGCTGATCAAAGCGGAAAAGAACGCCGCAGTGCCTTGGGCACTGGCGCCCGAATGCCCCAACAAATGGCTGGTCACGCTGTATCTGGAATTAAATCCGGCGCTGGCGGGTTTGTAGGACAAGATTTTTACGACTTGACTTCGCACTTATAGAAAAACAATAGAGCGCCTTCGGTAGTCTCGGAGTTTCTTCCTCCGAGGTTACGCCGATGACAGCGCCGGTTAACTTTAGTCTGTTTAGTTTTACTCAACCCGACCGCAGGCCAAGCCGCCCACGCGCGCGGCGCCACATGGCCTGCTGGTTGGCCTTGTACTGCTGGCTACCTTATGGTGCTCTGGACGCCGTCGCTCAAACACCGGCATGCGAGCCTTGTCATGCCATTGCCCCCAGCCAGCCGTTCAGTACCGTCGCGAGTGTTGCGCCGGAACCCATCGATGCGCAATCCGAGCGCCAGGAGAAAGGGGTTATTGCCCGCGCTCTGATCGACAGGTTCCGTTTGAAACCCAAGCTGGCCAACCGTATCGTCGCAGCGGTCTATAGCGAAGCGCAAGCGCGCGGCTTGCCGCCGTCCTTGGTATTGGCAATAATCGCCGCCGAATCGGGCTTCGATCCCGCAGCCACCAGCACCGCAGGCGCATGCGGCTTGATGCAGGTTTTGCCGCGTTATCACAGACTGCTGGTCAAACAACTGGCGCCCGACGCCAATCTGTATTTTCCGGAAAACAATATCCGCATCGGCACGGCCATACTCCAGCGGTATATCACCGTCACCGCCGGCGATCTCGATGCGGCACTGAGCAGTTACAGCGGCGGATCGGCCGGCTACGCCGCGCGCGTCCATGCGCGCTGGACGGAATTCAATCGAATCGTGAACTCGCCCGCCCTTCTGCGCCAACAGCCGCCGATCTTGATCAGCCAGGACCGTTAAAAGCGGGAGTGAGAGGTTTGTCTGGCCGCCGCCGGAACCACCCCGCCAGCGACAATCGATCGCGCGTTGCGGGCAGCACTTCGTGCGGCATGTCGGCCGACAGGAACAACACCAGGCGGCTGGCCTGCGGGCTTATATCTTCCGTGCATTTTCCCAGCGGATGCAGGCGCAACGCGCCGCCCTGCTCCAACAACCAATCCGGATTGAGATAAATCACCACCGATACCGTGCGTGCATTATCGTCACGAAAGCGATCCAGGTGTTTCAGGTACGCCGCGCCCGGCGCATAAAAAGCAAAATGGCTTTCGTATTCGTCCAGTCCCAGATAAAGACTGCGATTCAGCGCGACACGCAGATGCTCCATGATCCGCAGATAGCGGTCGCATGCCGCCGATTGCCCGGCTTTAAGCCACAGAATCCGATCCCCTCGAATCGCGGGACGCACCGCCTGCATCCGGCCACGCCCCACGCCGGCCGACTGCAGCGCTCCGGACCGGGTCAAGCCGCGACACTCGGCGGCCAGCGCCAGCGTCAGGTCCGCCGGTAGAAAGATATTGTGCTGCGACCACCCGCGCTCGGTCAGGTCATCGGCAATATGCTGCGGCAAGGCATCGCTGAAATACGCCGGATCGGCTGGAGCGTCTACAAGCATCGTTTCGATAAGCCCTGGAACACATGCTTTAAAGCAAAATGCCAGTCGCTTGGGGGATGTGTTCGACATTGCTGTCTTGAACACCGCTGTGGACGCGAGCTTGATGCTGCCGAGGAGAGGTGCCGCGGCGGTTCATGGTAACACTCGGCGGGATACCGGAGGCGGTACCGCGGACTTCGGCCTGCCACTCGTCAAGATCCGTTGCCGGCTGGTAAGGATGAAATCAGCGCGCCGGACAAGCGCTGTTGCGTATTGCCGAAGTCCAATGTCCGGATACCGCCGAAAGGGCCCGAGCCATCACGCTTGAGCACGACACTTGACGATAAGCTCTACTCTAACGCGGAGCGATTTCTTCCGTTGCACCACCGCTCAGCGCCCGGCCCGATAAATCCTGCACCGCGCTCCAGGCAAAATTACAGCCGAGACGCAACACCATCAGGCCGATCAAGGCGGCAGCCAACTCGTCCAGCCAGCTCAGCCCGGCCAGATTGCCGGTAATGCCGAGCACCACCAGCAGCGACGACACGGCATCCGAGCGTGCGTGCCAGGCGTTCGCGTGCAATATGGCCGATTGCATGCGGCGGGCCTCGCGCACCATGCACTGAAACAGCGTCTCCTTGGCCAGCAAGGCAAAAACCGCCACCCACAATGCCGCCATGTCGACGCGGAACGGATGCGGGACACTGCCGAGCCATTGACTTGCATGCCATAGCATTTCAACGCCGGTAACCATCAGCAAGCCCCCCACCGCCAGCGCAGCCCAGGCATCGTAGCTGCCACGTACGTCATAACGGCGGCCGGGCGGCCGGGCATTGAGGCTGAAAGCCGCCAGCATCAGTGCGTCGGCAATCAAATCGACCAAGGTATGGACACCGTCCGCCAGCAAACCATCCGAATGTGTCGAGCGCCCCATCACGATTTGCAGGGTCATCAGGACGAGATTCAGCACAATACTGGCGTAGAGCGTTTTTGATCTGACGACAGGTTTTGAGCCGGCGGCTTCTGACTGCATGGGTAGGCACTAACGCAGGGCATGGAATAACGAACCCTAAAGCCTGAACATGGCGTGCAGATGACAAGCGGGGATTTTTGAAATATTCCGCGTATTCCACGGCCCGGCGCTTTATCGGGAGATAAAGACGGGATGAGATCGGGCAAAAAAAAGCGGGCGATTGAGGCGGTCGGCATCCGGCCGGAATGAGTCCGGCCGGATTTCAAGCTTATTCTTCGCGGTTTAATCAGTCGTCGTGTGCGTAACCGGTTGCCGACGTATCGACTTCGATACGAATCAACCTGCCGCTGGTACCCGTAAGACCACCGCCTTCAAAGGTAAGCGCCCCTTCTTTTTTGTAGAACTGCTCAAAGCGATACATATCCTTGCCGAAATAAAACGGGATAAATGCCTTGCCGGTGGCATATGAATGGCTATCGTTAGGTTGGCCGATCAGATCCGCGATTTCCCGTTGCCCCATGCCGATCCGAAGCTTGGCGAATTTGCTGTTCTTGGCCGGGGTGCCGATGATTTCGCCTTCAAGATCGCCGACCTGGACCTTGGTGATATGGCGACCGTCCGCCGTGGTACTCGACTGCGTATTATTCGTGGCAGCAGGTTGCGCTTGCTGCTGCGGCTGCTGCTGCGGCTGCTGCTGAGAACCGCCGCTCTGTTGCTGCAAGGCCGCGCAACTGCACAACAGCATGGCGCAGCTCAGGGAGATGAATTTCGAATATGTGCTTTTCATGCAATTTCCTATTTTCCGTTTTTAGCGTTTTTAAAAACATTTTTCTACCCTGACGCCCCCAACTATCGACCAAGCCGTATTTAATAAAATGAAAGCTTAGTGAAAGAATCAAGGCGGCCCAACGCTGAATTTGCCAGGGCAGCGGTTAATTTTTATCGATATTGTGGGAGTGAAAAATACTACAGCACACAATTTATAATGCGAGCGATGATTATGTCCATGCATTTAATCAGGTTACAGATATTTTCCCGCGGCGCACGGACCCTCAAGCGCAGCATGTGGGATAGCCGCAGGCGCGGCAATAAGCAACGCGTGACCGCGCTCAGATAATCGATGCATTTCCTCGAGCGCAAGTCGACTGAACCGCGTCGGCAACGGGATCGTACCGTCGGCATCTACCCGAGCACCGTTCGGCGAACAGGTGCCATCGATCATTTTTTTACCCTGCGACAAGGGGAATTGCGGCTCGAGCCCAAGCTTGCCCTGGTCTCAACTGCGGCAACCTCATCCAGTCGGCATCGAAGTCGGCAAATTTAAGTTTTAAATTCAAGCTTATTGGCGTAATATTTCTATATTAATCAATAATTTATTGATTAATAATAACGGCAAAAAAGTCGGAAAATTATGCCAACAATGTACGATTCTCCCGCCCAATTCGGACCGCTGATTCCGTCGCTCATCCCCGCATCGTCGATAGAGCGGGCGATCGATATCGCTCGCTCATCTAGCCAGCTCAGTGCAGCGGCTCATCCCTCCGCCCGTGCCGCAGTGCGGGAACTGGTGCGTTCGATGAACTCGTACTACAGCAACCGGATTGAAGGACAGGGCACTCATCCACTCAACATCGAACGAGCGCTGCACCAAGAGTTTTCCGACCAGCCCGCCGTAGCGTATTTGCAAAGAGTGGCACTGGCTCATATCGAGGCGGAGCGCTTGCTGGAAAACCAGGTAACGGCAGGGGAATCGGCCCTATCGTCCGGGTTCTTGCGCGCCGCGCATCAGGCACTCTATGCGCGATTAAATGAATCCGACCGGACCACCGATGACGGCCACGTGATCGTCCCGGGCGAACTGCGTCAGGAGGACGTCGAAGTTGGCCGGCATATTCCCCCAACCGCGGCTTCTGTGCCGCGTTTTCTCGAGCGTATGGATCAGGTCTACCGCAGCGGCGATAAACCCAGGGAATGGCATGTGTTGTTGGTTACCATCGCCTGCGCACATCATCGCGCGGCATGGGTCCATCCTTTCAGGGATGGAAACGGACGTGCGATCCGCTTGCAGAGCCATTGTGCGCTGTGGAAGTTATCCGAGGGTATGTGGTCACCCAACCGAGGCCTGGCGCGCTCCGTCGACGACTATTATGCCCGGCTGCACAATGCCGATATGCCCCGCAGAGGCGATCTGGACGGCCGGGGCAATTTGACCACAGCGGGCTTGGTGGAGTGGATAGATTTCTTTCTCGATATCTGTGCCGACCAAGTTCACTTTATGGGCCGTATGCTTGAATTGGACGGTATGAAGCGGCGTATCGAGGCGCTCATCATGTTCCGTTCGGCACATGACAAAGCGCTGCGCCCGGAAGCGATTTTGCCGCTATATCATGTGTTTGCGTCGGGGCCGGTCACCCGCCGGGAATTTGCGCAACTGACCGGGCTGCAGGAACGTACCGCGCGCTCGCTGTTGTCACGCTTGCTAGCCACGGGTCTGTTGCAAAGCGAAACGCCATTGGGGCCGGTGCGCTTTGGCTTGCCGCTGGATGCATTGCAATTCCTGCTGCCCGAGCTGTACCCGGAAGCCGCGACAAAACTCGAATAAGCCCCTCCAGGAGACCCCATGCCGATCCGCCTTGTTTCAATCCGCCTCCGGCGCTCGACCGCTTTGCGTGTATTGAGCGGCATGCTGGCGCTAGGCGCGGCCTTGCTCGGAGGCGCTGCTCCGGCCGCGGCGCAGACCGCCCCGTCACGGCTTGATGAGATTATCAGCCGCGGTACCTTGCGCGCCTGCAACACGGGCGACTATAAGCCTTATTCGTTTCAGCGCGCCGACGGTGGATTCGAAGGAATCGACATCGATTTGACCGAAGCGCTGGCCAAGTCGCTCAAGGTCAAAACCGAATACGTGAAAACCTCGTGGTCGAAGCTGATGGACGATTTCACCAGCCGGTGCGATATCGGTGTCGGCGGGGTTTCGACCAGCCTGGAGCGGCAGAAGCGCGCCTTCTTCAGCGCACCCTATATGGTCGACGGCAAGTCGCCTATCGCGCGTTGTGCCGACGCCAAGCGTTATACCTCGGTGGCCGCAATCGACCAGGCCGGCGTCAAAGTCATCGTCAACCCGGGCGGCACCAATGAGAAGTTCGCCCGGCAATTTTTGCCCCTGGCGAATCTGACGGTGTATCCGGACAACGTGACGATTTTTAAACAGATTGCCGCTGGGCAGGCCGACGTGATGGTAACCGATACTTCGGAGACCTTATTGCAGCAGAAACTGAATCCAGGCCTGTGTTCGGTGCATCTCGATCAGCCGTTTCAGTATGGCGAAAAGGCTTATCTGCTGCCACGCGGCGACGTGGTGTTCCAGCAGTATGTCGATCAGTGGCTGCATTTATCGCAAGCTGACGGCGAATTTCAAACCGTGATCGACAAGTGGCTCAAATGATTATGTGCGATGCTGCATCAAGCCTGCGCCCAGCAAGTCTTGAATGCCTGCGCCGCCTTCGCCATCCAGGCGCGTGCCGCCGCCGATTCAGTCTGCAAACGGACAAAACCATGGGTCATGTCGGCGGCGTCGAATAGCTCGACCGTCGCGCCGTGCTGCTCAAGAAAACGCGCGTAGTCGCACCCTTCGTCATGCAGGGGATCGTTGGCGGCGACAATCACCACGGCGTCGGCCGGCTGACGCGCGGGTGCGGTCGCCAACAGGTTGACGCAGGTGTCGTCGGCAGCAACTGCCTGTCCGGCCAAAAATTGCGCCCAGAAAAACACCATATCGGCGGCGCTTAGACCGGGAGCGTTGGCGTTGGCGGCATAACTCGCGGTCGCCATTTCCGGCGAGACCACGGGGTAAATCAAAAATTGCGCTTTGACGATGCCCGGCACCCGGGTGTTCGCCACCCGTGCCGCGCCCGCGGCCAGATGCGCCCCGGCGCTGTCGCCGGCCACGGCCAGCGTATCCTGGGCAAAACCCAGACGCGCCCGGTGCTCGGCCAACCACATGATGGAATCAATCGCGTCAAGGCTGGCGGCCGGATAGGGAAATTCCGGCGCCAAACGATAATCGACGCTGCATACCGCGGCACCCAAATCGGCCGCGAGCAAAGCCGCCGCGTGGTCATGCGTTTCGAGATCGCCGATGACCCAGCCGCCGCCATGAAAATACACCAGCAGCGGCAGCGTCGTCTCGGCATGTGCCGGCTGATACAGCCGGGCCTTCAACTCGCGCCCCTCCAAGGGCAACACCAGATCGCGCACGGTCACACCGGATGGGCGCGGTACGGCATAACGCGCGGCGATGTCGCGAAAACGCTGACGGCGCTCAACCGGCGCCGGGTCCTGCAGCGGCGCGAAGTCCGCGGCCAGCTGGGTGTAATAGTTGAGCAATTCGGCATCTATCGTCATCAGCGTATTCCTCATCCAAAGCAGTTGAGTGCGCCGCGTACGCGGCGCAATTCAGGGTATTTCATGGTGAAAGGGGGCAGATCCTGGCCGGCCGGTGGCGCGAGGCAGGGCAAGCTTACTGCGGAACAGTATCGTATCCGTTTTCTGCGGGACGAGCATTGCATGGCGGCCGTGCAGCCCCGGAATTCGAGGTCGCCTGCATGCCTGCGCACAAACGGCTTATAAACCGGCTTATAACAAGCTCGCGCGCAACAACTCGGCATGGTCGATTTTGAGGCAGCGATCCATCACCACCTCAAGACCGGCTTGCCGCGCCCGATGCGCGGCGGCGTCATGAATCACGCCGAGTTGCAGCCATAGCGAACGCGCCCCGATCGCCAGCGTTTCGTCGACCAGCGGCGGCACCGCTTCAGCACGGCGAAACACATTGACCATGTCGATTTTGACGCCCTGCCCGGCCAGGGCCGCGCAGGCTTGCGCAAGATTTTCGTGGCACGGGCCATGCAACATGGCGTCCACCTGACCGGCATAGGCTGGATTCACCGCGACCAAACGATAACCGTGGGCGTGCATATAAGCGCTGACCGAGTGGCTGGCGCGCCCAGGCTGGGCCGACCATCCCACGACCGCGATCACGCGGTCTCGCAACAGCAGGCGGCGGCTTAATTCGGGAACGGACATGGTCGCATGGGTGACGGAATGGATAAGCTTGGGTGGCTGCA
>Ga0302225_10000344_pt1 | contig 34964 bp, 28 predicted proteins | sample II_Palsa_E3_2_FD_193515 | JGI IMG/M metagenome (GOLD analysis project Ga0302225, IMG submission 193515) | Peat permafrost microbial communities from Stordalen Mire near Abisko, Sweden - II_Palsa_E3_2 | ecosystem: Environmental > Terrestrial > Soil > Palsa > Peat permafrost | place: Sweden...
AGATCACTCCGCTGCTGCTCGGTGTCGGTATACTATTCGCGCTGCTCATGGGTTTGGTTGGGGGTGTTCCTCCTGCGATTCGAGCCGCCCGCCGTCCCGTCGCGTTGTCCCTGCGGGAACTCTAGCGCCGCACAACCGTCTGATGCGCCAATGCATCGTACGGGAAAAATAATACGGAACTTTTCATCGTGGTTCGGGAATAATGCTATGCCCCGAACACGGGGAGATGGGATTATAAGGGTGCGCATGAAGCCTGTTGAGAATCTGGCGGCGAGAATTTCTCGCTGGGCATTTTCGGTGGTTGCACTGGCCGCGATTTTTAGTTTGCCGGGATGCGGCGGCGGAAGCGGCGGGGGCGGCTCAGCTCTGGTCACCGGGGTCACCATCTCCCCCGCGGCCGCCAGCGCCCAGATCAATACGACCATCGACATCACCGCCGTGGTCACGCTGTCTAATTCCACCAGCACGACGAACACAGCGGTAACCTGGCAGGTAAACGGAATCGGCGGGGGTAACTCCACATTCGGGACCATTGTGGCCTCCACCTCAGACCCGCAGGTCGGCGAGTACACCGCCCCGGCCGTCGTGCCCACGAACAACAACGGCCAGGTCACCATCACCGCCGTGGCGCCGCAGAACCCCTCCGATCCCACCGACACGAACACGGTCACCTCCAACAACTCCATCATCACAGTGGGCATTGGCACCGGGCTCGCGGTTCAGCCATCCATCGCCACAGTTCCCGCGGGCGGCACGTTTCAATTTTCCGCCTACCTGAATAATGTCGCCGATCCCAATGCCACCTGGACCGTGACTTCGACAAACGGCGGCGACATAGGCACCATCAATTCGATCACGGGCCTCTACTCCGCGCCCTCTTATCCGCCGCCGGGCGCCAAAATTACAGTCACCGCAACGGACCCGGCTGCTGCCGCGCCTGCAACTTCCACCGCGACCATCGTTTATTCCGACGCATCCCTTTCGGGTCCCTTTTCTTTCTCTTACACCGGAAACGACGAATCGGGTTTCGCCACAGTGGCCGGCAGTTACGTTTCGGACGGAATGGGACACATTGTGAGCGGCGTCGAAGATGTGGATAGTTTCACTACCGGCGGCTGGGTGGAGTATCAAATCACCGGCACTTACAAGGTTGGTCCTGACGGCCGGGCGAGCGCGGTTATAAATACGGGCTCGGTAGGCGCGGCCACTTGGCAATTTGCGCTCACCACCAACCAGCACGCCTTGCTGATTCGCTTCGACCGCAATTTCACCGGCAGCGGAACCATAGACCAGCAAAACCTCGACGACCTTACGTCATCGCTATCGTCGGTGGATGGTCCCTACATCTTCGGCGTGGCGGGCTCTGATCCCGCGTTTCATCCCATGGCGGTTGCCGGAAAGTTTTCCTCGAATGGCTCAGGGGGAATCCCGCTCGCGAACACAGTTCTTGATCTCAACGATAATGGCGTGGTGACGACAAGCGACACAACGCTGCAGGGTTCTTACGCGTTCGATTCCACCGAACCTGGGACGGGCCGGGGCACCATCACCCTGACGAGCGCTTCCACCGGGACGCTGAAATATGCCTTCTACATCATTGATGGCACGCACCTGCATCTCGTTGAAATGGACGACGTGAATTATCTCGGAGGCGACGTGCTGATCGGGGCTGCTCCCGGCTCGCTGGCTGCGGCGAATTACGTCTTCACCGCTGGAGGAACCTCATCAGCTGGAGCGTATGCGTCGGGCGGTGTGTTTGCCGCGGGCGCGAGCAATGCGATCAGCGGAGGCGTATTCGATAGCAACAGTGCCGGCACGGTCACGACGAAAACTTCGCTCGGCACCTGCACTTACACCGTGAATTCTGGAACCGGACGCATCGATCTCCGGCTGTACCTGGGCAGCGGCGCGTGTCCTGCGGGCCCCGGCTCCACGATTTCCGAGTTCGCCGTGTATCCCACCGCGCAAACTCCCAGCTCCGCGATAATGCTTGAGCTGGATTCGAACGCGGTCGCCACCGGGTTGGCCTACCAGCAGCAGGTTCTCACCGAGCCGGGCGCGGGCGGCTTCGCGCTCAACATCGCCGGGCAGGGCATGTTCCACGACGCTCCCGCTTCGTATCAGCAGGATGTAGAAGGCCAGGCCACCATCGATTCGTCGGTGGTCACCAGCGGAAATCTCGATATCAACAATTTCAACGCCGGATTCCAGACCGATCCCATCGATACTACGACCAGTTCCATCGCCGCACCCGATTCCACCTACGGACGCGGAACTGCCGTGCTCGTCGCGTCGAATCCGAACGTCAGCTACAACCTCGCGTACTACGTCATCGACGACAATACCGCGCTGCTGTTTGATTCCGACACAACCCGCATTCTGGTCGGCAAAATCGCCCGGCAATTCTAGCCCGGCCTGAAAGTTCAAGCGTAGGGCCAAGGCCCTCCAGCCCGCCCGCCTTAGCGGCGTGGCGGCCTCTCCATCAATGCTGCGGATACCGTACGCGGGTTGTTCTGTATTGAAACATTCACGCGGCCCTGTAACTACAATCGATATTGACAAAGGAGAAATGTGTTGTCAGCATCCAGCCTGCCCGCTCTCCCGTTCGCCTTTCCCCATCCTTACGGAGAGGCATACGACCATTTCGATTCGGAAAAACACAAAGGAGGATTTGCCGATGAGAATCACCATGCGCTTGCGAGTAATTCTGTTTGTTGTTTTGTTCGCCGCCGTCAAGCCTGCCTGGTCGCAGTCAAACTCCGAAATTAGAGTTCAGCGACCGCTCACGGACCGTATCCTGCAGTATCTCCCCGGCTACCATTCACCTCAAAGCGCGCTTCGAACTGAAGGCGCGAAGCAGGATGCGGTCGTCGTGAGTAAGAAGGCCAAAGTTTACGCGTTTGCAACCGCGGATTTTCCGGGCACAGCCGAATCCGTGGTTTACGATGCCAACGCGTCAACAATCGTGGGCTATTGCGAGTTCGATCCCGCTGCCGTTCCAGCCACACCTCAGATCGCCTTCACTCTGAAGGGCGGGGTTTATGAAATGGTCGTCGTTCCGGGTGCGGTCTCAAGCTTCGCCACTGGAATCAACACCTCTGGTCAGATCATCGGTCTTTACATCGACTCGTCCACGGTCGCCCACGGATATCTCGACATCGCCGGGACATTCACCAACATCGATTACCCGAGCTCGATTGGTACCGAAGCATTCGGAATCAACGACTCCGGAACGATCGTAGGAGCGTATTCCGACGCAACGAACACCGTCCACGGATTTCTCGACGTCGCCGGAACGTTCACCAACATCGATTATCCCGGCGCCACTGCGACTATCGCCACGGGAATCAACTCCTCAGGCGAAATCGTCGGCTACTGGCAGGACTCTTCCGACAACGTCTTCGGGTTTATCTACGACGGGAGTGTTTTTACCTCGCTGAACGTTCCTCTGGGCACTGGCACAACACCTTTCGGAGTTAATGACAAGGGCGAGGTTGCGGGCTTTTACCAGGATGGGGCCGGCATCCACGGTTTCATTTACACCGACGGGGCGTTCTCCCAGGTGGATGTGGTCGGAGCCGTCGGCGGTACGGAACTATCGCGCATCAAGAATTCGGGCGCAATCACCGGAGTATTCATTGATGCCTTGACGGAAGCACATGGAATGAAGGGGCACTGAGGATTTTCTGTTGCGAATCGGCGAGGGTGAGTCGTCGCACGCCGGCACACCCTCACCGACATCTTCATTCGTCCCGGCCTTTGCGCCCTTACTTAGGTCGTCCCACGTCTCCGCCTGGTCCGAGACTTAAATGTAGTGCCGCGGCGGTCTTGCGCCGACAGCTCACAGCGAAGTCAGTCGCCCCGGCGAGGTGCCGCAGACCCTTGCGGTGTCGGCAAGGGTGCGTGCGTTTGACTTCAGTTTTGAAGAACTCGTTGAGGGTGTACAACCTACCTCGCCGCATGGCGTTCCTGGTCTAATGCCGCCCTCACTTGGTTTGCTAACTTAGTGTCCTATTTCGCTTTTGCCAGCGGCGAGGGCTCGCCCCATTCGCCCGTGAAGACGAAAGAATGGAGCGGCTTGCGTTCTCGCGGTGCGAGTTCGCGTTCGCGCAATTGGTCCGGCAAGGTAGCCGGATCTCCCGCGTAACCGAGCGCAAAACCCGCGACCGCTTCGAACTCCGCCGGAATCCCAAAAATCGTGCGGGCTTTTTCCGGGTCGATTCCGGCCATCTGGTGAACGGAGAGGCCCAGGGCTTCGGCCTGCGTGGCCAGATTCGCGATTGCTTGGCCTACGTCATGGAACGCGTGGCGATTCGGCCTGCCATCGTCAAACTTCAGTTTGGCCACGCTCAATCCCAGAACGGGGGCGTTCTTGGCCCACCCCTGATTGAATTCCACGAAGGTATCGAGCACGCGCTTGTAGCTTTCCGCATCATGCTTCGTGGCCAGGATGAAGGACCACGGTTGCGCGTTGTAAGACGACGACGCCCAGCGGGCGGCTTCGAGCAAACTGCGCAGTTTTTCAGGTTCGACCGGCCGGGCGTCAAATGCGCGCGGGCTCCAGCGGTGTTTTATCAAATCGTGAATCGGGGCGCTGGTTTCCGCGGGTTTCTTGGGCGAGCTCATAAATAATTCCTCCGTGGGGTATTTTCGTTTTCACTGTCTTTACACAAGCCGAGTTCAGACTTCTTTGGGGTCACGCTACTTATGTCCTGGTCCGGCTCTCTCCGCGTCACTCAGGCCTTTGCGCCGCGCGCATGATCGACCGAATACGGGCCCGCGCCGTTAGCAGCCAGGATTACGAGTCCGCCCATGATCGCAGCGTTCTTCAGAAAGTTAATCATCTGAGTTTGCTGTTCCATACCTTGCGCCGCCCAGAAGTTGTGGAAATAGTAGGTGGTCGGTATCAGGTAAAGAAAGAGGAGCCACGACGCAATCCTGGTCTGAAAGCCGACGAGAATGGCGAGTCCGGCTACGAGCTCCAGCACGGCGGCGCAAGCGATGGCCACGCCGGCAAGCGGCAAGCCCTTGGCCGCGGCATAGCCGACCATCTGCGAATAACCGCCGATCTTGAAAAACCCGCTAATCAGGAATATCACGCTCAACAAAATCCGGCCCGCCAGGGGTGTAAAACTGTCCGAAGAATTAGCCACGTCAGTTCTCCTTTTTAGAATTAGATTTACGCGAGATCGAAAAACAAAATTTCAGATGCTTCCTTGGCCTCAATGCGTGCTTCGGCTTCCTTGGAAATTGCCGCGCCGTCGCCCGCTTTCAAGTCCTTGCCGTTCAAGCGAACCGCTCCGCGCGCGACTTGAACCCAGGCGTGGCGATCTGCTTCGAGAGGATGCCTCGTTTCCTGGCCTTTTTCCAGCCTTGCGATATAGAGATTCGCGTCCTGGTGGATCGTTACCGGTGCTTCGGGCCCAGCCACGAGATGCAATTTGCCCCGCAAATCTTTGTCCGCGAAGGCGAGCTGCTCGTACTCCGGCTTCAGGTTTTTGCGCTCCGGGAGAATCCATATCTGCAAAAGATGCACGGGATCCTTGGGAGAGGGGTTGAACTCGCTGTGCAGAATGCCGGTGCCCGCAGTCATGTGCTGCAATTCGCCGGGGCGAATTATCGCGCCGGTGCCCATGCTGTCGCGATGCTGGAGCGAGCCTTCCAGAATCCAGGTCAGGATTTCCATATCGCGATGCGGGTGCATTCCAAAGCCCTGGCCGGGCGCGACAATGTCCTCGTTCAGCACGCGCAGGGAACGAAAATGCGTGTGCTTGGGGTCGTAATATTGATCGAACGAAAATGTGAAGTGCGTGTCCAGCCAAGAAAGCTGGTTGCGTCCGCGTTCTTCACTGGGTCGGATCTGTAACATGTTCTTTCTCCTTTTCCTTTTTCTTCACGATTTTATTAGGGCGTGTTTCTGCGTTTCCTCGCCCTAGTTTTCGGCAGAGCCGCTGCAAGGCTTCTTGTTCCGAAGGCCCGAGCGCGCTCATTTCGTTGGCAATGGCCCGCGCGTGTTGCGGAAAAACGCGAGAGATCAGCTTGCGTCCGGCGGGAGTCAAATGAATCACGATCATTCGCCGGTCATCTTTTTGGCGTTCGCGACGCACCCAGCCGTGCTTTTCGAGATTGTCCAGAACCAGGGTGATGTTTCCACCGCTGCGCAGGAGTTTCTCGGCTATGGTGCGCTGGCACAGGGGGCCCAGGTGCAGCAGGGTCTCGAGAACGCCGAACTGGCTCACGGTCAAGTCCTCGGCTTCGAGTTTCGGGCTCAACCTGAGAGCCAGCGAATTCGAAGCGCGCTGGAGATTGATGAAGGCGCTGAGCGCGCGCCTGGTTTCCTCCGAGCCTTGGTAGTGTGTCGGCAATGTCGTTTAACCTGGAATCGTTCAATATCAAAGCATCTGATGCAGGAAGATTCGCGAAAGATTCAGGGGAGGGTTCAGGGTTTCTGCGTGGGCCGCAGCAGAACCTCGCTGATGAAGCTCTGCGGCGCCTGGGTGACGATCATTTCGACTACGTGCGCTATGTCTTCTGCTTGCAGCATCTTACGAGGGTCTTTCCCCGCGTGCGGGGAAAAGTCAGTGGCCACCGTGCCGGGGCAAACGGCGCTTACGCGAATCCCGTGTGGACGAAGATCTTCGGCCATACATTCCGTGAAGCCCAACAGCCCCCATTTTGATGCGCAGTAGATAGCGCCGCCGGCGAAAGCGTTTTTGCCCGCCAGCGACGCGATATTGATAATGTGACCGCTGCGCCGTTCGATCATTCCCGGCGCCACCGCCTTGCTCATCAGGAACACCGATTTCAAATTGGTGTCTAATACCGAGTCCCAATTGGATTCGGCGGCTTCGTGCGCGGGGCCAAAATAGCCGAGCCCGGCATTATTGACCAGGATCGCGAGCGGGAGAGGCAATTGAGCGGCTTGCTGGATGAACAAATCGACGTCGCGGGAGTTCGAAACATCGGCCACGGCACTGAAGACGGAGAGGCCTTCGCGGCGCAATTCCGCTGCTGCGACTTCCAGATGCTCGGCGTTTCGCGCGCAAATGGCGAGCCTTGCGCCAAGGCTTCCGAGGGTGCGCGCGATAGCCAGCCCGATTCCACGGCTCGCGCCGGTGACGATTGCGACTGTGCCTTCGAGCGGTTTTGCTTGGGTCAAAGCGGAACTCCTTCGAGGCCACTTTTTTCTTCGATGGAACATCTTATCATTTAGTGCAGATAATGACTGGTACGGGCTCCGTGGGCCGTGAACGTCGGAAATCGAGGCTTAACGGGCGAATTCACCTTGCACGCTTGGATAGCTTTCCCTATAATCCATTCTCTTTATCCCGTGTTCCTAACACGGGTTGCAGTCCTGTGAAGTTATTATCCGAAGTGAAATCGGTCTAGGAGGCACGAAAGCACATGCGAAAGTTTTTTGTCATCATAGGAATGTTCCTGGCCATTCTTAGTGCGCTGTGCCTCGCGCAGCCGAGTGCCGCCCAGGACGACCAGAATAAAGCCCCGGCATACACCATGCCGGAGTACAACGGCTTCCAAGCGTGCAACGCGGAAACCAACGCACAAGCCCGCGTCAAGTGCCTCGACGATTTCGTCGCCAAGTTCCCCAGTTCCTCATTGATGCCTTACGTTTACCGCCTTTATTATTCGAGCTACAACGACCTGAAGAATTATCCGAAGACCATCGAGTATGCGGACAAGCTGGTGGCGCTCGGTGACAAAGTGGATGCTGGCACCAAGTTACAAGCGCTCTACGCACGTTCGTTGGCATTCAACTATGCGTTTAGCGAGAAGGCGCCTGACGCAACAGATCAGCTGAACAAAGCGCGCGCGGCCGCTCTGGCAGCACTCGACATGCTCGGCACTATTGCCAAGCCGGCAAATTTGACGGACGAACAGTTCACTGAGCAGAAGAAGGGACCCACCGTCTTGTTCTATTACACGGCGGGTTCCGCTTCCTACACCCTGAAGGATTACGCCAGCGCCATCAAATATTTCAAGGCCGCTCTGGCCATCAACCCGACCGACTCGCTGACGAACTACCGCCTGGGGCTGTCCTATTTGCAATCGACTCCACCGCAGTCGCTCGATGGGTTCTGGTATCTGGCGCGGGCCATCGACCAGAAAATGAACGATGCTGCGAAGGTGCAGGACTATCTGCGCAAGCAAATATTGGTGTACGAGCAGCCCGGCTGCGATTCGACAGTTGATGCGCAGCTTAACGAGCTCCTGCAGCTTGCCGCTAACAGTTCGGACCGCCCGACGACCTACACCATACCGAGCGCGGACGACCTGGACAAGATCCGCAAGGCAAGCAACATACTCACGGTGCTAGCCGATCTGAAAGCGGGTGGCGACAAAGCGAAGATGACATGGCTTGCGATCTGCAGCGCAGAATTTCCGGAAGTGGTGGGCAAAATAATCGACGTTACTCCCGGAACCGATTCCGTCGAATTACATCTCTACACCGGAGCGACGCCGGAGGAAATCGAGGCGGCTACGACGGCGAATGTGGACGTGAAAGTCGTCGGACAGCCGGAGGCGAGCCGCTTGCAGAAGGATGATGGCGTGCGCTTCAGCGGGACGCTCGTGAGCTACGATCCCGATCCGGCGTTCATGCTGCACTGGGACAAGGCCAAGGTGAACCCTGAGGACATTCCAGCGGAGAAGGGCGGGAAGAGGACTCCTCACAAGGTGGCACCGAAGAGCCCGGGAAACTAAACTCGAAGCCAATTCGCACAAGATGCAACGGCCGGCTCGGCGACGGGCCGGCCGTTTTCTATTTTGGGGAGCAAATTAGTAGTGGCGGCGGGCGCGGTGGTCGAGCTTGTACTCGCCGACTTTGCGGCTCAGCGTGTTGCGGTGAATGCCGAGAGCTTTGGCGGCACGGGATTGATTGCCATTGAGGCGTTCCAGGACGCGCTTGATGAACTTCTTTTCGAATTCGGTGACGGCTTCTTCGAGCAGGATGCCGCGCTCGACCATCATGCCAACCAGCGATTCCAATTGATCTTTCACGATTGCACGCTCCGCAGTGACGCCTGGGCGAAGGAGCCTTTGACTTTGACCGATAGCTAGTCGAGTGCGTGGCCGGTAATGCGCTGATAGGCTTCCCGATACTTTTCTCGCGTGCCCTCTACGACGTCTGGCGGAAGTGCTGGAGCCGGGGGCTGCTTGTTCCAACCGATGCGTTCCAAATAATCGCGGACGTATTGCTTGTCAAAGGATGGCTGCGCTTTGCCTGGAACATACTGGCTGGCGGGCCAGAAGCGCGAAGAATCCGGAGTCAGAGCTTCGTCAATCCAGATGAGCTCGTTGCCGATGAGTCCGAACTCGAACTTGGTGTCGGCGATAATGATGCCGCGCGCGGCAGCATGTTCGGCAGCGCGCTTGTAAATCTCGAGCGTGGTGTCGCGCAGGCGCTCGGCCAAGGGCTTTCCGACGCGAGACACGGTCTCTTCGAACGAAATGTTTTCGTCGTGGCCGGTGGTGGCCTTGGTCGAGGGCGTGAAAATGGGCTGGGGCAGCTTGTCGGACTCGTGCAGGCCGGCCGGAAGCGGAATGCCGCAGATGGCGCCGGACTTTTGGTAATCCTTCCAGCCCGAGCCGGAGATGTAGCCCCGCACGACGCATTCGATGGGTACGGGCTCGGTCTTGCGAACCAGCATGGCGCGGCCTTCCAGGGCCGCGGCGTAGGGCGCGAGCTCGCCGTCGAAATGCTTCGCCGATAAAATGTGATTGGGGACGACGTCGGCGAGCTTGTCGAACCAGAAGAGCGACAACTGCGTAAGAACGCGCCCTTTATCGGGAATCGGCGTGGGCAGTACCACGTCGAAGGCCGAGAGACGGTCGGTGGCGACAATCAATAAGCGGTCGCCAAGTTCGTAGATGTCGCGGACTTTGCCGCGCCCGCGAAGCTTGAGCGCAGGGAAATCTGTTTGGGAGATGACACTCATTTTTGGAGAAGCCACGGAATATTTTTCCTCACCCAGGAGGGCGGTATTCTAGCGCAGCGAGCGAGGTTGTCAATGGCTAAGAATCGATTTTATCCGGCTGCAACTTATTTCGGGTACCGGTGTTAATAGGTGGCGTATCGCGGCGACCACGTGCAGTTCCTGCGACGGCAGGTCAATGGCGCACTTAAGCTGAGCTGTTGCGTCCCGCAGCGACAATCGATTCGCCCAGTTTGACGAATGACCGGGAAACCGCCGGGCTGACACCGTACTTCCATTTGAAGGATTTAAGGAGATCTAAAGATGAAGCGGAATCTTTTTGTGCTTACACTCGGCCTGGCATTCACCATTTTCATGTCTGCGTGCGGCGGATCCGGCAGCAAGACGCCGCCGACGCTCGTCAGCTACGTGGGCACCACCGGAGTATTCGCCGCCTGGGCGACGGGTAACAACAGCGCCTCGGCCTTTGCGCCCATGGGGAGTTACGCAGGGAAGCGGCAGGTTTTGCGCGGGACAGTGGACTTCACCACCGGCACCAGCCTCTCGCAGGCTGCCGGCGTGGAAGTTTACAAGGGAAGCGACGGCCACATCCACGCGCTGGATTTGACATCCACGAGTACTCCCGCGGCTCAGCAGCTTTCAACCGAGTCAGCTGCTACCGTGGACGATCTGTGCAGCTTCACCGGCACGACCGCCGGCACCGGCGCCTTCTATAATTACGCCGGAGTCTTTTTCGTCACCGATCTCGAAAATCCAACGAATTCTTCCTACATTTATCGCCTGCCGGGGACGGACGGAGTTTGCAACACCGCAGACGACGTCTTCCACATGGTTAAGACCGGGATGTCAGCTACAGCTGCTCCGCTTGTCGCAAGCGCCATGCCGGTAGCGACGGTTCGCAACGCATCGGGTGGCATAACGGGATTTGTGATTGCGAGCGGCGCGAGCCTGGTGCAGGTCGACAGCAATTTTGCGAATCCGGTGACCCTCGGCACGTTTGGGGCGAACATTGGTGTGGCCGTGGCGCTGCCAGTTGGCACGACGCAAGGCTACCCTACCGGGCAGCTCTACGTCGTTGACGGCAACATCGTGTATGTGAATTACAGTTCTCCATCCGTTTCAGCAAGTCTCTACTCCATTCCCAATTGGACGACGACGAGTGCAGGCGCCACCTTCGCTGCTTCATCGACGAGCCTCTACTTTTCAATCAACACACCCGGCCCACCCGCTTCGACTTCAATCTATTCCATGCCCGCCGATGGCTCCGCTGCACCAACCGCGGTGGACACCGAACCTGGCCGCGTGGTCACACTGGTATTTCCGGTGAGCGGTTCTAATCTGATCTGGGGCGTGGAAAATTCCGGCACGGGCTACACGATTCGAACGTTGCTGCAAACCGGAGGCGGGCCGACGACGCTCGTGACGGACACCAACAACGACGGCACATTTATCGCCACGGCGTCCACGGTTTACTACACCACCTGGACGGGCATGACCGATTCAGCCACGATGACCATTACCCGCACCCTCACGCAAACCGGCATCATCGGTGTGGATGGCACAGTAGTTCAGGCGCCGCTTGCGAATTCAACGTTTCTCAGCGGTGGAGAAGCGCAGCCCTGGCCGGATGACACGATCACCACAGCGACGCCCACGATCACCGTTTTTCAGGTTCAGGACCTCACGCCCGTCACGGTGACCAACACAACCACGGGCTATACCTACACCGAGGACGGCGTGAGTGGCGGCACGATGATCGGGATTAGCACTGCGACGAACGTGCCCGGCGCTACTGTTGGCACATTCCCGACCTCCACGGCAATGTTCCTGACCGACACATTCCGCGGCAACGGGGACACCGGGTTTGTCGAGGCCACCAACTCCATATCGACGCAAGGACCCCCCACTCGCGATCTGTACATACTTAATTCAAACACGGGAGGAAGTCTTACTCGCATCACCAACAATCTGTAACTTGCAACTAAGTCGCCTGATTGATGTGCGAGCAATACAGATTGACTAGGCGGCGTTGCTGGCGGCTTTCGACGCTGGTTGGGTTTCTTCCCACTTGACGGAGACGAGCTTCGAGACGCCGGGCTCCTGCATGGTGACGCCGTACATCACCGAGCCCATTTCCATCGTCTTGCGGTTGTGAGTGACCACGATGAACTGCGTCTGGCCGCACATGTCCGCGAGCATTTTGTTGAAGCGGCCGACGTTGGCTTCGTCCAGTGGTGCGTCCACTTCGTCCAGGATGCAGAAGGGGCTGGGCTGGTAGCGGAAGACGGCGATCAGCAGCGCGAGCGCAGTGAGGGCCTTTTCGCCGCCCGAGAGCAACAGGATATTTTGGAGGCGCTTGCCGGGAGGCTGCGCCACGATATCGATGCCGGCGTCGCCGGAGCTATCCGGCTCGCCGAGGCGCATCTCGCCGTGGCCGCCGCCGAAGAGCGATTGGAAGGCGATGGCGAAGTGCGCGTTGATGAAGTTGAAGGCCTCCTCGAATTTCTGGCGCGAAACCTGGTCGAGCTCGGTGATGGTGAGGTGTGTATTCTCGATGGATTGCACCAGGTCGTCGCGCTCGCGGCGGAGGAAGCCTTCGCGTTGTTCGCATTCCTGGAATTCCTCGAGCGCCATCATGTTGACCGGGCCCATGGCCTCGACGCGCGCCTTCATTTCGTTGTAATTCGTTTCCGCGGCTACCAGTTCTTCGCCCACAAGGAGCTGCGTTCCCTGCGCCATTAAATCTTCCGGCTGGGAGTTGAGTTCGGCCACGCAGGTCTGGCGGAGGTAATCGCGGTCCGCGTCATTGCGCGCTTTTTCGATCTGGCGCTGGCCGCGCTCGGCGCGCAGCTCGTCGAGCGACAGGCGCTTGCCGCGCACGGATTCTTCGAGCTGGTTCGTGCGCGTGCGCGCCTCCTCCCATTCCTGTTCGAGCGAAGCCTTTTGCTCTTCGAGGCGGAGTTTCTCTTTGCGCAGATCTTGGGTCTGGAGCGCCAGCTGCCCGCAGGAAGACTCAAGCTCGGATTTTTCCTGGTACATGACTTTCTGCTGCTGCAAGAGAGAGCTCAGGCGCCCTTCAGCCAGCGCGATTTCTTCAGTGAGTTTCTCGGCTGCGGCCTCGGCGCTCGCGAGGCGTTCGGACATGGTGGCCATCTCTTCACGGCGCGCGACGACCTGTTCCTGCAGCATCTGAAAATCGTAGCGCAGGCGCGCAAGTCTTCCTCCGGCTTCGGCGCTTTTCGTCTCAGCTGCAGCTCGGGAACGGACTGCTTCGGCGTGTCTCTGGTGGGCCTCCTGGGCGCGCAGGCGGGCACATTCCGCGTCGGCGCGGAGCCGCTCGATTTCCTGGCGTTCGGAAGAAAGTTGGTGTTCGAGGCGCTGCAGATCCGCGCGCGCCTGGTCGCGATGATGCGCGGCGGTGACCAACGATTTTTCGGCTTCCACATGCTGTGAGATGGCGATGGCGATTTCGGATTCGCCGACTTCTATCTCTGCCGCGATACGAGCGAGGTGCGCCTGCTGTTCCTGCGCAAGGCGATCGAGCCGTGCAGATTCGGCTTCATGCAGGCGCAACTCGCGTTTTAACGCGAGCGGACCCGCTTCGCCTGCCCGGCCTCCGGAAACCGTGCGCCCGTGGTAGCAGGTGCCGTCGAGGGTCAAGTAATAGCTATGCGGATTCTCGTTGGCGAGTTGCTCTGCAACGGTGCCGGTCTCGGCCAGATAGGCGGTGCGCAATCTGGTGAGGAAATGTTTGGCGGCAGGGCCGAGCGGATCGCGGAAATCGACGAGCCGGTCGAGCCGGGCCACGACACCAAGGGGCAATGGCAGGGAAGCGTCCGCTTCGGCCTGGATATTTAGGCTGCGTAGCGAATCCACGAAGAAAGTGGCGCGGCCGCCCATTTCATCGCGAAGAAGCGCGATGCCGGCGCGGGCATGATCGAAGGTTTCCACCACCACGTATTCGAGCTCGTCGCGGAGGAACTGCTCGATGGCGCCTTCATACTGTTCCTGCACTTCGGCGTAATCCGCGAGCAATCCAACGGCGTGGAATCCAGCCTCGGTAGATTTCCCCGTTTCGCCGTGCGCGCCGAAAAGTTTCTGTACGGCGTCCGCGGTGTAGGCGCGCTCGCTCAAAATCTGTTCGATGGAAGCGTGGCGAGCGCGCGCGGCAGAAAGACCTTCGCGAATCACTTCCAGCTCGCGGCTGGTTTCCTGATGGCCGCGGCGAAGCTCGGCGACTTTGGTCTGCGCGATGCGGACCGCCTGGTCAAGCTGCTGGGCGCGCGCCTGCGCGTGAAGAAACGTCGTATCACCAGCGGTAGCTTTCTCCGCCAGCGCCGCGTTTTCGGCTTCGATGGCACTCAACGCCGCGGCGCGCTGCTCTTCAGCTGCGGTGTGCCGCGCGGCGGCTTCTTCGGCTTGAACCGATTCAGCCTGCTCACGCGCGGATTCTTCCACCAGGCGCCCCGCGAGCTGGCGCAGGTCTGCGATGCGGGCGTCCAGTTGCTCCTGCTCGGTGACGCTCGAAGCGGCTTGTTCGGTGGAATCGCGAAGAGTGGTTTCGAGAGAGGCGGTTTGCTCGCGCAGCGAGGAGACGGCCTCGCGCTGGGCGGCCATGCGCGCGGTGACCTCTGCGGCCTGGCGCTCGGCTTGATCGATTTCAGCGGCGAGACGCGTCGCACGCGCGTCGATCTGCGCCACCTGCTCGCGGTTAAAGGTGATCCGGTTTTCCGCGCGATCGAGATCGAGCGCGGTTTGTCCCAAGAGATTTTGCGCCTGACGCAGCTCGCCATCGAGGTCATAGCTGCGCGCGCTCAAGCGTTCCTGCTCGGCTTCGAGTTCGTGCACCGAGCGGGCTTCGCGCTCTTCGGCCGAATCCATTTCGCGCAACAGACTTGCCAAGCGTGCGGCTTCGATATCGAGATGCTCCGCCTTGCTCGCGAGGACGCTGCGTAGCAGGCCACGCATTTGCTCGCGCAATTCCGCATAGCGTCGCGCTTTAGAGGCCTGGCGCTTCAGCGAAGCCAGCTGCTTTTCGACTTCGACGAGAATGTCGTTCACGCGCGAGAGATTGAGCTTGGAGGCCTCGAGCTTGGCTTCAGCCAGGCGACGCTTGGTCTTGTACATCGTGATGCCGGCGGCCTCTTCGATGATGGCGCGGCGGTCCATGGGCTTTGAATTCAGGATTTGGCCGATGCGGCCTTGCTCGATGATGGCGTAACTGTCGGGCCCGAGGCCCATGCCCATGAAAATTTCCTGCACGTCACGGAGGCGAGCCACGCGGCCGTTAATGAGATATTCGCTCTGACCTGAGCGGTACAGGCGGCGTCCAACGACGACTTCGCCGGGTTTCAGCGCGATGGCGGGCTTTTCAGTGGCGCGCTTTTTCCACGGCTTGCGTTTGTCGCCGGCTTCATCGGAAGCTTCCGGAGAATTTGTGGCGTCCGCAGCGGCAGGGACTTCCAGGAAGCCGTCCTCGTTGGGCACCGAAGCTTGAGGATTTCTTGCAACCAGCTCGGGGCCTTCTGCGGTCGGGGCCGCTTCTACGGCGCTTTCTGGTGCGCCCAGAACTTTGGCCACCGCGTCGGACAAATCCGGGTCGACGAGCGTCAGAGTGACTTCGGCCAGACCCAGCGGAGGTCGTTTCGTGGTGCCGTTGAAAATGCAGTCGGACATGCGCTCGGCGCGGAGCATTTTATGGCTCTGCTGGCCCAAGACCCAGGAGATGGCGTCCACTACATTCGACTTGCCGCACCCGTTTGGGCCGACAATGCAAGTGATCCCGCTGCCGCTGAACGTAATGGGGGTCTTCTCGCAGAACGACTTAAAGCCCAGCAACTCGACTTTCCGCAGTTTTAGCACCAGGTTCCTCGCACGGTTTGCTCCCCATGCCGCGTCGGCAGAAGAAGCTTCAATTTAACTATTCGGGGAGGTCTTTCGAGACAAAAACTCTGGAGGGTCAATAGTCGATGGCCCTGCCGCCTGGCGCTATCGGATGGCGGTACGCGAGAGAAGTTAGCATGGGGCGCAAACAGTGTAAAGAGAGGTTTTGCGAATTGTTTCAGGAGCAACTTGAGCACTCTGTGGGCGCTCGGCGCTCGCCGCCTCTATTGAAATAGCACCGGAAAGTGCAGAAGCTTTCCCAAAAGCTGAAAATGCCTTCACTTTTTTTTAGTTCGCGTTAGGTCTGCGAGCGCCTAACAGCATTTGTATCAGCATATTACGGATGTGTGCGGATGGCCGTTGGATTGCAATCTCTACTAACTTTATAGACTAACTTGTTTTATCGGCCCCCGTGAGGCTGTGTTGGCTACTTTCAAGGCTCAAACGTCAGCGAATATCCCAAGCACGTCGCAAAGCACTCCCGAACTGGATGTGGCCATCGTCGGCGGGGGATTCAGCGGCGCGGTGCTCGCTGTTCAATTATTGCGTCGGGGACCGTCGCTGAAGATCGGGGTTATCGACCACGGCCCAATGCCCGGTCGCGGTCTGGCGTACAGCACGCAGTACAATTGCCACGTTCTGAACGTTCCCGCCGGAAACATGAGCGCGCTCGAAGAAGACCCCGGGCATTTCGTGAAATGGGCGCGGGCGAATTGCGGCCCGGCAGTTCACGCCGGAAGCTTTGTCACTCGATTTTCATATGGACGATACATCGGCTCTTTGCTCGAGGAAGCCGCGAAGCGGGAAGGCGGCAATGCCATCCATTGGATTCAGGCCAAGGCTGTTTCCTGCAGGCGGAACGAAGGTTACTCCACTGTCGAGCTGAAGGATGGACGGGAAGTCTCTGCCCGGGCGGTGGTGCTGGCCATTGGAAACTTTCCCCCAGGCAATCCGAAGGTTTCCGGACTAAGCGGTCCAACGAAGCGATACTTTCCGTTTGCGTGGTCGCCGGCAGCACTGGAAAACCTGGATCTGAATGGCAGCGTATTGCTGATAGGTTCAGGGCTCACCGGCGTAGATCTCGCCATTGCACTTCAGGCCAAAAGATTCCGGGGAAAGGTGCACATCGTTTCGCGTCATGGTTTGGTTCCTCAGCGCCATGAAGCCACGGAGCAGTGGCCGCAATTCTGGAACGCAGATTCTCCGAGGAACATTCGCGCTTTGATGAGCTTGGTTCGGGATCAGGTCCGCGCAGCATCGGCCAGAGGGGTAAATTGGCGTGGAGTGATCAACTCGCTTCGTCCGGTGACACAAGCGATCTGGCGGTCGCTGCCCCACGAAGAAAGAAAGCGGTTTCTGCGGCACGCGCGCCCTTATTGGGAAGTGCATCGGCACCGAGTGGCTCCCGAAGTGCACAACATCATTTCCCGCCTGATCGCGGAAGGAAGGCTCATCATCCACGCCGGACGAATCACGGAGTATGCGGAAAGCGCGGATTGTGCGGACGTGGTGTTTCGCGATCGCAAAAATGGAAACCTGCAGCGGCTGCGAGTGGACCGCGTGATTAACTGCACCGGTTCGGAAACAGATTGCAGGCGCGTGGAAGACTCGCTGCTGGCGAGCTTGTTCCTCCAGGGTGAGGTGAGGCCGGACCCTCTGTTTCTCGGCCTGGACGTGGATGCCAAAGGATCGGTGCTGAACTTCCATGGTGTTCCGTCGGGCTCACTTTTTGCCATCGGTCCTGTGAAGAAAGGTGGCTTGTGGGAGACTACCGCTGTACCCGAAATACGAAAGCAAGCTGCCGAGTTAGCGGACTACCTGGTTCAATTGTTGGAATCTGGTTTACGCGAACAAGGTAGACCCGTGGAAGCGACTGCATAACATCCCGCCAACGAGCAAAAAACTTCAAATGCTTGGAGGATCGGACGGCGAGTCTGTATTTTAATTCCCGCGGATCCGCTCGCTTGATACCTGACTTCAGAATTTTAACCGCGACGTCCTGAGATTTAGCTGCATGGCGGCCGGGCCGGTTTCTTGCACATTGACTTGCAGGGAAGCGCAGCCTAGCATGGCCCGAACTGGAGGGCTTGATTGCCACAGGAAGCACCTCACCCAGAGTTCCGGGTTCTTATCACTTTGGCCATACTGGCGGCGATTTTTTTCCTCTCGCTCGAGGGTCTGCGTCCTCCTGCGGCCGAACCACCTTCAGTGCCTGCCTCGCAGTTTTCTGCCGGGCGCGCGCGCGAAGTGCTGCACCGCCTGGTGGGCGACGGCATACCTCATCCAACCGGAAGCGCGGCGAACGACGTCGTGCGCGGGCGCGTAATTGCGGAGCTCACCGCGCTCGGTTATGCGCCGCAGGTGCAGACCGGTTTTTCATGCGACGAATATGGAACTTGCGCGACGGTGAAGAACGTCCTCGCTCGCCTTGACGGCACGGAATCCGGCGCGGCGGTTTTGCTAGCCGCGCATTACGATTCGGTGGCGGCCGGGCCGGGTGCGTCCGACGATGGAGTGGGAACCGCCACGGTGCTCGAAATCGCCCGCGCGCTGAAGACGGTTCCGGCGTTGCGGAATTCGGTAATTTTTTTGATCGATGACGGCGAAGAAGCCGGGCTGCTGGGAGCGCGCGTCTTCGTGGACCAGAATGCCTGGGCCAAGGAAGTGCGCGCGGCGGTGAATGTGGAAGCGCGCGGGACTTCCGGGCCCAGCGTGATGTTTGAAACGGGAAGCGCGAACGAATGGGTGGTGCGGCTCTACGCCAAGAATGCTTTGCGGCCGGCGACCAGTTCGATTTTTTATACCGCCTATAAGCAGCTTCCGAACGATACGGATTTCACCGTGTTCAAGGCTGCCGGTTACCAGGGTGTGAATTTCGCTTTTATCGGCGATGAGCCGCACTATCACACACCGCTCGATAATTTCGAGAATGCGAACGCGGCGAGTTTGCAGCATCAGGGTGACAACGCGCTCCCCATGGTCCTGGCGCTCGGGAATGCGGACCTGGCGAATGCTCCGCAGAGCGAGGCGGTTTTTTTCAGCGTCTTCGAGCGCTGGATGATTTGGTGGCCGGCGAATCGAACGCTACCCATTGCCATAGCGGCCGCCCTGATTCTGTTTTTGCAGATCGGTTGGCTTCTGGCGAAGAAGCGACTCGCGCCCGTCGCAATGTTGTGGGGACTTCTTGGCTGGCTCGCCATGTTCGCGGGAACGGGGCTTCTGGGGCTAGGCTTGCAGCAAATCTTGCGCTTGGCGGGCGCGATGCCCGGGAGTTGGGTGGCACATCCGTTAGCACTCAAGGTGGCGTTCTGGTCGCTTGCGCTGGCCGTAGTGGCGTGCGTGGGGCTTGGGCTGGGGCGGCGCGCGGGTTTCTGGGGATTTTGGGCCGGGGTTTGGACGTGGTGGGCGCTGCTGGCGGTTTTGGTATCGTGGCTCTCGCAAGGATTCGCCTTCATCTTGCTGGTTCCTGCTTGCGCGGCGGCGGTGGCGGGGCTGCCATTTTCTTTGCGCCAGAGCGAACCACGCCACGGTGCGTGGCTAGCGGCGATGCTGCCCCTGGCTGTGGCGGGAATTCTGGGTTTCGATCACGCGATTCTGCTCTATAGCGCGCTGGGCGTGCGCATACTTGCGGGGATTGCGGTGGTCGTGGCTCTGCTGTTGACGCCGCTCGCGCCGATTTTAGCGGAACTGCGCGAATCGCGAGGCCTGTTGCGCATCGCGGTTCCGGGCGTGCCCACTGCAGCCACGCTGGCTGCGGCTTTTGCGGCCATCATCGTGCCCGCGTATTCGGCCAAAGCGCCCGAGCACGTCAACATGCAATACCGCCTGGACGGCGATTCGGGCAAATCGCAGTGGGTTGTGCATACTGCGTCTGGCCGCCTGGCGGAAGCGCTTCGCGTGGCTACCAATTTCCACCGCCTCGATAATGGACTGGCCTCCTGGGACACCTACCCCGCGTTTGTAGCGAACGCGCCGCACCTGGATCTGGCTGCTCCCACATTCACGATTCTGGAGTCGTCGGAAGTTGCCGGAAAGCGAAAGTATCGCGCACTGCTGCGTTCCGAACGCGGCGCCCCGGACGCTATGGCCCTGTTCCCGCCGGACTCCGGGATCGAAGCAGTGCGCATGGAAGGCGAGCCGGTGCAGCCGGAGACGGAACTCATTCGGCGCTACGTGAATGGATGGCACCTTTACGATTGCGTGACGATGCCGCCCAAGGGTGTGGAGATTAGCTTTGAGTTGCCGCTTGGAAAGCCTGTGGAAGTTGACGCGCTGGACCAGACCTACGCACTGCCGCTCGAGGGCATGTTTCTACTGAAGTCGCGTCCGCTCACGGCCACGCGCTTTTCGGAGGGCGACCTCACCATCGTCATCCGCCGCGTGCAGCTAAATCCTTAGTCGCTCACTCACTCGCTGGTGCGAGCGGTCGCTGGGTCCTGCTTCTGGCGGGAGATGGTCATTCTGCCGTCCACGTCCTGATCGGCTACGATCACGGATTTCGGAGGCGCCGCTTTCTTCTCTGCCCGAAGCGTTCGCGCGATGTCGGCAAGCTGCGGAGTCTTCGCTTTCAGCTCTTGTTCGCCGCTCGCCAGTGCTTGTTGATACGTCTCGAACGTGGAGATCACGTACTCGCCGTCGTTTCTGCCGCTCGAGTTCAACACCGGCTGTCGGTTCGAGTCGCTGCTATGAATCCCGTTGGAGGGAGTGAGGCTCCCCGCCTGGTTGATCGATGTGGCCGCGACTTGCGCGTGAGCGCTCCCGGCTAGAAACAGAACGCCAATCAGAAAAATTATCTTCTTCATCGTTTTCTCTTTCGGCCCGCCAGCCAATGTCGCCGGGAAAGCCTCAAATCCTGTCTGTAGACTAACTCAACACACTAAATTGAAAATGGTACGGAAGTACTATGGGTACCGGCGATTCGCAAAATAAGACAGCAGACCCGCGCTGTGTTCCGGCTTGGCACGGGGTTAAGGTCGCCCAACTTCGCAGACGGCGGGCGTCTGCGACGCAAGTGACTACAATCAGACCGGTTGCCTGGCCAGTTCCAAGCTCGATTCACGCCCCGATTTGGCGGTTGGCTGCGGAGTGAGGCGTCGGATAGAATGACTTTTTTGCACACGACGCGAAAATGGAAGCTATACACCTGCACAACACGCTGACGAACCGCCTGGAGCCGCTCGAGCCCATTCATAAGGGCGAAGTGCGCATGTACACCTGCGGGCCGACGGTATATGACTTCGCGCACATCGGGAATTTTCGCACCTTCGTGTTTCAGGACGTGCTGCGGCGGTTTCTGCACACGCGCGGCTACCGCGTCCTGCAAGTGATGAACTTGACCGACGTGGACGACCGCATCATCCAGAATGCCGCGGCCGCCGGAATCACAATTCGGGAGTACACGGAAAAGTATGTCAGCGCTTTTCTCGAGGATATGGATGCGTTGCACCTCGAGCAGCCGGAAGAGCTGGTTCGCGCTACCGATCACGTGGAAGATATGGTGGCCCTGATCGAGCGGCTCAAGAAAAAGGGCTTTACGTACACGAGTGAAGGATCGATTTATTACAAAATCGCAAAATTTCCGGAATACGGAAAACTTTCGAAGATCGACCTTTCGGGAATGCAGGCGGGCGCGCGCGTGGATATGGATCGCTACGAGAAAGAAAACGTGCGCGATTTCGCTCTTTGGAAGGCGCCGAAACCGGGGGAGCATTTCTGGGAGACGGAGATAGGTCCGGGGCGTCCGGGCTGGCACATCGAATGCTCGGCGATGGCCATGAAGTATCTCGGAGAGACGCTTGATATTCACACCGGCGGCGTGGACCTGGCCTTTCCGCATCATGAAAACGAAATTGCGCAGAGCGAGGCGGCCACGGGTCATCCCTTCGTGCGGCTGTGGCTCCATGCCGAACACCTGATTATCGACGGCGAGAAGATGTCGAAGTCTCTCGGCAACTTCTACACGCTGCGCGACCTCTTTGCCAAAGGACAGAAGCCTTCGACCATTCGCTTTCTGCTGCTTTCCGTTCCGTACCGGCGGCAGCTCAATTTCACCAAGGACAGCTTGCAGCAGGCGGCCAGCTCGGTGGAGCGGCTTAGGAATTTCGTCGCGCGATTGAAGGCGGAGAAATTCCCGGGGGGATCAACGCCGGCTATTCAGAAACGCGCGGAGAAGGCGGAAGAGGATTTTGATGCCGGCTTGGCGGACGATTTAAATACGGCGCTTGCGCTAGCTGCCGTCTTCGATCTGGTGCGCGACGCCAACACCGCAATGGACCGCGGGGAGTTCCTGCAGCAAGACGCGCCGCGCCTGGTGGCGGCGATGGAGAAGTTCGATGGCGTTCTGGCCGTGCTGGCCGACGATGACGACGAAAAACTGCGCAAACTCGGATTCGGCTCGGCCGAGCCGCGCATGAGCAGCGAGCAGATTGAAACGCTGGTCGAAGAGCGGACCGCGGCGAAGAAACGCCGCGACTTCAAGCGCGCAGACGAAATCCGGCGGCAACTCGCGGATTCTGGTATCATTATCGAGGATGCGAAAGACGGCAGCATCCGCTGGAAGTACAAATGAGCATCTCCTCCAAACACGACCTTTGGCTGCACAGCCAGCCCTCCCACGAGCGCCCGAATCTTTTCGGCGTTGATTAACTCAGTTTTCCTCCAGCCGTCCGGCCCATCATGCACTGGCAGGAAACCGTGTGCGTGCCGAGGCGAAATTCACATTCAGGAGGAAGACCATGCAAGCCATAGAAACGAAGTCTGAAATGAAGCTACCCCACCTGGTAACGCCGTTGCCGGGGCCCAAGGCGAAGCAACTCGTCGAGCAGGACCATCAGGTTCTCTCGCCGTCCTACACGCGCGATTATCCGCTGGTGGCGAAGAGCGGGAGTGGTGCTACGGTGGAAGACGTGGACGGCAACCGCTTCCTCGATTTTGCCGCGGGCATCGCCGTTGTTGCTACCGGTCATTGCCATCCGGAAGTGGTGGCCGCGATTCAGAAGCAGGCCGCTGAATTGATTCACATGTCGGGCACGGATTTTTACTATCCGAGCCTGGTTGCGCTGGCGCAAAAGCTGGCGTCCATCGCTCCGGGCAAGGGACCCAAGCGCGTTTATTTCGGGAATTCTGGTGCGGAGGCGGTCGAAGCGGCGATCAAGCTCGCTAAGTTTCACACCAAGCGCGACAAACTCATCGCCTTTCATGGCGCGTTCCATGGACGCACTCTGGGTGCCCTTTCTCTGACTGCGAGTCGCTCGATCCAGCGCAAGGGTTTTGGAACACTCCTCTCCGGCGTGTTTCACATGCCCTATCCGGACACCTATCGCGGCACCTACGGAGTACGTCCCGAGCAAGCCTCCTCGGATTGCCTGAGCTACCTCGAGAACGAACTCTTCCGCCGCCGCGTGGATCCCGACGAGGTTGCCGGAATTTTCATCGAACCCATCCAGGGCGAGGGCGGATATCTCCCGGCGCCTGCGGAATTTCTGCAAGGCTTGCAACGCATCTGCCGTAAGTACGGCATCATGCTGGTGGCCGATGAAGTGCAGTCGGGCATGGGGCGCACGGGAAAATGGTGGGCCGTGGATCATGCAGGAGTCGAACCGGACATAATTTGCGTGGCCAAGGGCATTGCTTCGGGTTTGCCGCTGAGCGCCATGATCGCGCGTGCCGAGGTCATGAATTGGACTCCCGGGGCGCACGCATCGACCTTCGGTGGCAATCCGGTTGCGATCGCTGCGTCTCTCGCGACGATTAACCTGCTTGAGCGCGGATACATCGCCAACGCCGCACGCATGGGCGAGTTCATCATGCGGCACACGGCGGACTGGCGCGATCGGCACAAGATCGTGGGCGATATTCGGGGCAAGGGGCTGATGATCGGCATCGAATTCGTGCGCGATCAGAAGACCAAAGAAAAAGCGCAAGACATTCGCAACCGCATCGTGCAGATGGCCTTCCACAAGGGACTCCTCGTTCTCGGATCGGGCGATACCACGCTGCGGCTTTGCCCGCCGCTCCTGATCGACGAAGAGCAAGCCGAGTTCGCACTGCGCACGCTCGAGGGCATTATCAGCGAGATCGAGCAGTCGCTTTAGATTCACGCTGCTGCTACGCAATCAAACGAATGGTGGGCGCGTCATTCTGGGGGCCGTTACGCACGGCCCGAAGAATCTCTCTTGAGCGCGAGAAGGAAAAGAGAGATTCTTCGTAGTCCCGGCGACTCGGGACTCCTCAGAATGACGCCGCATTTTGGGCGGCTTTGAAAATTCAAGCGGAGGACGATTTGCCGCGCATTTTGGACGTCGGTTGCGGCCCCACAAAATATCCGGGTTCCATTGGCCTGGACATGAATCCGTCGACCGCCGCCGACGTGCTGTGCCATCTCGACCGCGGTGGATTGCCGTTTCGTGACAACTCCTTCGACCAGGTGCGCGCGGAGCACGTGATCGAACACGTGGCGGATATCATCGCCACCATGGAAGAATTTCATCGCGTGACGCGGCCGGGCGGCACTATTTTTCTGGCCACGCCGCATTACACGGACTACAGCTCGTTCCGCGACCCCACGCACCGCTGGCACCTGAACACGTATTCCTTTCTTTATTTTTATCCCGGCGGGATGCATGGCCGCGATATGTGGTACACCAAAGTGCGCATGCGCGAGAAGATAAATCATGTTTCCCTGTTGAAGTTGTGGCGCGCGCTGGGATTTGAATTTTTGGTGAACCACAGCCGCATGTTCCGCCAGTTCTGGGAGCATTATCTGAGCTTCATCATTCGCGGGAAACTCATGCAGTTCACGTTCGAAGTCATCAAGTGAGCGAATCTCCGACCACCACGAGGCCCTGGCTCGATGCGCTGCGCCGCGACTGGGACACTCGCGCGCGAGAGAATGCGCGGGCGTACATCAACTGGCCGGACGTCCCGAATGAAGAGAACGCGTTTTTTGCGTCGGGGAAAGCGGACTACGAGCGCTACGCGACACCGTTCCTCCAGCGCATGGATTTCGACCCGCGGGACAAAACGGCCCTCGAAATAGGATGCGGCATCGGACGCATTGCGCGCTGGATGTCGCAGGACTTCGCGCAATACATCGGGGTGGATGTTTCCCCGGAAATGATTCGCAAGGCTTCGTCCTATCATCTGCCGCGCGCGACGTTTCAGGATGTGTCGGGCGGAGACCTTGCAGGGATCGCGGACGAGAGCGTGGACTTCGTGTGGTCCTTCGCCGTATTTCAGCACGTGCCGGACAAGCGCGCGATCTTCAATTATTTTGAAGAGGCGGCGCGCGTGCTGCGGCGCGGGGGAATTTTCCGCTTGCACATGAAGGGGTTGTGGACCTTGCCGCTGGGGCGTTTCATGGTCGAAGCCGGATTCAAGGACCGCGGCCGCGATGAAAAGGCTGCGCGATTCAGATTGCCTTTTGTCCGGCTGCGCTATCTCGATACTTGGCAGGGGCGCGCGATACGTCCGGATGAGGCGGTGGCGCATTGCGAAGCGGCCAGACTCAAAGTGATGGAGACCGAGGGCGAGTGGACGCCGATGATGTGGATCGGAGGGCGCAAGCGATGAGCGCCCTTAGCGGCAGAGGGTTGCTGGAACATGCGTTCGGGGGGGGCAGGTAACCGATGGCGCGCATCCTCGACGTCGGCTGCGGCAGAAAAAAATATCCCGGCTCGATCGGAATCGATATGAGCGCGGCGGGCCAAGCGGACGTCCTGTGCGACTGGACGAAGACGCTGCCGTTTCGCGACAGCAGCTTCGACCAGGTGCGCATGGTGCACATCATCGAGGAAGTGGACGATATTTTTCGCGTGCTCGGCGAAGTCCATCGAGTGGCCAAGCCCGGCGGCAAAATTACGATCATTACGCCGCATTACACGGACCACGCCTCGTATTGCAGTCCGGCACATCGCTGGCATCTTTCCAGTTTTTCGCTGTGGTTTTTCAGCGAGCACCCCGCGGAGTACGATTATTACGCTCCGGCAAATCTGCGCGAGAAGCGCGTGCACGTGGAGCTGTTGCGCATCTGGCGAGGGCTGGGATTTCAATTCATGGTCAACCACTTTCGCTGGTTCCGCAAATTCTGGGAGTACTATCTGTGCTTCGTAATCCGGGGAAAGACCGTGGAGTGGGAACTTGAAGCGGTAAAGTGAAAGAGCAGGCGAAAAAATGTTTGGGCGCTTGATGTTTGCGATCGTGGACTTTGCCGCACGCAAAGGCCTGTCGGAGCCCGCTGCCGGCGACGACGCCGAGGACACGGCCAAGCATCGCGCGCGCCGCACCGGCGTCCGCGGCGAAACGTACGCCTACTGGTATCTGCGTCGCCACGGATATGTGCTGGTGGCGCGCAACTTCACCTCCCCGGGGCTCAAGGGCGAAATCGATATGGTGGGTTACGATGGCGGCGTGCTGGCCTTCATCGAAGTGAAGACGCGCTCGGCAGCGCCCGGACAGCCGCGTCCGGAAGCCGCCGTGAACTGGGAAAAGCGCCGCAACCTCTCGCGCATGGCCCGGCAATTCTTGCGCTCGCGCCGCATAGCAGTGGCGGAGTGCCGCTTTGACGTGCTGGCCATCGAGACGCGATCGAGCGCGAAGCCGCTGGTGCGACTGCACAAGGGAGCCTTCAACGCCGGGGCCAGATAGGTTGTAACGTGCCTGCCAAAGATGTGCCGCGAGAGTGCATAGAAACACACCATGGATTTTGTGGGTACTCTTGCGTGTTCCCACCGAGTAGTAGAATCAGCGGATGGCCGGAGCTGTTTGGCGGCCCAGTTGCAGGGGAAGTTGGCGTGATTCGAAGGGGAGGGAAGTTTGCCGGAGCTTCGTAAGGATCCGATTACAGGGCGCTGGGTGATTATTTCCACGGATCGGGGCAAGCGTCCCATGGATTTTGTTCGCGAGAGCGTGCAGATCAAGGGCACCCCGAATTGTCCCTTCTGCCCGGGCAACGAAGGCAAGACGCCGCCGGAAATTCTCGCTTATGGACGCAACGGCTCGGGGAAGGACACGCCGGGTTGGTCGCTGCGCGTGGTGCCCAACAAATTTCCCGCGCTCGGGATCGAAGGCGGGCTCGACCGCGAAGGTGAGGGGCTTTTCGACCGCATGAACGGCGTCGGCGCGCATGAAGTGATTATCGAAACGCCGGACCACCAACGCACGCTCGCCACCATTCAGGACAAGGCCGTCGAAGAAGTCTTGTGGGCTTACCGCGACCGCATGCTGGATTTGAAGAACGACCGGCGCTTTCGTTACGTGCTGCTATTCAAGAATCACGGCGAGCCTGCGGGCGCGTCGCTCGAGCATACGCACTCGCAATTGATCGCGCTGCCGATTGTGCCCAAGCGCGTGCGGGAGGAAGTGGACAACTCGAAGCGCTACTACGACGAGAAAGAGCGCTGCATTTTTTGCGACATGATTCGCCAGGAAATGGAAACCGGGACGCGCATGATCCTGGAGAATGAGTTCTTCATTGCGCTCGCGCCTTACGCGCCGCGCTTCCCATTCGAGACCTGGATTCTTCCGCGGCAGCACAGCTCGGCGTTTGAGAATATGCCGTCGCCTTATTACAGCAGCCTGGCGCGCGTGCTGCGCGATTTTCTCGGGCGGCTGGATGCGGCGCTGGCCTTCCCTTCGTACAACTACGTGATCCACACCTCGCCCATCGGCGAGGAAATCAACGATCATTATCACTGGCACATCGAAATGATGCCCAAGCTGACCAAGGTCGCGGGATTTGAGTGGGGCACGGGCTTCTACATCAATCCTACGCCGCCCGAAGAAGCGGCCCGTTTTCTGCGCGAGGCGAGGGTATAACCCCGTTTCGTGATCGTTTGCGCCTCCGGAGCTACGCGCTTGGCGCGCGTACTTCGGGCGGCAAACTGGGCTGAGCGTCTATGGCCTCGCTCACACTGCGCAGAAGGCTCTCGCGACTGAAAGGCTTTTGCAAAAACGCTGATCCCACCTGATAACCATCGCCTTGGCTGTTGTGTTCGAGATAGCCGGACATGTAAACGATCTTGAGCTCGGGGTGGAAGCGCTTTAACTTCTGGCTCAGCTCAGGGCCTCGCATGCGCGGCATGACCACGTCTGTAACCAGCAGATTGATTGAACCCCTTCGGCGTTCCGCTATTTCAAGGGCTTCCAAACCATCTTTGGCAACGAGTACGGTGTATCCGCTGGCCTTGAGGAATTCGCTCGCGAGATCCCGCACGCCTTCTTCATCTTCCGCGAGTAGAACGGTGCCGAGCCGCCGCCCGAAAGGCGCGGAACCCTCGTTTGGCGACGCCGCCTCGGTGCTTTCGCCAGCCTGGGGCAGAAAAATCTGGAATCGGGTGCCCTGGCCGATCTCGCTATCCACCCAGATATATCCGCCACTCTGTTTTACGATCCCATAAACTGTCGCCAGACCAAGCCCCGTCCCCTTGCCAAGTTCTTTGGTGGTGAAGAACGGCTCAAAAATCTGAGCTTTGGTTCGTGCATCCATTCCGTGCCCCGTGTCGCTCACCTCGAGCAATACGTAGTGACCCGCTGCGGTCGGGGGGTGCGTTTTTGCATATTCCTCGCCCAGGAAAACATTCATGGTGCGAATTGCCAGCTTACCGCCTCGGAGCATCGCATCGCGGGCATTGACCGCCAAATTCATGAGCACTTGCTCGATCTGCGTTGGATCGGCTTTGACTTTGCGTAAATCTTGGTCAGGCCGAAAGGTGAACTCGATGTCCTCGCCGATCAATACCGGCAGCATTTTGCTGATGTCAGCGATGAGCGCGTTCAAATCCAGGATTTTCGGTTGCAACACCTGCATGCGGCTGAAGGCCAGCAATTGCCGGGTTAGCGAGGTCGCACGATCGGCGGCTTTCTTCACCTGCGTCACGCTATTTTGGAGAGGGCTTGAGACGACCAGCTTTTCCTCCAGAAAATCGCTGTGACCCTTGATGACGGTCAGGAGGTTATTGAAATCGTGCGCCACTCCACCGGCCAGTCTGCCGATCGCTTCCATCTTCTGTGCTTGCCGAAGTTGATCCCCCAAGCGTTTACTCTGTTCTTCATTTCGCTGCAATGTCTGGCGCATGCGGTCGAAAGCGGCAGTAACTTCAGCGACCTCGTCGCCGGTGCCAGGATCGAGCGGATAAGTGAAATCACCGGTTTCGAGGGCTCGAACGCCGTGCACCAAGGTGGCGAGCGGCCGCGTAAAGGTATGCGAAATTAGAAAGACCAAAAGGGCGCCGGCGAAAACCGCGAGCAAGCCCAGCCCGATCAGGTCCTGATTCAGGCGCGTGATGAATGCCGCAGCCTCGTCGTAGGACCTCAGGACCGCGAGGCTTACCCCCGGCTGCGATCCGGGCGTGAGGTCCAGAGTGCGCACGAGGTATCGTTCCTTTCCGATCTGGATTTCCTTGCCGGATGAAGAACCCCGGAGTTCATCGGCGACGTTTCTTTCTTCCAGCACAGGCAACGAACTCGCCACCATGTCGCCTCCGTATAGCAATGCGACCTGGCAGAACGCGATTTTTCCCACGTCGTGGGCTACCGCGGAGTCAATTTCGTGTCCCACGATCACAGTGCCTAAGTGCATGTTCTCGGACGGCAAACCGAGCTGCACGGGACGACTTGCCACTTGGTACAAATGGCCGTTGCCAAACCACCAACCGCCCATCTGGTCCGAGCCGCCTGACCGGGAAAACATCTTCTCTGCGGCATCTTCCGAGAAGCCGGGGGCCGCGGTGTGCAACGCCACGATCTTGCCTTTCCAGTCTGCCAAAGCAAAAAGATCGTAGCCACCCGAACGCCATATTTCTTCGGACGGGTCGTCAACGGCTGCATCTTGGGAGGCCGTGGAGGTGTCTTCCGACATCAGTGCTTTCACGCTCGGGAGCGTTGCCAGGAGCTCGGCCTGGCGATTGAGCTCGATCTGCCGTTCTGCGCGCAAGTTCTCGAAGGTCAGAATCGAGTTACGTGTGTCCTTTTCGATTTCCCGGCGTACTTGAACCTGTGCGGAGCGGCCCACGATCAGCAGCGTGGCGAATGTAAGGCCCGCAATGACAAGAACCAGGGACAAAAGGAACTTCGTTCGCAGGCGCAGGACCACCTGCGAGGCGCGCGAAGTTCTAAGCATGTCTAGACACCTGGAGATTTCTACCATCCGCATCTCGGTTTCCCCCGCTCGAGAATGGTACCAAGGGGGTGGGAGCGTGTTAATAGGCCCCGGGTACTACTCCCTTAGCTCTCGCGGATGTAAGCGCTGTTCCTACAGCGTGATACCGCAAACCCGCCCCCAATCTACGTCAATCCCGGTATGGGCCTATTGGGCGGCCTCTACTACTCTTCGCCAAGTTAAGTTTTCGTGTGAAGAATTGAAGCAGCACCAGCACGAGAAAAAGGAGATCGAACGATGAAAATTCTAAGGTGGTTGCCACTGGTGGGCGCGTCTTTGGTACTAAGCACCGCGCTGATGGCAACTCCGTTGTTGCAGAACCAGGAACCAGCCCCGGACAACACGAAAACAAACCGAGGTGACGCAAACAAGGACGCCACCACAGCCGGTCAGCAAAAAATGAACCCCGCGGACCGGGATACCACCAAGAAAATCCGCAGTTCAATTTTTCAAGACAAGTCACTTTCAACCTATGCGCACAACGTCAAGGTCATCACACGGGATGGAAAGGTCACTCTAAAGGGGCCGGTCCGCTCCGAGGATGAGAAATCGAACATCGAAGCAAAAGCCAAGGCAGTCGCGGGAGAAGACAACGTTGACGATCAGCTCGAAATTGCGCCGCCGAAGAGCTGAGCACTAAGACTTCATCTTTCTGAGAACTAATAGAACCAAAAGGAGGAACACAAATGTCAGGAAAGAAAACTGCAGTGTTCGGGATTTATACCACACGAGAAGCCGTGGAACGTGCGGTCGATACATTCGTGAACGACGGATTCCCGGGTTCCAGCGTCTCCGTTCTTCTTCCGGAGAATCTTGGCGGCAAATCCATCGGAACGGAAAAAGCAACGAAGGCCCCGGAAGGCGCAACAACGGGCGCGGGAGCGGGCGCGGTCATCGGTGGAACCCTCGGCGTACTCGCGGGTGTCGGCTTGCTGGCGATCCCCGGTCTAGGGCCTTTCATCGCTGCGGGACCAATCATGGCTGGTCTTGCGGGCCTCGGAGTTGGCGGAGCGGTGGGCGGTTTCACAGGCGCGCTCATCGGCATGGGAATCCCTGAATTCGAGGCGAAGCGCTACGAAGGCCGTCTGCTGAAGGGCGGAATCCTGCTTTCCGTGCACTGCGATACTTCGGATCAAATCAAGCGGGCCAAGGAGCTTATGAAGGTTACTGGTGGCGAAGACGTTGCCTCCACTGGCGAATCTTCTTCCAAGTCCGCGACCGCAACCCGGTAGTTTCACGGGGGGAAGCTGCACTGCGGCTTCCCCCATTTTTCTCCTCGAGCGATCGGTGCAAGCCGTCTGGGCGAGAGGTCGATCTGCAAACTCAAATTCACGGAGGGTTCATATGCTAGCTGCAATCGGGGCCGTGTTAATTATTCTCTGGCTGCTTGGCTTTCTGGCTTTCCACGTCACGGTAGGCGCCGTCCATATTCTGCTCGTCATCGGGTTGATCCTCATCGTCATGCACCTCGTCCGCGGGAGTAGTGCCACTACGTAATTCTCCCTATCGCGAGCGCACAATCACGCGGAGATCCTGGGCGAACTGCGGCGGATTGGCGTCGTCAGGCTATGTGCGAGCTGAGCGGCTAGCTTGAAGATCCGCGTTGTTCACAATCCTGCTTTCCAGAAAGCCGCAATTAGTCCCAGCATGATCCATGCGAATCAACGCATACCCTCCGGCGATTGGAGTTTTCGGCGGGCGGGTGCTACCTTGTTTGGGACGGGTTTCTGACTCCGAGCGTAGTTCTGCGCGCACTTCGCAGAGTTCGCAAGTACTGGCGTGGACGAGAAGAGGTGAACGGCGATGACCTGGGGCAAACGTCGGGCGATTGTGATTATCGTGGTGGTGCTGGTTCTCCTGGTGTTGTTCTGGCGAGCGTCGAAGCCGGCGCGAATTGCGTCAAATTCGGTGCTGGTGATCGACACGGAGGGCCAAATCGAAGAACAGCGCGCCCCGGATTTCTTCAGCGCCTTCAGCGGGAACACCGTTCCGGTACTGCACGATTACACCGACGCGATCGATAACGCCGCCGGCGATTCGCGCATTACCGGGATCGTCGTGCGCATCGCTCCCCTCGCAACCGGCTGGGGAAAACTCGAGGAAATTCGCGCGCACCTGCTGCAATTCCGCAGTAGCGGGAAGCCCAGCATCTGTTATCTGGGCTACGACGGCATCGGAAACCAGGAATACTATCTGGCCAGCGCTTGCAAAGAGATTTGGCTCGTGCCCACGGGGCAGGTGAGCATTCGCGGAATGATGGCGGAAGCGGTGTTCGTTCGCGGCACGCTGGACAAGCTGAAAATAGTGCCGGAGTATTACCACATCGCCGAATTCAAGACTGCCGGGAATGTTTTCACGGAAAAGAAATTCACTCCGGCGCACAAAGAGGAAGTGGAATCGCTTCTGCACAGCGTGTACGCGCAGTACCTGAGCGAAACTTCGCAGGCGCGTGGCATGGATCCCACGAAGTTCGAGGCGCTCGTGAATCACGGGCCGCTTTCGACCAGTGAGGCCGTGAGCAGCAAAATCGTGGACCGGCTGGGCTACTGGGACCAGGTGCAGGACTACTTCAAGGGACGCCGCGGCGGATGGAATCCTGTTTCGCTGAACCGCTACCGCACGTTTATGTCTCCGGCGGCAAATTTTGGCTTGCAGAAAATCGCTGTGATTCATGCGACCGGGTTGATCGCCTCGGGCGATTCCGGCACCACGCCCGGCGGCGGATTCATCATGGGCGGCGATTCCGTGGCGGCGGACCTTCGCCGGGCGCGCACGGACTCCGGCGTCAAGGCAATCGTGCTGCGCGTGGATTCCGGCGGCGGCTCGGTGGTGGCGAGCGAAGTGATTCGCCGCGAAGTGCTGCTGGCGCACCAGGTGAAGCCGGTGGTGGTGTCCATGTCGGATGTGGCGGCTTCGGGCGGGTACTGGATTGCGTCGCCGGCGGACAAAATCGTGGCCGACCCCAACACCATCACGGGCTCGATTGGTGTGCTGATTGGCAAGATGAACGTCTCCGGACTTTACAATCTGCTCGGCATCAGCACGGATTACGTGGCCACCAGCGAGAACGCCACGCTTTTTTCGGCGCAGCAGAATTTCACTCCCGCGCAGCGCGAGTACATCGAAAAATCGCTGCACGAGACGTATGACGAATTCACGCGAGGAGTGGCGCAGGGACGCGGCATGACCGTCGAAGCGGTGGACAAGGTGGGGAAGGGTCGCGTGTGGTCCGGCGCGCAGGCCAAGGGCCTGGGCCTGGTGGATGAGCTCGGCGGGCTCGATCGCGCACTCGAAGTGGCCAAGCAGCTCGCGCACATTCCCGCAGGCGAGTCCGTGCGCATCGTGCGCTACCCGGAAGAGAAAACGTTCTTCCAGCAGTTCCTGGAGCGCGAAAAGGATCAGACGGATCAGGCGGGTTCGATTGAAGCGACGCTCGAGCGCATTCTGAGCGTGATGGAGCCGGTGCAGGCGCGCCTGCCGTACGAGCTGCACATCAAGTGACGCCGCGCTGATTGCGGGCTGAAACGGCGCGCGAGATTCGTTATACTGTGTGCTCTGAGGCGCGGTACCCAAGTGGTAAGGGAGAGGTCTGCAAAACCTTTATACGTGGGTTCGATTCCCACCCGCGCCTCCAGCGTTTTCCTCGAAGTTACCAGACGCATGAAGCCAGCCTTTTCTCCCCGCCATATCAAACATTTTGCCGTGCCACTGTTTTTGTTTCTCAGCGCTTGCTGCGCGCCGATTCACGCGCAGGGAGGGCCGCCGTATTACACGAACGATCCCGGGACGCCCGGCAACCTGCAATGGGAAATCAACTTTGGCTACATGCCGTTTCTTTATCCCAACGCATCCACCACGCACACGCCGGACGTGGACATCAATTTCGGCCTCGGCGATCGCATCCAATTGACCTACGAAAATGCCTGGCTGCGCGTGGCCAATCCGTCGCCGGTGAAATACGGCCTCGGGCAGGACCAGCTGGGAGTGAAATGGCGGTTCTACGACAACAAGGATTCGGGTTTCGCCATGTCGGTTTTTCCGCAGCTATCGATTAACAATCCGAACAACTCGGTGCAGCGGGGAATCACGCCGCGAGGCGCGAGCCTGATCCTGCCGGTCGAATTTTCGAAGAAGCTCGGCCCGATCGATCTGAACTGGGAGGCGGGCTACAACTTCGTGCACCTGGGGCCGGACGGATGGCTGGCCGGAGCCGTGGTGGGCCACGATTTCACGGATAATTTAGAACTGGACGCTGAGTTTTACGCCAACGGGACGTTCCATCCGTCCACGAGCCAGCAGACACTGGAGGGCGGACTTCGTTACAAAATTCATCCGCCGGTGATTCTGCTTTTGATGGCAGGACGCAGCGTGCAGGCGGCCGGAGTCACGCAGCCGTATTTCGTGGGGTATTTTGGGGTGCAGTTTTTATTGCCTCCGCATCCGTTTGAGAAGGATTGACGCCGGCGAATGTCAAACGAAGAGAGATCCCTCGCTCCGCTCGGGATGACAACGTAAGGCCGGGCACCCACGGCAAAGGCCATGCTTGACATTAATACTCCCCGGCTTATCCTTTATCCACGCTCCTAGGAACGCCCCAGGGTCCAGGGTGTACAGTCCGGAGGTTGGCGGTGAATCGAGTTGTCCGCATTCATACCTGTAAGCTGGGATGGCTGCTAGTTGCCATCGCCTTTCTTGCATCCGCGACACACGCGCAGAGCGGGACGTCTCCTGCTTTCACGATAGGATCAGGCAACACGGCGACGGCGGACCCGCACGTGCCGCATCCGAAGACCAAACCCTGCGTGGTGACGCTGTTTCAGGATCAGGAATTCGCGGACTACAGCGCGAAGTTTTTCGACTACACGCCGCCCGAGGGCTGCGCCGGGCCGTGGGCCAAGGTAATTTTCGTTGGAAACTTTCACGTCACCGAGGGAATTCAGTTCGATCGCACCGCTGCGATTTACGTGGGCCAG
>Ga0302225_10000345_pt1 | contig 34805 bp, 45 predicted proteins | sample II_Palsa_E3_2_FD_193515 | JGI IMG/M metagenome (GOLD analysis project Ga0302225, IMG submission 193515) | Peat permafrost microbial communities from Stordalen Mire near Abisko, Sweden - II_Palsa_E3_2 | ecosystem: Environmental > Terrestrial > Soil > Palsa > Peat permafrost | place: Sweden...
GTTCTTATCTCCTTTGCTTCTGTTACTTTGCTTTCATAAGCCCGGTTTTCTACGTCTTTTATACGCGCTAGCTTTTGTATTTGTCTCCTCAGTTTTGGTTTACTCGGTAAGACACGGAAAGTCAATATGGTGACTCAGGGTGTGTCCGCGCTGGCCCTCGCGCCGTTCGACGGCAGCAAGGCTGCTGACCTTGCGGCCTGGATTCGCACGGCACAGAGTGCCATCACGGCAGCCGACCTCGACTCGGCCATGTACCCCGGCGACTCTGCCGAATTGTCCGCCAAGCGCACCATCCTCGACCAGCGAGCCGCCGCAGCCCTCCAAGTTCACCTCTCTGGAGCGGCTCATCAGGCGTGTCGCTCGCTGAAGGCAACTACCCCCGCCGACGTTTTTGCGCGTCTCCAACTGGTCTTCTCCCCGGCCAAATCGGCGGCATCGGCCTACGACCGTCTCTTGGCCTTTCATCGCCCCGCTGGCATGGAGGTCGACGAGGCATATGGCATCCTGCTCGGCCTGTGCTTCGACGTCAACGCCGACATGTCCGCAGGCGAGCTCCTGTGCCACCTCCTCCGCAGCCTCGGCCCCCTCGGCCGCGACATCGTCGCGTCCCGTGGGGCTCCAGCGGACGCCGCGGCGGCCATGACAATAGCCCGGGAGCTGGAAGCGGCCCACCCCACTCGTAACCGCCCCAGTGCCCACGCCGTCTCCCCGGCTACTGTGGCCGCGGCCCAGCCTAGCCACTCCGACCAAAGCCTGCTCGCCGTGCTGACCTCATTACTGGGCCACCTGCCGGCCTCCGCAGCAGCCGTCCAGCCATCGCCGCCCCGTCTGCAGCAGCAGCGTTCCCGGCCACAACCAGGCCCGCAGCCCCGCATGGCTCGTCGCCCGACCCCGGCCGACTTTACGACTGACGGGCTCCCAATCTGTTTCGGGTGCCACAAGCCGGGCCACGTCCGCCGCGACTGCCCGCTGCGGTCCCAACCCGGCCAGAGTTTTCAGTAGCCGGCGAGGCGGCTCCGGGGAGCCTTGCCGGTGTTTCCAACCTTCCCCGCCTGTCTGTCGTGTCGTCTGTGTCGTCTGTGCTACCCGGGTCATCCGCCTGGGCCGTTGTGTCCGCCCTGTCTGGGCCTGCTTTGTCCGCCCCGTCTGGGCCTGTTCCGTCCGCGTCTGCTTTGTCCGCCCCGTCTGGGCCTGTTTTGGTCGCCCCGTCTGGGCCTGTTCCGTCCGCGTCTGCTTCGTCCGCCCCGTCTGGGCCTGTTTTGGTCGCCCCGTCCGCGTCTGCTTTGTCCGCCCCGGCTGGGCCTGCTTTGGTCGCCCCGTCCGCGTCTGCTTTGTTCGCCCCGCCTGGGCCTGTTTTGGTCGCCCCGTCTGGGCTGGTTTCGTCCGCTGGCCGTGGTTTGTCCGCCGCCTCGTCTGTCCCCGTTTCGGCTGCTGGCTCGTCTGCCACCGTTCCCCCTGACGTCGTTCCGCGTGACCTCGTCTCGGCCGCTGCCCCGTCCGGGCATGCTCTGTTTGCCTCGTCCGGCGCGTCGTCGGCTGCGTCATCGGTTCGCCCTCAGTTTGGAATCGGCGAGGAGAAAAATGTTGGTCTGTCGCGTGACCACTCGACCGCTTTCAGTGGAGGGACGGACGGCTTCACCTCGTCCGTGCCCCCGGGTCCCCTTTTCGCCCACCTCCTCCTGTCCTCGCGCCCCGCGTTCGCCCTGGTCGACACAGGGGCGTCCCATTCCCTGCTCTCCGAGACGACCGCTCGCCGTCACAACCTGTTTGTAACTCCGTCGACCCTGTCCCACCTCGTCGCTGCCGATGGTCGCAGCATGTCGGTCCTCGGCTCCACGACCGCACTCCTCGAGCTCGGCGACGTCCACCTCAACTGGACCTTCCTGGTCGTTCAGCCTTTGGCGTATGACTGCCTCCTAGGCATCGACGTCCTCACCCGACTGCGCGCGTCGGTCCTCGTCCACAAACGTCGCCTCGTCCTCCCGGCGGCCACCCACCCCATCCATCTGGTGCCCCTCGCGTTCCCCCTCGCCTCCTCGTCGTCCGCCCGCGCCCCCACAGAGGACCCCAACGACCCCTCGCTCCCCACCCAGCCGACACACGCGGGCCCGGAACCCGATGCTTCCCCCGGCCCTGACGACCAGCCCTCGGGCCTACCGTTACTCACCGACCCGCTCAGCTATTCTGATCTTGTCTCGGCTTGGGATCCCAAATCCTGGGCCACCGGCTGTGCCACGGCTCTCCAAGATTGCCTCTGGCCTTCGTCGCACCAACGCCTCCTCGTCGAGTTCGCCGACGTGTTTGCACCCCGCAGCGGCAGCCCCGGCCCGGCCAAGGTCGCCCCGTTTTCAATCCCGACGACCACCAACGTCGCCCCGACGGGCCGTCGATCATACCGAATGTCCCCTCTGGAACGCGAGTACGTCAATACCGAGGTTGCCACCATGCTCGCTGGGGGCATCATTCGCCCCAGCACCTCGCGGTATTGCAGCCCCGTCGTCCTCGTCAAGAAACCCGATGGCAAGTTCCGCTTCTGCGTCGACTACCGCGGCCTCAATGGCGTCACCGAACCGGACCGCTTCCCCATGCCGCTCGCACGCACTATCTTCGACTCCCTCGGCGGCTTTACTGTCTTCAACACGATGGACCTGGCAGCCGGCTACTTCCAGATCCCTCTGGCCGAGGAGGACCGCCACAAGACCGCATTCGCGTGCGACCTGGGCCTGTTTGAGTTCACCTGCATGCCGTTCGGAGTCTGCAATGGGCCCGCTGCATTCTGCCGTGCGATGACTGCGCTCTTTGCCGGAATGCCCCAGTCCGATGTCTCCTCCTTTGTCGACGACCTCATCTCCCCGGCGAAGGACGAAGCCGACTCTCTGCGCAAGCTCCGTGCCATCTTCACCCGGCTACGCGTGGCGTCCTTCCACCTTCGCCTCGACAAGTGCCGCTTCGGCCGCGCCACGACCAAGTATCTCGGCCACATGCTCTCCAAGGCCGGCCTGGCCGTCGACTCGTCTAAAATCGACGCCGTGCGCAACCTGGATGTCCCCACATCCGCGCTCCAAGTCCGCCAGTTCCTGGGCCTCGCTGGCTACTACCGCGCCTTCATCGACGACTATGCTACCATTGCTGCTCCCCTCACGGCCCTGACTCGCAAGTACAACCGCTTCCACTGGTCCGCCGAGTGTTTGGCCGCCTTCCGCACCCTGCAGCAGCGCCTCACGACCGCGCCCGTCCTCGCATTCCCCGACTACTCGCGGCCCTTCATCCTCACGTGCGACGCCTCCAAAACGGCCATCGGCGCGATCCTGTCTCAGCAGTTCGATGAGGGCGAACGCCCGATCGCCTTCGCCAGCCGCCAGCTCAAACCTGCCGAAAAACGCTACACCATCATGGAACTCGAGGGCCTTGCGGTCGTGTGGGGTGTCCGCTATTTTCACGCGTACCTGTTTGGCCCCACCTTCACCGTGCTGACCGATCACCGTGCTCTCGCGTTCATGGCCTCCCCGGGATCGGAGCTGTCGGACCGTATGCAGCGCTGGCTCTTCACGCTGCAGAAGTATCACTTCTCGATCGTCCACCGTGCGGGCTCGGCCAATGCCAACGTCGATGCCTTGTCCCGCTTGAGCCGCCTCCCCACTGCCGCCGCCGTGTTTGCTTTACCCGACCCGGTACCCCTCGGCTCGAACGACATCGTCTCTGCTCAGCGCTCGGACCCCCTCCTCGGCCCCATTTACGCCTTCGTCGAGTCCAACGAACTTCCCGCGGCCGCCGACCCCGACGTGTTAACGCGCCTCATGGCCCAAGCCCGCTCCTGCCGCCTCGACTCCCTGCACCGCCTGTGCGTCGTCACCAACGATGACCTGGCCCGCGTATGGATCCCGTCCAGCGCTCGCCCCTCGGTCCTTCGCGGGGCACACGACCACATGGGTCATCTCGGTGCCGCCCGTACTCTCGGCCGCCTACAGCCGTATTGTTTCTGGAACACGATGGCCAAGGACGTCGACAACTGGTGCCGCTCGTGCCTGCTGTGCGCTCGTGGCAACAAATCCCACCTCGCCCCCGCAGGTCTTCTACAACCCATCTCCCCCTCGGGCCCGTTCGACATCGTCGTCATGGACTACATGGGCCCTCTGCCCCTCTCCGCCAGCGGCAATCGTTACATTCTGGTCATCATGGACCACTTCAGCAAGTGGGTCGAGGCCATTGCCGTTCCCACCGCCGATGGAGCCACCACTGCCTCGTGCTTCGTCGACCGCATCGTGTGCCACTTTGGACGTCCCAACATTGTGATTGCGGACAACGGCTCCCATTTCGCCAACAAACACGTGTCGGCTCTTCTTAGCGCTCTGGGCATCGAGTATCGTCACGGTCAACCGTATCACCCCCAAACGCAGGGCTTGGTCGAGCGCTTCAACTCCACTCTCGCCAGCATGCTCCGCAAACACGTGTCCTCTGACCAGTCCGACTGGGACGTCTCCCTTCCGTGGCTCACCTGGGCCTACAATTCCAGCGTCCACTCCGTGACGGACGTCACGCCGTTCCAACTGCTGCACGGCTGGCCGGCCCCCGCTCCCCTTCAGGCTCTCGGCCCGGCCTCCGCCCCGACCCCGACTGTTTCGCGCGAGTACCTGGCGAAACTTCAGGCCACCCTTACCTCACTCCGCTCAATCGTCGCTGATGCATCTGCCACCGCGTCCGCCGCTGCCAAAGCGGCCTATGACAAGACTCATCGTGATATCGACTACTCCATTGGCTCCCTCGTCCTGACCGTGTCCCATCAACATCGCAAGGGCCTTACCGCCAAGTTGCAAATGCCTCTTCTGGGCCCCTACCGCGTCACGGCCAAACTCAACCCCACAATCTACGAGCTCGAGCGTCTCGATGGCCAACCTCAGAAACTCCAGGTGCATGTGTCGCAACTCAAGCAGTACACACCGCGTGCCCTCGAGTTCGCCGCCCCGTCTCTGCCGGGCCTACCAACTCTGCGTCCGACAACTACCGAGGCTCCGTCCGACCCAAGCTTGGTACACCCGGATTCCGCTTCCCCGTTTCCCGGATCAGCTCCCCGACCACCACTGCTGCCCGTCGCCCAACCCGACATGCCAGTCGATCCTGCTCCAGCTCTTATCGTTCCTCTGCCGGCTTTGCGCCCCGCCCGTACAGTCCCCGCCCCGGCTGACCTTACGGTTCCTGACACCCACGACGTTCTCTCCAACGGGCCCTCGCCAGCAGCATCGCCATCATCGCCCTCCGCGTCGCCAACCGTCCCACTCGGTCACTACGAAATCGAGTCCATCGTGGGCCGCCGCAAAGTCGCCAATGAGGACCGCTTCAAATATCGCATCAAATGGGCCGACTACGACGAGTACACCTGGGAAGATCCCGTCGAATCCCAAATTCCTCAAAACCTCATCGACGACTACGACCACGCTCACCCGTTTCAGGCACGACCTCCTTCTGTCGCGCAACAACCGCCTGCAACTCGCTCCTCTGTCCGCCTCAACAACCGCTCTGCCGTTGCAGTTCCTGCGTCGGATACACCCTCGAACGCGATTCCTCCTGATCAACCCGACAACGTGCTCTCCTCCTCATCGTCTTCCGAGTCTTCACTATCGTAAGGAGAACGAGCGACATGTTGTCAAGTAAGTTTTGTCTGAGTCATTATTGTCGTGTCCTCCTTAATCTCCTTTGTTCTTTGCTTCTGTTACTCTGCTTTCCTTTATGTTCTTATCTCCTTTGCTTCTGTTACTTTGCTTTCATAAGCCCGGTTTTCTACGTCTTTTATACGCGCTAGCTTTTGTATTTGTCTCCTCAGTTTTGGTTTACTCGGTAAGACACGGAAAGTCAATAATCGTCACAATTTGGTAATGTGACTTTGGCCTCTCGCTCTCGTCGTCCCCTAGGGAAATATTGGCCAAGCAAAGACGAAGACCCGGAGCCTGCTACCAGCGGCTATACTGTGACGTTTGTTCTTCTTGGAGGACCGGTCGCTGTGGTTGGCGCACTTTGGCTCCTTCGCCTCCTCGACATTGCATCTGCCCTTTCTGCGGCAGCAACAAACAAAGACAGCCCAGGGCAACCTCATTGAGGCGCTGATAGCCGCAGCCTGCAAACGTCAAGGCCGTACTTTCGTAAAGAACGTCGTTCAAAAACTCATGCAAGTCATTGACAAGGAACGATTGGCACGCTAGCTTTGTTGGACATCGGAGGCAAGTGCGTATTTCAGATAGGGCATAAGACTGGTCACCTTCGGGCCAAACTGAAACTATTTCTTTTCAAACTCAGAAACTGGAGTTTTACGAGATTATATAGGAACTGAAAAAATGACACAACTGAAGGGAAAATAAAAATAGAAAAAAAAAAAAAAAAGAAAGACATTGAGAAACCGATTGGTCATATTGCTAGCACTCAGCAGTGCTTACCGCTGCCAAGTGGCCTTTCAAAACTCCAGTGACATAAACTGCAGTTTCATACAGTTTAGTCCAATGTCCTATTTTAAATGTCACGGGAGACGTCTCAATAATTACGGAGGCTTAGTGCGTATCTTTTTAGAATTACGGAGGCCAAGTGCGCAACTATTTGAAACTAAGGAGGCAAAATGCGCAACTATTTAAAATTACGGAGAATAAGTTCATAGTTTTTCACACCTACTACCATGCTGCGGTATGTGCACAATCGCCTGACGCGCTCGCTCGCCCTAGCCCGGGGTATGGCCACGTTCGAGAAGAACAAGGACGACGCGTCTTGGCAGACCTCGTACGACAAGTCCACGAGACAGTCTTTCTCAGCACCGTGACGGCCAACATGTACGAGACGCAGCCTACGCACATTCTTCGACAAGGCAGACCAAAAAAGACAAATGCAAATGATAAACAAAGAAAACTGAGAAAGGATTATTCGCTCTCGGCGATCTTGCGACCCTTATTGATGAACTCTGCAGACGTCGTCGAGGTACTGTTGTTCCAATCCTCGATCAGGTGACGATGCTGCTGACATAACCACATGCATGAGCCAAATGGACCTGAGGGGCAGTCAGCGCGCAATATGGATGTACGATGGAGGCCTGCAGACTCGACAAACCCGTTCTACAAAAAGTGTGTTAGAAAAGGAAGGAAAAAATATGTCTGTAGTACCAGGTTGCGCCCAAACAACTCTTCGACATCGCCGAGTGCCTTGCCCTCCAGGCGTTGGGGCCTCTCGATAGTACGCTTGACGTCGACATCCGTGTTCTTGGATTGCTGGCTGATATAATCGTATACAACTTGAAGTTTGTCCACGGCGCTGCTCGTCTCAGAAGCCACATCGACGATCGTGTCCAGAAGGGATGCAATGTCTGGGAGTGGGATCCCGGCGATTTTCACGGCTACCTGAACAGCCTTGAGGAGGCCAGAGGTAACCTTGAGCGCTGTGCCGAGACGCTGGACGAGTTCCTTGTGCTTGATGTCGACGATTTCCTTGCCCTCCACATTTTTCGGAGGGTGGCAGAGCGCTTCGTTAGGTAGGGAGAACTCACAAAGCGGGAGCAGTTGGAATTTTTTGAGAAGCACACGCTGAGCGCGGTCTGTAACCTTGCCCAGCCAAGTCGACGGGCTCTCGGCGGGCAACAGGACGAACAGACCCGGGTAGTTGCAACCTTCAATCTGTTGGACAATGACACGCAGCGCCATATCGTGTGCACCAAGACGGCCCTCGTGCGTGTCCAAGCGGGCCATAATGGCCTTTACCAGATCATTGTTCATACGTAGGGAACCTATGTGGGTGTCCTCCGCTGCGGCATCGACGAGACCGGCATGCTCCAGGAGTCGTCGGGGAGAGACTGGAAACTTGCGCCTGCAAAGGATGGCCTTTTCACTGATGCTCGAGACTACGTCCGCTACAGGTGTCAAGCAAGTACAACCTGTTGCGATGCACTCCAGTAGTTCGGTTGTAACGATGCCAGGGTATAGCGAGATACAGGCCTTCACAACGACCACAATCGTGTTGAGGAGATTCGATCCAGCATGACGCTTGTCGACGAGAGGACGAACACGGATCACCAGGCGACCACCAGGGCTAGTTGAGTCACGAATGAGTTGCAGCGTACCGAGCGTTGTTCGGGCCTCTTCAAATAGAGCCCCATGGCGCCAGACCATTTGCTGATGAATTTTCTTGTGCAGACGGCTAAGAACACGGGAGACCAGGTGTGAAGGCACGACGTCCAGGGAGAAGACGCGACATAGTTCAACCATTCCTTCACGAGCCTTCTGGGGCCACATCTCGCTGAACTCTGCGGCTGGCTTCTCCGACAGGAGAGATGTAAACACAAATTCCTCCCCTCCTTGAGGTCCCGTCTGAGCGTAGCACACGTCAAACCGCTCCATCAGCCTCAATAGGTCGTCGCGGAAAGGTGCCACTGCAGGGCTCGACCAAATAAGGTCAAGATTTTTGCGCGACAGGCGGCCATTCGCATGCTGCTTGTTGGTCGGCTTAAAAAGTTCGCCCATGGCTTGCTGCGTGAGGAACGTCGGCGAGACGATCACGCTCTGGACAATGTTTGGCTGGTATACAATACGACCCCACGAATTCAGCTGACCAAGCGCAGCTGGTGCGTCAGCAGGGTTGAAATCTTTGTTGACAAGCTTGGCGGCCTTGGTCAGATCTTCAATTGTACAAACGGGGGGGCTGGCCTTCTCGGCCCAGCTTGGCCGACACGAAATCCACAGCGCTTTCCATCTCCAGGTACGACGTGGGCACAAGTTGCCCGTCACCCGCAAGATCACCAGCAAGTTTTGAGATGGTGGCAGTCAAATCGTCGACACCGGCAAACGTGAGGGGAACAGACGACACTTCGTGGACGCAGATGGGCCATTTGAGTCCTGCCTGTTCAGCTGCATCCTCCACGTACTGATCTTGAGGGTTTCAGCAAGGGCTTTGGCGCCGTCTCCATTGATATTGCTGTCTGTGAGAGAGCCTTTAGACCACGAAATGAAGGTAGTCATGCCTGAGAAGTCCAGCGAGGTAAGGGAAGTGTTCACTCTGAGGGCATCGGCAAAGTCCTTCGACATGTCACCGTCAATGTGGTCGACAAGAGGGATTGCTAAGGAAAACGGTCAGGTCACAATGTTCAGACTCAGCAATTACCTGAAAACTTGAGCGTGGTGAGCGTGGTATTCGTTCTGAGGGCACTAGCGAGCACTCTGATGCCATGTGCGTAAGCGTACGCGAATCCTTTTCGGATTCACACGTAAGTTCAGCAAGGCAGATAAGAGAGATACGAACCCCAAATACTCAGAGCAGTAAGGGCATTGTTGGTCTTCAAAGCCTCTCCTAATGGGCCCACGCCCGCGGGAAGTCTGAAGTTGACTATCTCCAGTTCGTGTTCTTTGTTGTCGCCGATAACGTCAACGGCGTAGTCTCCGTCAGCTTTCACCATGCCTGCTGTTCCTGTTATGGACGAGTGAGCACACATATCAAACGAGGCCCCCACTCCCGTGCTGGTGCAGGCACATCATTTCTAAGTGTAAGAAAATCTATGTGTTTCGTTGTTTAGTTGCTCCTCTTTGTCGTTGTATTGTTTGCTCCACTTTTATTTACATAATCTCTGTTGCAAATATGTTTCGATCAGCAGGGACACCTATTTGCAAAATAGTTGCGAAATCATGTTTGTAATGAATGAATGAATGAAGAAATGAATGAGGCCCGTTTTATACAGCGTGATTGGATCAATTTTACTGTATCCTGATTGGTCAATTTTTTTTTACCCATGGCGCCTCATAAAAAGGAACCAACCCTCGACAACGAGGCCTCCTGGTAACGCTTGGGACCTGCTCTCTCTGGGTGTTGACCGCCTCTGTGTAGGACGAAGGAATTCCTGGCTGACGAGCTCAAAAAGCGCTCGAAAAAGGCCACAGGAAGCAAGGAAGAGCAGATTACTCGCCTCCGCGAGTGCTTGGCACAGGACAAGCTGCAGGACAAGGCACACTGCCAGGTGGCACAGGAGGCTAGGGCCCGTGACGCCGGTGTCAGCGGCCGTGGCAGCAGCAGCAGCAACAACGATAACGGCCGCGACAGTGGTGGTCAGCGTGAAGGCGGCGGCGGTCTGGACCGACCGGACGGCAACACAGACGGTGACAGCCATATGAGCAGTCAGGTTAACCACTGACCGGCCATCAGGCAGCATTACAGGCTCTGGCAACTCGAAGATCTTGAATCAGATCGTGGCGAAGGACCAGACAAAGGACAGGGCGAAGGCATTTACGCCAGACGAGAAAATCCGTCTCGTCTACGTCATGACAGACCCCAGGGCAGCGCAAGCCATGTCGCTTCAAGAAGCCAAAGAGAAGCGGAAGAGTCGCAGCGACCTTGAGGAAGACAACGACGACTTCGCATCCGGTGGGACTTTGGAGACGATGTTCAACGACGTGGATGGAACCACGTACGATATCATCGACGCGACTGGCTGTGCTGATGACGCCGCGTTTGATCCCAACAAGATCGCCGAGGAGAGGAGTGCTGCAACTCTAAACGCGCAATGGGGAAAGATTCGCAGTGACTACACAACCGTCTACAACAAGTACAGCACGTCCGGTCAGGTACTAGTACTCAAGCGTTTGTCCGTCTAAACATCCGCCGACAGATGGAGCCTGGGCTAATGTCCTTCGCCCGGTTTATCCACGGAAACCTATATTTATTGGGCGTGTTCAAAATTCTAGAAGAGAGAGAGCTGCACTCGAGCGTGGCTAGATTGACCAGCGCTGGCAAAGAGGAGGGCATAGTCCCGGTCGCATTTATCCTGCGCAAATACTGGAGCCGTTTTTGAAGAAGGACCCGCCAGGTCCTTGTGTTTGTATGGAGACACGGAATCCTGTATGCAAAAATTGTGGAGTCGGGCTAGACAGTTTACTAAAGGGCCGATGCGATTGTACTCCACTTGCAGCTCCCTCCACAGGATGCCCCAGCGTGACACGAATATCCCGAACGTTTGCTCGATGTGGACACGTAGACTGCTCAGATGAAAGTTGAAAGAGTCCTTGTAAGTCTCCAAATTTCTGCCTGACCAAGGGGTTAGCAAAGATCCAGACGCCGCGTACGCTTCATCTGCGGCAATCCAGAATGGATATGGGAATTTCTCTCGGTCGTTCACAATATCAAATAGGTCTGTAGACGCAAAAGCCAGAGAATCATGCGTTGATCCCACGGTTCGACAGGAGACGAAAGTGAACTCGTAGTTTGCATTACACATAGCCTGCATGTTCACAGCAAAAAATCCTTTTCGGTTGTAGTGACTTTGCGAATTATCCGTTTTCGGTCGCACAATTCGAATAGCAAGCCCGTCAATAGCACCCGCGCAACCCGTCAACGGATTGTTAAACCGCTGTTGAAAGCGGTCTGACATGCGCTGGAGCTTATCCTTGTCGTTGTAAGGGAAAACGATGGCGAGATCTTTAATGCAGCTAATAGCATCGATGATTGGATGGACGCATGCGTAAAATGTAACCGCATGGACGCCATGACCGGTTGCAATATCAAGCCACACTGGCACACACTACCACTCGCCGCTTCTTGCGCGTTCGCACGAGCACATCCTCCTCCAGGTCCGCCTGCTCGAGAGCCTCGCCGTCCGCCAGTTTGGTGGTGCGCTGTGCCGAAAGCAATGTTGTCGTCGCCCGTGGAAGATCTTCTTCCGCGTCGCCTTCTTCTTGGCCTTCTGATGAGCCCACGTCTGAGTCGTCGCTTTCATCAGTCCTCCAGTCGCTCCTGTCGCTCTCGTCGTCCCCCCCAGTCCATACACAGCCTGAAAGATTTTTTTTATAGGATGAATAAATTTTCTATCGAAAATTTAAATTTGAGAAAAGTGAAAAAAGAAATTTATATTTTTATTCAAACTGAAAGAAAAATTTGGAATTCTGAAAATATTTTTTTGAATAAAAAATAAAAAATAATTTTTTTAAAAAATAGTATATGGTTCCTGGAAATTTATAGAAATCAAATCCTTCCAGATAAAAACAGATAAGGTGAAGAATTTGGAAGGTTGGAAGGGTTGGAAGGGTAAAAAAAGTATTTTACAAAAAATTTTTAGAAAATTGGGTTTTTTTTAAAATTCTTCCTTCCATCCTTCCAATCCCCGCCATACCTAACATCCGTATAAAAAGAAACGGGCGAAACACGGCAGGCTAACTACGATGGGTTGCGACGTAAAACAACGACGTAAAGTAAAATATAATATAAAGATTTGATCTCCATATTAAATTTTCATATTATTAATTTCAGCCATTGTGTACTTTTTCTTTTCCTTAGTTTCCTTCTCCTTCTTCTTTAAAATGGCGATCTTATCATATAAGTGTTCGTATCGTTTATCGAATGACCTTAACTCACGCTTATCCTTGATTCCCGGTCTTTGCTCATCACGTTCTTCACTTAATAACTTACGAATGTCATCCAATGTATAATAAGTCGCTTCGAAATCGACTTCTTCCTTAATAATTAGACTTCCCGTGAGTTCTATCAGTTGCTTAGCTAGATCATGAATCTTATTAATGGCTTCCTTATTAACAACATTATCGTATTTCTTTGACTTATGTCTTAGTGAATTGTAATGAAGATCTAGGTTAGACTTCTTCTTAAAATATATCTTACATAGCTCACATTTGTGTTGAGGGACCAACGGCTTTGAAACCGTGGATTTTGTTACTTTTTTCACTGAACTCATACTTTTTTTATATGATTAGAAAATATTTTATTATTTAATAGTATAACAAAAACGAAAAGATGACTGACAATGTATATGACTTGCTTGACTTAGACGTTAAAAGAGATAAATTACTTAAGAAGGAGGTCAAGCAACCTTTTTCGCTTCAGGAAATCATTGATAAGGAGATTTATGCTGATGTTGAGACTATTAAAAAACAAATGAAGCTGAATAAACCAGCTAAAGCACATAGGAAAAACATTGCACAAGACGAGCTAGATTATTCTGAGTTCCTTAATAGCTTAGTCTCAGATGATGTGAGTCGCGCTATTGATAGGGATATTAGAGACATGGCACAAGAAAAGAAGCGAATGAAGCGTAATGAAATGGACGTAACCGATGAATTGAATAAGGAAATAAATGAGGATAAACTGACTATTCAGATGTCACAAAAGGTTTACCCATTCAAGCCTAAGAACGCTGATAATTACGCCTTTAGACTTCCTGACCAAGTCGACGTCACAAAAGACGAAACACCAAATGAAATTAACATTTTTAAGGAATTCGAGAAGGAACTTAGCGCTGATTCTAAGCCTCACTCATATCGCCCATCCCTTGACGTGACAAAGGAATTAGGTCAGACTATGCAAATTGAAAGCCGTATTAGAGATACAAACTTGTATATGACCGGTGAAACCAAAACAGTTAATTCAAAAGAAGAGTATGATAAAAGAACCGCTTCAAAGTACACCGCACCAACAAAAGGCGATTCAAGTTTTTATAAAGCAACACACACACATTTACCAGCCGGCGACGATTCGGAACTTGAAGATGAAGATGAAGATGAAGATGAAGATGAAGATGAATCAGGCGATGAAGATGATGGTGATGGTGGTGGTGGTGATAGTGGTGACAGTGGAGATGATGACGATGGCTATAACCCATTTAATGATTATTTAGATAAAGCAGGTAAAAAAGACGAATCTGAAGAGGAGGAAGAGGAAGAGGAGGAAGAGGAGGAAGAAGAGGCCCCAATTCCAACTTCAGGACCATCGTCACCAGCACCTAAACAAACATTATCGTCATTTTTATCAGGAAAATTTAAGAAAGACTTGGAAAATGCATACGACAAAAAGCAAAAACAAAAAGAATTTGAAAGAGCACAACAAACCGCATTACCTGAAGAGGATGACGAAGAAGAGGAAAGGGACAGACGTGATGCAAAAGAAGAAGAGAAATTAAATAAGTATTACAATGAGAAACAAAAACAACATAGACTTAAGAAAATTGACAAAAGATTACAAGAATTGGAAGAAGAAGAGGAAGCAGAAAGAGACAAACGTGACGCAGATGAAGACGAAGCATTAAACAAATATTACGATCAAAAGAAAAAAAATAAGAAGAAAAGCGATAAAAAATCATTCAAGTTAGCAAAAAAAACACCATTACCTGAAGAGGATGAAGAGGAAATATTTGAAAGAGCACAACAAACCGAATTACCTGAATCAGATGAAGAACCAGAATCACCAGTTGCTGAAATTAATAGAGATGAGCTTCACTTCTTATCTGATTCTGAAGACGAAATTGAAGGTGATTCTGAATATGAAATTGATAAAAAACACTTATTACAAGGAAAATTAACGCCTGAAATGTTAAACACATTTGTTGACGAACTTAAAGAAATGCCAGATTTTTTTAAGGATTTAAACAAGGATTTAGGCAATTTTGATGACATTGATGAATTAAAAGAGTATATTGCTGAACAAAGACGTGATATTATTGCTAATTTAAGAAGAGATTATAACAAAGTAATGAAAACATTTGAAAACGATGACGAAATAAACAAAGAATCGTTAAAGCAGTTTAACACAGGATATTCATTAGAAATCGGAAGATTATTAGTAAAATTCCAAGAGTTAGAACAAATAGTATTATCAAATTATGAAAACAAGTTCGGGTCATCATCAGCACCAAAGAAACCAAAAGAAAAAGGAATTAAAAAGCCAAAGCACTTGAATGAACCAGCACCATTATTGAAAAAATCAAAGGGCTCATCAAGTAAGACTGAGTTGATGTCATCAGCTCAGAGAACAGCACAATTAGAAAAGACAAAGATGGGATCAAATCAAGACGAAGAAGGAACATTGAAAAACATTGCGAGAACAGTAGGTGTTCAGAAAATTTCGAATTATGGAACAAAAGAAGAATTGATCAAAGCGATCATAGCCGTTGAGTATGAAAAACACTTGATAGCAGCGGGACTGAAGAATAGAATGAACTCATTAAACTTGCACTCATCATCATACCACACAGTGAGATTAGGTAGCTTGTATATCAGTCAAGACGACTTGATAGAAAATAAGTTAATCGCATATGACCGATACGACAACAAGGTTATTAATGAGCACATCAGCAACTCACTGAAGAACTACTTGAGAGAATACATTAGAGGTAATAAGAACGCTTATGAAGACATGTCAGATTCAGATTACTCAAAACTCAAAGCAGTATTTAGCAAAGCAGGTGTAATGAATCCAGTTATTCACACTCATAATATTGGAAAATCTGATTTACTGAGCTTAAAGAAGCGGTTCGATTTACTTCATGGTGAATATCAAGCAGGCAATGATAACGTAAAGGGACAATTGCGAGAAGTTATTAGGGAAATGTATTCAAATAAACTCATCAATGAACGCCAAATGAGAGAAGGATTAGCGTATTTCGGAGATAAAAAGTTTATGTACATTTAATTTTCTTATGTAATGATATAATCAATTAAAAAACATTGAAACTATGTCATCACATAAGAAGCTATCAAAGAAGCCAATGAAATCCGATTCAGATAATGAAATTTTAAAGCCAGTTGATTTTTACCAGATTGAAGCAATGAAGCCTTATTTAGGTGGCGGAAGTCTTGAATACAAAATGAAGGATAAAATAAATCTAAAGATGCCAATGAGAGCCGTTATAACCGGTGCTTCAGGTACAAAGAAGACCAATACAGCAATAAATATTTTTCGTTATGCGAATTGTTTTCATAAGGTTTACTTGTTTTGCGCTAACAAAGATCAACCACTTTATAATTACATGACTGATAGGATCAGAGCAGCAGCAAAAAATTGCGATGTTCCTGAATCTGAAATGTTGGTTGTTTCTAATGATTTGTCAAACTTACCCAACTTAGACACCGATATTAACACAAGTATTCACAATTTAATTATTGTCGATGATTTTATGAATGCAAAGAAGAAGCTGAGTTTAGTATATGATTTCTTCAGTCGTGGTCGTAGTAAAAATGTTTCGATTATTTTTATCACACAATCATTCTTTCGAACACCTCAGGAAATTCGCAGCTGTACCGACTACATCTTTTTCAAGCGTGTGAATTCAATTAGAGACTTAGAACGTATTATTAATGAGTATTATCATGGGTTCACTAATGAAATTTTGGACTTTTATAATGAATCGGTTGGTGAGTCTGATAATAACTTTATTTTGTTTGATTTGACAGCATCGAACATTAACAAAGCGATTAGGAAAAACTTTAACGAAGGATACTTAACACTTTCTAAACCATTTGTTAAACCGACGTCTAAGTCAAGTAAAAAAAAGAAAGTGGTAAAAGTTATTGAACCACAAAAGGATAACTTGGACGAATCGTCTGATATTGAAGATTAATTTAATTATCTTAATAAGGTAATCAAATTAATTTAAATGAACATGGTAGCAAGTGGTGCAATGGTCTTGACCACTGAACCGACATCGTCTAAGAAGCCGCGACCTCTTTTACCAGTCTTGCGCTTAGTGGTCTTTGACTTTGATCCACGCTTAACTTTGCCACCGGTCTTTTTTTTAGGAGCAGCCTTGCGTTTAGTAGTTTTACGCTTAGTAGTGGTCTTCTTAACTTTACCACCAGTTTTGGCTTTCTTTGATGACTTTGATCCAGCACGTGATTTACCGCTAATAAATTGAGTCTTGGTAGTTCCACAAACTTTGCATTTAGCTTGGATCATTGGTCTTCCATTTGCTGCAACTTTTTCATGAGGGTTGACGTCAGGCGTCTTTTTGTGACACTTCACACAATAGATAGGCATGTTTTCTTTGACTTTGAGTTGTTTATATAAATATAGGAAATATTTTAAATTATACCTATTTCAATAAATAAAATATTTACTATAGATATATTAACTTCGAATTCAACAAAGATGGGTGACTATCACAGAACAAGCTTAGGCTTAACAAAAGACCACATGATTAATTTAGCCAAGGGCAAACAAGTCAAGTTATCTCATGCCAATTTATCAAGGGGAACCGTTCCCATCCATATGACAAAGACGAAAATTAACCGGCTTCATAAAGCTAAACTTGGAAAAAAGGGCGCTATGCTTAAGTTAAGTAAAGGTGAGCTCAGACATAACAAGCTTAGAGGAACCGGTGTATTTTCGAATATCCTGAACATTGCAAAGAAAGGTTTTGACTTTGCTAAGAAATCAGGTTTGTTAAAGGCTGGTACAAATGCGCTTGCTAACTCAGGATTGATTGACAAAGCCATTGGAAAAGCTGGAAATTACGCCAAATCAAAAGGTGCTAATGCTTCTATCGTCAACGGATTATCAGGCTTAGCTAGCAAAGGTGCAAATGCAGCGTTAAATAAGCTTGGTTCAGGTGTCAGACACAGACGCGCCGGATCAAAAAGCTCAAAGAAATTAAAGGGTGGTGATCTCAGTGGAATCCCGGTTATTGGCCCTATTCTTCATAACTTATTTGGCTTAGGTATTTCCAAGGTCAAAGCTAAAGCCATTATCAACGGCGCATTAATGGATTTACATAAGAAGAAAGGCCATTTTAATACCCACTTTAACCGTCGCAAAAACGCTGAACTTAAGAGAATGAAAGGATTAAAGGGATCAGGCAAACGTAAGGCCAAGAAAACTAAAGCGAAGTCTAAGACCGCAAAGAAACGCAAAACCAAGCGCGGTGGAAGCTTCATTATGTGAAATAATCCTTAAATGACCCGCCATCAAAATGATCAAAGAAACCCAACAAATAATTTTTCTAATCTAGGTATATAAGTCAATTCAAAAAATTAACAAATATGCCTAAATTAGATGAATTATCTGACACCCAGATAAATAAAATGTGTTCTAATGTAAAATCATTCAATGGAGCCTTATCAAGCTTAGATCTTCCGTATCCAAAATCAGGTTTTTACATTATTAACATGGACATTAGACCAACAGGAAACGGAACACATTGGGTCTTAGTGGATAATGCTGACAAATCTAAGGTTGTGTATTTTGATCCATTTGGTCAGGTTCCCAATTCTTACATATATGATTTTCTATCTGATATCGACAAAGAACAATTCTACAACACTGATGATTTCCAATCAATGAACGCTTCTTCATGTGGGTACTATTGTGTTTATTTTGTCAAAGAAAGAGCGAAAGGCCGAACATTCGACTCAGTTAGAAATGATTTTATTGATAACAAAGGTCAACATAACGAATCAATTTTAGAAGAGTATTTTACCAAAGGCTCAGATGCTTCAATTATGCCACATTATACAGGCGGAAAAATAGAAGGTGACGGTTTTCTGCAAGACGCGTGGTATGGATTAACCAAAGTTACCGGATTAAAAATGTCAGGATCAAATGAGATTAATACCCTGATTAAAACACATGGTTCCGCTACTATAACTGATCTTCGAATTTGTCGACAACCATTAAGCGGATACAAAGATTTCTTAGCCAATGCGGTAACATTTGGAAAACTAAAAGAAGGTGCAAAGAAGTACGGATATGATAAATTCTTTCATTTATTCAGTGTAATAACTTTGTCAGACGGATACAAGTTCCAATACGAAAAAGTATCTCATCCATCAGTTAAACAATTTGGTGCTATTCCATCAGATGCGCAATTAGTTGTTGCGCAAGTTAGACAAGGTATTAAGATCGGCGATGCAATTAATAACCAAATCAAGCAAATGGGTGAAAAGAACTTTTATGTTTATGACGCCTTTGCATCCAATTGCCAAAACTTTTTAGGAAATTTCTTAAAAGCTAACAACTTGCTTACACCCCAACTAGATAATTTCATTAATCAACATGTTGACCAAATGAAAGGAATTAGTGGGATTTCAAAAGGAATAGCCGGAATCGCAACAGACTTGGACGCTTTCAGACATGGAGTAACCGGAAAAGGATTAATAGGAGGAATGCCGAAGCGTGATCATAGTGACTTAGAAGGTTTGAGATCTAATAGATGGTCAAGAAGAAAAACAAGAAAATTAAACCCAAGAGGAGAAGACCCAGAATATGACAGCCTAGTTGATCATATGGATGGATTATTTAACAGTATCACTCAAGCAATGTGGGATAATCCGGGTAATACCCCACAACCCCAACTTCAAACAATAAGAAACAATTATAATCAATTGCTTTCATATAGAACTAATCCTGACACATGGAATACGATTAGAAGACTTGGTTTAGTAACCGAATATAACGACACAGTTGATAGTTTTGATTATTTCTTTGAGGAGGTAGATCATGCAAATCAAATGGATGAATAACTTGAAGACAAATAATTAATTATGATTTTATTGCAAAACCATGATTAATTAACTTAACTAACTTCTTTACTTAACATTTGATGAGTATCAATAACCAACCCAACAAACTCAATCAGATCAAAGTCATTTTTTACTTGTTTCTTGAACTTCTTTTGATAACTATGAACTTTATCAACAAACTCATTTGATATTTTAGCTAATTCAAATGTCTCACGTAATAACTGATTTTTTGATTGTAAGAACTCTTTTTTAGCTTGCAAAGCCTGAATTTGGCTTTCGATATCAATAATTTCTTGTTCCATTTTTTTACTTTTGTTTTTTTATAAAATTACTATATATTTTATTTTTTAAATCTAAATAAATCAAATTAAATCTATATTCTTAAGAATAACTATAGTGCTTGAGTAAGTTGAACATAATTCAACCGTCCTGTGACCCGATCAATTTCGTCCTTTAATTCTTTTCGGTATTCTTCATCAGTGGTTAACCTAAATGCTTTTATTAGAAAATATCTCTCTTTTTTTAGCTGTTTGATAAGTCTTCTTTCATATTCTTCAAAATTCATTTTTTTTACTTTTGTTTTTTTTTATAAAATTACTATATATTTTATTTTTTAAATCTAAATAAATCAAATTAAATCTATATCTTTTCAATTTCTTTGACGTAAACTTGTATATTGTTTTTTAATAAGAACTCACGACAATTCTCTATATATGTTAAATGCTTGTTTAATAAACGACTACGATAATTATATAAACAACTCTTGAAAGCTCTACGATAGTCAACATTATAGAACCCGACGCTGTCTAACGTATTAAAAAAATACAATGATCCGTCATCATTAACTCGAACTTTAATATTTTCCGCTTCTTCAGCCGTAATATCAATATCAGATAAGTCGATTGCCTGAAGATTAATGACGTTAGGTTTTCCGAAAAAGTTTCCCATTTTTTACTTTTATTTAGCTTTATAAAATTACTATATATTTTATTTTTTAAATCTAATTAAATCCTTAAGATTTAAGGAACGGCCACAAGTTCAAGGTCGGTTGTTGGTACACGTCTTGCCTTACAATACAAATAAAGTTTGTACCCAAGCCAAATAGGGACATGATCTAAGGCTTTTGGGTATCCTTCAGGTAAGATTGACATAAGATTATTGATACATGAATAAACTAACCATGCGATATATACAGCGCTTGTATTTGAATCCATTTTATTTTATTGTATATTATTACATTAGAATAAAATGATTTCACTTTTTCTTAATTGTCCCAAACAATCCCTTTTTTGCTGGGAAAAGGATTGCAACAAAATGCTCAATTGAACTAGTAACCATTGACTGAGGAAGTGATTTGACGATATCCATAATCAAACTTACACATGTATTTAGCTTAAAGGTTGAACATAAGTCCAATCCCAATGTTTTAGCAATGGATTTCCCATTAAGCTCAACATAACTGACCGAATAAGCGACGATCTTGGTAAAGTTATTTAAAATAGCTCCCTCAGACGAAACATCGATGTTCTTTGTCGATAATCCAGCTAAGTAATCAGCTTCAATTTTTGACAAATCGGATGTTAATTTAGTCTCAGCGCTTTGGTTAATTGCGGTTTTTACGTTATTGATAAACGTTGATGGTGTGGATGGTATTTGCCCCGATTGAGTCATTAGAGCATTCACACTATTTTCTAATTGATTAAGCTTTGTGTTAATACTTGTGATTCCTAGAACAGGCGCCGTCATTATTGTTTTGGTTTGTACTTTTTCATATAGTAAGAGATAATATTTTATTATATGAAAATGTTCAATTTAATTCATGATATTAGACAATTGGTGTTGAAGACCACTGATCTCAGTACCATGAGTGCCAAGTGTTTGTTGATGAGTTGTGATTTGGGATGTCAGTTGATTCAAGTTGTTAATATGTTGGTTAAGTGTCGCTTGTAATTGTGAAACGGTACTAGCGTGTTGATTAACTGAATTTTGCAACTGGGTAAATGAGTTCTTAAGCTCAGTAACCGAATTAGCATTGATTTCTAATTGATTCAACTTGTTATTTAAGCTATTTAAACCAAGAACTTGAGTTTGAGCCGGTTGAACTTGAACAACTGGTTTAGGTGATGGTTGAGGTTGAGGTTGAGCAGGTTGAACAACCGGAATAGACTTGTTTTGTTGGGCCGACATTTTTCGTGAGTTTTCTTTTTATATTTATATATTTTGTTTAGATTAAAATATTTTTAAGTTTAAGGGTTGCTTGGGGTGTCGGTAAAGTATCGAACATACCAAAAAGCATTAGGTCTCCATGATAGCGCTTGAATGGCAATAAACTCAGCTGACCAACCTGTGTAAGGAATGGTTGCTTGTGTAGCTGATGTACTGACAGTTGAATAAAATCTATCTGAACCTGTTGGCAAAATAGTACAACCACCACTCGAATTATCAGGCATAAAGTTTAATATGGTTATTCTCCAACCAACACTAGCGGTACTAATTGTGCTAATCAGTGGTAGTTGGAATGTTTGGTTATATGTCATTGCAACAAATGTCTTTGATTGATCAGTTACTAAAATATTTGTTGTATTACTTCCATTTGACACATAATAACCTTGATCAGTAACTTTATTATATAATTGATGATCAAACATATCGTAACCATTTCCTATATATCCGGTTAATCGTAATTGGGTACCTGAGATATTAATAAAATTAAGAGGCGGGTTTGTTGATGGTGCCGTCCCTACACCAAATAGGTTAGTTCCATTTGATAAATTTACAACCAAAGAATAATTTGAGTCAGATGTTGGTTGTACTGTTAAACCTGTTGAGTTTACCATCTGAGATGATGTGTTAACACCAAGTACGGTAGCACTATTAGCTGCATTGACGACACTTAAGGCTGAACCATCAGTTCCAGGTTGAATAGTACCACCAGACAAAGGCAAATAATCACCACCGCCACCAGATCCACCCGATGTAATAACATTATAAAGCTGAACATCAGTAATAGAACCTAATAAACCGCTTGTAGTTGATTCGATATTTACAGCACCTAATTGGATTTCATTTCCGGATGTAACCGCAAGATTTGAAACAGTAGTTGTGTTTGTTGATGTATTAACGTTTATAACATTAGAGCCACCACTATTGTTAATATTAAGAGCATTTCCATCAGTTGTAGGCACTATGTTCAAAGTATTCGCTTGCACATTACCATTCCAATCAACACCAAAAAGATCAGAACTAACATTAATAGCATTAAGATTACCATCGGATGGGTTTAATGTTAGTGGCGCATTAATTACGACTGAATTTTGTTGATAACCATCGAAATCCTGAACATCCGAAACCACCATGATATTATTACTTTGACTATCATTTACTGTAAATATGGCTTTGTTTGGGCTTGGTCCTTGTAATGTTCCACCGGTTAAAGGCAATCCACTTCCAGCACCACTAAGCGCATCATGTAATTGTGATGAGGTAAATGTTCCACTTGCATCACCATTGCTCACAGTAATTTCAACACCACCAATTGTGACGGCTCCGTTTGCTCCTAAATTTAAACCACCACTATCAGGAAGACTAACACTAAATATATTTACATTATTTTGATCAGTCATCTGAACATTAACCGCATCATCATTATGAGACTTAAACGCTACGCTAACAGGATTCCCACTTAATCCAGGGCCAACACTGAAATAAGGATAGCCAGGCCATTCGTTATCATATACTTGGAATACACCACTTGTAACGTTTGTAGTATTAGCAAATGTGGTTACTCCAAGTAGTAGAACATCATTATTAAAATGTGTTTGACTTGCATTGATGTTTACTATATTGTTAAGTGAGTCAACGTTGATCATATTATTACCATTGGATTGATTGACTTCAAAGGGAATGCCGTCGGTCGTTGGTTGGACAACCAAATCACCATTTTCATTTAAGTTACCGTTTTTTGTTGAATTCCCAGTTAATAACACGGCTGATTGAGTGACCGTTTGGGTTGCAATTTCCTGAGCTTCAGCTTCAGAAATCCCCCCAGTTGTACTAGCAGGACGAATATATATCGGTACAGACATTTGTATTTCTTTGAGATTTTTTTGAATATATTATATGATCATAAAATATATATAGAACCAATCACATCAGCAAGACATGTCGAAAAATAATCCTTCACGTCAGATTCGTATTAACAATGATAAATACCAACCATTGTTTTTAGCAACAAGAAATTTTACGATTACAAACAATAATTCAACCTACACATATTACTTCCAACAGGCCAAAGAAATTAGAAATAAGGAAATGGCGTTATTTAACTTATTTATTTATTACTCATGGTATAACATCAATGCCTTGAAATATAACAATAACACCGTAAGTTATACATTTAATGGAACCGTTAGAAACATCGTTATCCCAGACGGCGATTATGAAATTTCGGATATTTCCAATTATATACAATTGGTTATGCAAACAAATGGTGATTATTTGGTTGATAACAACAATAACATTGTTTATTTCATTAGTTTGGTACAAAATCCAACTTACTACGGTGCAACTTTAACATGTACACCTATTCCTTCAAGTCTTCCAACCGGTTGGACTAATCCCAATAGCATAACACTTAGTGGAGAAACCCCGACGCTTAACTTTAATAACAGCAACTTCAATTTATTACTTGGGTACAATACCAATACCTCATATCCAGCAACACCACAAACATCGGTTTATTCAATAAATTCAGTCAATACACCTGAGATTAATCCAGTTTATTGTGTTAATGTTCTAACCAACATGACAAACAACGACGGTCTAGTTAACGTGAATGCTAATGTTATTTATCAGTTCAATCCTACGAATAATACATATGGTTCTCAGATTCAGATTGAGCCAACAAACCTATTGTTTTGTAAGATTAATGACAATCCTTATAACTATTTACAAATCACATTCACTGACCAAGATGGCAACTTTTTACCAATTAGAGACGTGGCTATGAATATGGCTTTCGTGACCAGAGATCGGGAATAAAAAAAATCTCAGTTATAAGTATAAGAAAAAAACTTGAAAACAAATCAAATGGTCCAATTAAACCAAGTCTTCCAAAAGAATGGAACAATGATGAAGATGACTAAATTCGGTCCTATTCCAATTAAAATGAAAATGGTGGGTGGTAAGCTTATTCATTTAGTTAGAACTGCTCACCCAGCCTTTGCTTATTCAGATCATCCAGCAATTAATAGGCAAGTCTTAGCGAATCGCCGCCAACAAGTCAAAGCGCCCGAGCCAATGGCCGAACGTAAAGAAGTTATCAACAAGGGCTCAGGATTAAAGAAATTACCTAAAAACAAATCAATGGGAGCACATGTAAAAGTAGTTGAGACAAAGACACACGGAAAAGTTCCACTTAGCCGAATTGAGGCTGAGCTGAAGAACGCTTTTAAGTGAAAAGTATAGGATTTTTATTAAATTTACTTATGAAAATTTGATAAAAATATTATCCAAGTATAGATATATATTCAAAGTATAGAAAAAAACAACAAAATGACTGATCGTGATATTTTCGAAAACCTTCACATGGATATTGACTTATCCAAATATCAAGAAAAGCTTTTCTCAAAGAAAGATCGTTTGTTTATCAACGACACAAACAACAATGATTACTCAAGCAAATATATTCAACTTGATGAACGTGACATTCGTACTGTTTTAACCCATCAGCCTGAAAAAGAACTTGTTATTCCGATTGCGATTACTTCCAACACCTTCACTGGTCCCCTTGAAGGGTCAAGATATGGTATTGTTGGCGGTCGTGACTTGATTCGTTTTACGAATTCAGTTTTGTCGCTGATTGGTGATATTCAAGTTGAGGAAAACGGTAAATCATGTACTTATGAGCCTTTTACTTCGCTTTATAACACTAACAAGACCCGTCTTGAGCATTCAAAAGAGTGGATCTATTCGGCTGAGGCTGAAGAGCTTTGCTACTCATTGGATAACTCATCTGGTGTCGGTGGTGGTTCAAACAACGCTGTCAATATTGCTAATTACAACTGTTCAGGTCCGTTAAGCAAAGTCATTACTCAAGGTGTTGCTGGTGGTGCCGCAAACAATGGAATGGTTACAACTGGTCCAATGTACTTGCCTGGTAATGACGGTTTATTAATGGGTTCTGATCGCTTCTTTAGTAAGTTTAGATATGTTCCCGGAATTACCGTCAATGGTAATGTCGTGAATGCGTATATCGGCCACGTTACTATTAAGCTTAAGTTCTTATCTAACTTCTTCAAAGAAATGGATTTTCCCGCATTTACTAACTTCGTTTACAAATTTTATCTTAATTTCGTACATGGTCAACCCAATTCATTCTTAAACGCCGCTCCAATCCAATACTTACAAACTCAAACAACGGTTACCGATTTCTTCAATGTTCCCTCTGCTCCTGTGTACACCGATTTAACCTTTTGGGTAGGTGCGCTTAACATGGACATTTCAAATTCATGCCGTTTGTATTACAAATCAATTAAGCCCAATCCTGACAAGTATGCTGAGATTAAACGTGACTACGATACCCGTAGAGTCAAAGAGATCTCATACATTACATGTGATGTTTACAAGCTGTCGCAATTCGCTAACTACACCAACACTTCACAAAACGAATTACAATTCGCGTCCTCAGTGAAGTCACCTCAAAGAGTTTGGATTTTAGGTTATGATAGTGCGTGCAGCCCTTATGCCACAGGTGCGGGAAATGCAAACGGTTTCGCTTCCAATGGTGTTGCCTTTACTGATGCTAACTTGTTAAACATTCAATTATGTAACATTTTGATTGGCAGAGATCCATATTACAAGTACGATTTGCAAAGCGACGTTGAGTTTTTCGACGAAGCGATGCAAGCAACCGCCACTTATGGTATCGCCAATGAGAACAATTCATTACTTTCATACAACGATTGGATGCGCGCCAATTCAATTTATATCTTTGATTTAACCAGATGGTTCGTGCTTAATGGTGATATTAACAATGTGACCTTATCAGCTAAGCTCATTCAGAACAACTTAAGCGTTAACGGTATCGTCCGAACCAGTCCTAGACCCATTGATTTGATCTTCTTGGTTGAACGTCTTGAGAAGAAGAAGATGATCTTCGACCGTGGTGGTATTACCTTCGAATCTGATTAAATAAAACAAATGTTTAAAAATTCATCCTAAGTTTTTTTTAGGGTAAATTTTTAAAAAAAGATATAGATTTTTTCAATCAAAAATGATTTAAAATATTTTCTAAATTTATAATATAGAAAACTTTTACGAAACAAAAAATTACAAAATGGAAAATCAGTTTAACAAAAGCAAGGACATCAATAAGTATTTTAAAAACTTATTAGGTCGTCAAACTGACTTTCATATTGCTATGTTCTATAAATTAATCTCAAAGAGAAATTTTAAGTGTACTAGTACAAAGCCATTTGAAGCTTATTGCTATGATGATCAAAAAACAATTTATTGCAAAATGAATATTGATGAAGTAGCTGATATCATTGAGGCGGACTTGATCTGCTATATTGAAGAAAAAGCAATGAAAAACGATATTAAGATTCTTGATGCAAAGTATGAAGGTCTTATTAAACATATTGGTAATCAATCTAACAACAATCTGACTAAGAAATTCTTAAAGAGATCCGTAGACAAACAATTTATTAATAAGTTGGATGCGAGACGAGATGTGTGGAATTTCAAAAATGGCTTAGTTGATATTCGTACCGGTGAGTTTAGACAGAGAACATCGGACGATTACTTTAGTCAAGTTATCCCTGATAATTGGGTTGCCAAAGAAAAGATTAATATGAAAATCTATAACATTATTAAAAAAATGTTACTTCATATTAACAACGACGATCCCCATCAATTTGAGTTCTCATGTTATTGGTCAGGATACTCGTTGACAGGTGAAACAGGTGAGCAAAAAGGTAGAATTAATTACGGTTTGGGTGGTAATGGCAAGACAACTGAATTAGAAATTAAGGAAGCTGTTTTCCCAATTTATGTAACAAAGATCAATTCGAAGGCCTTTGCTGAAGGTTATGAGAAGTCTCACAAGTATATGGTTTATTTCAAAAAACCTTTTAGGCTTGTGTTTGTTGAAGAAGTAGCAAAAAAGTTCGATATGTCTACTACTAAAGATGTTATTAATGGAAACAAGCTTTCAAATGAGATTATGTACGGTACCAGTGAAACATTTGAGACTCAAGCAAAGGTTGAATTTACTATGAATCAACTTCCTCAGTTCCCTAAGCCTGAAAAGTCTATTGTTAGACGCTTTGATATGGTTACGTTTAACAATCAGTTCGTTTCTGAGAAAGATTATGAGAAAATCAAAGACAAAAAAGGTGTTTATGTAGTTGATAAAAATTTAATTAATAAGTTCAAGAATAATGTTGAATATCGAATGGCGTACGCTCATTTGATTTTACCTTATTGTATCAAGTATTATAAACATGGTCTTAAGAATACTACAAGGTATGAAGATGCTTTCGCTGATGTTATTAAGGAAAGTGATAAACTTAATTGGTTCATTACTAATAATTATGACATTACCAATGATAAAAATGATCGAATCCACAAAGATGAGTTTTTAAATGCTTACAATGCTTTTTCAGGTTTAAAGTTCTCATGGATGAATTTATTATCTGATCTTAATAGATTGAAAATCCCTTATGATTCAAAGGCTAGAGTAATTGGAGGAAAAACAGGCCAAGGTTGCTTAATTGGTATTAAATTAAAGAAAGGCAATGATATCCAAACTTTACCTGATGATGAAATTGACGCAGGAATTAATAAAGAAAAAGATAACTTAGATATTGAATCTGATGACGATAGTGATTCAGATGAAGAGTCAGAGTCAGAGTCAGAATCCGATGAAGAATCAGATGAGGATGACGATTCAGATGAAGAAGATTAAACAAAAGGTTTATTTTAATTATGTTAACTATTAATATATAATTGAAATAAAACAAATAAAATGAGTAACAAGGTTGATTTGTTCAAAGGCTTAATGAAGCCAAATAAATACGGAAATAAAAAATCAGTTCTTACTCAGCTTTATAAGATCCCAAAGAAAGACAAAGGGGATTTCATGCCAACAATGCAAGAAACCGAGCCCAACTATTGCCATCAAGCTGATATTTTGTTTTTGCCTGATGATGATGGTTATAAATACGCTTTAGTTGTGGTTGATTGTGCAACAGGCAAAACAGATGCTGAACCATTAAAAGAGAAGTCGGTAGGTGCTACACTAAATGCTTTTAAGAAAATCTATAAACGTGGAATAATAAAGATGCCGCGACGACTTGAGGTTGATCCAGGTGCTGAATTCAAAGGTGAAGTAAAGAAATACTTTGAGGATAACAATTGTTATGTTAGATACGGAAAGGTTGGACGTCATCGAATGCAAGCGCTTGCTGAAGCCCGAAACAAAACAATTGGTACGGTTGTTCATAAGAGACAAACAGGACAAGAGTTATTAACAGGAGAGCCATCAAGAGAATGGGTTGATGATTTACCTGATATTATTAAGGCGATTGATTCTGATCTTCCGATTCCAGCAAGAAAATCCAGACCTGAATATTTGACCGGTGATCGTGATTTGTTATCGACCGGTACAAAAGTTAGGGTCATATTAGAAGAACCACGAGATGTGACATCAGGTAAACGCCTACATGGAAAATTCAGGTCTAGTGATACCCGTTGGGACCAAAAGATTAGAACCATAAGAGACGTCACATTAGCACCAGGACAACCACCGCTTTACTTACTTGATGGATCTCATGGGTCTGAAAAAGTTGAAGACATTGGATACACGCGAAATCAGCTTCAGGTTGTTGGAGCTGATGAAGAACCACCAGAACCCGCGAAGTTCATCAGAGGAAATCCTAAGCATTACATTATTGACAAGATCTTAGATAAGAAAAAAACTAAAGGCAAAAACATGTATTTAGTTCATTGGTACGGTTATACTAATGAAAACAACACGTGGGAACCAGAAGCGAATTTAAGTTTATCATAGCTGGAACAGCAAGATATATGCAAGAAATGCCCCGAAAAGACTTACTTAATGAAAAATTATACGAAATTATTAGCAGTGATAACATATTTACTTTAGATGTTGGTGGTGAGTTTAGATTTGACCAAGCTATTGAACTTTATAAAAATAAAAATTCAATTTGATTTAAAAAATCTAAACATATAATATAGTAATTTCAAAGAAAAACAAAGATAAAAAATCATGAAACCTCAAAGCAAGACACAAAAGAAGAAGCGCAACAACAACAGCTTTAAGCATAAGTATGAGAATGATCCCGAATTTAGAAAGATTCACTTAGCTTATGTTAAAGAACCGGTCAAGTGTGGATGTGGGATGTTAACAACCCGTGGTAATCACGCGCGTCATATGAAGTCGGAAAAACACGCCCAATGTATGAAGTTGGTGAAGAAATCTGATGAGGAAACTTTAGAAGAGACGAAGGATTTACTAAAGAGATTTCAAAAGAATTTACGTACAATGAGAAAACAAGGCGAATGGATGAGGCCGGAATATGAAGGTGTAAGACCAGTAGTTATACAAAACATGTTGAAGGATATCGCTGAGCTCAAGGAACAGCACAAAGAGTTATTAAAGAAAATCAAGAATAAAAGTAAAGTATAGATTTTCAGCAAATTTGATTTAAATTTTTTCTAACATTAATATAGATTATTAAAGTTAAAAAAAAGTTTACCAAATGGAATTTTGTTCGATTTGCTTAGACGAAGAGAATGTTGATAACTTAATTACAACTGAGTGTTCTCATGTTTATCACAAAGATTGTTTTATTCCTTGGATTAAGAAATATGATAAATGTCCTTATTGCAAAACCAAGCTTGAGCAATTGAATTATTTACCAGTGAGTGAAGTCGATAGTTTGAAGCGATTGTATTGCGATGAGGTTATAGTTTTTGGTATGCCGGAACGTGTCGATATGACACCAATTAGAATTATACATGATGGTGTTCGTCATATCTTACCACCAGGAACGACAATTAATCAAGCTTTTTTAATACATATTCAGAATATATTTTTGTCCCATGAATTTCAGAATAGATTTATGTCCCATGAAGAAGATATAGCAACACTTTTGAGAACCACACATTGTATAAATTATTACACAGGATCTCCAGTGTTTGTAGAAAGAAATTCCTTTATTCCGAATCAAGTACAGCGCGGACACAGGTTCGATTTTTCGGAACAAAACCGCCCATCTCAACCGGTTCCTAATGTCTACACCGCGCCTGAAGTACTACGTGAGTATTTACAAGATCCCGAGCAAATGACCAGCCCCATTAGGCCAGACAGTGAGTCAGACGAATCAGACGAAGAGTATAACCGAGATGATTACGATAGCGAAGAAGAAAGAGAAATAGATCAAATTGTTAATAATTTACAGAACAGAAATCCAGAAACAAATATATAGAAAATTAATTCAAATTTGATTTAAAATAATTTCTACATATAAGAATATATACGGAAATTATTTCAAAAGAATAAAATGGATCAAGATATTGAAGCTAATTTATCTTCTACGAAACGTTGTGAATGTGGTGTATTCTCACGATGGAATGTGTGTTTAATGGTATTTATTATTTTATTTTGTTTAGCTTTTCTCATATTTGGTATTGTCATGGGAATTCGAACATCATAATTATATAGAAAATTAATTCAAATTTGATTTAAAATAATTTCTATACTAAATATATAGAACAGAAATTATTTTCAAACGATGGCAAAAGACAACAAAGTTACCGAAGTCAAATTCGACGGATCCGAATGGTTTAACTTGTTCAAGAATAAAGAGTTATTACAAAAGAATTACAAAGGAAAGTATACACGAGATCAGATTAAGGCTATTGCGCAAAAAATATCAAATGATGTGAAGAAGAAGAAAGGTTATGAACATTCGACGTTTAAAGTCACGCTCAAATATCCAAATGGACGATATTACTCAGGAAAATCAGCACCAGTAGGAGATAGGGTCAATTTATTCAAAATGGGTCAGTTCTATGATGATGATCACGCGAAGTATTGGGACGAACCTGATCACTTCAGAGAATTCAGTTTGTACATTAATAAAAAAGGAAATATATAGATTTAATTTTTGATTTATTTGATTTAAAATTAAATCTCATGTAAGAATATAGTAACAGAAAAAAAACGATAAAAATGGAAGAAATTGAAACAGTTGCATCAAATAAAGAAGTTTACTTAGTTTATCGCAATGATAATACCTTTTATTGTGTGTTAACTGATAAAAGTTTAGTAAAACAGTTGATTAAGGATTTGGATAAAGAATCTAGGAGACATGGTATTTATTATAAATATAAGAAGTTCATATTAGATCATAACCCATTAAATGAAATGATTGAAGCCACGAGAAAACAAAATATAGAACAACAAAACGAAAAAGAAAAGAGAGAAAGAGAGTTCGAAGAATACCAAAAGGAATTAGCTGAATTAAATAAAAAATACAATAAATAATATAGAAAAATAACGCAAATTTGATTTAAATATTTTCTAATGTAAGTTTATTACAATAGAAAATATTAAGAGCAATGGAATACAAAACACTTGTTGTCTATCAATACAAAACAACAGAATCCAAAGTTAAGTTGTTTGATGGTAAAGAAATTTGGTTTATGAATGCGGATAAGTTCTCAAATGTCTTGAATAAATCCCATCATTTAGAAACAGCTAATCTTTATGTGAATGTAAAGGAGAATGTTGATCTTAAGGTTTATCATGCTAAGTGGTTAATTAAGTCAGAAGCGATGTTTAAAGCGTCGGGTGGACGAGTTAATATGTATGCTCATGGTTCGCCAGTTACGACAGCGCTTGCGGTTTTCAATGAGTATGCAACTAAGTTCCAATGTGAGCCAATATTAGACGATGAAGCCAAGTTCATTGCAAGTTGTAATTTGGGATCATTGCAATGGTGCAAATCTTATAAAGGAAAAGGTTATTTATATGATTTCGTCAGTCAATATCCAGGAATCATGAGGTCAAAAAATATCACCTTTCCTATTAAACGAGGTGAGTTTAAGAAGATAAGTCAAGATGATTTTGATCAGTTCAAGTTTTTCCCAATTGGAATTTATAGGTGTAAGGTCAAAGAGTATAACAAACGATTATTCAAGCCAAATCCACTTAATTATTATACTCATATTGACCTAACTAATGCAAAAGAATTGGGTTATAAGATTACGATGATTTGTGATGCTAAGCCCAACTTCTTACATTATGAAAGAAAAAAGTGTTTAGTTGGAACTGAATTGTTTGGTGATTTCGTCGATTTGTTATTTAAAATGAAAAAGAACGGTGTACCAGGAGCCAAAACAGTCATATCAGTCTTATGGGGTGCGCTAAGTAAAAAAGATGTTATTACACTTTTTCATAAGGTTGATCAAGAAGTTATTGTATATGACGGCAAACACATCCATGAAGTCGAACCATTAAATGATAATATGTATAAGGTTACGATTAAAACAAAGAATAAGTTGTATAAGTCACCATATGCAAGAATAGCGCCATTTTTAATGGCAAAAGGACGACAAACACTAAGCCGAGCAATGAAACCACATTTGAAATACATAAAGCGTGTTCATACCGATTCGATGTTATCCACCATTAAGTTACCTATTGAGACATCTGATAATATCCTTTGTTTGGATTATAAAGGCTATTATGAACAATGCGTAGTTGAAAACATGAAGCTACCAAAAGGTGAGTTTACTAAGGCAATTAAACCTAAAGGGAAATCAGTAAAGAAATAATTTCTTAATTAGTTATATAGGATAATCAATTAAGAAAAATCACACATGCCAGTACAATTAAATTATGACGCGACCGGTTGGTTTTTCCAGTACGGTAATAGTGGAAAAAAGTACCGTATTCGTGCCAACGGATCGCTGACAGATCTACAAAAAGCGTATGAAAAAGCCATGAGACAACAACGCGCCGTTCATGCAAGGAATCGCGGAAATATATAATATTGTCCATAAGTATATAGATTTAAGAACGTTTATTATACCGAATGGAAGACAGTAAATCGCTAAGAAATCCAAATGTATTTAATTATGATGTATCAGATGTAGACTCAGATGACGATTCGATTGACGATGCCGATGATACAATTGCCTTAATGGCTGAAGTAGCCCAGTTACGTAAAGAAGTCAAGACGTTAAAGCTAAAATTGAAAGCGATCAAAGCAATCATTAAAACCTTATAGGCCACGTGGTTGCTATCGTATTATAAGGGTTTTCAGAAGAATAGTTATTGTCAATTTGAAGACTTCTTTTAAAGTCGCGGGTTCGACTCGCGCTTTTTTCATATGGTTGGTTTGTGACGACGTTCCAAACATATGAAAAAAAAAACGTCATCACCATATAAGGGGCCCGTCTTACCTCAGCTGAGGAATAGGGAGCCCGGTTTTAATTCTTTTTTTGCCGTGCGGATGATGACAGTGGTGCTTTAGTGGTTCTTCAGTGGTTTTCCTTGCGGAAGATGACAAGTGAAACTGTTTCACTATTTATATCATAAAATTATATGCAACATACGATTTTATGATTTATACAACATAGTAGACACCGCGACCTTGAAATAATTCATTATTAACATCACTGTGAATAAAATTATTATATGTATCTAAAGCGTCTTGATATGTTTGGATTCGGTTTCGTAATAATTCGGCTGCTGGTCCGACTAATACACTTCCGTTACCCCTTTGAAAATCTCTAAGATTATTAATAACTCTTTCAACATCTTGGGCTGTGACTGCTCTCGCTGTCCCATTCCTAAGGTTTCTTAATGTAATTACACTAATTTCATTACCTTCACTTAATCTCCCATCAGGAAACTCATAAGTTATAGGTCTTAAGTATCTTTCTAATGCTGCTACTGATAATGGTTTAACTTCTCTTCTTGGGGCTGGGGCTCGTCTTGGTGGCATAATTAATTAGTTTTTTAATTTTGTATATTTTATACTAATATTTTTAAGTTTGTGTTGTCAGTTTACGTTATGGATAATCTGACTTAGTGAACTGAGTTGAACAAAAAAAATGAGCATGAGCTCAACTTCAACTCTGAGCTCAACTTTTTTCAAAAATAAAAGGATTGGGCCCCGTATGGCCACGTGGTTGTTTTTTTTTCTTTTGCCAAAACTGAGATTCGAACCCCCAACCACGAAAGGTACTAACCATCAGGCTAACGAAAACCACTGATGCGAAAATCATTATATACCCACACTCACGCTTTCTCGCTCAGCTCATGTCACCACCAACGTCGCGACCCATCGTAGTTAGCCTGCCGTGTTTCGCCCGTTTCTTTTTATACGGATGTTAGGTATGGCGGGATTGGAAGGATGGAAGGAAGAATTTTAAAAAAAACCCAATTTTCTAAAAATTTTTTGTAAAATACTTTTTTTACCCTTCCAACCCTTCCAACCTTCCAAATTCTTCACCTTATCTGTT
>Ga0302225_10000359_pt1 | contig 34014 bp, 18 predicted proteins | sample II_Palsa_E3_2_FD_193515 | JGI IMG/M metagenome (GOLD analysis project Ga0302225, IMG submission 193515) | Peat permafrost microbial communities from Stordalen Mire near Abisko, Sweden - II_Palsa_E3_2 | ecosystem: Environmental > Terrestrial > Soil > Palsa > Peat permafrost | place: Sweden...
GATCATGGCCGACGGAACATCTATTGCGATGGATTGATCGACTGAGATCGCTTCCTTCGACGACACTCACTCATATGCAGGTGCCAGCATGAATTCGTGGGGATACCTCAGCCTCCGTCCCCTTTTCTCCATCGAGGTGCTGCTCTTGCTCAGCGCGCTGGCCGCGTTCGCCACATGGCTGGTCGGCATGGCATGCGAAGCGAGCGGCATCGACCAATGGCTGGCACCGTTTCGATCGAAACGGCGACTTTACTCAGTCATGCGTCTGGGCCGCGAAGCCTTGGTGCGACGATGGCTACAGATCCCGCTCAGTCGTCTCATCGAACAGATAAGCCAGCCCACGCTAGGTTTGCTCGATCAGCTTGGCGTTCCTGGATGAAAACGTGGGGATACCTCAGAACCTGACCCCTGACTCTTCGACATCGATCAGGGTATTTTGAAACCACCTCTTTCGGTCACGAAAATCTCATCGCACACCTCGATATCGACGCCTCGGATGCGTTCAATCCTAATACCATGAGGCCGAACCTGCTTATTCATTACATGCACAAATTCAGGAAAATCATACATACTATAGGAAAACCTTATTCGCCCACCAGACCAGAAGCTCAGCGAAACTCCGTCACGAGGAATAACATAAAAATACCTCGAAGCCGGACCACCCAGACTTTTCCCTATAACGTCCCTGACCATCTCGATATCTGGCCATTTCAAAAATAGCACTTTTCTACCAAAAAAAATCCTGCTAATACCATTATCGTCAATCACCATGTCCAAAGACATGACATAAACCTTAAAGGACAATACCAGCCAAAAGACTACAGATAAAATAAGGAAGCCACCCGCCGCCTTAAATCCCGACCGGGTTATTCCTTTAGTAGCAAAGAACGCAAAAAGCAACGCCATAATAAAAAAAAATATAAATCCACCCTTTCGAAATTTAAACCTCATTGGCTTATCCTTAACAAATAAGAGTACAAAACAAACTCAGAACATCGCGCTCATTCTAATTAGCCACGAAATACTAATCTCCAAAGTTCTCATCATTTTGCCGCGTAAACAAGAGCTGTTTGCAGAAAGAGTTGTCTCGCGTATCTACCAACATTCCTGCGAAGCGCTTTACAACAGTGAAGCTAGCCAATCCCTCTTTTTCAACCTTGGATGTTTGCACCAGAAGATACCTCTTGATCAGCCTCGCCGCTATAAAACGCCTCGCGAGCATGGCAGTAGCCTCTCGATCTTGTCAAAGAAAGAGGGCCTGCGAGGATCCATTAGTCTTGCAGCTTCGCTACAAATCCTGGTGATGAATAACTTACGGCTTCGATGGCGGCGGTGGGGTCGTCAGAACAGGTTGTTGTGCTTGCTGAGGCTGTTTAGCTGGCGGGAACATGGATGTCAAGCTATAAACTGAATTTGGATCTATCTGAGTAAGGGGCACGCTTAAAGCTGCAGTTATCAAGCTACCAGTCGTTACTGACACTACCCCATCGAAGCCTGCCGCAACAGCAGCCGCTTCGGGGAGCGATGCAGTGAACCCTATGTTAAAACTCTGGATCACATCTTTTAAATAGTCTGGATCTGGATCGAGCGCATTGTTTACTTCTGTACCAGCAACATTGCCCAGCCCGTTCACCGTGCTGAAGCTCAGCATTCTTGCGAGGAAATTCTCGCCCCCCCATGAATCAGCAGCCAACAGACCGAAGGGCCCCGTGAACGCCGCTATCGTCCCACCAATCAACAAGCCGTTCGGGCCGCCTGACAAATATCCCGAAAGAGATCCGCTACCCGCGCTAATCGCGCCAGCTCCCACCGTGGACCATGAGGGAACCGTGAATCCAAACCCTCCTAGCCCATCTTCCAGGAGCCCGACGCCCAATCCTCCGGTAATTGCTCAAGTTGAGCAACGCTTCCACCAGATTGCGAAACCAAATCATTCGCGAGAGATGTTGGCATTACAAATGTTCCACCAGGCGGACCGACATTCGCAGTTGGGGCTGTGGCGGAGAACTTCGTCACGCCATCGCTAAACTGATCTAGATGCGCATCAATGTAATCTTGCGATAGATACGTAGACGGATCAGGCCTTAGCCCTTGAGGCGTCGCCAAAATATCATCAATCGTACTTTGGCTGAGCGGTGATCCCGTGTTTGGAACATCTCACCGCAGACCAATCATCAGCCAAAGTTTTCCAATAATCCGTTGCGCCATGTCTGCGTAAGCTTGTCAAACGGGAAGGTAGGCAACTTTCCACCTTCGACGAGATCTTCAATGGGCTTCGCGTTCATAAGACTTAAAGGGCGTTCAAATTTTTTGCCGCCCCCTGCATCGCGCAGTCCTATAACTGCTACGTCATTGCCCTTTTCACTGTAGATACACCATTCACCGATATTTGACGCACAAGCAAATCTATCGACCCCATAAAGCCAACCGCTTGCAGGCCCACCATTACGTAACCTGCTGTCGTACATTTCGCCGCTAGTCGTCTCATTTACGAAGATCGCTTCAATATCGGAAGATTCAATCTTCTTCGTCCGATCAAGATTAATAAGGCACGCGACTTTTGCTTGCTCAATATGCAAAAGTTGAGTTGCAGCGCTCATGAAATCTGGGGAAAAAATATAATCCGACTGGAAGAACAGAAAGCAACTCCATGACCCAACAAATACATTCTCCGGAAGCACCTTATTGAAATTGAGTGCCCTCACGACACATTCAAACGCCTTTTGTTGATGATGACTCGAATCCACTTCATCTAAATTCATGCATTTCTCCGATTAATATTAACTTTCGCCGCTCAAGGGCCGCCAAGTGTGAACTTCGCCGACACCCCATTGGGCCCGAAGAACTGAGCTCCCACGGAACCCGTGCTTGAACGTGTATATATCGTGTAAGTGGAAGTCCCATCGCTTAGGGTGGTGAAAGCTCCATTCGTGCTGACGCCCTGGTTTGTCACACCGTACCCGTTCGAGATCAGATTCGACTGAAACTCTTGCGCGCCAACGTTCGTTTGGACATTTAGATATTTGCTTCCTGACAATGTAATTGATGTGTCGTACGTGGAGTACGGCCCTGGAGCGCCGTAGCCGCTTGAGCTGGCTCCCACTCCCTGCCCCGCAGTAGTTGATCCGACTTCAGTGCTTGGAACAACAAGACGTCCGCGCTAGGCGGGCGTTTCGCTTACATCTTCTATTTGGAAGCGTCCGGCTCTTTGAAGTTTGGGTTCCGAATGAATTCACCCACAATATTTCCCTCCTGATCTACCTTCCACGCCCCTACGACTGCGTGCGGCGGCACAAAATCATCGGGGCCGTAATTGCCCCGAATTTCATAGACCCATCCATCAGGGTTTTTCTTTGCCTCTGCAATGGCCCCTGCCGAAGGAATGTGACTCATTTTAGACTTCTCAACCATTTATCGTAGAACTCTCGCTGCCTTTGAACGGTTACTGGAATAAGGTCATCTCTAGAGTCAAAGATCGACACTAAGTCTTGCGTCAAAGCGGGTCTGCCTAGCGTTAACTCATACGCCTTTTCTCCATACCCCATCGCCTCAATCATTGGCGATGGGAAGACATTCTCGATTGCACCATAGCAAACCAGTAAGAGCCCTCTAGACTCGAGTTGATTACGCAAGCTACAAAGTGCGTGAAAGTATCCACGCTGTTCTCGTGCTTCCAGAATTAGATCACCGGACTTAAGGCGAATGAGCACCTGATCAGAATCTTCAGGTGCTTCATCCCATCGGAGCAAGGTCGCCACTTCCCTACCGTCGGAAGACAGGATCGTAACATTACAAGCGATTGGCTCCGAAGCAGAACCTTCTAGCTGCTTCATACTTTTACTTCCCAAAATTCGGATTTGTAATGTAGTCGCCTGTCAACTGGCCGCCGCTTAACGGATATGCGCCTCTCACGTTGCCTGGGCTAACGCCTCCAGGTATCGCGATCTCGTATTGCTCGGGGAATGGAGAGGAAGTGCCCAACGTTGCGTTCACATCAATTCCTCCTTCCGGAACAATGTCATAAATATAGCCATTCCGACCAGCGAAACTCTGAGCGATGTTGAACTGTGGTGAAGTTGCAATGTAGCCGGAATCTGGCTGGTTTGCGGAGGCGTGCGCGAGCAGATCCATATTGTCTCCCTTAGGAGAGATACCGTTTGCAAAAACGTCATCCGGTGTCACCGAAGATCTTTCGCCACGAAATACGGTTGAAGGAAGATCTGAGCCACTAGAGCCAGAATCTAGTGCTGTGTCTGGAACCGCGCCCCCATCCTGACCCAACTCCCCAAGCCAATTCGCCCCCGCTGGGACACCTGCCCCAAGAATGCCGAAACTGACGCCTGCTGCAGTCGAATAACCCAACTGCGACCAGGAAAAACTGCCCTGCCCAATTGAACCGTTTGTGGCATTGTAGCTGAGCATAGACGCGCCTTGGTCGACACTGTCAATCGCGGCGGCAGTCAGGCCGCCTGATGTCCCCATAGCCGCTACTTGAGCGCCTGTTCCTGTAAAGCCTAAAGCCCCAAATCCATCAAGTGCGACTGTAAACAGTGCAGGCGCCAGAATGGCGCTGCCTGCTCCAGCAAACGCCGGAGCAGTGAACACGCCAAGCGCTTGCAATGACTGGGTATTGTAATATTGAGCGCTTAAGGTTGGGTCTTCCACCGTGTTGGAAAAATTCATATTACTGATGGCGTTCGCCAAGCTCGCTGCATCGGCGTTGCGCTGATCAACGTTACTCCATTCGTTGTAAAGGGTATTTAATCCTTCACTGATGGTGGAAAGTTGATCGTGTGTGGCGTTCGCCGGCACGTAGATTCCAGGTCCAAAGGTAGCGCCCCACTGTGTCACGTAGTCGCTGATCGCTTGGTCCGAGCTGGAACCGTTTACCGTAACCGTAGGCAAAGTCGGCACGTCTGCAGGGCTTGCAGTTGTCGTCGCACCCTGATCGCCAGGCATCGCTATGCCCGAAGAATCTATACCGACTGACGTAGGAGCGATGTTCCCGACATTGACCACCGGCGGCGTCAACTCGATGGGTGGCATGGAGTCATCCACCGGTATGGGAGGCAGCGTATCCGTATCATCGCCGCCAGAGTCACCGCTCCCATACCCCCCCGCCAGATAGCTGGCATAGCCCGCCCCACCGCTAGTGTCGGGGGACCCAATGTCGACGGAAGGATCTCCAATGTACGAACTGGAAGTCGGCGCGCTAGACCCGCTCGAGGGATCGTAGCCAGTGACTTGGCCCGTATCAAAATCGCCGTTCGGCCCACCACCCGACACGCCCTCACCAGGCCAGCATCCGATGCCATTGGGGCTGCCCACCATCGAGTTGCTCGCCGTGTTGACACTTGCAGCCGTGCCTGTATCACCCGTAGCCATGCTGGCTGTCCCTTGATCCGCGTTCGAATCTTGGTCCAACAAACCACTTACCGTATTCTGGAATGAACTCAATATTGCCGCGTTGTACGCAATTGCCGCATTGTACGCATCATCCGAGCCAGGGGCGTCGCCGTTCATCTCCGCCAGATCACCGGCATCGGCGTCGCCAGAAGCACTTTCGCTGGCCACCCCGCCCCCGGTGTCCTCTTCGCCGACACCGATCATCGCCTGCGCCGCAAACGCCGGCCGCTCCATGCTGGTCTCGCGATTGATGACGCGGTTCGCCTTCTCTGCCGCCTCTGCCGCAGCCTTAGCGGCCGCCTCTGCCGCCGCCGCAGCCGCCGCCTGAGCCTTGGCCTGCTGCACCTCCGCCTCGACCTTCGCAATCATCTGATTGACCAACGTCTGCTGGTTCAGCATCGCTTCGATCGACGCAGTGATCAGCTGTGCCACCGTCATGCCGGTGGTGGCATTCGGGTTGACGATTGCACTCTGGTTGTACGGCTGGAAGGTGCTCGCGTTGTTGGCGTTGGTAATGATCTGCGGGATCTTGAGGCTGGTGCCGGGTGTGAGCGTGCCATCGATGGCCAGGCCGTTCGCCTGCGCGATGATGTAGCCGTAGTTGCTGTCCCCGTAGAGGTTCTGCGCCACCGATTGCAGCGTGTCGCCCGCTTGCACCTGGTAGCTCTGCGTGCCCAAGCTGGAGTTGCTGTAGCCGCTGGAGGTGTTCAGCGCATTGATGGTGCCGGTACTGGTCACACTGCCGAGCCCTTGCCCCTGGGCATAGGCAAACATCGTGGTAATGCCCGAGGCCGTCTCCTGCAGGATCTTGCCATCGGCCGCATAGGCCATCGTGGTGGTCTGCGCCGCGCTGCCAGTGACGACCGTCTTGGTCAACTCGCCCAGGTCGTTGTACGTGTTGGTGCTGGTGGACGTGGCGCCCATGGTGGTGGTGGTGTTCAGCGCACTGTTCTGCAACACGTAGGCGTCGGTGGTATCGGACGTACTCGCGGTCGGGGCCGAATTGACCACGGTCGAATTGGCGGTGGTGGTGGTCTGGTAGCCCAGTACGTTGCCATCGGCATCGTAGCCAAGGCCGGCGCCCGTGTAGTTGTTTTCCGTGACAAGGAACAACGCGCCGTCGGTATTGCTGGTGACCGTCGGCAACGTGGCGGGCGCCGCGCCATCCTGGCTGGCGTAAGCACTGCTGGCTACACCCGTGCCATACAGGTTGATCAGGTTCTGCGCGCTGTCCTCGGCGTAGACACTCTGATCGGTCAGCTCGCCGCTGGCGTTGTAAGTATCGATGGTGTCGCTGGCTACCCAACCGCCATCAGTGAACGTCACCAAGTTGCCGGCGTCGGTTCCCGCCTCCGGATTGCCCGGGGTCTGGTAGGTCACCGTGCTGATGAGATGACCGTCGGCGTCATAGCTTTGTGTCTGATACACCGCCTCGAGGCTGGTGGGTGTGGTTTGGGTTTCCACACTTTTCAGCTCGTTGCGGGCATCGTAGGTTTTTTGCTCGACGAGGGTCTGATTGGACGCATTCACCGTGTTGTACTGGACCACGTTGCCCGCGGCATCGTAGAAGTTTTCGCCCGAATCGGCATTGGCCGTACCGGAGGCCACGACGATTTGGCTGTTCGTGAGGCTGCCGTCGTTCACCAGCACACGGTCGTCGGCGTCGTAGGTGAACCAGTCGGCCTGGATGTTGGGTGTGGTGGTGGTCTGGGTCTGCGCGGCCTGGGCGAGCGATGCTCCCGCCTTCACGACCTCGGTGCCTGAATTGCCCTCGATTTGAACCACGAAATCCACGACGACCGATAGGCCGTCGACCGGGTCCGTCACCGTCAGGACGGCGTTGTCGGTCTTGGTTATCTTCACATTGGGCGCATTGCAACTGATCAAACCGGTGGTGGCGTTAATGCTCGCCGCCCCGGCCCCCGTCAACGTATACGTCATCGCGCGACCCGCAGGATTGGTGAACATGCCGGCTGGGATCTGGTAGGTTTCGGCGACGCCGGCATCAAAATCAATCTCGGTAAGACCGCCGTGGTACACCGGTGGCCCATACACCGGCGCATTGATCGTGATGGTGAACGTGGCCGAGACCGATGCCCCTTGGCTGGCGGTGGCCGTGTAGGTCACCGTGGTCGTCCCGACGGCTGCAGGGGTGCCACTGAAGGTGCGCGTGGACGCATTGAACGTGATGCCGGCCGGCAGACCGCTGGCACTGTAGGTGATGGCATCGCCATTGGCGTCGGTCGCCGCCGGCGCCTGGTAGGACGCCATCGCGTTACCCGCCGCCCCAGTGATGTTTGTCATGGCACCGCTGATGACCGGCGCCACGTTGTTGACCGTGAGCGTGAAGGTCGTGGTACCCGTATGACCCAGGCCATCGGTAGCGGTGATCTTGATCGCGTAACTGCCAGCGGCCACCGCCCCCACGTCGATGTCCGATCCACTCCAGGACAAACCACTGGGCAGTGCCGCCCCGCTACTCAGCGTGGCGCTGTAGGTCAACCCATGCGCATAGGGGTCGCTGAAGTTGGTGCTCTGCACAGCCTGCACCATGCCCTGCCCCGGGTTGACCGTCTGATTGGCCGGTGCCGAGAGCTGCGCGGGCGGCGCGAACCCGTTGGTCATGGTAAAGGTGCCCGCGACCGTTCCCGCCTGCCCGTTGGTGGCGATGATTTCCAACTGGTAGGTGCTGTCGTATTGATACGTCCCAGGACCCGTAGTGTTCTGCGCGATTACGTAGCCGAGCGTGGTCGGTACACCGGTGACAGCGCCGGTGGTGGCATTGACGCTCAACCCCACCTCGCTGATGGCCTCCCAGTGGGCCGGCACATCGCGGGTACTGGTATCCGCACCACCTTCCACCGGGTACTGCAATTGGTGATCGGGGATCAGCACCATGCCGGTGTAGGTCAGCGCACCGCCACCCGGTTGGCTAAAGGACGAAGCCACCGGAATATTGACCGAGGCGCCGGCAATGGTTCCGGTCTGATTGGTGAGGCCACCGTTGTAGACCGGAGCCGGCTGCACGTACTGCGCCACCGTGACCGTGAAATAGGCCTCGGCCTTCTGCCCCTGCGGATTGGTGCCGCTCAGGTACAGGGTGAAGGTCGATCCGACCGCACTGGTCGGCGGGGTGCCGCTAAAGGTGAGCGTGCTGGCGTTGAAGCTCATCCAGCTAGGTAGCGCACTGTCGGTTTCGACGCCGCTGTTCATGGCGTAGGTGCCGGCAGTGAAGGTCAACGCACTGCCATCGCTTTCGCTGAAAGCACTGGTCGGATCGCTGAAGCTGAAAGCCGCACCTCCGTACGTGGTCTGGTTTGCCACGCCACTGGTGTAGACCGGCGGCGTCGACAACACGGTCAATGTGAAGGACTGGGCCGGATTGAAGCCACCCGCAGCGGCTCCATAGGCAACGTCATAAGCTCCTGCACTACCGGCCGGTGGCGTCCCGCTGAAGGTCAGCGTGCTGGCGTTGAAACTCAGCCACGAGGGCAACGCGACCCACGCCGAACCGTTGTAGTAGCTGGCGGTATAAGTGATAGCAAGGCCGTTGGGATCGGTCGCCGCGGGCACCGCGAAGCTAAAGGCGTTGCCAAAGATCACCGCCATGGGACCGGCACCCGCCGTAAACACCGGCGTGGCCAGGGGCACGGTCACCACGAAAGTACTGCTCACGCTCTGGCCGTTGACGTCGGTGCCGGTGACGGTGACCGTCCAGCTACCGGCGGTCGTCGGCGTACCGCCGAAGCTGCCGCTGCTGTTGAAGGTCATCCAGCTGGGCAGCGCCGAACCGTTCGACTGCGTGGCCGTAAACGTCAGGCCAAAGCCCACGTTGTCGGTGAAGTCGCTGGCGACGTTGAGGTTCCACGCCGCACCGGGGTTTGCGGTTTGCGCGGCTACGCTACCGGTTGGCGGTGCGCCATTGCCGGTGATCGGCGTGGCTGTCGAGCCGAGGGAACTCTCCACGAACACGGCCCGTCGATTGCCGGCGGCATCGTAGTTGTACGCGGTGCGCATGGTGGGCACCCCGGCATCCTCGAGCGTCACTTCCTGCAGGCGGTTGTGGCTGTCGTAGGTGGTCACCGTCTGCATGGCCACGGCCGTGGCCGCGCCATCCTGCGTGGTGTCCGTCTCCAGGGTCTGGTTACCGTTGGCGTCGTACTGATAGGCATAGGTGGAGGCCACGCCACCGACGGTTTGATTGAGCTGCGCCAATTGGCCGTCTGCCATGTAGGCGAAACTCAGTGTCGTGTTGACGGACGGACTTGGCGTTCCGCCGGTCCAATTGCTGGTTTCGTTCGTCAGCAACCCGGAGCTGGCGTCGTAGGTGTAGGTGTAGGTCGCACCGCTTTCATCGACGTGGCTCAGCATGCGTCCGAAGTAGTCGTATACCCAACTTTGCGGATGACCGTCGGCGTCGGTTTCCCTGATGAGGTTGCCGTTGACGTCGTAGGCATACGTCGTCGACTGGCCAGCGGAGTATTGCAACGGTGTCTGACTTTGCAGCACGCGGTGCTGGCTGTCGTAGACGTAGTAGGTCGTGTTACCCAGCGCGTCCGTCACCTGGATGCGATCGCCATGGCTGTTGAGCACGTAGGTCTGCTCGGCCTGCAGCACGCGCGCCGTACCGGCACTGTTGAACTCCAGGTCACCCGTGACGGTGACCTGGTTGAGCGCGTTATACGTCGTATAAGTGATATCGGAGACCGCACCCGTGGCCGTCTGCGCCGGTGGTGTCTCCTGCGCGACCGCGCGTCCCAGCGCATCGTAGGCGGTAGTGGTCTTCGCGCCCGTGGCGTCCACGGCGATGGTGAGGTTTCCGGCTGCATCGTAGGCGTTCCACGAGGTGTTGCCGTTCTCGTCGGTACTGCCGACCAACTCGCCATTGACATTGTAATACCAGGCTTTGGTCGGCGTAGCCCAGGTGCGCACCCCACTGGCGGACACGACCATGACATCGGCTTCGGTCTCCTCGATCTGGTGATCCTGGCCATCGTATTCATAGGTCGTGACATTGCCATTGGCGTCCGTGGTGGACGTCACGTTGCCCCAGCGGTCGTGGGTGTAAACAATCGGCGTGCTGGTATCGACGCCACTGGCGGCATCCGTTGCGGCCGTCACCTGCGCGATGACCTGGTTGGCCAGGTTGTAGCCGTCATGCGTCCAGACCGCGGTGCTGCCGCCGGTCACCAGGCTGCTATCGACCACCTGGTTGCCCACCAGATCGTACGCAAAGGTGTGGACGGCTCCGGTGGTGCTGTTCGGCGCGCTCGTCTGCTGTCCGGCATTGTTATACGTGTACGTCGCCTCGTAACCGTTGTTGTCGCCCTTGGCGACTACTTCCCCGAACGCGTTGTACTTCACCTGGCTGTAGCTGTCGTAGCCCGTTTGACCACTGCGCTGCACGGCGGTAGTCAGCTGCCGATTGTCGGCATCGTAGGTGTTGGTGGTGGTCACGGTGCTCGAGGCGCCGTTATTGCCGGTGAGCGCGTAGCTCTGGGTCAGCAGATTGCCGTTGGCGTCATACGTGTAGTTCGTTACGTTCCCGTCAGCATCGACCAGCTTCACCTGCTGACCCAGCGCGTTGTACGTCGCCAGGGTTTGCTGCGAGGTCACACCGGCGCCCGCGACGGTGGTACTCAACGTGTCGCCCAGCGCATCGTAGACGTAGGTCGTGACCGGACTAGCGGTGGTGTACAACGCCGCCGTGGAGAGGTCGTCGGCGGGCGTGCTTTCGAGAATCGATTGCCAATTGCTCACCAGGACCTGACGCGCCGGCCCCGTCACACTGAGCACGCGACCTGCGGCATCGTAGGTCGTGCTGGTGGTGGCGCCGTTGACGGTGACGCTGGCGATCTGGTTCTCGCCGTTGTAGGTGTAGCTGGTGACGCTGTTGGCGGTGGTGTAACCCACCCCCGCGGCAGCGCCGAGTACACCCACCGTGCTGCCCGTGTAGTTGACGACACCGGTGGCGGTCGCGGTCAGCGCGCGGCCGATCGCGTCGTAGGTGTAGGTCGTGGTGCGGTTGCCGCCGGTGGCGACCGTGGGGGCTGCCGGCAACGCCGGCGCTGTGCCGGTGGTGATGCTGCTGGTGCTGATCGCCTGCGCGTACTGTGTGGTCGAGGCCACATCGCCGAAGCCATCGTAGGAGGTTGTCGTGACATACCCTTGCGGGCTGGTATAACTGCCCGCCGGCGCCACCACCATGACGACCCGATTGAGTGCGTCGTAGTAGGTGTACGTGGTTTCCCAGATCGCTGGCGTGGTCGTCGAGCCAGAAGTCGCCGCTCCCTGCACCAGCTGGGCGGTGCTGGTGACGTTGCCGTAAGCGTCATAGGTGTAGTCGGTGGTGGGCGAGCCGGTTTCACTCGTTCCGCCGAGCGCCCCCATCGACAACGCATACGTGATCGAAGGCTGCACCACCTGCGTCTGTTGATTGAGCTGGTTGTAGGTGGTGGTGGTGGTGCGATCGCTGCTGGAGGTGACCAGCCCCTGTGGCAGTTGGGCCAGCGTCAGCGGCTGTCCGGCGCTCCAGCCGGTGATGGCGGCGGTGTTGAGCGCCGTGGCATAACGCGTGACGGCGGTGACGTTGCCGTAGGCGTCGTAGCTTGTCCCGGTGACATAGCCGTCGTCATCGACGGCATAGGCCAGCTCGCCGTCGGCGTTGTACACGTTGTATTGGTAATAACCGTCGGCATTCTCTTGCGTCACCGCTTCGCCCTGTGCGTTGTACGTCACGTGGGTGGCGGCGGCGAGCGCGTTGGTCGTGCTGATCTGATGCCCGACAGCGTCGTAAGCGTAAGTGGTGGTGCTGAGGTTGGTGATCGCGCCGGCGCTGGGGCCGGAGCCCTGGCTGATCGACGTGACGTTTCCGTCGTTGTCGTAGCCGTAGCTGGTGTACAGGTATTGGTTCGCCGTTTGCAGCACGCCACCGCTGTAGCTGCCCACCGTGACGGACGGCGACTGCACCAAAGTCTTGCGCCCAGCCGCATCGTACGTGGTGATCGTCACCGCGCCATCGCGATTGGCCGCGCTCAGCTGCAAGCCGGTGGCGTCGTAGGTGTAGGTCGCGTTGACACCGAGCGCATCACCGGTGGTGAGGACGCGGCCGGCATCGTCATAGGTCGTGGTGCTGATGCGTGCACCAGCTGTGCCCGCGGTCGTGACCGCTGCCCCGACACTGGCGACGGTCAGCGTGCCCGGCAACGTAATGGCGTTGGCGTAGACCAACTGCTCCGTGACACGGCCGTCGGCGTCGTACCGCGTTTCGGTGACGTGGTCGGTGTCGTCGATGGTGTAGCGCAGGCGCCCGGCGTTGTCGTACACGCTCAGCGTGGTGTGGTTCGGCGCGCTGGCCAGCGCCTGGGTCACACTACTGGTGGTCAGCTGGGTCGTCAGCGCCGTATTGGTCGACAGCGCCAGCGTAGTGCCATACGCGGTGCTGGCGATGACACGGCCGGCGGCATCGTAGGTCTGCCCGCTGACCTGCCCTACCAACTGCCCGTTGACGGTGTTCTGCTGCACCAGGAACCGAGTGTGGCCGTCCGCATCGTACAGATGCAACGTCGCCTCGGCAGTCGCGTCGGTGTTACCGACACCGCTGACCAAGGCCGCCACCGATGACAACGCCGTGGCCTGCGAGCCCTGCAGGACGGTCGCCTCACCCGCAGTCACACTCACGGCGTGTGCATAAGCCAGTGTCTCGCTGACCCGACCGGCCGCGTCGTAACGCGTTTCGGTGACGTTACCCATCGGATCGATGCTGTAGCGCACCTGCCCTTCGGCGTTGTACGCGGTGTAGGACACCGCATCGTTGGCGCTGCTCACAAGATCGGCCGTCACCGCGGCGACGGAAGGTGCGGTGCCCAGTGCCGTCAACTGGGCGGTCGTCAGCGCGGTGGCGTAGGCACGCGTGGAGGTGACCCGTCCGTCGGCGTCGTACCCGTTTTGCGTGACCGCGCCGGCCGCATTGATGCTGTAGACCTGCTCGTTCGCCGCGTCGTACACGCTGCGCGTGACATTACCGTTGGGGTCGGTGACGCTGGTCAGGTTGTTGTTGGCGTCGTAGGTGTAACGGGTGGTGAGGTTGAGCTGACCCGTGCCCGGATCGACGATCTGCTGGCTCAAGCGCTCCAGGTTGTCGTACACGTATTGCGTGGTGCGCGCGGCGGCGCTGCCCGCACCGACCGTCACAGTCAGCGTCTTGCCCTCACCGTCGTAGGTGGATGTCGTGGTGAGGTTGAGCTTGCCGGTGCCGGCATCCTGCACCTGGGTCAGCGTGTTGCCTTCCGCGTCATACGCATACGTCGTCACCACGCCGGTCGGGTCGGTCACGCTCAGCTCACGGCCTTCGCCGTCGTAGGCGTAGGTCGTGGTGAGGTTCAGACCGCCTGGATCCAGGCTGCTCGGATCAACCGTCTGGGTCAGCACCTGCCCGCTGGCGTTGTAGGTGTACGTCACGATGTGACCGGTCGCATCGGTGGTCTGCAGCAGATCGCCGTCGGCGTCGTACTGGTCGGTGCTGACGTTGCCCAGTGCATCCTTAGTGCTGAGCAAGCGCCCGTCGGCATCGTAGGTATAGGTGGTGATGTCGCCCGCCCCGTCGGTGACACTGACGGTGTCGCCAAACGCATCCTTCGCCGTGGTCATCGTCACGCCGTCGGGCGTGGTTATGGTGGTCGTGTGGGCAGCCAGGTTGTACTGGTACGCGGTGACGTTACCCAATGCATCGGTCTGCGTGACCACCCGCGCGAACGCGTCGTACGTGGTCTGCGTCGTGCGCGCCGTGCCCTGCACGGTCTGGCTGGTGCTGACCTGGCGGCCCAGGTTGTCGTAGCCGTAGGTGACGACATTGCCGTTGCCGTCGGTGGTGCTGGTGACCCGGCCAAACGCGTCGTAGGTGCTCGACGTGCTGCGCGCGACGGCGGTGCCCACGCCATCGGTCTCGCCGGTCTGCTCGCCCAGCGCGTTGTAGGTGTCGGTGGTGATCGTGCTGTTGGCCGCGCTCAGCGCGCTGCCCGCCCCACTCAGCTGCTGCTGGGTTTGCGTGAGGTCGCCAAAGGCGTCGTAGGCGTAGGCAGTCTGGTAGTTATCGCCGTTGGTCGTGCTCGCGACCTGTCCATCCAGCGTGTACGTGTATTGGGTGAGATCGTTCGCGTCACTGGCCGACACCGGAAACGTGGCTACCACGGCGGCAACTTCCGCCAGTGGGAGGTTGCTTGGATTGCCGACGCCGATGTCGAACTGGTAGGCGTACTGACGCGTGCTGGTCAGCTGGCCAAACGCGCTATACGCGTAGGCTGTGATGTTGAGCAGCCCGTTGCGCGTGCTACCGTTGGGTTGCCCCTGCGCCGTGTACGCCACACGTCCGTCGGCATCGTAAAAGGTATACGTGGCGTTACCCAGCCCATCGGTAGCGGAGACGCGCTGGCCCAGCACGTTGTAGGTGTAGGTCGTCGTCGCGTGGTTACCGTCGACACTGGTCAACGTGTCACCGAACGCATCGTAGGTGGCGCTGGTTGTGCGCGCCGTGCCCTGCCCGGCGGTCGGTGTCACCGTCGTGGTCAGCAATAGACCCACGCTGTTGTAGGTATACGCGGTGACGGTGCCGTCCACCCCCGTGGCACTGACCAGCTGGTTGTCTGCGTTATAGGTCATGCTGCTTTGCTGGTTGGTGGTGTTGCTGCCGAGCAGACCCACCAGAGTCGCCGTGCTCTCGTTGCTGACCAGCGCCGTCAGCTGCGCGGTGGTCAGCGCCGTGGCATAGCGCGTGGTGGTCGTGGTGTTGGTGGTCTCGTTATAGGCCGTGATGGTGAGATAGCCGTCCGCGTCGACCTGTGCCACCAGGCGACCGGTGGCGTCGTAGTAGTTGTAGGTGACCTGATTGGCACTGCTGGCGGTCAGATCGGCCTGCAGCGCGGCCAGCGTCGGCGTGCTGCCCAGCGCGGTGAGCTGCGCCGTCGTCAGCGCGGTCGCATACGCGGTGCTGAGCACCACGTCGCCTGCACCGTTGTAGGTCTGGGTCGTGACGTCACCAGCCGCATTGATCGTCGCCACCGCACGGCCGTCGGCATCATAGATCGTGTAAGCAGTACGATTGGCACTGCTGCTGACCAGGTCCGCTTGCAGCGCGGCCAGTGTCGGTGTCGTACCCAGCGCGGTCAGCTGCGCGGTGGTCAGTGCCGTGGCATAGGCCGTGGTGCTGATCGCATTGCCCACACCGTTGTAGACGGTCGTGGTGACGTTGCCTTCGGGATCGATCGTGGCGACGGCTTGGCCGTCGGCGTTGTACAGCGTGTGCGAGGTGCGGTCGTTGGCGCTCGGACTCGGCAGCGGCAGTGCCGTCGGCAGACTGGCGGTCAGCGCGCCACCACTGACCCAACCGGCCGTGCTGATCAGGGTGGCGTATTGCGTGGTGCCGATGACGTGGCCGTCGGCGTCGTAGGTGTAGGCAGTGACGGCGCCGGTCGCATCCACGGTGCCGGCCACTTCGCCATCCGCGTTATAGAAGGTGTAGCTGACATTACCGGCCGGGTCGATCGTGGCGACGGACTGGCCAGCGGTGTTGTACAGGTGACTGGTGACGCGACTGGTCTGCCCCGTAGTAGCCGACGACGTGCTGCTGATCAGCTGGCCGGCACTGTTGCGCACCTGCGTGGTGGTCAGTCCGTTGGCCTGGGTGATCGCCAGCGTGTTGGCGCTGTCGGTATAGACGTAGCTGGTGACGTTGCCCAACGGATCGGTACTACTGATCAGCCGTCCCAGCCCGTCGTACGCATAGCTGGTGGTCTGCAGCGCGCTGCCGCGCTGAGTGGACGTCTGCAGCAGCTGTCCCTGCGCACTGTAGGTGGTGGTGGTGACCACCGTGCCGGCATCGGACACGCCGGTGCCGGTGGCACTGATCGTGTCCCACTGCGTCTGCGTGGCCAGCTGGCCCCGTGCGTCGTAAGTGTAGTCGGTGCGCGTGCTCTGACTCAGCGTGCTTTGCACCGCGCTGCTGGCTACCCAGCTTTGCAGGGCGGCCAGGGTGGGCGGCGTGCTCGGCGACAGGCCCGCCAAGGCGTAGCTCGCCCCCAGGTACTGCTGGGTGCTGCTCAGCCTGATCCCAGCCGCAGTCGCGGTGTAGGTGTTTTGGGTGACGTTACCCACCGGATCGATCACGTAGAGGAGCTGATTGAGGAAGTTATAAACGTCGTAGGTGGTCTGCGCGCCGCTGGGCGGCACATAGCCGGGTTGACCGACTTCGCCCTGTGCCGGCACGGTGTAGGTGGTCTGGCTCAGCACCTGATCGCCGGCGTTGTAGGTGTAGCTGACCGTGTTGCCGGCGCCGTCTTCCACGCTCAGCAGGTTGCCGTTGGCGTCGTAGCTGTAGGACGTAACAGCGCCGTTGGCGTCGGTGCTGGTCAACAGGTTGCCGTTGGCGTCGTAGGTATAGCTCGTAGTCGGGGTGACGCCGTTGACGGTCGGGGCGATGACGGCGGTCAGCTCGCCGGCGGCGTTGTATTGATACGTGGTCGTGTTGCCCAACGCGTTGGTGACGGTGGTGTTGTCGGTGCCATAGCTGAGGGTGAGGGTCTGCGCCGCCGCGCCGGTACCGGTGGTGATCCCGGTCACCTGGTACACGCCTTGCGCATCTTCGGTATAGCTGTAGCTGACCGTGGTGCCGTCGGTCTGACTGACCGAGGCGATCCGGTCGCTGGTCCCGCTGTAGGTGTAGGTGGTGGTGTAGCTGGCCGTGCTGCTATCGGTGTCCGAGGCCAGTAGAGTGGTGACCGTGCTCAGACGACCCTGGCTGTCGTAGGCGTAGCTCACCTGTTGGCGGGTGACCGCGGTGGTCTGGCCCGGTGGCACTTCCTTGATCGACAGGCTGATCAGCTGGTTGGCGGTGTTGTAGCCGAACACCAGCGTGTCGCCATCGCCGGCCACGATCTGGCTGAGCTGGTTGTTGCTGGTGTAGCTGAAGCTGTAACTGGCGCCCGTGGCGGTGTCGGTCAGGGCGGTCAGTCGACCGCTGGCGTTATACGTCTCAGTCTGCGACGCGGCCGCGTCGCTCCAGGTCCAGCTGGACGCGGTGGCGCTCCAGCTCAGGGTGTCTTCGGCGCCGCTCTGGTCGCTGCTGACGTACGCGCCCAGGGTGGCGTTATAGACATAGACCGCAGCGGAGCCGTCGTCGGCGGTGCGGGTCACCGTGCTGCCGGCCGTATCCAGCGTCCCGGTCAGGCCACTGATCGAGCGGCTGAAGCCGAACTGCCAGCCGGCACTGCCGGTCAGCTGGCCCTGGCTGTTATAGGTCCGCAGCACGTTCAGCGACAGGCCGTCGAAGACCAGGCCCTCGTCTTGTGTCTGCAGCACCAGGTTGCCCGTCGCGCTATTGACGACCTGCGCCACGTTAGCCTGGCCGATCGTGGCCTGCCCGCCCAGCCCTTGCCCCAGCTGCGTCAGCGACGTGTTACCCAGACCCAGACCGTTACCCGAGATCACTGCGACCATGTGACTTGCCCCTGACGTGACATGTGACGGGGCCCGCCACCATGGCAGGCCTTACCACTGTCTTATCCGGGGCTAACGGAAAAAGTTTAGGGGGTGGACCGAGTTATACGATCACGCCGCGTCAAGTCTCCTGGATCAGGGCACTGCCCAGTCATGTAGACACTCATAATAAGGCGAAGATATCGCGGCTGGGACCCTTGAGGTTCTTGACGACGGCGAGCAGTGCGAGTGCTTCTGGATCAAGAATGGCGACCACCTGATTGCCGTCTAGTGACCCCGATCGAAGACGGACTGTACGTCGGCATTGCGCTGGCAACGCTGCCAATCAATCTGCAAAGATATAGAGCGTGTGCCCTCCGGGGCACACGCTCTATATCTTTGCACGCCTTCTTTTTGCGAGGAATCTAGATCGGAGGCTGGTGCCGTGCGCGCGCCAGCCTTGTGGCTGCCGACTGCACAAACGGTGCAAGAGGTAGACCCAACATAGCAATCAGGCCATTGATTTTGATGCCTCCGCTAAAGCAAAAAGATCAATTCATACCCAAATTCGTACCCAAAAGAAATCGACTGCCATGCCCGGCGGATATCTCCACACGGTCATAGCCCATTCCTTGTTTATCACAGAGCGCACCAGTCAGGAGTCATCCCTCCCGCGTTGATAGCGATGACGGAGCATCGATCGATGGCGAGTGTGATCAGGTATTTTCAGGCGGGGGGAGTGAGCGAGCTAGCGCGATATCTTACTTTGTCATCCAACTTCGATAGACCATCGGCATTTGGCTGATGGAAAATCAGATTGGCAATGTTCACTTGCCTAACCACCGTGGGACGGTTAGCTTGGGGCTGGGAATTTTACGGGACAGTAACGCATGAGTACGAACGGACCAAATCAGCCTTTTCGACCTCCGCCGCCACCGGATAGGAATGTGCGAGGAAACCCCCCCGTACGGATGCCCAGTGCGCCACCTCCGAGCCCGCCAAAGAAATGAGCGCGACGCTCTTAAGGGAAGTTGAAGGTGAGCGCACACAATACGAAGTAGCCATGAACATTCATTACTCGGTGCGTCTTCATGGTAGGCACTGCCGCTTGTTCGAGCGACTGCGGAAAATCACCTCATTCCTGACGGTCCTTGCGGGCACTGCGGTCATCGGCGCGTTGAAGACAGAGTCAACTGCTCTCGGAGTGGCGCTCGGCCTTGTTGTCACAGTTCTTGGCACCGCCAACCTAGTATGGGATTTCGGCGGCAGTGCCCGTGCGCACGAGGGACAGCGTAAGAAATACAACGGGCTGCTGTCAGAGTCAGAATTGACCGTAGCTGAAGCTGACCGTAAGCGGTCGGTGATCGCTAACGACGACCCAGGCGAGATTGACGCGCTTCGCGTCGTGGCTCTCAATGATATCTACAGAACATTTGGGCACGGTGATTTGCTGGAGCGCGAGCCCTTTGCTTCAAAGTTCATGAGATTTATCGCATAAGGGATTACAGATGAAATCAAAACCGCCAAGCAGCAGCTCCACAGCAAACCATAAGGTCATCTTCGCCACTGACAGCCAGCCGCCCGTGCGGATGGCTAGTTCGCCGCCGGTCAAAACAGCGCCGAAGGCAAAAAGCGGCGTCAAGCCGTCAGCTATATCTAAAAAGTGATCAAGAAACACGACAAAATCAGGGCTCTGAACAGGCTAGCAACTATGTCGTCCCGCAATCGTAAGTGGTCGACATAGCAGAAGAACGCTAGGCAGCTGCTGCTGCAGACGCTGCGACGCTACGCTTCGTGCATCGCAAGGTCCAAGCCCTGTCGATGTGGTGAACTGCACGACGTCCGGTGAACGTAACTAAGGTCGCCCTCGTGGGGCGCGTCAGCTCATTGGCTGGATCGGAATGAGCGGCATCAGTCGACGCTGCTGCCCACAGCCGGCCCAAAGCGTTTCAGCGGTTCCAGCAATGACGAAGACATACTGCGATGTGCTGGCAATGAGAATTTCCAGCCAAGCCCGATGATCCGTGGACGAGGGGCTCGGCATTCCCTCCGGATGGGTGTGCCATTCACCGAGGTAATCAACCGTATGTCTCGATCCCTTCCATATGCGCAGCGCTTGGGCTTGATGGCAGGGGTCCCTGCGGACGAACGACACGCGTGTGGCCCTGTCCGCCGATCCTGATTGCGTGGCGTGGATAACGTGAAGATGAGGACCTCGGCGGCAGCCGAGCAAAATCCCGCCTGACTCTGGCAACCCCGCCTTCAGCTGCCGATGTCGGGCGATCACTGCGAGCGCAGCTGATTCAAAGAGAACCAGGCCACCTTCGACCAATGGGTTGGCGAATACCAGCGATGGCGGCTCAACGCCCTCAATTTCTGCGCATTTTCCCATCAAGCCTTCTTCAGCAAGACTATCGGTGGCCTGCAAGCTACACACTCATCCAACCGTTTCGGGTCCTGGTTCTTGACCGGATGGACATCAGCACCCGGACGAGTCAAAACGCGCATACGTGGAGACACTCGACCCTGCAGCCAATCCGCAATAGCATCGGTTGCCAGTGCTGCCGCGTGCATCGGGGCCGACACGGCATAAGGCATCAGCGCCTGACAGCCTTTCATGATCCAAGCGGGCGCATTCGTTTTCTCAATCGGAAACCGTTCGACCCGTAACCCCCTCGCATCTGTATGCCTTAGACAATGAAAGCACGCACCTTTGTGAGCATCGACCCAGAGTGATTGAACAGCACCACCCGTCCCGGAGATTCGAACGTAGAGCACGGGGCATCCAGACGGTCGATGAGCCATGTGTTTTGCGTTGATGGACTCGCTGACAGCTTCTTCCCCGGTGGCATCAATGAGCAGATCACCCTTGAAAAGGTCGTTAACAGCCAAGGCATTGCCACGCACGCTTTCAACTTTCGCCAAAGGAAACGTGCGGCCCAACTCTTCTTTCATCGCTGCAACTTTGTCTTGCAACAAAGACGGATAGCCAAGGGCGTGTCGCCCGAGGTTTTCAGAACCCATCCAGTCAGGATCAATGATTCGAAGATGCCCTCGGGGGCCCTGCCCTGCTCCCAGACGGACCAATGCTTCGGCCAAATGACTGCCGATCGCCCCACAACCAACAAGCGTGATCCGCTTGTTGGTGAGGTCGTCGAAGTTGAGATTCCTGGAATGGACGAAACCTGGACTCCAATCAGTCACCGTCAGCCGCACAACTCCTCGAGCCTTTCCGCAACTGTGCATCTGTTGACGATACACAGACGGCTTTCTCTCGCCAGCCTTCCGCATCTGCAGACTGCCCAATGGGATCTCGATTCCGATCCATCCCGCAGGACTTTGGATCATCAGGTAAAGAAGGGCCCTTTGCAGATAGGTTCGGTCATGGCCCAGTCGGTGTTGAAAGTCTCCGGCGAGACTCTTGTCCCACGCTTTCAGCCAAGCAAACAACGAGTGCAGGTCCGTTGGAAACGACGCACTCATCGGTGGCCATTGGACTGTGCGAAACACCCAGGAAAACCCAGTTCCGTAGTCATTTAACGGCTCACCCAACGCTTTTGCGATGGCGGCAAGTTCGTCTTGACTGTCCCCGAAGATGAAGATCCGATTACCCAAAGCCGCAACACGCGAATCCGTACTTTTCTCCGCGACGGTTGCTTTCACGACGGGCCAGGGCTCAGGCAGCTGCCCTACCGACCACTGCGCGAGGTATTCGCGTGTTAATTCATCGCGCCTATAAGTGGGATCAAGCGCCAGCTTGTCGAGCACTTCAGTAGCTTGCGCCAGGCACTGAGCCACTGCGACGACTGGATCGAATCGATCAAGGACAACGGCGCCATGGGTGTAGTAGCAAAGCCCATTGTTTGCAGTGAGGTGGGCCTGAACACCTTCGAGTGATGCTGGTCGTTCCAGCAGTCGAATGGATGGGTATGAAACGAAATCCCAATCTGAAATCCCAAGCTCAATCTTGATCGGACCTTGCTTGCAAGACAGCGAGCCGTGAAATCTAAGAACGCCATGACGGCGTTTAACGTAGGAAAAGCCATGCGCCACCAAGTGACGCATGACCTGCTCGTCCGCCGACGCCTCCACCATCGCTTAGCCCGCGTAGGAGCTATGGACAACGGGTGGCACAACCACCTTAGCTGGCGTTTCCCTCACCTGATCCGCCGGCGAGTCATTTTCCACGTCAACTTCACGGTTGGGGATGCGCTGACCAAACTGATCACGTAGCGCGACAATCACCGCACTTTTGTTTTGGAGAACGTTAGCCAGCGCCCCTTGCAGGACGGTTGCAAGTTGATTCGCACGATGTTGTGCGTCATGCCGCCCCGCCGCGTCAAGACGATTAAAGTTGTGCTTACCATCGTCGTCGATGCCTGCCTCGAAAAAATCCTCTGCAAGAGCAGTTGGAAGGAACCTGGCAACTTGAGCCAACGCTTTATCGTCGCGCCCAGGTTGTCTGTCGAAATGCCGGGATGCTGCCAGCATCAAATGCACGGAACTGGGACCACCTTTGGCCCACTGATGATCCCGCCATGCTTTGAGATAGCGCCACACTCGCTGGAGTTGGTCCCCGTGCATTTTGAGTTGATCTCGAAACCAGCCCGCAATGCGTTCGGCATCGGATGGCTCCCAGATACCCTTGCGAGTCGCGACCATCATGCCGTCGAAATCGTCCCACTCCTGCTCGATCGAGATTTCAGCCGCTTCGTTCAAACGTTCCATTGAGAAGTTTGCCGCATCCATGGCCACTGACTTATCGAAGCGCTCGATTTCTCGATCGGAAACCTTCGCAAACTGCTCCACGGGTGCAGCGTAAAGGGCAACATCGATATGCGCCCCAGTTGCGATGTGCACGCGAATGCAATGATCCTTGTCCTTCTTACCGAGGCTCCAGCCTTCCTGCTTGCACAGCTCGCGCAACAAGGATTCGACCAAATCAAAATAGGCCCCTGCGGCAACCCTCGGTGTACCTGCCTCTTCCCATGCATCCACCGGGAGATACACCCCATAGTCCCAATCCATTTCCTGGGGGGGCGCTTGGTCTGGTTGGATGCAAGTCCGGTAGGCCCACGAGCCTTGTGTGCGAAATCGTGGCGCGACGGCCTTATCCATTCCAAGCACCGCTTTAGTGGCAACCTGGATGCGAGAGCGAAGGTGATCGCGAATTTTATTTTTGGCCGCGCGGAGCGCTGCCTCTTGCTCGGGGCGGGGGACGATCGTCTGATAAAAAGCAGAGTCACCTTGCAGCAGTTTGTGGAACTTACGCATGGGCTGTCTCCTGTCGATGTGCGGCGGTCCCATGAAAAAAAACAGGCTTGGAAGCGGTATAGGCCATCATGGTTTGGAACTGGCGATCACTGAGCAAGACCTTTGCCCGCTGCTCCGCCTTACCCAGCAATATCTCGCGCGCAGCGGCATCGGTCTTGTCCAGATCAACCGATCGGGCCGATTGATCGGTCAACATGTCATCAACGTGCATGTAGCGCTTTTCCGACAGACGCTGACGCAACATGTAATAGGTCAGCGTCTCATTCGCTGAGATCGCCAAACCAAAAAGACGGCGGGACATTTCTATTGGGTTTCCCCGGCCCCAGTCCAGCGCTCCGCCGGCACTGTTTCCACCCGCATTGACGGTATATTTGCTCGACATGGTGCCAATGGACATCAACCGGATCTCAGTGGCCGGAACCGCCAGGAAATGCTCCATCTCGTGCAAGGCGATGAGCCCTGGCGCATTGGCGATCAGGCCCCCATCCACATATTGGGTGTTGTCGAACGTGTGTCGCGGGAAGTAGCTTGGCGCGGCGCTCGTTGCCAAGGCCACATCCACAAGAGGCTTCTTGTGATCGGTCTGAAAGTCTTTGTGGTGTGCGGTTTTAAACATCACCGGATCTCCGGTGGTGTAGCTGATGGCGGGAATCAGCACTGGATGCCGACAGTCACCCAAGGTTCGAGAACCAAACACGTCCTCGCTTCGCAACAGTTTGGCCAGCCCGTCGGAGGAATACTTGGACTTGAAATAGCCCCACGCTCGCTTCTTGAAGATCACGGATCCATGCTGTTCGAAAAGATCAACAAGCTTCGCAGCGGGCAACTCACAGGCAAGCCCGAGCGCCAAAATGCCACCAATCGACGTTCCGGCTAGCAAGTCGAAGTGCTGGGCCACGGGGTGTCCGATGGATTCCTCAATGCGGGCAAGCACCTTGGCGGTATAGAGGCCTCGGTAGCCTCCACCGGACAACGCCAAGATTTGACCTCGGCATGCATCAGTCTGGTCATCCATGCATCGACCCCTAACGCACCAAGCGTGTCGCCGCGCGACACTGCCCACCTGTGTGCGAACAGTAGTTGCCTACTGCTTTTGAAGCTTTGGGTCGACCTGATGAAAATCAAGGGCCTGACGGGCCCGCGTTGGGAATGGAGGGGCTGGCCCGTCGTTGGAGCGGGTTTGTTAGGTACCCCGACCGCTGAAGCCTAACGCCGGGACACCTCACAAGCGCCTCTGATGTTGTTCGATATGATCGGTTCCTCACACATAGGTGGAACTGATGCGTACTTATGGAGTTATCTGCGACGCTACCGGCTTCATCGCCTACGTTGGCCATGCCGCTGGTCCGATGGACGCCTGCATTCGAGCCACGAAGGATGCCGGTGCGTGGGGAACGCTCGGACTGTTCCAGCGCTCAGTGGGTGGGGCACCGCATGACATCGAGCAGGACTGGCTCGAGCTGTCGGTGTATGACGTGACCGGGCTGCTCGAACCAATCCCAGGTGTGGATATCGAGGACAAGATCGCCATGGCGGCGATGACCGAGGACACCCACATCGATCAATTCATCGCCCGGCAGTATTGAGCGCCGACATGGACACCAGCCCGACTCACCCCGTGATATTTCTAGCAAAACTCCGCTGGTTGCAGATTGGCGCTCAGGCTGCATACGCTTGCGCACACTCTGGAGCACCGCCTGGTGAATGGCATCCTGGTAGGCCATGGGAACAGCCAACATGGTCGTGCAAACGCTCTTATTACTAACCTTCCGACGTGGCCCGTCTGTACTCGATCCAGCGGTACGTACTTCCGGAAAGCAGTAGGGTGAAGCCACCTGCAATGCAAAACAGGAAACTGGGAATCAATGACCCTCTCAGCACAACAAAGCAAACCAGTGCGCCGACGAACAAGGCCGTAGCCATCCTCAACTTGCTTTGATGCTTGATGTGAATCGCTTCTTCGAGCTGCTGTTGCGCCTTCCTTGAACGCTGATGGAGTCCGATCACATCCGCCTCCGAATGTGCGCCGCGCGCACATCGTCTGCCCACCACAGCCACACGGCCGCGGACGTTATGGATCGTGAAACGATAGTTTCCCTGGGATCCCGTCGTCTTGTAGTACTCAACCTGCAGAAGCGCGTTGGCCCCGATACGCCGCGCATTTTGCTTGAGCTCGTTTCGTGCCTGATCCGGTGAATGACGAGAGGCGCCATGGACTATCCAATCGCCCATCTCGAGAAGCTCCCATCCATGCAACTGGTCCGTCTTAGACGTCATCACCTTCTCTGGTAGCACAAAGGTGGTCACGTTGACCCGGCTGACCAGCGACAACCGATTGGCCCGGTATCCTTTGGGCGTCACACATTCCTCAAAGGTAACGAGGACTTCGTCAGCGATCCTGCCCACCTCCAGGGCATCGAGGAATGACTCTTTGCGAAAAAAGTAATCTTTTTGATCCTCACCTCTAATGAAACCATAGCCCTTGCCGGCCAAGTACGTGCTGATCATTCCCTGCATGGTCTGTTCACCGGGGCGTCTGAAGATTGGGGCATTCGTTTGAGCAGCACCGTCGGCCTAGTTGCTACGCTGTTCACCGCGCAGGCACCCCTGCCCCTTGGATCGAGCAGCTGCTTCACCCCTCTCCAACACGGAATGAACGCAGGTACCTTTGCGGCTACATCTGGGTCGCAATGGGTCAGCTTGGCGACCTCAGGCTTGCAGCATGTGCCGGCTGGGGTTTTGGGGGTGAAGCATCTGCCTTTGCTGTTGGTGCCAGCGGTCCAACATAGATGCATGTCACGCCGCCATTCGTGAGCGCTGTGGAATAGCGCAAGTCACAATTAACGGCAGCAAACAGAATGGGCAGCTGCTCGTTACCAAAGCTCGAAGGGAGGAAGACGACTTTCTGGCCAGTTTTGCATTCTGCGGAAGTGACGTCTTGTTGCCAGTGATGCACCTCGCAGACATGTGTCTGGTCAGGAAACGGCTGATTGGTTGACGCCGACGTATCATGAGGCACAGACACCGCGCGATCGCAGCCGGTGACGGAAGTCGCCAGCGACGCGGCAACAGCGAGAGTAAGCACGGGAAATTTCATATTCTTAATTCCAGACATTCGATGTAGGAGCGTTCAGTGTCTTCTGACCCGCATCCCTGGCAATACCCAGCCTAAGGTGACTCGACCAGAACGTAGTCCGTCGGTGACAAAACGATCAGAAGGCGTAGATCAATCGTCGAAGCGACGTGGCTCCGGCAGTACGTCGATCTCGCGGTATTGCCTCAACGTGCCAAAGTAGATGTCGCGCGCGAGGGCATACACGTTGAACAGTCGAAGCGCACAGAGCGGAAGCAGACACGTTGTCAGCACGGAAAGAGGCGATCGCGTGGTGATGGCGACAACCAGCGTTAGAGCCGTCGCCACCAGGCAGGCAACGACTCCCGCGCCGTCGAGCTGCTCGGTCCGTCGGAGATAGACCAACTCCCCGCAGATATCCCTCGCGCGTGCTTCCTTCTGGATAACGTTCATCGTCGCCAGTTCGCGCCGGAAAGCGATCAGGTCGGCGTACTGCGCATCCAACTGATCACGCTGACGTGGCGTCATCAGACATCGGGGTTTGAACATCGGAACCTACTCCTTGGTGTCTATGGCCGCATCATCCGGCCCGTGCGCTGCACGCGCGGATCGCATCGCTCGATCGAGCTCGTCCTGACGGTGTTCCAGTGCCGTGATTCGCTCAAGCGCGGCCGCCAATGTGCCGTGCCCCGCCTCCATGGGTATGTCCGCATGGCTGTCGACGGTTGACGCTTCCCCGCTCTCCCTGGGCTCAGTGCGAATGGTGCGACGACGCTCATCCTGCCGCCCCTTCCCTTTCATGGCCTCGTCCGTGACTAGATCCAGCCATCGATACATCGCCACGACGGGAGCAAAGAAGCCCCGCGGTGTTTCCCTGGCTCCCTGGATGAAACCGTCCTTAAAAGCCTTTAGAAACTCATTCATCGTCTTTCTCCGTTGATAGGTGCTTTGTCGCCGACCGCTATCCGCCCCCCATTGCCGAGCCACCCTCACCAGCCGCCGATGGCCGCTGTGAGGACGCCAGCGTCGTATGGGCGCACCATCTCCCAACCCGACGTACCCAGTAGCCGCGCAATGGATCGGAAGCGGCTCTCCAGTTCGCTTTCAGAAGCGCCCCCTTCCTGGGGACGCGCGACTAGTTCACCGATGCCAGACAGGACGCGACCGCGAAAACTGCGCATCTTTTCGCTGTAAGCGTCGCGGCTGGTTAGCGCCACCTGCTCGATCGAAAAGCGCACAAGATCTCGTTCGGGTGCACGGCCGTCCATGACCTTATGCACGCGCACCATCGCGTCCACGATGGACTCATACAGGTCCCGCCATGACAGCCGACAAGCCAGTTCGTCGTAGAGGGACTCCTTGCCGGGTTGACGCTTCTCGGCTACCAGCACGAGTAGCTGGCGTAACAGGGCCAAGGCTTCGGCGTAGTCCACGTAGTCGACCGCCGAGAGCTGGCCTTCGGCTATCGTGATCCGATCGAGTAGGGCCTCGCCTCTCCAGCGCGCCGGATGGCTGTCGCCCAGCTCCGCGACGACCTGGGTGATCAGCGCGCCGGCCACGAGATTCGGCACCATGCGGCGTGGGTCCATGAGCAATAGGGCGACCCCTTCGATGGCCATCATCGGAGTCAGCCCGTCCAGGCCGGCGAGCAGGTCTTCATGGGTCAGTGCTTCGCAGGCGAGGGCGAATCCTTCGCGGTCGGCAGTGAAGTGCCAGGGCGCGACCCAGCGCACTCGAATATCCGCACCACGCACACCGCGTTCGACGGTGATGACGCCCATGAGATCCCGATGCAGTCCGGTGGCCAGGGCGGCGATCTCACCTTCCGGCGTAACGAGGACGCCAGCCAAGGGATCGCGCCGCTGGACACTACGAGCCTCACCTTCGGGTGGCACCAGGTGCTTGTGCACGAGATGAGCGTGGATGGCGTTGATAACGGCATGAGGCGTGCCCTCCAAGACCTCCTCAAGGATCAGCCGCAGGCTTGGCCGCTCGGCGACGGAGCCGATGACCTCGCGCACGCCCGGACAATGTTCGCCCGTGCGCGGCAGTGGCGTGATCGCCGTCTCGACCATACGGCCTTCCTCGTTCCAGTAACAAAAAAGCGGAACGCCGAAGGCCAATGGGTGCGTGCATGGCCTGACCGCCCAGCACAGGTTTTGGCTGGTGCCGAACAGAGCGTCGTTGAATGCCATCGTCATCAGGCGACCAACGCGATGCGATGACTACACACCATGGAAACATCAGGTTGGCGGGCCGGGTTCCGGTAGCGCCGGCGAGGTTCTGCAGAATTACCTTGCTCCTGCCATTTCGCCTCGAGCGTTTGCCGGAGCTTGGCCTGCGTAGGTAACAGGGGGCGGAACCCCGCGCGCATGATGTCGACCGCATCGCCCTGGCCGACTAACTTCAGAGTTGCGATCGGGGCACTGGCGAACTGTTCGAACGACACACCGAACTTGCCGATCGACGCCTGCTCGAAGATTTCCGTGAGGGTGAAACCGTGGATCTTTTCCAAGGGGGTTCCTTGTCCGCTGAGGTAATGCACCTCATGGATACCACTCCTCCCCCGTGGTGCAAGACCCCTAAACCCTCTGGATTTCTACGATTCACAGCATCGACAAAACACCACCACCTCTTCAGTATTTTGTTCCCACTTGCCCGCCTATTATCTACTTAGATAGGCGGGCAAGTAGCTTGTCGACAACCACTTGCCCGCCTAACACAACTCAAGTGGTTCAATTCTAGGCTAGGCATGGGTCGTCAGCTGTCGCCATCTGGGATCTGTTGAGCCCGTTGGCGTGAAAAAGCGGCACGGACAATTTGGTCGGAATGGGCCTTGATGACCCACACTGAGGGGCGACAGAGGAATTCGCTGCGCGTGGCTTTTGAAGCCCGTCGTACCGACCGGCCCGCTCGCCTTGAGGCATTGACCGACCGACGCGCGCATAGCGCGTGTACATCCAGCAACGAGCTTGGACATAGGTAAATCGGCTTAAGCTCAAAACGGCTGCTCTTTGGCAACAACTAGTAACAGGAGGCAACAACAGGTAATAAATGATGTTTCGATGACACTTCTAGCCGCGACTCTAGCCGGAAGTGGTCACTTGAGGTAACAAATGGTAACAAGTGGAAACATCGCCTCTTTGCGTTTGGCTTTGCTTGGTCGCCCCTGGTAACACGCGGTAACAAACAGTAACAAGTGGGAACATCGCCTCTTCGCGTTTGGCTTCGCTTGGTCTCGCCTGGCAACACGCGGTAACAAACGGTAACAAATGGGAACATCGCCTCTTCGCGTTGGGCTTTGCTTGGTCGCACCTGGAAACAAGTCGTGACACCTTGCAACAACTCCAGTTTTTGTATCACTCACGAACCTTGCTCACCCAACCCTTCTCAAGGCTGTTATCCAGGCTCACCCAAGTCGAGAGGTGAAGCTGTCTCCTCCAATTTCATAGGATTGACTTCGCATACAGCTAGGCTCGGACATCGGTTGCGGCCAGACGATAGCATTCATGGATCAATACACACCTGCTATCGATGATAGCTCGCCCATCAGGTGCGACTCCTTTGACTCTGTGCATCCGAAACGGGGAAACGGAAATAATGGCGGGCACATTGGACCGGGGCCTATCAGTTCGGCCAGCCCAGCGAACATGATCGTATCGCGTTCCAGGTCAAGGGAAGAAGGCTGCTTGTCGCCGACCTCACCTTGCTTGCATGTGTTCATGCATCGATGCACTCCGATTCGGACATGTCTGACCGAAGGAGTTCAAGATTCCTGAAGGAGCTCATTCATTTGTATGAGCTCCTTCGCCTTCGTTGAGCGCCTTCGATGACATGGACCACTCCCAGCCAGTGGTCATGCCACCTTTCTGGCTAATGATTTTCAGCCGAGACTTAGCGCGTTTGATCGATGCCCAGGACAAACCGCGAGAATTAGCCTCCACCCGGATTATTTGCTCGAGTGCAGCGCCACTTGACAGTAGTTCAGTCAGGAACGTTTCAGCTTCAGCCAACGCGCTGCGGTTGCTTTCATTTTCCGTTGGTTCGGAGAGCAACCCTCGTGCTGTTCCCTCCACCGCATCGCCCCACACAACGCGGCTGCCTGTGACGTCTACGGACTCTTTCAACGGAACTTGTTCGAACCCATAGGCGAACCCTCCACCGTCGGGACCGATGTTCGACTTCGCGCGCGCGAGGATAAATTCTTGCTCGCATTCTTCGCCGACAGCCTTCCGCACCGTACCCATAACGATCCTGGCTTGCGCACTAAAGGCGATGGAACCCGTGACACGCTCCACCGGGTCACGAGCACCAGTACTCTTTGAGAAGTGAGTAATGCCCAGCGCGCAGGCATCCAAGCGATTGGCCAGATCGACCAGAGGAGCCAAGCCGCGACGCACCTCTGCGTTTTTATGACTATCGCCGCGGATCGCGCTCACCAACGGATCTACGATTATTAGCGAAATGTCACCACGGCCCTCGGCAGCAACCGCCAGTTCACCCATGTCGTACGCGGGATCAAATGCGCGTGACTGTTCGGCTTCCCGAACCACGCCCACTAGATAGACTCGTGACAAATCGGCGCCTGCCGCAATTAGCCGGGGAAGAAGAGTGTCGGCGAAGTCATCCTCACCGCTCCAGATCAATACTCCGCCAACCGCCGGGCAATGCCCGCATGGCAGTGCACTACCTGACGATATCGCCGCAGCGAGCGTCATCGCGATAGTGGTTTTGCCAGTACCTGGTGCGCCGGCTAACAAGTGAAGCTTGCCTCGCGCCAGCCACCCCGGCCAGAGCCAGCGGATCGACTCCGGAATCAGGGTGTCGGCCTGGATCAGTTCCACACGGGGTGAGAGCATGCTCGCGAGATCGGAGTAGTCGCCATCTACCGACGAATCATCCTCGGTTGTCATCGGGCCCCCGCGGAAATTCCTCTATCTCGTGCTCAAGCCAACACACTGCGCGCGCGGAAATTCTGCGATTGCGCGGAAAACGACCATCCTTCATCAGTGCGTAAATCGTACTTTTCCGCAAGGCACTGCGGCTCATTACTTCGGGCAGACGCAGCCCCGGAGTCTGGGTGTCGGCCTCGATCGGTTCCTCGATAGGTGAGGGCACGCTCGCGAGGTCGCGGTCGCGGTCGCGGTCGCGGTCGCGGTCGCGGTCGTGGTCAAGGTCATGGCTATCTACCGACAAATCATCCACGGTGGTCATGGGACCCCCTGAGGAATTCTTCGATTTCGTGCTCGATCCAGCCCACCGCGCGCGTAGAAATTTTGCGATTGCGCGGAAAACAACCGCGTTTCATCAGCGCGTAGATCGTGCTTTTCCGTAAGGCACTGCGGCTCATTACTTCGGGAAGACGCAACATTCGTATCAAGGGCTTTTCCATTTTTTAGCTCGCGTGAAGGCGCCGGTTGGCGCGTAGGAAAAGTATGGGGCCGTTTCGATAGATGCTTTTGCCAGCAAACCCCCTTCTCAAGCTTGTTCTACGGGCAAAAAATCAGTTGCGAAGTCCATTAAGGAAAAATTTAGGTCCATGGAATTCCACCAAGAGCGTGTTCCAGCCGTGTTCGCCTAGTGGATTCCTCCATACATTGGCGACATTGACGAACTTGCACGCGTTCTCCTCGATCGCCGGCTAGACGTGGCGCTAGAGCGGCTGAGCCTGAAGGCGCTACGCTGGTACGTGATGAACACCGAGCGACAGACGTGCGTCTGTCACGCGTCGCGCGAGGGATGGTTCGGTGACACTTTCGTGTTGCCGGATGAATCCATTGGCCCGAACGGCGGCGAACCGCTCGAGTTCAAATACGGTGCGGGGGACAGCGCGCACGTTACCCGAGCGACGTAGTAGTGCGGCGCGATGAGACACTGGACGGAGTTAGAGACATCCGCCCGGGAGTAGCTGTGTAACGGCAGCGTACAGGACCTATCAACGCGGCAAGCGCTTCGAAAACCGCACATTCGCGCCAGAAGGATCACCCCAGCCGAAGACCAGATGCCGGGGCGCATGATTGATCGAGCAGCCAAACGAAAGAACCGCCGTTTTTAGGGGCGGTTTTCCGTAACTTTTCCGTACTAGCGACTTGGCGAGCGTTGAATCCATCGCTAAGCAACTGTTTTGATTGGTGGTCGATACAAGGACCGAACTTGTGACCCCTTCCATGTTAATTGGCAGGGCTTGGGCCTTGCACATTAGGCATGGCCGGTTTCATCACTCGCTCGCAGCGTATCCAAATAGTCAGCCCACTCCTGCATGACCTGGCGACGTTTGTCACGGAACTTCACACGCGCGTACGCTGCTTGAATCTCATCTTTAGGTGCGTGGGCAAGCTGGGCTTCGAGCACGTCCACATCGATACCTAGTCGCTCACGTCCGAGGGTACGCAAGGAAGCCCGAAAGCCATGGGTGGTGTGCTCGCCTTGAAACCCCATCTCGCGCAATGCCTTGCTCAGCGAATCCCGGCTGAGATGCATTGCATTCTGCCGCCCTTGGGGCGGAAACACGTATTCGCCGCCCATGTTCCGCTCGTGCATCTCCCTCAACACGACGAGTGCCTGCGCCGGCAATGATGTATTGAAATCCTGTCCAGTTTTCATCCGATTGGTACCATCTGGATTCATGCCCGGAATTCGCCACTCACCCGTTTTCAGGTCGATTTCCGTCCATCGGGCACTGGCCACTACGCCAGAGCGCATAGCAGTCAACGCGGCCAAGATCAGCGCCCCGCGCACTACGCGATTAGGGTAAGCGTCGATGGCACGCATGACCTCACCCAGCTTGCTGTCGTCGTCCGTGACGGCGGGCATGTGGCCGCTGCGGAAAGATGGAAGAACACGATCCAGCCTTAGCCGGCTTTCATCGGGCCGCAATCCTTCATTGATCGCGTGGTCAACAATGCTAGCGACATATTGGCGTGCCTTACGGGCGAGTTGCGGGGTGTCCTTGGCCATCTCTACCAGTGTTGGGCGAACGTCCTTCGTCTCCAGCTTGCGCATGTCGAGCTCGCCCAGCCTGGGAATCAGGTACGAATCAACCACGAGCCGAGCTTTTCGATAAGTCTCTGTGGCCCAAGTTGGCAGCTTCTCGGCCATCCAACGACCCGAGACAGCGCGAAACGAGGCTTCTTCGGTCTCCGCCTGTGCCTTCATCGCAGCTTTTTGGTCCGCACCGTCAGCAGAACCAGCCTCCTGCTGGGCCTTCCGTATACCTGCAGTGACGTTGCCCTGCTTGGCATCGCGCTGCACGCCGGAGGCCTTGACACGGGCTTCGGCAAGAGACATGGCCGGGTAATGACCAATGGTGGCCGGCGCGGGACGCGACCCATCCGGCAGGCGGTAACGAACCAGCCATGATTTGCGGCCGGCGGGACTGACTGACAGCAGTAGTCCGTTCCCATCCGGTAGGAAGTACGGCTTCTCGCCCGGCTTGGCCTTACGGATCTGGAGCTCAGCCAAAGGGGTTGCGAGTTGAGGCATAGCCGGGGACCAATTTGGGTATGAAAGCGAAATCATACCCAAATTCATACCCAAAAAACCAAGACTCCCTCGGACACCCCGAGATGCCTCTGGACGCTATAGGCACAAAAAACCCCGCAATTACGCGGGGTTATCTGTCTTTACTGGACTATTCTGAACTTCTTTGGACAGTTCAAAACTAGCTAATGGTGCCCAAGAGGGGCAACGCAACGATCCGCTATAAGCCATTCTAAGTATGTTTTGTGCAATTCATGTGCAGTGTTTCAAAGTTACCGAGAAGGCTCCATAGTTCGGGTCCCCGCCAGGGACCC
>Ga0302225_10000376_pt1 | contig 32929 bp, 35 predicted proteins | sample II_Palsa_E3_2_FD_193515 | JGI IMG/M metagenome (GOLD analysis project Ga0302225, IMG submission 193515) | Peat permafrost microbial communities from Stordalen Mire near Abisko, Sweden - II_Palsa_E3_2 | ecosystem: Environmental > Terrestrial > Soil > Palsa > Peat permafrost | place: Sweden...
CAAGAACTGCAAGAATTCTAATGCGGGTGATGCGGGTGAAATATTTCATGACACGCCCCCAGAAATGAAATGGTGCCGAGCATACCACGCGTGATATTTCCGGAAAAACAAAATGACCAGGCAAGAAATACATTTCGAGGAGCGAACGAAACTCGAATACAAACGAAAAAGAAGCGCTCTACCGCAAAGAACGGGATGGAAATTTAGTACTTGGCCTCGGGAGCTGACTGCTACGATTTTGGACGCGAAGCGAGCGACCGATAGGTCTCTAGAACGGTCTCGGCGAGCTTCCCGCTGCGTGCCATCATTTCGAGTTGCTTATACAGTTCTGTTTGATGAACTGCATCTTTCTTGCCGACGCCGACCACGGCGATGGCTTTTAAGTCGTCGAAAATTCGGAAGACTACGCGATAATCTCCATAGTGAAAACTGCGGAATTGTTCCAAGTCCCCGCGCAGAGGTTCCGAGCACGATACCGGGTCAACGTGCAGCTTCTGCTCGAATTCCTTCTTTAGCGCGTTGCGGACGCTTTTAGGCAACGTCTTGACATCCTGCAGCGCGTTATCCGTGAACTTGGAACAATACACCGCTACTCCTCCTCGACTGGAAACGCCTCCTCGAACGAATGCAATTTGCCGAGTCTGGTGTCGTCTTCGAGCGTTGCTGCTGCATTCATGATTTGCTGAAAGAGTTTGCGATCGGAAGTAATCTCCAGAGTCTCGATCAGCGATCGCACGCTCCACATCAAATCATCAAAATAGCTTCTGTCGAGGAGAACGCGTTCGCCCTCATCGTTGACTCCCGAGATTTCGATTACGGTGCGGCCTTTCGCCTCGTCTAACTTCGCACGCAGGTGCTCGCGGAACTGAGTTCTATTCACTCGAACTGTTTTGGGCTGCGTCAGTGCCAACGTCGCCATGCTATCCTCCACCCGTACAGATGTCAAGTACGGATCGTACACATTAAAGGTACGGAATCGATGCCTTGACAGTCAAGTATTCGGTCAAAACAGTTTTGCCGCATGGTGTCAAGCAGGTTTGTGGTATGCCAAGTGCTTGCAACAAGACCAGTTAACATTGCACCTGGAACAACTAAAGCAATTCAAGTGTTACAGTGGACCAATCGAGGAGGCTGCAATGACAAACCTGAATGATCGATTGAAGCCTGGATCGCGCCCACCCTATATAAACCTCAGTGAAGCATTTCGACTCGTTACGATGATTTACGAGGAGGGCGGTGGACGCGCGTCCAAAGATTTACTTTCGCGTATCACCGGCAACACAAGCAGCAGTAGCTCGTTTACACGGAAAGTAAACGCGCTTAAGGCCTATGGTCTTGTTAGCGAAGAGAGCGGTGAGATTACGCTCAGTCAGACGGGCTTGACGGCGGTTGCACCTACCGAGCCTGCGCTTTCACGTGAAGCAAAAAAAACGGCTTTTCAACAAATCGACATTTTCAACCGCATTTACGAGCGACATAAGGGCAAGATTCTCCCCGCAGATGAATTTCTAAAAAACATTATTGAACAGGACTACGGGGTTCCACGTGAACTTGTCGGAGACTGGATTTCTTCGTTAAAGGATGCACTTAAGGTGACCGGACTGCTGTTAGATCGTGGGGATGGAAAGCTTCAAATTATGGTGTCTCCGATCGTGAGGTTTCCACGCCTAGATCCAACTCCAACCCCTCTAGGCACGGAGGTACCGGCCATTAAAGAATCGACAACGAGTGAAGCTGCGCCGGAGCCGCCATCGCGAGAAGCTCTCGGTGGCGGACACAGCACGCGAATCGAGCTTTCAGGCAAGCGCTTCGCGACATTCAGCATTCCAGATGCACTGACAGCTCGCGATGCCAACAAACTTAAGTCAGCGCTCACGGGTCTGAGTGCAATTATTGACTCAATGGTTCAGGAGGAACTGCAGTGAGATCGACGCATCACGGTAGATTGATCGAGCTGGTCATGACCTAGTCTTGTTCCAACCCCGGAGAGCGGGAAGGTCGCAGACCGAGGGATGCGACCTCTCTCGCGCACTTTTGCAGCCAACGTTATGATTTCAACAGCCAGGATTTGGGCGATCAGTCAAATTGAGGCCGGTCACAATGATCAATTAGTAGGATGTCCGCTTGTGGAAAGTCATGGGTTGAGTTCGTCCCGGGAGCCGCGCAATCGTCCAACGGACACCGCGACCTCGCCCAGCACCAAAAAGCCAATGAGCAGCAGCGCCGAATTCGCAAAAGTTCGCGGGTAACCCAACACGGTCGGGTCGGCGAACCAGTATGGATACTTTCCGGTGATTTCTCCGCGCACCAACGCATATGCGAAATACGCCAGCGGATAGATCAGCCAGTAAAACGGCTGCGTCCAGTTGAGATTCTTCTTCGGCACAAAAATCAGCCAGTACACCACGTACAAAACCGGGACGGCGTCGTGCAACGCCACGTCCGCCACCTTATTCAGCCCGGTCGGATCCCAAACACTGCGCAGAAACAGCGAATACACCAGCCCCACCACAAAAATATAAACCGCCACCGCCGTCATCGTGCCGGGCCGCGTCAAAAACGAATCGAGCTCGCCGGGCACCGTGGGAGTCGTCGCCGAAGCGGTCGTCACCAGCGCCACCACCAGATTTGTTAACACCGTGAAATAACTCAACGTGTGCACCACCGCGGCGAACGCCGAATCGCCCCTCGCGGCGTAGGTTTGCATTACCAGCCAGATCTGCAAACCCACCGCCAGCCAGGCCACCACGGCCAAAATCACCAGATACGCTTGCTGTGCCGGTGTTTTATTTGCCATTCGTCGCGCGCACCATACGCCGCCGCAACCATACCTTGGGCGTTTACGTGCTGCAAGTTGCCCGCTGCCGTAATCGATCAATGCAAAAACGCTCGCCATTTTGTGGCCGTCATTCTAAGTGTAGCGAAGAACCTCATCCAGTAACCCGCCGCCCGGCCTGCAGATGGGAGCTGATCTGGTCGTCTTGATCGTCGCATCGGCGTCGTATCGGTCGCCGTATCGGTCGCGGTGCGGGAACATGGTTGAGATCCTTCGTCGCCAAAGTCGCTCCTCAGGATGACGGCCGGCGGCGGGCGGAGTCGCTCCCTGCAGCGTCGCCCAAACCGCGAAGCTGCTATACTTTCGCGTCCCAGTCTTTGAGGCCCATGGGCAAAAAAAACCCACCACCCAGAAAAACTCGCAAATTGCCCGGCGCCGCCTCGCCGAGCGCGGCCGAATTGCGCTTCCAGCTCGAACGCCAGTCGCGCATTTTTGATTCGACGCTCTCCTCCATTTCCGATTTCGCTTACACCTTCGATCGCGAGGGCCGCTTCAGCTTCATCAATCAAGCCCTGCTCGATTTGTGGGGCCTGAAGCTGGAAGAGGCCATCGGCAAAAACTTTTATGAATTGAAGTATCCCGAAGAACTCGCCGCGCGCCTGCAAAAACAGATCCAGCAGGTCTTTGACACCGCGGAGGGACTGATCGACGAAACGCCCTACACCAGTCCCACCGGTGCCGGCGGCTACTACGAGTATATTTTTCGCCCGGTCTTCGGCCGCGACGGTCAGGTTGAATTGGTAGCTGGTTCCACCCGGGACATCACCCGCCGGAAAACAATGGAGGAAGACCTGCGCCAGAGCGAGGAACGCTACCGCATCCTGGCCGATTCGCTGGAGCAGCAAGTGCGCACCCGGACCGCCGAGCTGGAGGAACGCAGCGCGGATAATCTGGCGCAATCCACGCACCTGCAGGCGTTGTCTGGCCGCCTGATGGAATTGCAGGATGAGGAGCGCCGCCGCATCGCCCGCGAACTGCACGACAGCGCCGGCCAGGTGATCGCCGCACTTTCCATGAATCTGGGAAGGCTGGTGGACGAATTGAGGGTGAAGGATCCCGGCCTGCTGGCCCTCGCGATCGAAGGCCAAGCCTATGCGCAGGAACTGGACAAAGAAGTTCGCACCACGGCGTATTTGCTGCATCCTCCGCTGCTCGACGAAATTGGCCTGAGCGCGGCGCTGGATTGGTACGTGGACGGCCTGAAGCAGCGGGCCGGACTTAAGGTCACGCTAAATCTTCAGCGCGACCTCGAGCGTCCTTCGCGCGAAATGGAACTGGCCATTTTTCGCGTGGTCCAGGAATGTTTGAGCAACATTCACCGCCATTCCGGCAGCAGCAGTGCGCGGATCCGCATCGCGCGCGAATCCGGAAAGGTGATCGTGGAAGTGAGCGACGAGGGTCGCGGTATGGATCCCGACAAACTGGCCAAACTTCGCGCCCGCAGCACCGGCCTCGGCCTGCGCGGCATCCGTGAACGGGTTCGTCCGTTCAATGGCGACGTCGAGATCGAGTCCCAGGTGGACCAGGGCACCTCGGTCCGCATCACCTTCCCCATTGCCGAACGGAACTAATTAAAACCAGCCGGTCCTCTTGAATGCGTAGAGCAGCCCGGCGACCAGCGCAGCCATGATCGCCGACGCGATCCACACGCCGTTGGGATTGTGCAGCAGCGGCAAATTTTCGAAGTTCATGCCGTAGTAGCCGGTGATCAGCAATATCGGCAGCGTAATGGTCGCAAATAGCGTCATCACCTTCACGATGTCATTGGTGCGGTTCGCCGCCGCGGTCAGATGCACTTCCAGCACGCCGGTCAGAATGTCGCGATAGGTCTCGGTGAATTCCAGTGCGCGCATCAGATGGTCGTACACGTCGCGGAAGTAAACTGCTTCGAGCTGCAGGTAGTGTTCGTTGCGCCGCAAAACCTGCGAGAGCATGTCGCGCATCGAAATCGTTACGCGCCGGAATTCGATCAGCGAGCGCTTGATGGCGAAAATCTCGGTGAGCAGCTTGGTCGACGTGTGTTCGATGGCCTTGTCTTCCAGAATCTCGATGCGGCTTTCAATCGCATCCAGCACCGGCAAATAATTGTCGACCATGGCGTCCACCAGCCGGTGCAGCAGCCGTCCCGTGCTGGCCAGTTTCGGCTGCGTCGGGAAAATCGCGCGTACCTGATCGACAAACAGGTTTGGCCCGTTGCAGACGCTGATTAGCAATTTGTCGCGCAGGAAAAAATCCATCTCCGAAAACGAGCACTCATCCTGCTGCGCATCGAACCGCACCAGATTCGCCACCAAAAATAAAGTGTCGCCATACTCGTCGATTTTGGCCCGCGTATCCGGCGTGCGGCAATCCTCCACCGCCAATTCGTGCAGGTCGAACATCTTCGCCAGCTCGTCGAGCACCGGCCCAGCGGGATCGGCCACGTGATACCACCGGAACCCGTTGTGCTCGCCATAGAGTGCAGCCTGCACATCCTGCGGCGTCGCTGTCGGCGCAGTGATCGGCGCGGACGCAGGAATACCCGGGGTCACCGCCGAAACTGTCGAAGAATTTTTCACCGCAGTCATAGTCCAAATAGAACTTAGCGAAGACCCAGAGCAGCGTCAATGCCGCAAAACGCCATGCGAAGCGAACGCGTTCTGTTGCTTCAGGCGGGGAGCCCATTACTGGATGAGATTCTTCGCTTCGCGCAGAATGACGCCGAAAAACCCGTCGCGCCCGTTCCTTCATCTAACCGTAACGCTGACGCCCTAGCATCGGGTACCATGCGGGTTTCCGGGAGGCCCCGACCGTGACCGTGACTGCCTCTGCCACCAACGACGCCACGCCCGCAGCGCAGAAAACCGCGCTGCACGTCGAAGGCGACCCCGCCATCGACGCCCTGCTCGCCGGCGTCTTCAATTCCGAATCCTGGATCGTCCAGCGCACGCCGACCAACGCCTCCGCGCTCGAACTCGTCACCGCCCGCGCCTACAACCTGATCGTCACCAGCGAACGCAACACCGGCCACGAAGATATTTTGTTGTTGCGCGAAATTCGCCGCATCCGCCCGCACAGCTGTCTGCTCATCCTCACCGCGCACGGCACTCCGCAAGACGTTATCGACGCCATGCGCGAACACGCTTTCAGTTATTTCTCCACGCCCTTTTCGCCCGTCTCCCTCGCCGAAATGATTCGCCGCATCAACGAAGGCGCCTGCTGGGACGACGGCATCGAAGTCATTTCCGCCACTCCCGAATGGCTCCGCCTCAAGGCGCGCTGCGATTTCAAAACCGCCGACCGCCTGCTGCAATTTCTGCAGGAAATTGCCGTGCTGCCCGAACCGGAACGCATGGAAGTCGCCGTCGCCCTGCGCGAACTGCTCTACAACGCCATCGAACACGGAGGCCAACTCGATCCCACCAAAAATGTCGAGCTCGAATACGTTCGCGCCCACAGCATGGTCACCTGCCGCATCTCCGACCACGGCCCCGGCTTCGACTTCGACCAAATTCCCCACGCCGCCGTGGCCAATCCCCCCGACGATCCCGTCCACCATATCGGCGTGCGCGAAGAAAAAGGACTGCGCCCCGGCGGCTACGGCGTGCTGATGGCCCGCAAATTGGTCGACGAGGTGATTTACAGCCAGAATGGCAGCGAAGTTTTGCTGGTGAAATACCTGCGCCCCCGCCAACAAACCCAGTCCACCGGCCTGCACTAAAAAACTCTCCGTGCCCTGCGGCCGTTGTCCGCAATCGAGACGAGGCATTGGCTCTCGCAGTCGGCAAGTTGCCTAACCCGCAACCTCACCCCGCGTTCTAAACCCACGCTAGCGTGGTCAACGAAGCCGCCTTCAGCGGCACCGTCGCCGACATATTCCCCGCCCGCAATTCGATGGTCCGCGCCGCGCCCTTGTTGGTGACCAGCAGCACCCGCTGCCCATCCGGATTTTCCGCCGCCACATGCGACAAATCCGCGGCCGTCGACTGCGACTCGAACCGCCGCGCCCCGCGCTTGATCGCCCGCGAATAATGCGCCAGCGCCCAATACTGTCCGCTGCGCGTAATTTCTTTCGTCTTCGAATCGATCGATACAATTCCGCCGCACGGAAATGGCCCGATGTTCGGCTTGCCCACTTCATCCAGCGCCAGATTCCACCCGGTGATCGACCGGCACCAGTTGCGCAGTGCCCCGTTAAAAATCCCGCCCCACTTGCACCAGCCATTCAAATAATCCGCGTCGGTGTAGTCCGGCCCGCCCTCGGTCCAATGCATTTCCACGTCCGGATATTTTTCATGCACCCGGCTGACCATGTCCGGCGTGCCGACGTAGGCGTGCCAGGCCACCGCGTTGGTATATTTCCGCACTTTTTCTTCTTCGAGCATGTCCAGCACCCGGCCCCACAAATTGTAATTGTGATCCAGCAGCCAGATTTTCGTCGGCGTGTTGCTGCTCTCCAGCAGCGGGCCCAGATGATCGCGCACGAATTGAATTTCGTATTCCTGGCCCCAGATGCACGCCGGCATGCGCCCGTCCTGGTCGGTGTCCAGTTCGTTCTGCGACGTTACCGCCTGCACCGGCACGCCCTCCGCCGCATACGCCTGCAGGAATTTCAGGAAATACTGCGCGTAGCTGGCCAGATAAAATTTCCGCATCGAACCGCCCAGCATCGAATTGTTGGGCTTCATCCAGCCCGGCGGCGACCACGGCGTCGCCAGCAAAAATATTTCCGGATTTTCTTTTCGCGCCTCGCGAATCACCGGCAAAATGTATTCGCGGTCGTGCTCGATCGAAAACCGTTTCAAATCCGGATCGGCTTCCCCGTCGTCGTAGCTGTACAGCTTGGTCGAGTAATCGCTCGAGCCCATGCACACCCGGCAAAAATTCAATCCCATTTCCGAAGGGTTGAACATTTCGTGCAGCAGTTGCCCCCGTACTCCCGGCGCCAGTTGGTTGAACATGTAGCACGTCGCGTCGGTGAACGCGCCGCCGAATCCTTGAATCTCCTGAAATTTCGTAGCCAGATTCAACTGAATCTGATCCGCACCCGCCGCACTCGATGACGACGGCGCGGCCACCCACGCCGCCTTCGGCGCCGCCGCCAACCGTTCATCGCCAGCCGTGACCCAAACCGAAATGTCGGTGTCCGGCCCGGGATTCACCGCTGCGTCGGAACCCGCGTCAACCTCAACCGCACCCGCGGGACCCAGCACCGCCGCGCCCGCCTCCTTCGCCACCACTCCCGCCGCCAAACCCAACGCCGAAATTCCCAAAAAATTCCGCCGCGAAGTCCCTGTCAAACCGTCGTTTCCCATGGCCCTCTCCATCCCCGGAGTAAGTTCGTCATCCGTATATACAGCGCGCATCCTACGAGCAATGCGCGCCGCGCGCAAGCCGGTTCCCTGCCTGCCAGTGTCTCGCAACGCGGCCCATGCCGCGCATTGACTCCCCGCATTTCCCCACTTAACATAAGCCGCTCATGGCTGACCCCGCACCGCTGATTGGCCGCACCATTTCGCATTACAAGATCGTCGAAAAATTGGGCGGTGGTGGCATGGGTGTGGTCTACCGCGCTGAAGACACTAAGCTGAAGCGCCAGGTCGCGCTGAAATTCCTGCCCGAAGCCGTCGCCAAGGATCGCATCACCCTCGAGCGTTTCGAACGCGAGGCGCAGGCCGCCTCCGCGCTGAATCATCCCAACATCTGCACCATTTACGATATCGACGATTCCAGCGAAGTTCCCTTCATCGCCATGGAATTGCTGCGCGGCGCCACCCTCAAGCAACGCATCGCCGGCGGCCCGCTGCCGCTCGACCTGATTCTCGACACCGGCATTCAAGTGGCTGACGCGCTCGACGCCGCCCACTCCGAAAACATCATTCACCGCGACATCAAGCCCGCCAATATTTTCATCACCGACCGCGGGCAAGCCAAAGTTTTGGATTTCGGCCTGGCCAAACAAATCGCGGCCACGCGCAACGTCGGCGAAACCGTAACCATGGGCTCCGGCCAGCTGGAATCGGATCCGAATCTCACCAGCCCCGGCACATCGCTCGGCACCGTCGCCTTCATGTCGCCGGAACAAGTGCGCGGCGAAAAACTCGACGCGCGCACCGATTTATTTTCTTTCGGCCTGGTCTTGTATGAAATGTCTACCGGCCGCCAGGCTTTCACCGGGGCCACTTCCGGCGTAATTTTCGCCGCAATTCTGGAACGTGAACCGGTACCGCCGACCCGCCTGAATCCCGATCTGCCGGTAAAACTGGAAGAAATCATTTCCAAGGCGCTCGAAAAAGATCCGAAGATGCGCTACCAGCACGCCGCGGACATGCGCGCCGATCTGCAGCGCCTGAAACGCGACACGGATTCCGGCCGCTCCGGCCGCGCCGCGCTGGCCGCGAATATGACCGCCGCCGAGCAAGCCAGCGGCGCCTACGCCAGCGCGACATCCGCCACCCAGTCTTCGGCAGCGAACTCCACGCCGAATATGTCCAGCGCCGGATCTTCGTCGGCCGCGGCGATCGCCGCGGTTTCGTCCGGCAGCAGCGGGAGCTCGACCGCAGTCGCCACCACCGCGAAGGACCATAAGCTCGCACTCCTCGCCGGCGGCTTAAGCGCGCTGATCATTCTCGCCGGCGTCGGCTACAGTCTGTATCGCCTCTACAATCGCAACACCACGCCGCCGTTTCAGGATTTCGCCATCCAGCAGCTCACCAGCAGCGGAAAAATTCAGTCCGCTTCCATTTCGCCCGACGGCAAATACGTCCTCACCGTGGTCCTGGACAAAGGCCAGAGCAGCCTCTGGCTCCATCACGTCGCCACCAGCAGCGACACCCAGGTCATCCCGCCTTCCGACGAAGGTTTCGCCACCATCGGCTTTTCGCCCGACGGAAATTATCTCTACTTCCGCAAAGCCGACACCAAAGTGCAGGACGTCTTCACCCTCTATCGCGCGCCGGTTCTGGGTGGCACGCCGCAGCCGGTGGTCAAGGATATCGACCGGGGCCCGACCTTCTCCGCCGACGGCAAGCAGATCGCCTACATTCGCGAAAATGATCCGGACGTCGGCAAGTACCACGTGTTTGTCGCCGCCGCCGACGGCTCCGGAGAAAAATCCATCTCGGTCGGCGCCACCGCCCGCGACCCGCAATATCTTTCCTGGAATCCCGACGGCGAAAATATCACCGAAGGATTTCTCTCCACCGACGGCGTGGTCACCGTCCTCGATCAGATCAACGTGGCCTCCGGCAAAATTTCTCCGCTGGCCACCTTTAAACACATTCCTTTGTTTCAGGTGCTCTGGCTGCCGGACGCGCGCGGCATGCTGGCTCTTTACCGCGGCCCGCGTAACGCCTACCGCACCGAACAGATCGGCTTCATCCCGGCCCGCGACGGTGCGGACGCCATGCGGGAAGTCACCAAAGACACCAGCAGTTACTCCACGCTCAGCGTTTCCGCCGACAGCCGCAGCGTGGCGACCGTGCAGCAAAAGTTTTTCGCGGAACTTTACGTCATGGCCGCTACCGGCACCGGAAAAACCCTGCCGGCTGCGGCCTTCGACGTGGACAAGACCGGCCCCATCTTTTCCTGGGCCGGCAACGATGCCTTCTATATGCCGCTCGGCGCGAAAACCGTCCGGGTCTCGCTGGACGGCAAACAAACTCAGTTGCTCGATACCGGCGCGCTGAACGATATCCACGCCTGCCCCGACGGCCGCACCGTGGTCGTCGCCTTGATTGGCGGCGGCGGGAAAACCGGAGTAAACCTCTGGCGCGTGAATTCCGACGGTTCGAATCTGGCCCGTCTTACCGAAGGCGGTCGCCAGGATTCTGCGACCTGCTCGCCCGATTCGAAATGGGTGTATTACCGCAACGCCGGCAGCGAACAGGTATTTCGCGTGCCGCTGGCTGGCGGCGATCCGGAGCCGATTCCCGGCAGCACCATCCCCCACGGCATCGTCGCATCGAACTTCATGGGAATTTCCCCGGACAGTAAAATGCTGGCGTTTCTTTCCACCGTCGAACTGCCCGGCGACAACCTGACCAACGTGCAGAAAATCGTGCTGGTGCCGCTGGACGCCGGCCCCAATCCGCAGATTCGCCAATTCGAGCCGAACGCGCACGTCGCCGCCGGCCCGCGCTTCACTCCCGATGGCAAATCGGTGGTCTACGACATCCGCGTGAACGGCGTCGACAACCTGTGGCAACAACCCATCGATGGCGGCGCCGGCCACCAGCTCACCAACTTCACCAAGGAAGAATTCATTCAGTCCTGGAGCTTCTCCCCCGACGGCCAATCCCTCGGCATGATTCGCAGCCACGTCGAATCCGACGCCGTCCTGCTCCACGAAAACACCCCGGCAAAATAACGTGGCGCCGCCCCGCGCATCAATCCGAATCTTGTCGCGCCCACATTCCATGCAAAGCTTTCCACTTCTCCTGCTTTCCCGCCCACTCCAAAACCTTGCCCGACTCCGCCTCCGGCGTCGTCGGCGCCAACCGAGGGCTCGGTACCGGCCCTTCGCTCGGAATCCCGCGGGTTGAAAAACTTATCATTGATTCAATCCCCGGGCCCAGATGGCAACCGGTGCACATCACGAAGGGCGACACTTTGCTCGTTCGCATGCGCTTATCGTCAAACTGATCGCCCGCAGTCATTCCCGGAAATATCACAAATGGGTCGTCGGTCGCGGTCACGCCGCGCAACCCGCTGTGTCGCCCGGAAAAAAGCAGCACTCGACTCAATTCAATCTCCGACGGATCCTGAAAATGCGCGGCCAGATCCACGTCGCGGGTCATGCCCGGCGCCACGATGGGGATTCGCGTGTAGTGGCGGATCTGCACGCTCTCCGTCACCTTGGTCGGCCGTAAAATTCCGTCGGTCCGGCAAAACCATTTGGCGCACTAGCGCGAACTCCGTCCCGGCCGGAAACTGTGGCACCTGCGGATTCCACACATCCGCCGGATCCTTCCAACCTGGAACCTGCATCCGCACAAAAAGCGGAGTCTTCATTTCCGCCAGCTGCCGGTAATACGCGAGCGTTGCCTCGCGTCCGCCCGGCAGCCTCGCGAAAACAAAAAAATCCGAACGCGCCACGAACGACGCATCATGCGTCGGGGCCGCCAGCTCCTGCTCCGGCGCGCCCAGGCAAACCCACGGCCCCGCCGGCTCCAATAAATCCGGCGGCAGAAACGCGCGATTCGGAAACGCCGGATCGTACGCCGCCGGAAATTCGTGACGCTGCAGCGCATCGGCATAGGTGTCCGGCAGCGCGGCCAACTGTTCCGGCGACGGCGCCAGCCGCCGCACGATCGGTCCCAGCCTGGCCATCAGCTCACGGCGCTCGGCTTGATGCGGCAGGCCTTGATCTGTGGGCTGGTCCGCGGGCTGGCCTGAGCTCTGATCCGCCCAGTCATACACCGCCCAAATATCGCGCTGCAGAATCGCGCGCCGCAGCGGATCCGTCATTTGCCTTTCGGCGTGTGTACGCAGGAATTCGTCGGCCAGCGCCAGCGCCTCCCGGTGCGATTTTCCTTCCAGCAAATAATTCGTTTCGCTCCACAACAAAGGATCGAGCGAATCGAAACCATATTCCTGGCCGTCGGGCGCGACGCGGGTGTGTAGCAGAACGTACAAACGATTCGTTACATCGCGGGAGTCAGAAGTGAAAAACGCGGTTCGTTGCGCCGCGCTGACCGAAACGTGCCACAGAGACCACCACACCACAGCCGCCAGGGCGACGGCCGCCGCGCTCGCATATTTCACCGAACGCTGTACTCGCATCGTGCTCACATCAATTGAGGTCTACTGCGCGTCCCACTACCAAGTCCTACTACTGCAGATGGTCGCGCTTGGTCACCCGTCGCTACCCTTTGCCACTAAACCCCGCCCGCGCTCCCGGCTCGCGCCACCGCCGCCTTATCTCCCTGCAATATCGGCAAAGGATTCTTCGGCGGCGTCTTCCCTGCCGGGCCGCGGCGCGCCCGCGCCCGCAGCTGCCCAATCTTATGCGACGCCTTGAAAATTCCGCCCACCGGAATGATCCCGCCTAATTTGTAAGCCCCGACCGCCGCCAAACCCATCGACGCCATGCACCCGCACGACGCGCAATCCGGCGTCCCGCCAAACTGGCACGGCGTGATCATCGTCTCCAAATCCGCCGACATGGTTTCCGTGGTCATCGCAAAAATACAATCCTGCGGGCTCTTCGGCGGGTGCGCGAATTCCCGGATCACCCGCTCCGGCATATCCAGCTTCGGATACTTTTTGCGCAGCACCAGCATTTCCGCGATGGCCTGCAACCGCTCCGCCGGCGTCAGAATTTCCGGCATTTGGTCGCCCACCTGCGGCGTGAACATGCTGAACCACACTTTCTTGATCTCCGGCCGCGGCGTCCAGAATTTCAAAAACTCTTCGAGGTAGCCCGCCCGTTTCATCATCTGCCCCGTGATGGTGCAATGCACCGTGACCCGCTGCCCCACGATGTTTTTCAGGATGCGTTCATACGTCGCCGGCGCCCGCCGCACGTCATGCTCCGGCTGCAAACCGTCGATCGACACCGCAATATGCAAATGATCCAGCGTCACCCAGCTTTCGTGCATCGGCCGGAACGCGCTGGTCACCAGCTGCACATGCACTCCCCGCGCCATCAATTGCGGAATCAAAGTTTCCAGTTCGCGGTAACGCACCAAGGGATCGCCGCCCACAATCGACAGATGCAAGGGCTTGAAGCGGTCCACCACTTCCAGCACGCCATCGACCAGCGCCTGCCCTTTGCGGTCGTTCAATTCCCGCAAAGTTTTTCCGCCGCCCAGATGCGCATCTTCGTACGCATAGCAACCGGGGCAGCGCAACGGACACTCCCGCGTAATCTCAATCGACAGCGTCGGCGCTTCGCCCTTCAGTATTTTTCCCCACGCCTGAATAATCTGAGAAGTTTCCAAAGCCGCTAATCCTTTTCACTCGCAAATTCGCGCCACCGCGCGGGCCCCACATCCTTTACGTCTTGATCGGTAAACGAATCCGTTAACGTCGAAACCCCGCCGAAGTAATGTCCCAGTATCCCTTAATCCGCCTCCCCCGCCCCCTTTATTTCAGGCCGTAACCTCACGAACAAACAATCACCGTCGACCCAATCCCCGTCTCATTCTTCACCGCCAATAACGCCTGATTCGCGTCCTCCAACGGAAACCCGCTGATCTCCGGCTGAATCTTCAAATCTGTCGCGATCCGGATGAAATCCCGCGCGTCCTGCCGGGTCATATTCGCCACGCTGCGAATCTGCCGCTCGCCCCACAATAATTTGTCGTAATCGAACGCCGGCATTTGATCCAGATGAATCGCGTTGATCGCCACCACTCCGCCTTTGCGCAAACTCCCCAGCGCGCTCACCACCACTTTTCCGCTGGGCGCAAAAGTAATGGCGCGATCCAATTCCACCGGAGGCTTCTCATCCTCTTTGCCCACCCAGGTCGCGCCCAACGCCGCTGCCGATTTGCGATGCCCCTCGCCGCGCGTCGCCACATAGACCTCGCACTTCCACGACTGCAAAATCGGCAACGCCAAGCTCGCCGAACTCCCGAAACCGAAAAGCCCCACGCGCTCGCCTTCATCCACATTCGCCACCCGCAAGCTGCGAAACCCGATAATTCCCGCGCAGAGCAGCGGCGCGACCTGCACGTCGTCCAAGCCTGGCGGCAACGGCACCGCAAAATCCGCGCGCACCGTCGCGTATTCCGCGTACCCGCCGTTCACCGTGTAGCCCGTAAACGTCGGCCGGTCGCACAGATTTTCCATGCCATGCGTACAGAACCAGCAATTTCCGTCGACCCCGCCCATCCACGAAACGCCGACGCGGGTCCCCAACGCCAACTCCGGCGTCGCGCCTCCAATCACTTCGCCCACAATCTGGTGCCCCGGAATCAAATCAGTTTTCAGCGCCGGCAAATCGCCTTCCACAATATGCAAATCCGTCCGGCAAACGCCGCACGCCGAAACGCGCAGCAGCAGCTGCCCGGGTCCAGCCACCGGCCGCGCCAACTCCCGCACCTCCACGTACTCGCCCGCCGCCGCGCGCCCCGGCACAAACACCGCAGCCTTCATTCCGTTCCCCCCGCTAAAATCTCTGGCGTCCCGCTGCCGCGAATCAAGCCGCCCGCGAATTGGATGCACCGCCTCACCGAATCGTCACCCGCTTTTCCGCGTGCCCCACTCTTTGCGTTTTTGTTTCGGCAAAGGGTGCGGGTTTAGATGCCCGCCTTTGACTTTGCCTTTTCTCTCATCGCCGCAAAGCCAAATTCATCTTCCTCACCTCGCGTTCAAATTCCTCCATCTCCCCCGCGCCGCGCGCCACCACCGAACTCAACCCCGCATGAAACTCCCGCGCCCCGGTCCGCTCCACCGCCTCGCCAATATTCCCAGCATTCAGCCCGCTCCCCGGCATCACTACGATCCGCTCGCCGGCACTTCGCACCAACTCGCCCAAAATCGGAAACGCCTCCGGCGCCGTCGCTTTCCCTCCCGAAGTCAGCACCCGAGTCGCACCGGTACGGATGACATCCTCCAACCCCGCCCGCAAATCCACGCACGCATCAAACGCCCGATGAAAAGTCACCGGCAAGGGCGCGGCCCACTCCACCAGTTCCCGAGTGCGTCCAACATCTACCCGACCCTCCGCATCCAGCAAACCCAAAACAAATCCGTCCAATCCCAATCCGCGAGCCGCCTCAATCGACCCCCGCATCGCCGCAAACTCTCCCTCCGAATACAAAAAATCGCCGCCCCGCGGCCGGATCATCGCAAGAACCGGAACGCGCGCGCGTTCGCGCACGCCACGCAACAATTCAGCATCAGGCGTAGTCCCGCCCTCGCGCAAATTACTGCACAATTCAATACGATCCGCTCCGCCGCGCTCCGCGGCTAAAGCAGCCTCCACACTTTCCACACTTATTTCCAGGATGTACCGGCGGGTCACTCGCGGGTCAACTTCAGAGGGCGCCAACGTGGGGTCTTTTCAACGCCTTCGCAAACTCACTCAATTCTCGTCCGCGCGCTTCGATCGAATCCCACTCGCCCAGCACGCAGCCGCATTTCGGGCACAACATCAGATACGACAATTCGCCGCCCGGCCTGGCTCCAAAAGTGAAATTCGGTGGCACTCGGCAGGTAGAACATACAAAAACGCACGTTCCGTTCCGCGCTTTCATTCCCGACAGATGATCTTCAATCATGGCGCACCTCGCCCCTGCCAACCAAAAAGGCCCGCTCCTGACTTAGTGTTACCACCAGATTCCGAAACCCGTCAAGTCATCGTCGCAATAATCCGTGCCTATTTCAGCGCGCCAGTCTGCCGCAGCAGCTGCGCAATTTCCGGCGAATCCATGTTGGTCGAGGTAATCATCTTCGCGCCGGTGTCGATCCTTCGCGCCACCGATTTCCCACCCGCATGATCGGCCAGCGCTTTCACCGCCAGCTCACCCATGCGGAATGGATCCTGCGCCACCAATCCCTTGAGCCGGTTCGAACGCAGCATGTCGAAATACAAATCGGAAGTATCGAAGCCCACATGCGCCACCCGGCTGGAAAGTTCCAACCCGGAAAGCGCCATCACCATGCCCGCGGTCGAAGACTCGTTCGGCGTGAACACTCCCGCCAGATCGCTCGCATGGCGCCCCAGCATTTTTTCCGACGCGGATTTCGCCGTGGCCCGCGTGGCTCCCGCATATTCCTCCGACAAAACCACTTTGATTTCCGGGTAGTGCGCCAGCCGCTTGCGGAATCCTTCTTCGCGTTCTGCGGTGCTGGCCGAGCCTTCCTGATAGCGCAGCACCAAAACTTTCCCGCGCCCGCCAAGCACTTCGCCCATGCGGTCCGCCGCCAGCGCTCCCGCTTTGTGATTGTCGGTCGCGATGAAGCTCAGAATTTTCGTCGAATCCAGCGCCGAATCCACGATCACCGTGGGAATTTTCTCGGCCGCCGCACTTTCCACCAGCGGCACGAACGTGCGGCTGTCGAACGGCGCCAAAATAATTCCATCCACCCGTTGCCGCAAAACCGTTTCCAGTATCTTGGTTTGCTCCTGACGGTCGTCCTCGCGCAGCGGCGCCTTCCACATGAAATTCACCGTCACGCCTTGCGCCTGCAGCTCGCGCACCGCTTTTTCCGCGCCTGCCTGCATCGCCTTCCAATATTTGTGCAGCGAGCCCTGCGGCACCGCGGCGATTTTCAATTCCATTGATCGTGTCCCCTGCACGGCGACGTCCGGGTCGCGCGTGTCGATGGTCCGTTCCCTTGCACCGGAGAACCTGCACGAAATCCCACGCTTGCGCCGCATCATACGGCGAGACCTGTAGAGTTGAAACAGCATTGTGCGCCGTAATTTCCTGGGAGTTACTTGATGCCTACGATTTACCAACGCTAATCGGCTCTTCGCCCGCGGCCCCTCATCCGATTTTCCTTACAGCATTCCAGGGATGGCCGGTACGCGATTCGTTCTCTACAGTGGAGGTGTACGCGGACCTCGCCACCGGGTCCGCAATTCAAAAAGCTTTCATACGGAGGAATAAATGGCTAGCAATCGACCGGACACCATGGAAAAGAAAAACGACAAGCAACGCGATATGCCCGCGCCCGATCCCAAGAAGGGCCCGGAAAAACGCAAGAAAGATCTCGATAGCGACGAACGCAATTCCGGCTTCCGCAGCTCGCGTATCCGCGAATCCGAATCGCGCACCTCGGACACCGGAGACCCTTCGGTTTCTTAGACTTCGGTTTCCTAGACCTCGGTTTCCTAGACCTAGGTTTCCTAAAGAATAACCAGTCGAGCAGAATTTCGTTTGAACCGGAGGCGCGGCCGCATCTGGGTCGCGCCTCTAGTTATTTTCGCCGCCGACCGCGACCACCATCACCGTCGCGTCATCGTGCCAATTCCCTTCGCTGAATTCTCCCGCCGCGTTCAAAATGCAGGTCTGCAAGTCCGCCGCCGATTTCCCGCAACTTTCTTCCAGCAGCCGCAACAACCGCCCGTCGCCAAATTCTTCGCCGTTCGGCACGCTGGCTTCCGTAACCCCGTCGGTGTAAAACACCACTCGATCTCCAGCCTGCAGCGTGATCGCGCCCATCAGATACGCCTGGTTCGGAAACACGCCCAGCACTCCGCCGCCCGCATCCAGCCGCTCATGCGAGCCGTCGCCGCGCAGCACCACCGGCGGATTGTGCCCGGCGTTCGCGTAGTGCAGCTCGCCCGACGCGCCATCCAGCCGCGCATAAAAAAACGTAACGAACCGGTCGCTCAGAATATTTTGGTGGATCGTCACATTCAGCCGCGCGCACAAATCGTCCGGCGCGATTTCCCGGCACGCCAGCGCGCGCACCGCCGCCTGCAAGTTCGACATCAGCATCGCCGCCGGCATGCCTTTCCCCGCCACGTCGGCGATGCATAGCCCCATCGAGTCCGCGCCAAACGCGATGACGTCGAAATAATCTCCGCCCACGATCCGCGCCGGCTGCCAAGTTGCCGCGATTTCGTATCCAGCCATTTGCGGAATCGTCTTGGGCAGAAATCCCTGCTGGATCGCCCGCGCTTCTTCCATTTCCCGCGCCTGGCGGTCGTACTGCGCTTTGATTTTGTGGTGCTCGCGCGAGTCCCCCGCCGCGTCTTCCCGCGCCTTCCGCCGTACGCGTCCCAATTCAATCTGCTCGCGCAGAATCGCCAACAGCTTCACGTTGCTCCACGGCTTCTCCACAAAATCCCCGACGCCGCGCTGCATCACCTCCACCGCCAAATTCACCGTGGCCCATCCGGTCATCACCACGATCGACGCCTCATTCGCCGATTCGCGCACCCGCGCCAGCACGTCCAAACCTTCCCGCCCGGAAGTCGTGTCCCGCGCGTAATTCAAATCCATCAGAATCAAATCGAATTCGCGCGCCGTGATCGCCTCAATAATCGCCGCCGGCGACGACGCCAACTCGCACTTGTATCCGTGATTCTTCAGCAGCGCGCGCAAAGCCTCCAGCACATCCGGTTGATCGTCCGCGATCAGAATCCGCGCCTGCAAAATCGGCGCGTCGCCCACGCCACCCTCTTCGTTCGCGCCCTCGCTCAGGTTGGGTTGGTTCGTCGCGTTCATACTATTGTTTACGTCCGTACTTCGCGTTGTGTTCCAGGGCCGGTTCGAATTATTAATTTCGTATGCCATCGTGGCCCTAGGCTACATCCGCCCCGCTCCTTTGCAAAATGCAAACACTGCGCGATTACAAACGCACTTCCCCCTCCAGCAGCGAACCCGAATAAACATGGTATTTGCAGCAGCTTAGGAAGTACGAAAGGCAGTAGCGGCGGACCTCATGTCCAGTCGTGGGACCATCCGTCGCGTTTCCGGACACACCCACCGTCTTCAGGTTTTCATTGAAATGTAACGAGCTGCGCCACGTAATTCCGCGCGCGCTCCAACCGCGCGTACCCGGCTATTCGTAGCGCAGCGCCACCATTGGATCGACGCGCGTCGCCCGCCGCGCCGGGAAATAACACGCCGCCACCGCGACCAATGTCAGCAGCGCCGCCGTAACCGCGAACGTCACTGGATCGATCGCGCTGACTCCATACAGAAAAGTCCGCAGCACCCTCGTCGCCGCCAGCGCGCCAATCAGCCCCACGCCTACTCCGATCAGCGCCAGCCGCAATCCTTCCCCGACCACGATGCGAAACACATCGTTCGGCTGCGCCCCCAACGTCACCCGAATCCCCATCTCGTTCGTGCGCTGGTTCACCGAGTACGACATCACCCCGTAAATTCCCACCGCTGCCAGCACCAGCGCCAGCGCCGCGAAAATTCCGATCAGCCAGGTTCGAAAACGCGGCTCGGTCACGCTGGTCGCCATGTTTTCTTCCATCGTGCGAATTTTTACCACCGGCTGGTTCGGATCGATCTCGCGCACCGCGCTGCGCAGCGCCGCGGCCTGCAATCGAGGGTCGCCCGACGTCCGCAGCACCACCGAAAGTTGGAACACCGGCAGCACCGTGTCCGCCTGCCGGTACGGCAAATACATTTCCGCCTTAGCGTCGGTGTCCAGCCCCTGCAACACGTCGCCCACTACCCCGACGATTTCCATATACGGCACATCTTTATCCGGCGTCGCGCCAATTTGCATCCGCTTGCCCAAAGGGTTTTCACCGGGGAAATAGGTCCGCGCCATGCTGGCGTTGATCACCACCACCGCCGGCGCCTTTTCCACGTCGCCCGCCGCGATGTTGCGCCCCTGCAGCAGCGGCACGCCCATCGTCTCCATATATTGCGGCGTCACCGTGCGATACCCCGCCGCCACGTAATCGTGCGGCGTTTTCGGCGGCCGCCCCTCGATATTAAATTGGATCAGGCTGCCGCCACCGCTCACCGGCAAGAACGATGCCGCGCCCGCCGACTTCACGCCCGGCAAAGTTTTTGCGCGCTCCACCAGGCGATCGAAAAATTCGTAGCGCAATTCCGGTTTCGCGTACGCGTTTTGCGAAAGCGGCAAATCCGCCACCAGCAAATGGTCCGGCTGGAATCCCGGCGACACTTCCTGCAGCCGCGAAAAGCTGCGCAGCAGCAGCCCCGAACCAATCAACAACAACAGCGCCACCGCAATCTCCGTCGCCACCAGCGCGCCCAGAATCCGGTGATGCCCGCGCCCCGTCGTCGAACCGCGCGATCCTTCATTCAAAGTTTCGCGCAGATCGATCTTCCCGGTACGCAGCGCCGGCACGATTCCAAACACCAGCCCGGTCAGCACCGACACCACCAACGTAAACAGCAGCACCGAACGATCGAGGCCCACCGAAAAAATTTGCGGGACGCTTCCTTCCGCCATATGCAGCAACGGCCCCAGCGCCGCCGACGCCACCAGCAGTCCCAGCGCCCCGCCGGTCACCGCGATCAGCACGCTTTCCGTCAGCAGCCCGCGCACAATTCGCCACCGGCTCGCGCCCATCGACGTGCGTATCGCGATTTCCCGGCCGCGCGACGCCGCCCGGGCCAGCAGCAAATTCGCCACGTTCACGCAGGCGATCAGCAGCACAAAACTCACCGCGCCCAGCAGCAGAAGCAGCGCCGGCCGCACATTTTGCACCAGCCGGTCCTGTAACCCCACCACCTCCGCGCTGATGCCTGTGTTGTATTCCGGATATTGATTTTCCAGCCGCTTGGTGATGCCCACCATTTCGGTGCGCGCCTGTTCGCGCGTCACCCCCGGCTTCAGCCGCGCCACTGCGTAAATTCCGGGATGCCAGTTGCGATCGTCCGGCAGAGTTTTGGCCCACGGCGTAAACGGCAGAAAAACATCGGCGGGTTGCAGCAACTCGAAACCCTTGGGCAGCACCCCCACTATCGTGTACGGCCGCGAATCCAGCGTGATCGATTTTCCCACCGCATCCGCCGCGCCGCCGAAACGGCGCTGCCACAAGCCGTAACTCAGCAGCACCACCGGGGCCCCGCCGGCCGCGTCTTCCTCCGCGCGAAATGTTCGCCCCACCACCGCGTCGACGCCCAGCAGCGGAAACAATCCCGCCGTCGCGTAACGCGAATTCAGCCGCTCCGGATCGCCCGCGCCGGTCAACGCGATCGTCGCGCCGCGCGTCCCCTCCATCGACTCAAACGACTGGCTCTGCGCCCGCCAGTCCACATAATTTTCATAGGAAGTGGTGATCGTCGGGTACGGCGATTTTTCAGCGACAATCACCAGCCGGGATGGATCGTGAAAACCCAGCGGCCGCAGCAAAACCGCATTCACCACCGTGAAAATCGCCGTGTTCGCGCCAATCCCCAGCGCCAAAGTGATCACCGCGATCAGCGTGAACCCCGGATTCTTCCCCATCATCCGCGCGGCATATCGCAAATCGTTCAGCAAAGTCCCCATCACCCCTCGCCTCGCCGAATCGCCAAACCAGAATCACCCGGCCAGAATTGTGCAAAGTTAGACGCACTCTACGCCAAATCGACTTCGTCATCCACCAGCCCGCCCAGAACCTTTGGAGTGCGTTATGTCCGGGCCAGCAGGACGACAGCAAAATCGTCACCAACCGTGACTTCCACCCCCCTTATCGCAAAATAACAAATCACCGTGCGGACTCTCGTTGGCGAATTGTTAGCAACCCAGTTAAAATCTAAACATGAAATCGAAAGGCTTGCTCGGGCTCTATTTCGTCGTGGGCGTCCTGGGTGTGGTGGCCGGCGTAGCCAATTTCTTGCAGAAACACTACGTTTTCGCCGCCATCTACGGCCTTTTCGGCGGTATCTGGCTGCTCATGGCCATGCTGAAATCGCGGGTCGAATCGCGGGTCGAAGCCTCGCCTGCACCGGGCCCGTCGAACCCGGCGCCGTCAGCTTTACCGGCCGAACAAACTCCCAAGCCGACGCAATCTTGAATTTCCAGCAATCGCCGTAATCGAAACAAAAATCCAAAACAGATCGGAGCAAGAACCAAAAATGAAGAAATATTTTCGCGCCAAATCCAAATCCGCCGCAGCCTCCACCCGCGGCAAATTCGCGGAGGCACTCTCCACTGCCGCCGCCCTCGGCTTGGCGCTGGGCCTCGCCGCTTCCGCCGTCGCCGCCTCCGGCCGAATCTCCATCTCGAGTTTTCGCACCAGCGAATCGTCAGCCGCTGCCGGCGCCGCCACTACCGCCGCCCAACGTAAATCCGGCGGCCATCCTCAATCTTCGCAATCGCCGTCATCCGATTCCGGCGCCACCCAGAAAGGAGCAACCGTGATCCAAGCCAAAGGCACATTCGATGTGAAAGTGGACCCGCAGGGAGAAGCCGACAAAGCCGAAGGTTCCACGCTCGCGCGCATGTCGCTCGACAAAAAATATCACGGCGACCTCGAAGCCGGCGCGAAAGGCACCATGCTCACCGCCGGCACCGACGTCAAAGGTTCCGCGGGCTATGTCGCCATCGAGCGCGTCACCGGCACCCTCAACGGAAAAACCGGCAGCTTCGTGCTGCAGCACAACGCCACGCTATCCCGCGGCACGCCGATGCAAAATATCATCGTGGTCCCCGATTCCGGGACCGGCCAGCTCGCCGGCATCACCGGCAAACTCACGGTCATCATCGCCGACGGTAAACATTCCTACGAATTCGACTACACTCTGCCCGCCGCGCAATAAATCGCGCGCGGACAAAAAAACGCGCCCGCCTGCGGCTACCCTTTTCCATAAGCCGCGAGCGAGCGCGTGGGTGAAAAATCTAGCGGCCGTTGCCGACTTCGAAATCCGCGCGGCAGCCGCGGTCGACCCAGATGAAATTATTGGTGTAGCCCCAGGTCCGTTTGTAAATGCAGTCCGAATCGCTGCGCTGCCGCAGCAGCCGCACGCCCCGGCTTGCATTCACGTTGCAATTGTTCCGGCGTCCGTCGTTCGACGAGCAGCTCACCACCGTCACGCCCGGCCGGTTCGGCGGCGCCCAGTTGTTTCCGCCCATGCTGAAGTCCGCGCGGCACCCGCGATCCACCCAGACTCCGCGACGATCCCAGCCCCAGGTCGAACCAAAGATGCACGGAGTATTGCTGCGCTGCCGCGCCAGCGACACGCCGCCGCTGGTATCCGTCGGGCAGTAATTTCTACGTCCATCGTCCGACGAGCAGTAAATGCTGTAGCCGCCACCACCGCCACCGCCCGGAGGATATCCCGGAAAACTCGGAATCCCTGGCCCGTAATAGCCCGCCTGAAAATCCGCGCGGCAGCCGCGGTCCACCCACACATTGCGTGAATCGAATCCCCAAGTTTGATTGAACACACACGCCGAGTTGCTGCGCTGGTTCACCAGCCGCACTCCGCCGCGCGTATCCGCCGGACAAAAATTGCGCCGGTTATCATTCGAGTTGCAGGAAATCACCGGCCCGCCCTGCGGCGGCGCCGGAGCAGGCGCTGCGGAAATCGGCGACCATAGTTTCGCCGCCGCACCACGCGAAACAAAAAACGCAGCCAGCGCGATCATCACAATAAAAGAAGCCACCAGAATATTTTTCATGAACCGGGGAACCTCGCCGTTGATTTTTAGGGGTGGCCCATCCTTTCGTTTTTCATAAAGGGTGAGCCTTTCGCCGCACGCTGCCGCAACCGTCAACCCGACCGAGCCGCGATGGTACTTCCGAAAACCCAAAAAGAAAACGCCAAAAACAACTTACCGCGATTCATCCGTCGAACGCCCAACCATCAGAATCCGTGTCCTCGCCCTAGGATAAAGATTAAAATGTTCCTCATGCCCGAAATTTGCATCCGCCCCGCGCGTCCCCCCGACCGCGAACCGCTCGCGCGCCTGTTCCACGCGCTCTGGCCCGAAAATCCCGCCGAACATTACGCCGAAGAAATCACTCCTACCCTCGCCGGCACGCCCGTCAGCTCCCTTCCCACCATAATCTTGGTGGCCGAATCTGCCGATACTACCCTTGTCGGATTTCTCGAGGTCGCTCTGCGCTCCCATGCCGACGGCTGCGATGTGCGCCATCCCGTCGGCTACCTCGAAGGCTGGTACCTCATCGAAAGCCATCGCGGCCGTGGCCTCGGCAAACAATTGCTCGCCGCCGCGGAAAACTGGGCCCGCGCCCAGGGCTGCACCGAAATGGCCTCCGACGCCTGGATCGACAATGACCTTTCTCATCGTGTTCACGAGCGTCTGGGTTTTGAAGTGGTCGATCGCTGCGTCCACTACCGCAAATCGCTGTAGCACGAGAAACAAATTTTGTCTCGCAGCGAGCCGCGTCGAAGCTCCAGCTTCGAACCGCGCCGAAGCGCCGCGGCATTGAGTTGTGCCCGTCGCAGCTTCGACCCGCGCTCGGGCGCCGCTTCAAGTTACGCCACCGCGACGCTTCGATCGTGCTGCCGCCGATTTCGCTTCTCCCTCTTGCCGCAACCGGGGGAACGAGAGAGAATGAGCGCTCGATGGCGGGGGCAGACGGGTGCCAGCAACCATAGTCGGGTTCAATTCGGGGAGGATTTCCGTGAGCGACAACAATAACAATCAAGCTGAACAAAAAAGCAATCTGGTCATCCGCGTTCCGCTTTCCGCGGACGGCTTCGCGTCCATCTATTTTTCCAGCAGCGACGGCCGCGCCATGTCCGAACGCGAATGGTGGCACCTGCGCCAGGTCGTCGAGCTCGCAAGCAAAGCTTTCACCAAGCCCGAAGAACGCGTCATGTCCGCCAGCGCCTAAATCTTTAACGCGCCCCAGGCCGCGCCACACTCGCGTTAAGCCAAATCCGCGCGCGCTTACGCTTCGCGCCCTGGACGTGGCTTTTGCCCCTGCTTCGGTTCAAGCTGTCATCCCGACCGAGGCGCGTTCGGTGCGCCGCCGAAGAATCTCTCTTCGAGGTAACCGCGACGCACGCTGTAGAATCCGCGCCCCCAAAATATTCAGCGCGCAGCGCCGCTAAAAAATCTGCGCCTCGCCGCCCACCCGCCCTTGGCCGTCATCCAGAGGAGCGTAGCGACGAAGGATCTCTCTTCGATGTAACCACGACCCAGACCCTCGCAACCGAGCTCGCAAAAGAATCTACACCTTCCCCGCCAATTCCTCGCACACCTTCCAAAGCCGCTCTTCCTGCTCCAAATTATGAAACTTGCAAACCCGCTCCGCCTTATCGAACCACAACCGGTTCGTCAGCCCCTCCACCTCCGGACTTGTCGCCAGCCAAATCACTGTCTCCGCGCCCTTCTCCCGCGAACGCCCCTTCATCCCAGGCGCCAGCGCGTGCAGCAACGGAGTATCCACCGCCCCCGGACTCATCGCGTTCGCCGTCACCGCCGATCCTTCCAGCCGTCGCGCATACGCCCACGTCAACATCCGGTTCGCCTGCTTGCTCTGCGCATACGCCGTCGACGGATTGTAAGTCCGCTTCTTGAACTCCACATCCTCCAGCTCCAATCCGTAAGCCATCTCTGACGCTACGTTCACAATTCTTCCCGCCGGCGCCTGCTGCAAAGCGCCCAGCAATAAATTGGTCAGCAGAAAATATCCCATCACGTTCGTCGCCCAGGTCACTTCGATTCCGTGCACGCTTTCCTGCCGCGTCGGCGAACTCGTCCCCGCATTGTTCACCAGCACATCGAGCACGGAGTGTTGCTTCGAAAACTCCTCCACCGCCTTCCGAATCGACGCTTCACTCGCCAAATCCATCACCAAAACTTCCAGATGCGGATTCCCCGTTTCCGCCGCCAGCTTCTTCCGCGCCGCCTCCCCCTTGGCCGCATCGCGGCAAGCCAATATCACTCCAGGCTGCCCCTCCGCCCGCGCCAACCCGCGCGCAATCTCATACCCAATCCCCGCATTCGCCCCAGTAACCAAATACAATTTCCGTCCACTCTGCTGCGTCGCCATCATCCCCTTTTCATCCTCTCCAAGTTAGAAATGCACTCCTCTGAAAAAATTCGCTGCAAACTCCAGCCCACCACTCACCAGCAGTTGGCCGCCCTGCCTAATAATTTCCGCTACGCCGAATCTCCAGCGCCACCGTCGGCACCGAACCGCACGGCAAATTGGTCACAAATCGCAACGTCCCATTCGCATCCTCAAACGACAACCCCGACTGCGCCGACCCTCCACGATACTGCCCCCAAGTTTTCGGCACCGTCGCCACACACTGCGCATCCTGCGGCCCCGCCGAAACCGTGGCCACCACACCCGACGCCGTCGGCGTCGGCATCGCCGCGCCCAACGCATCCCCGGGCACCGCACTATTCTTCCGCATCAACGCCGACGCCAAAACCAAAACTAAAACCGCCAGCCCCGCCACCGTGCACCGCGCCATCATTCGTCGTCCAAATATTCCCCGCATCGTAATCCTCCTCTTGCGCGCACTCTGCGCAAGCCTTCCGCCACTGCGCCCGGCCCGATCCGTCCCGCACCTCGCACCGTCCCCTAGCTCTTGCTGTTCTTCCCCGCCGCCTTCTGCGATTCCGCAAAAGCCCGCTGCGACGCCTCATGCGCCTTATTCGCATGCTCCATCGCCTGCCGCGCTTGTTCGTGCCCGCTCAGATGATCTTCCTTCCCATGATGCGCCGCCGCCGCGCGATGCGCATGCGCCGCCATCTCATGAAATTCCGCCGCGCGTGCGTTGTAACCGTTAGGCATAAATCCTCCGTTTTTTTCTCGCAAATTAAATTTCTACCACCCACCTCAAACGAATGTTCCGCCATTCACGTTAGCGCCGCCGCGCGCCCTTGTCCATCCGGTCTCGGCCCCGCAATCTTCCCGTAATGCCCCGTTGACCCGCCTTCCCGCAGACTGAATTACCAGCTTCGCTGTATTGAGGCTGTTTCGAATCGGCCACAGGATAAGACCAGTAGGAAGCCGCCACTGGAATTTCCGGGTGACGGCCACCCTCACTTCATCCGTGACGATCAAGGAGAAATAAAATGGCAAAGCAGACCGCAGAGCATCACACGCGCGCGGCCGAACATTCTGGCCACGCGCAGAAACATCATCAACAAGCCGCCAAGCACCACGAATCCGGCAATCACGAAAAAGCAGCACACCACGCGCAGGTTGCTCAGGGTCACCAGACCCAGGCCATGCACCACGCCAATGAAGCGGCCAAGAGCCACACCGAGCACCACGGCAACAAGGAATAACCCTGCGCGTTGATCCGTCCATAAAAAACGGATCGGCGAATTCATAAAGAATTGCGCGCAAGGTTTGTTCTTATCCTTCCTCCCCCCAAACCTTGCGCGCAATTTCATAACCTGCAAATATGTCGTCACCCGCTTCGCGAGTTCTCTTAAGGACGAATCGTGAAACCGCCTAGCAAACCAGCCGCCAAAATCTCCGGGTCTAATCAATCCGCAACCAATCCCGCCATTCCGCTGCGCCAGTTCGGCAAACATGAAAGCGTAAAAATCTCCGCGCTCGGCATGGGCGGCCACCATCTCGGCGCCGCCAAAGATGAATCCACCGCCATCGCCCTGGTCCACGAAGCCCTCGACGGCGGCATCACTTTCTTCGATAACTGCTGGGAATATCATCGCGGCAAAAGTGAAAACTGGATGGGCCAGGGCCTGAAGGGCCGCCGCGATAAAGCCTTCCTGATGACCAAAGTTTGCACCCATGGCCGCGACGGCGCGCTCGCCACCCAGATGCTCGAACAATCGCTGAATCGCCTGCAAACCGATCACCTCGATTTGTGGCAAGCCCACGGCGTCTCCTTCGAAAATGATCCGGCGCTGTTCATTCGTCCCGGCGGCGCCGCCGAAGCCATGCTCAAAGCCCAAAAAGATGGAAAGGTTCGCTTCCTTGGTTTCACCGGCCACAAAGATCCCAGCATGCATCTCGCCATGCTGGCCACCGGCTTCCCTTTCGACGCCGTGCAGATGCCGCTGAATCCTTTCGACTCTACTTTTCGCAGTTTTGAAACGCAGGTGTTGCCGGAATTAAATCGCCGCGGCATCGCCGCACTGGGTATGAAGCCCATGAGCGGCCACGGCGAGCCCATTCAAAATGGCGCCGTCACCGCCGAAGAATTATTACGCTACGCGATGAGCCTTCCGGTCACGGTGACCATCACCGGAATGGAAAAGCCGGATATTCTCCGCCAGAATTTGCGCATCGCTCAGAATTTCACCCCGATGTCCGCCGCCGAAATGCAAACCCTGCGCGACCGCTGCCGACCCGTCGCCGCCGACGGCCACTTCGAGCTGTACAAAATGTCGATCAAATTCGACAACCCCGAAGCCCGCATCGCCCACGGCTTCCCCATCGATCAGCAATCCGACGAAGTGAAGGAATGGCTGCTCGAAGTGCAAAACGAAGGCCACGCGTATCCGGTAATTCCCGAGCCGTAGGATTTCACCGCATTTCAAAAATCTTTTGCACTCACCCAGGTAGGAAAGAGGCCCAGATGGCAGATGAAGTTCAGGACGCGCCCGATGAATATCAGAATGAATTTTCGCGGAGGGATTTCGTGAAAGGCGCGGCGGCTTTCACCGCAACCGCGCTAGCCAACGCCAGCGCGGCCCTCGCCGCGCGCAAACTAGAAAAGTCCCGCAGCCGCTCTGGCGCCAGCGACGCTGCTTCGTCCGGCTCCCAAATCGCCAAACGCGAACTGGGCAAAACCGGCGCGCAAGTTTCCATCCTCGGCGTCGGCGGCTATCACCTCGGTTCAACGAAAGACCAGCAGGAAGCCACCGAACTCGTCGCCCGCTCGCTCGGCGCCGGCATCAATTTCTTCGACAACGCCTGGGATTATCACGACGGCCTGAGCGAAGAGCGCCTGGGCACCGCCCTGCGAGGCAAACGCGATCAGGCTTTCGTGATGACTAAAGTCTGCACCCACGGTCGCGGAAAAGATGTCGCCATGCAGATGCTCGAACAATCTTTACGCCGCCTGCAGACCGACCATCTCGATCTCTGGCAGATTCACGAAGTTATTTATTACAACGATCCGGATTTAATTTTCGTGCCCGGTGGCGCCGCCGAAGCGCTCGCCGCCGCCAAGCAGCAAGGCAAAGTCCGCTTCATCGGCTTCACCGGCCATAAAGATCCGGCCATCCACCTGCGCATGCTTAAAGAGAATTTTCCGTTCGACACCGTGCAAATGCCGCTCAATGCCTTCGACGCCAGTTTCCGCAGCTTCGAACAGCACGTCCTGCCCGAGGCCAACAAGCGCGGCATCGCCGTCCTCGGCATGAAAAGCCTCGGCGGCTCCGGCGAAATGGTCACCGGCGGCGCCATCACTCCCGCCGAAGGTCTGCGCTACGCCATGAGCCTGCCCGTCGCCACCACGATCAGCGGAATGGACACCCTCGGCGTCCTCGAACAAAATCTGGAAATCGCGCGCAATTTCCAACCCATGTCCGCCGCCGAAATGCAGTCGCTGCGCGACCGCGTAAAAGTCTACGCCGCTGACGGCCGCTTCGAACTTTTCAAAACCACCAAAAAATACGACGGAGCCGTAGGCCGCGAACAGCACCACTACCCTTCAGCCCAAAAACTCCCCGCGTAGCCTGGTAAACCCCACGCCGAAACGCAGCACGTCATTCTGAGCGCAGCGAAGAATCCCAACCACACCGCTTCGTCGGGGCCAGACGAGTGAGCGCGAAGCTGCCCACACTACCTGTAGCGGCCGGCTTTAGCCGGGCCATTTGCTTTCGGCGTTAAGCTGTGAAAAAGGAGCGGTCAAACTCGGCGCACAATCCATATCACCAAACAGATGATCACCAGCGTTCCAATAATTCCGTATCCAAACATCGCGCCTCCCAAACCACCCTGTCGATTTTGATTCTGACAAGGTCATGGTGCGCCAAGTCGCCCCGCGTGTCCCTACAGCGTCAACAGTAGGAAACAGACGCTGATGCCTCAGTCGTACCGGGGCAAACACTTCACGGCAGCTGATACGAATCCATCTCGCACTCCGCCCTCATCGATCCGCGCGCACCTCGGCCTCAAGTTCTTTTGCGCGCTCTCCAAGCGTCCACCGCCAGCGGCCCCGAACCCATCATAACCAGCGCCGCCAAACAGGCTAGGTACAACACGTTGACCTCGCACCCCGGCGGCCCGAATTGCGCGCCCTGCGCGGTTACTCCCATCAACTTGATCGAACTGAAACCGTTCGGCAGCTGAGTCGTGAACGCCGCCACCAGCAACACCGCGGCCATCGGCACGCTGGCCAGCGTCACGAAAGCCCCAATCAGCACTGCGGACCCGCCAAGCAATTCCGTGAGTATGGTGGCCCAGGCCATGACCTGCGGCATCGGCACGTGCAACGCCGCGAGGATCGCCGCGAATGCATCCGGCCCCTTCGACAGTTTGGAGTAACCATGCTGCATGAATCCAAATCCCACGATCAGCCGTAGCGGGATCGGCGCCCAGCGCGCCAGCGGAAAGCGTTTCGGGAAATTCAAAAGCGCAGAACTCATGGGCTCCTCCATCACTAAAGTTGGATGTCCAGGACAGGCCAAGGGCGTCATTCACAAACGATTTACAAATCCACCGCTGTCTCCATTCCCGCCCTCTGATATAAAAGAATGGTCACCCGGCCCAGGAGATCATCTTGACTACAAAGACAGACGTCCTAATCTCCGGCGCCGGCCCCGTGGGCCTGGCCCTCGCCGCCGAACTCACCCGCTACGGCCTGGCGGTTCGCATCGTCGAAAAAATTCCACAGCGCAACGACAAATCCAAAGCCCTGGTCGTCTGGCCGCGCACCCTCGAACTCATCAGTCGCATGGGGGTCGTCGACAAGTTTCTGGCGACCGGCATGCATTCGCTTGGCGCGAATATTTTTGCCGGCAAAGAACAAATCGCCCACCTCAATTTCGACAATGCCGCTAAGCCCTATCCTTTCGCGTTGATGATTCCGCAAAATGAAACCGAGCGCCTGTTCGAAGAATTTCTGAACACCCTCGGCGTGCAGATCGAACGCGGCGTCGAACTCACCGCCTTTACCGCCACGCCGGACCACGTCGCTTCCACGGTGCGCCACGCCGATGGCCGCGAAGAAAAAATCGAAACTCCGTGGCTAATCGGTTGCGACGGCGCGCACAGCACGGTCCGCGCCGGGCTCGGCATGCAATTTTCCGGCAGCACCCAGCCCAGCGACTGGATGCTCGCCGACGTGCACCTTACCGGCGTCCCCAATCCCGACCAAACCAACGCCTTCTGGCATTCTGCCGGCGTCCTGATTATTTTTCCCATCACTCCCGGCCGCTTCCGAGTCGTCGCCGACGCCGGACTCACCGACGCCAAAAATGTGCGCCCCGAGCCCACCCTCGAAGAAATTCAAGCGGTTCTCGACCAGCGCGGTCCCGGTGGCATAAAAGTTTCGGATCCCATCTGGCTCGCGAATTTTCACATCAACGAACGCAAAGTCAGCGACTACCGCCGCGGCCGCGTTTTTCTGGCTGGTGATGCCGCGCACATTCACAGTCCGGCCGGCGGCCAGGGCATGAACACCGGCATTCAGGACGCCTGCAATCTCGCCTGGAAACTCGCGCTGGTCGCGCGCGGCACCTGCGCCGCGGATCCGCTCCTGAATAGTTACAGTCCGGAACGCAGCGCGGTCGGCGATCAAGTCCTGAAAGCCGCGGGAATATTTACCTCCGTGGCCATCCTGCAGGGCGAATGGAAGCAGTCGCTGCGCAATCACCTCGCGTCGCTGCTGCTCGGATTCGCGCCCTTCCGCAAACTCGCGGTGAACGCCGCCGAAGAATTGTCGATTGGCTATCCCGCCAGTCCGCTAAACGCCCACGCCAAAGACCACGACGGCGCAGCGCAACACGGCCACGCGCCCCACGAAGGCCACCGCGCCCCAGTCACCGCCGGCGAAATTCCAGTAGGCGCCGGCCGCGCGCCACGCTTCGCGCTTTTCACCGAAGCCAACGACCACGCGAAAAAACATTTCGCAGCGTTAGTCGCGAAATATCCCACGCTGCTTGAACCAAATCTCCGCCCACCATTCACCGCACACGGCCTCTGGCTCGTGCGCCCCGACGGCTACGTCGCGCTCGCCACCTCCCCCGCAGACTGGGTCGACCTCCAGGATTATCTAGCCCGAATCACCGGCCCCGCCTAGCTCCGCCACTTCCGGGCATCGTCACCGCGATCCCGCTTACGTTCGGCTTTCGTCAGGGCACAGCTTCAGCCGTGCCAAAACAAATGCCCCTCGTCGCCCTACCGCTTGCGCGCCTTCCGCGCGCCAGCCTCTACGACAGCCTCACCCAACTTGCCAAAGACAGCGGTCAGACCAAGACTCAGCTGCTGGAACAGGCCGTGGCCCACTACATTCAATTCGTGGCACCCACCGAAACCACGGTGCGCTCCGAAATCATGGCCCAGGTCCGGCGGTCGATCAGCAAGAACGACCGATTGCTCAAGCTCCTGGCGAAGTAGCTGTCCGCAACGACCCGCGTGTGCCCGCCCGCAAAAAAAACGCCCAGACCCGCATGAAAGCGGGTCGGGGCGTTGCCTGACCGTTTGCTTTTGCCCTACGCCGTCGGCGTGTTGTCGGCTGCGTTACGACGGCCGCGCGGTTGACGCCGGATTGCGCTTGTCCGCCATTTTGGAGGCCATGACCATCAGCAGCTGCTGGTCGCGCGGCGAAGTGCGCGCGAGCAGACGCCGGAACTGATGCAGCACCGGAGCGT
>Ga0302225_10000392_pt1 | contig 32088 bp, 22 predicted proteins | sample II_Palsa_E3_2_FD_193515 | JGI IMG/M metagenome (GOLD analysis project Ga0302225, IMG submission 193515) | Peat permafrost microbial communities from Stordalen Mire near Abisko, Sweden - II_Palsa_E3_2 | ecosystem: Environmental > Terrestrial > Soil > Palsa > Peat permafrost | place: Sweden...
GAGTGGTCTCATCCCCACTTCCTCTCTCAACTGTCAGGCCCAGTCAATCAATTGCTTCTATCTAAATAGAAACTGCTCTAGCAGAATGTTCCAAAATCGGCACCTGTAGCCCGGAGACAAAGCAGAGAGAAGCATTCGAGTCCCCCTCTCTCCGCCTTTTCAATCAACCACTTAGGCAAGCATGGGCCTATGCGTTTCCCGGCGAAACGCAGCATGTTCGAGGCTTTGCCGCCTAACTGCCTGAATCGTTCTCACGCTGCCTGGGTGAAGTTTACGTAGGTCGGTAGCGCGTCCGGCGACCGGACAGCGGGAGCGGCGGTAGCTTAATGCACCGCCGTTCGATTCTCGGCGACCCTCTACCACCATGGATGTCTGTGGGCTATCGCTGCTCATGAGATCCCTATCCCACCGACTCGCTCTTGAATGCATCCGCCTGGCTTCCGGCGCTCTGGCCTGCACCGCCCTGCTGTTCGGCTGTTCAACTACCGGCCCAGCATCCTCGTCGGCAGCTCCTGCGCCAGCGCCAGCCACGGCGGGGCATACCGAGGCAGCCGACGATAAAATGCAGGTCCGTAATAATGCCTCAAGCCTCCTTGCGCAGCTCCTCGATCAGGAGAAGAACGTCAGCAAGGTCCTGATCATTAAGCACGGATCCCGTGAGCTGTCTGGACTCATCAAGGCGATCTCGACCGCCGCCGCCGATGGTGCCAAGCGCCTCAAAGGCCTCGCTCAGGGCGATCCCACGCTCGACCTGAGGCGCCAGGAGCTGCCCGCCGGCGAGAAGGCGAGTCGGGATGCGTTGGGCAAGACGGAGGAGCACGAGCTGCTCATGTCGAGTGGCGTAGACTTCGAGTTCACCCTTCTGCTGACCCAGGCCCAGGCGCTCAACTATGGCTCCCACCTGGCAAAGGTCGCCGCTGAAAACTCCGAGGATCCCGAGGAGGCGGACGCCTTCCTTACAATGAGCCGGACCCTGGACCAGCTGCTCACCCAGGTGAAGGCGATGATGCGGTCCCTTCCGCCCAAGTAAGGATGTCGCAGCCCCACCGCCGGCGGATGGAGCTCCGGCGTCGGCTAACACCTCTTTAATGGTGGTGGAGTCCCATCTCCGTTGCACCGGAAACGGATAGAGCTCAGTCCACTGCCTGAAAATCTCGACGCTTTCGCTCGTGCGCTGGTGCCGCAGCTCCGCATCTTTCGCGAGCCGATAAGCCGTGATACCCAGCGGCTGGAGGAAATATTCGCGGAGGAGTTCGCCCGGATGCATGTTGATATGATTTTTCATTGGATCAGTGATCATCAGTGATTTCTACTTCATGGGCGTTGCCCATCGTACCGGGATCGGGCGCTAACTTCGGCAGAAAAGGGGGCCCCGGTGTCTCGGAGTGGAAGCTGATGGGCTTTCGCGGACTTCGAGCATCCCGGACAATCGCGGGAAATCTAAATGCGATAGCAGTGGATTTCTCCGTCGACGAAGCAAGACGACACTGGAGTCGGCCGGCAAAGAAGATCGAGTCCGTTGGCGAGAACTACAATTAAATGAATTAACGTAAAATTAGGTGACCGGCGTATCACCATTATGCTCGACCGGGAATTCGAGACTGCTGATTTTCTAATAAGTTCCAGTGTTAACGACAGGCAGTTGTATCCTCAAATCTTTAATTCAAAGAAAGGTAATTTATGCCGAGCGAAAAAGAGAAATCGTTGGAAATGCGGATTACTCAATTGGAGAGCACCATCAGCAAACTGAAGGAGGGAAGCAAACGCCCAGATATCAGCGCCGAGGAATTGAAGACGTACCTCAAGGTTAACGGTTTGTTAAATCCTTTTTTGACCAGCCCCCAAGTGTGTAGTGTTCCGGATCCTCGCCTGAACTCCTATTATCGATACCCAACCTATCTGACTCTGTGTTTTCCTGGGTACACGTCTGTGATTCCTCCACTTGCTGGTGTTGGCGATGGTCCTACCGAGCTAGGTAAGTAACCTGGCTCATGTACTATAGGCTGAGGCCGACGGCGGATGCAATTCCGCTGGTTGAGGATATTCTGCTGCTAAGGACGGACACCCTTTCCATCCGGATGGAAGGGGGGTTCGCAATGTTGCTTCAGCGTTTGATTTTACCCGCCTTGGACGGGCGGTTGGCCTTGTCGGAACTCGCTCAACGGCTGGAGGTTTCGGCCGAGTTATTGCGGACAAATTTCGACAAATTAGTTGAGGCCGGGATTTTCGAACAAAGCATCCATCCGTTTGAGCAGACTCCACCAGATTCTCGTGTGAACCTTTTTCGCGCCATGGGCATAGCGGACGTGGATCTGGAACGCCGGTTTCTCGATGCGCGAATTGCTGTTTTTGGATTGGAGCGACCAGGTGCCATGGCCGCTGAGGCGCTGCTGGCGGCGGGTTTCGTCAACCTGATGCTGGTTGATCCCACGTTGGCCCAGCGTGAGAATTTTCTTCCGGACGAACAGGAAGAACACATCTCTCGCGAGAAGCTGGTGGCGACGAGGCTGAAAAGGCGGAACCCGCAAAGCTCGATCGAGATTTCCGAGAGCCCGAGCGTGACGCGCGAAAGCGTTTTGAGATCGGCCCAGGGCTTCGACCTCCTTTTGGCGTGCTGGGATCAGGGATTTAGTTCGGGCAACCACTGGGTGAATCGCGCGGCCCATACCTTACGAGTGCCTGCCTTGTTTTCCGAAAATAGGGGCATGCAGGGCTTTGTCGGGCCGTTCGTCGTTCCCGGCATGACGGCGTGTTTCATGTGCTCTAAAATGAGGTCGATAGCCGCGGCGGAAAATTACGACGAAGTCATGGCCTGCGAACGGTTCTACGATGTTTTGAAGTCTCCGACCCATTCCCGCCGGGAGGTTCTGGGCCCGGCAATGGCCACCGTGGCTTCCCTGCTGGCCAGTGAGGCTCTGAGGTATCTCGTTCTGCGCCAGCAACCGGCACTGGCAAGCGTGATAGTCGAGTTCGATCCGTTCGAGCTGACGCTCCGTCATCACGCCCTCCTGGAGCATCCAAGCTGTCCCGTTTGTTCTAAAAAAAAAGCTCCCACGCGATCATACAGGGTTGCGTCAATTGATGGAGCAGGCGGGGCCGGGTCCCGATCTATCGGCTCTGGCACCGTTTTTGGTCAGCCCCAGGTTCGGGATCGTCAAGGAGTTGACGCCCATCGTTCCAGAGTCCTCCCAACCAAGGGAGCCTTATGTGTTGCAGTCCCTATTGGCCAATCACCGCTTTGCCAAGAAGGACAGCCAGTTTGCGGGCAGCACGTCCGGCAAGGGTCTGACGATGTCTCGAGCACAGGAAAGCGCCCTTGGCGAAGCGGTGGAACGCTACTCGAGTCTCTTTTGGCATCCGGAGGAAGTTACCTATGCCCGGCGCGCGGACCTGATTGGACGATCCCTCGATCCCGCGCAGCTCGTGCTCTATCGCCCGGAGCAATACGAGCACGTCAGTCAAGTCCCCTACATTCCGGAATCGAAGCTGGGATGGGCCCGAGCAAGATCACTCATGCGCGACGAACCGGTGTTTGTCCCCGCCTTGGCCGTGTCGCTGGGCTACAGCACGAAATATCCGGAGGAAAACATTTTCGCGGGCACGTCGAACGGATTGGCCGCCGGCGGTTCTCTGGCTGAGGCCGTCTTCTCCGCGGCTTTGGAGGTCGTCGAGCGCGATGCATTTCTTATTGGTTGGGAAAACAAGTTGCTTACTGCCCGTTGGGACCCTGCTACCCACCCGGACCCAGAGTTCAGGCGACTTTACAGGATTTATGAGCGACGAGGGATTCATTTGGAACTATTTCAGATGCCCACGGATTTGGACGTGGCAGTCTTCCTCGCGCTCGGTGTGGCGGAAGACGAGCTGCAACAGCCAGCGGTGGTTGCGGGCCTAGGCGCCCATCCAGAGGCTGGGAAGGCGGCATGGAAGGCATTCCTGGAGGTCGGGCAAGTCCGTCCAGCTCTCAGGCGCCGGCTGCGAGCAGCCGAATTGCAGGAGCGAATGAATTGCCTTCTGGCCGATCCCAAACTCGTCAAGGACCTGGAGGATCATGTCCTGCTTTATTCGCATCCAGGCGCATTAAGCAAACTTGAGTTTCTCAGGAAAACTCCCGTCACCCGACAGGAATGGCCCATCGGCAAACCCCAACGCAATTTGCGCTGGCTGGTCGAGCATCTGGATGCCAAAGGGCATGAACTGATCTATTTTGATCTCACCACCTATGACATGAAGCGGCTCGGGCTTCATACAGCCCGGGCTATCATTCCCAATTTCCAGCCCATTGATTTCGGTTTCTATCAACTTAGACTGGGGGGCGAGCGGCTCTATCGGCTGCCATGGGAACTCGGCCTTCGCGCCCAGATTGCAACACCGAACATGTTGAATTCCGCTCCACACCCCATAGGTTGAACATATACTATGTTTCGCATGAAATATCCACTTAGTTGGACCTTTCACCGCAATAGCAGCAGCTGGCTGCCGAGTATTCTTGCCCCGATGGAAAACCAGCAGGAAACCGCGGCCTTCAAGGAAATGGTGGATTTGCCGGCAATCAAGTTGCCACCGCCCCAGGCGTTGCACCGGGAGCTAAGCGAGACCATCCGTGCGAGGTATTCGTGCCGCCGTTTTATCGATGCTGAAGTTCCGCTTAGCGCGCTCGCGACACTTTTGTATTGGAGCTATGGAAAATTGGGCATCGACTATCCAAATGGAACTGAAATGGTGCTCCGTCCTGTGCCCTCGGGCGGTGGCCTTTATCCGTTGGAGCTCTATGTTATTGCCCTGCGAATGGAGGGATTAGAGCCAGGAATCTACCACTACAACATATTGGGCCACTTTCTTGAAGCCCTGGCCCGGGCGAGGGTGCCAGATCAGGTGCTTTCGGAATTGTTCCTGCGCCAGCCCTATGTTGCGCAAAGCGCTTTCGTGCTGGTGCTGACGGCTGTGTTCGACCGCTCGCTTTGGAAGTATAGGGATCGCGGATATCGCTATTTGCTCATGGAGGCTGGGCACGTCGCGCAGAATGCCAACCTTGCTGCGACGGCGCTTGGCTTGGCTTCGCTTAATCTCGGCGGATTTATCGATGTCGACTTGATCACTTTGCTGAAACTCGAAGGTGATGAGGAAGCGCCGCTTTACGTACTGGCCGTTGGTCAGCCTGAAAATGCTATCTCAGAATTGAACCGCATTCCGGAGCAGCCGCTCTACACTTAGAAAACGGCATCTCAAACTGCGGTCATTGGTGCTTCCAATCAGGGGGGCGACATTCAGCGATCACGGGGTATTTTTTGAAGATCAGGCGAATCGGAGCACCACGTCATTGGAAGCGAAGACTCCGCGAGCTGAAGAGCCGAGCGCCTTCGGGGCCTGGGCTCGTTCATCTGGACGACCGGGGCCAATTCTCGGGATCCGGGGCATAGCCAGACCAGTTCCTCGACGCCGATTAACGCAGGAGACTGGCCAAAAGAAAGCCTCAACCGCGTCGTCGGGGAGCGCTTTGCCGATCACGGCGATCTGGAACGGAGATGTATATCGCATTTTGGGTCTTTCGGTTATACAATGAACCACTCGCCCGAAACACCGGGGAAAAACAATCCACACTTCGCATCGATGAGGCGCGCTTGACCGCGTCAAGAGCTCCCGGTCCGGCCGCGAAACCCTGGTGTTCGCCCTCCCTTCAGGGGGTGTCCTTTCTTCAGGCGGCAACCACGGTAATACATGAAATCTTCGACGTTATTCAGCAAAGGAGCTCCTGGTCTTTCCATGGGCACAGTGGAGGTCGTCCCGGAGGACCGGCGCAAGGCAGCGCTTCTAAAGGCCGGTGCCTTACAGAATGCGATACTCAACAGTGCCAACTTCTCCAGCATCGCCACCGATGAGGAGGGCGTCATCCAGGTTTTCAATGTCGGCGCGGAGCGAATGCTGGGGTACTCGGCCGACGACGTCCTTAACCGGATTACTCCGGCTGATATCTCGGATCCGCTGGAACTGATCGTACGGGCCCAGGCATTGAGCTTGGAGTTTGGGACGCTGATAACGCCCGGCTTCGAAGCGTTGGTGTTCAAGGCATCGCGAGGGATCGAGGACATTTACGAGCTCACCTATATCCGCAAGGACAGCAGCCAATTTCCTGCGATCGTATCGGTTACCGCGCTGCGCGACGAACAGGGCGGCATCATCGGCTATCTGCTGATCGGAACCGACAACAGTGCCCGAAAGAAAGCGGAAGAGGCGCTGCTCAAGGCCGGCGCGCTTCGGAACGCAATTTTTAATAGCGCCTACTTCTCCTGCATCGCCACCGACGACAAAGGGGTCATTCAGCTTTTCAACGTCGGCGCCGAGAAGATGTTGGGCTATGCCGCTTGCGACGTGATGAATAAGATCACTCCCGCGGCCATGCACGACCCAAAGGAGATAATTGCGCGCGCGAATGCGCTGAGCGTTGAATTTGGAACCCCGATAGCTCCTGGATTTGAAGCGCTGGTTTTCAAAGCTTCGCGCGGAATAGAGGACATCTACGAGCTGACCAAGGTCCGCAAGGACGGCAGCCGATTTCCCGCCATCGTTTCTGTTACGGCTCTGCGCGACGAGCGCGCCCGCGTAATCGGCTATTTGCTTATCGGGACTGACAACAGCGCGCGCAAACGGGCGGAAGAAGCACTGACGGCGGCCTCCGCGGCGCAGAGCGCAATCATACGGCAACTCAACGAAGATCTTGAGGAGCGTGTTAAGGAGCGAACGTCACAGCTCGAATCCGCCAACCACGAGTTGGAGGCGTTCTCCTATTCCGTTTCGCACGACCTGCGAACCCCCCTTCGCGCAATCGACGGGTTTTCTCAAGTCGTGCTCGACCGTTTCGGGCCGCAACTGCCGGATGACGGCCGGCGTTATCTCGGTACGATTCGAGCCGGAGCGCAAAAGATGGGCGCATTGATAGATGACCTGCTCACATTTGCGCGGCTCAACCGCCAGGCGCTAAGCAAACGGCCGTTCGACTCCGTCAAACTCGTCCGCGAGATTCTCGATGAGCTGGGATATCCGTGGCCGGAGCGCCACGTGCAGATTCGCTTCGGCGAACTGCCGCAAAGCATCGGTGATCGGGCGCTCCTAAAACAGGTATGGTTGAATCTCCTATCGAATGCCCTGAAGTACACGTGCAAGCGGGAAGATGCCGTGTTGGAGATCGGCTGCACCAAGGTTCGGGGAGCGGATGCATTCTTTGTCCGCGACAACGGCATTGGCTTCGATATGCGATTCGCTGACAAACTCTTCGGTGTATTCCAGCGTTTTCACCGAGCCGAAGATTTCGAGGGCACTGGAGTTGGCTTGGCAATCGTGCAGCGGATCATAAACCGCCACGGTGGCCGGGTCTGGGCGGAGGCTGCTGTCGGAAAAGGAGCCGTGTTTTATTTCACCCTATCGGAGGAACCCCAATCATGAATCCCACCTCTTCTGTAGATCTCCTGCTCGTCGAAGACAACCCGCAGGATCTGGAGCTAGCTCTGCTCGCGCTGCATAAAGCCAGTCCTTCCCTTAAGATTCACGTTGCGCGCGACGGCTCTGAAGCCCTCGATTTTCTCTTCTGTGAAGGTTCGTTCGCCGACCGCCTGATCTCCGAAACGCCCAGGGTGATTCTGCTAGACCTCAAGCTGCCGAAAATTGATGGTCTCGATGTCCTTAGACGCATCAAGAAGGATGCCCGAACCTCCTCAATACCTGTCGTGGTGCTCACCTCTTCGAGCGAGCAGCGAGACCTGGTTGAAAGTTACAAGCTTGGCGTGAACAGCTATATCGTGAAGCCGGTGAATTTTGAGCGCTACACTCAGGCCGTTCGTGACCTGGGAATGTATTGGATGCTCCTCAACCAGCCTTTGAACGTGGGCAGCTAGGCCTCCAAATGAGACGGCCGCTGAAGATCCTGATCGCCGAGGACAACCCGAACGACGCCGAACTGGCGATCGCAGAGCTGCGGCGCGCAGGATTTGAACCGGATTGGGCGCGTGTCGACACGGAGGCTTCCTTTCTCGAGAAGCTCAATGGCGAATTGGATATTGTGCTTTCGGATTTCCAGATGCCGGAATTCAACGGGTTAAGGGCGCTCGAGCTATTGAAGCAGAGCGGCTTGGAGGTGCCCTTCATCCTCATTTCCGGGACCATTGGAGAGGAAACGGCCGTCAAGGCGATGAAACAAGGCGCCACCGATTATCTCTTGAAAGATCGCCTGGGCAGGTTGGGCACCTCGGTGACCCATGCACTTGCGGAGAACAGCATCTACCGCGAGCGGTTGCGAGCGGCTGAGGCCCTCCGAATTGCGGACGCACAGCTGGGCCAGCTTCTAGAGCACAGCCCCGCCGTTCTCTACATGCTACGGTTGGTGAATGCGAAGCCTATTCCACAGCTTGTCAGCGACAATATAACCAACATGTTGGGCTTCACGGTCGCTGAAGCGCTGAGACCAGAGTGGTGGGCTGAGCAACTGCATCCGGATGACAGTGAACGCGCAACGGAAAGCCTCGCCGAAACTCTCATTCTGGGAAATAGCCTTACGGAATACAGAGTCCGGCACAAGGACGGGCATTACTGCTGGGTGGATGACGCAAGAAGGTTGATTCGCGACGCTGATGGGAAGCCGATTGAGTTTATCGGCGTCTGGACTGACATCACGGAGCGTAAGCGTGCCGAAGAAACCATTCGCGACATGTCTGGGCATGCTGTGCGAGATCGCCGCAAATTGGTGCGTATTGAATTGGGAATTCTCATTGCAGCGACCGCGGCGGTGTTCGTTATGTCGGCCCAGTTCAGTTGGTTTGAGGGCATGACAAGATGGTTTCTCGCGCACGACGCCACTCAGCTCGATGATGTGAGTCTCGCGGTATTCTTCGTCTCGATTGGATTGTCAGTGTTCGCATTCCGCCGGTGGCGCGAAACCGAGACAGCCCTGACGGGCCAACAACAGGTCCAAGCGGCTATGGGTCTGCTTCACGATGAGTTGGATCGTCGGGTTAGGCAAAGAACGACAGAACTAAAATGTTCCAACCAGGCGCTCGTGACCGAGATAGCTGGACATAAGCAGACGGAAACAGGTCTGAAGGAGTCGAATAGACGGTTCCACGAAATGCTGGAGAACGTCGACCTGATCGCCGTTACCCTCGACTTGAACGGCATCGTCACGTTTTGCAACGACTACCTCCTGGCCCTTACAGGTTGGAAGCGGGAAGAGGTGATCGGTGCCGACTGGTTCACCAAATTCCTTCCGGAGCCTCACGATGCTGTGAGGAAATCATACTTCTTGGCGATCGCATCTGGAAAAATCCCTTCGCATCACGAAAATCCGATAAAGACGCGATCGGGGGAATTACGGGACATCACTTGGAACAATACGATCCTTCGCGATTCGGAGGGAAAGTTCATAGGCTCTGCAAGCATCGGAGAGGATGTGACGAAGAGGAATAGAGCTGAAAGAACACTGCAGGAGAGCGAGGAGCGCTTCCGGCAACTGGCCGAGAATATTCATGAGGCATTCTGGATTACGGACATTGAGAAGCATGAAGTGATCTACATCAGTCCGGCCTACGAGGTCATTTGGGGTCGCACATGCGCCAGCCTATACGAGGCGCCTGAAACATGGCTTGAGACGATGCGGCCGGAAGATCGTGATCGCATGGAGCTGGTCGCCCGAGAAAAGCAGAGCAAAGGCGGTTACGACGAGGAATACCGGATCATTCGGCCGGATGGTGCCGAGAGATGGATTCGCGACAGGGCTTTCCCGGTGCGTGATTCGAGCGGCACCGTTACCCGCTGCGTCGGAGTTGCCGAAGACATCACGGAGAGCAAGAAATTGCAGGAGCAGTTCTTTCGCGCCCAGCGTATGGAAGCGGTCGGCACGCTTTCTGGCGGGATCGCCCACGACCTGAACAACATCCTCGCCCCGATTCTCATGGCTCCGGCAATGCTCAGGGAGTACGCAAGGAGCGACCATGAGCGGCGGCTTCTCGATTTGATCGAGCAGTCGGCGCAGCGCGGAGCACATGTGGTGCGCCAGTTGCTAACGTTTAGCCGAGGCTCCGGGGGCGAGCGTGTCGGCGTCGAGATGCGGTCATTGTTCGACGAAATGATTGGGATAATGCGCGAGACCTTCCCACGTGAAATTGTCATAAAGGAGACGGTATCCGAGGACTTATGCGTTGTTTTGGGCGATCCGACACAGCTTCACCAGGTGATCATGAATCTGTGCGTCAACGCCCGCGACGCGATGCCAGGCGGCGGGACGCTCTCGCTCGAGGCCAGAAACGTCGAATTGAGGGCGGCGGATGTCTTGGCATACCCGCCAGCAAAGCCGGGGCTTCACATCGCCGTCAGCATAAAGGACACCGGCGAGGGCATTGCGCCGGCGAACCTCGAGAGGATATTCGACCCGTTCTTCACCACCAAGGCGCCAACGAAGGGTACGGGACTTGGACTATCGACCGTGCTGGGCATCATTCGGAGTCACCACGGATTCATAACCGTGACCAGCAAGCTCGGCCGCGGCACAATGTTTACAGTATATCTGCCGGCCGCTGTGGAAGCCATCGACATCCCTGACGAGCCGGCTGCCGACGCTCCGCCTCGCGGTCATGGGGAACTCATTCTGGTGGTCGATGACGAGGAGCCCATTCGTACGGCGACTAGCCTAACCTTGGAGAGCCACGGTTATCGTGTCTTGACGGCCGGCGAAGGGGCCCAGGGGCTCGCGGTGTTTGTCGAGAATCGAGAAGAGATACGCCTTGTGTTGACCGACTTGATGATGCCAGTGATGGGAGGCGTGACCTTGATTCATGCGCTCCATGTCTTGGAGCCCGGGATAAAGATTCTCGCTACGAGCGGACTCACCGACCAAGAAAATCATGCAAAGCTGGTGGCCCTCGGTGTCGACGGGATCATCACAAAACCGTGCGACCCTACCGTGCTGTTGAAATCAATCGCGATGCAATTGTCGAAAATTGGATCGCCTAGAGCGATGTCTGGGAAACTTGAGGGAGCTCTATCGGCATGATTGCGCTGGCGTTTCGAATTCCAACCCTCCGGTGATGAAGATATCGAAATAGCGCGTACATTCATTTCAATGGCTCAGGAGGCCCATTCGATGGCGTTCTCCTAGGCGCTGGTGCTGGGGAGGCTCGTTTGACTGCTCGCTGCGATTGGCCGTCGCAATGAAGGAAAGGGGACGGATGGATATGGCTGCGCTTTGCATCTGGATTCAGGACGGAAAAGGCGTTTCGGAAAGTCTCCGCATGTGAGGCCTTGAGAAGAGGTCCTTGCATTTGTTTGTGTTGTTGCCTTATGCAGCCGGCATGTTCCCGTGGGCGAACAGGAGAGCTAAGACCGTTACCAGCAAATGAAAGCCACCGCATCCGTTGGGACGGAGCCGTCCGATTTTGGGCGTGCGATCATGGGCGGCTTTATCGCTGGCACGATCGACGTGGGGTCCGCCTCCCTGATCAACTGGCTGAATCCGATCATCATACTTCGTGCTATCGCGAGCGGAATTCTCGGGGAGGCGTCATTCCGGGACGGGATGGGATCGGCGCTGCTGGGCCTTTTGCTGCAATGGGCGATGTCCATCATCATCGCGCTCATCTACAGTCTTGCCGTCGATCGGCTTCGCGGGTTGCGGCAGGCCTGGGTCGCCGGCGGCCTCGTTGCCGGTGTCTTCACCTTCCTCATCATGAACTTCGTGGTCGTGCCGCTTTCAGCCGTGGGAAGGATGCCGCACTTCACCGCGAGCAAGCTCGTCGCGAACTTCGTCGCCCTTCTGCTCTTCGGCCTTATTATCGCCTTTTTCGCGCGCCAGCATGGTGCGATCCGGGAATGAAAGACAAGAGAGGCGCCGATGGCGTGGGACTGAGGGACGGGCTCACGGGAGCCGAAGAAGGCGGAAAACGACTTCCAAGATTCAGCCCGAATCCCGGCTGCACCATCGAAACGGGACTGGCGCGTTCAGAAACACGAGCGCACGGTGCCACCGTCGACGCGGAGGGCGGCTCCGTTGGTGGCCGACGAAAGCGGGCTGGCAACGTAGACGACGAGATTGGCGACCTCGTCAGTCGTTGCGAAGCGCTTGAGGAGGGAGCTGGGCCGCACGCTAGTGAAGAACTCCCTCTCGAATTCGGCAAACGGCTTGCCGCCGCTGAGCTGTTTCACGAATTCATCGACGCCGTCGGACCGTGTCGGGCCGGGGAGGACCGCGTTGACCGTCACGCCGGTGCCCGCGCAGGATTCGGCAAGGCCGCGCGAGACGGCCAGCTGTGCAGTCTTTGTCATGCCATAATGGATCATCTCGACCGGAATCTGAACGCCGGACTCGCTGCTGACGAAGACGATCCTGCCCCAGTTCCTCTGTTTCATGCCCGGCAGGTATGCGCGGCTCAGGCGCACCCCGCTCAGGACATTGACCTCAAAGAAGCGCCGCCAGTCCTCGTCCGGTATCTCTTCGAAAGGCTTCGGCTCAAAAATGCCGAGGTTGTTGACGAGGATGTCAACGGCTGGAAATTGCCCCACCAGTTTTTCAACGACTGCGGCGTCCGAGAGATCGCCGGCAAACCCTTCGAGCTTCGCGCCGGTCGCCGCTTGCTGAACCTTGGCGAGGGCACTTTGTACGGATTCGGCCGAACGGCCGTTGATGATGACGTGCGCGCCTTCACGGGCGAGGCCTGTGGCTATGGCGAGACCGATGCCCTTGGAGGAACCGGACACAAGGGCAAGTTTGCCCGACAGCTGGAGATTCATGGGGACACGAACCGATGCTCCTAAATTCACCCGTGTCAAATCACCTGAATCTGACTGACGCGCTGGCCCCGAGGGGCTAAGAAGGGCCGCCGATTTTTCAGGGACTGAAGAGGAGCCGCGGATAAAGGCACTCGCCACCATTGGATCTGCCTGCGACCGTAGGCCGCCGGACGACGAAGCAAGACATTCGCGATTAGCGATGCCATCATTGCCGCATGAACGATCAACCCACTGGATGAGATGACACCTCTGTCCCCCTTCCCAGGGCTTGCAACCAAGCCTTCGCGCCTAGGCGCCGAACAAGTCGCGCGTTACCGCGACGAAGGATATCTGATCTGCCAGCAGCCGGTGCTTCCGGAGCAGCGCTTCATCGCGCTCAAGGCACGATTCGAGAAGCTGCTCGGCGATCTCCCCGCGGGAGAGCGCCCGGAAACCATGGATGTTCCGCATTTCATGCATCCGGATCTTCTCGAATGGGCTTTGGACCCGGCGGTTCTCGATCTGGTCGAACCGATCGTCGGTCCCGACATCGCTCTCTTCTCCACCCACTTCGTCTGCAAGCCCAAGGGCAACGGCAAGCGGGTGCCCTGGCACGAAGACAGCGCCTACTGGGCCGGCCAGATAGAGCCGATGGAGGTCTGCACGCTCTGGCTCGCGATCGATCCATCGACCCGCGCCAACGGCTGCATGATGGTGATCCCCCACACCCACAACACGGGCCGAAAGGGGTTCAGCGACTACGGCGAGGTCGACTCGCGCAGCTCGGTCTTCAGCACCGAAATACTGCGCGAACAGAGGGACGATGCGCGGCGCGCCTATATCGAGCTGCAACCGAACCAGTGCTCATTGCACGACGCGCGCATCCAACATGGCTCGGAGCCCAATACCTCCCGCACTCGACGCTGCGGCTGGACCCTGCGTTTCTGCCCGACACGGGTGAAGTTCAACGAGTCCCGCTTCGACGGCATGCACCAGGTCTATCTCGCGCGGGGTGCTGACCGCGGCGGCAACCGATATGCCGACCCGACCCGGTCCTATCCGGAGATCATGCGAAAGCGCGCAGAAGCTGGGCGCTACAAGAGCAGCCACTGAACCTGGGGCGGCATGGCGGGTCCCTACTCGATTCCCACGCAGCCCTTGACCGAATCGATAAGGCGGCCGGAATCGTAACCCACGCCATCTTTGAAGACCGTTTCGACCTTGCGGATATCGCCTATCGATTCGAGCGGATTTCCCTTCAGGATGACGAGATCGGCCGCCTTGCCAGCCTCAAGTGTGCCCACTTCCCGGTCGATCCCCAGGAGCTTCGCCCCGTTGATCGTCGCGACCTGGATGGCCTGGGCCGGGCTAAGGCCTGCCTCCACGAGGAGCTCCACGTCCCGAAGGCTGCCATAGCCGGCGACCGCATTGCCCACGCCGGTGGGATCCGTTCCCGCGGCAAGCAGGCCGCCTGCATCGAAGTACCTCTTTTCCATTGCCATCAACTTCTTGAACCGCGGGACCATGCTGGCATTGTGCTCGTTGGTCCGAGCCCAGGATGTGAAGTAGTTCTCGCGGGCCGGCTCCGACATGGATTCCAGCGCGCGGGCCGGCAGAATGGGGCGGCCGGCGACGAATCCCTCGATGACCGCCAGGGTGGAGGTCAGCGCAACGTGCCTGGAAACGAGCAGCTGGATCAGGGCGTCGACCTCGGGCGAATCGGCCTTGGTCTCATCCAGGCTCGCCTGGGTGGCTGCGGGGACCGGCAGCTCGCCCTCCTTTTTCCCCCGGACAAAATCGGTCGCAGCGAAAAACCCGTGCTCCAGGTTGTCGATCCCAAGCTCCGCCGCCTCCTTGTAGGTCATGACCCCGATGTGTCCGGTGACCTGGAGCCCCCGCCTGTGGGCCGCGTCGATCGCCGCCGCAGCCACATCGCGGCGCACGTGGATGTAGAGCTTGAAGGAGGTGAAACCGTGGTCCGCCCAATAGTCGACGAGCTTGGCCGCATCCACCGGCCCGCTGACCGCATGCATCTGGGCGATCAGGGACGGCGAGCCCTCGATGTAGGGCGCGGTCAGGTGCAGCTTGGGTCCTGGCATCTCGCCGGCATCGATCCGCCTCTTGATCTCCAGGTCGGCATCCGGCTCGATCGAGCCCCCGGTGCGGATGGACGTCAGTCCGCAGGCGAGGTAGAGCCGCGGGAAGGAGTAGTCCATCTCGTTCACGTGAAAAGGCCCTGCCCCGGTCCGCACCGAGTAGAAGAGGTGCTCGTGCACCATGACGAGGCCGGGAATGACGGTCTTGCCGGTCAGGTCGACGATGCGCGCGTCGCCCGGGACCGAAACCGTGCCGAAGGGCCCGAGCGTGGCGATTCTTCCGTCCCGGATGAGCAGCGTCTGGTCCTCGCGGGCGGCAGGGTTGGTCGCATCGACGAGACGGGCGTGAACCAGGGCGATGAGGGGGGCGCTCAGCGAGATCTCCGGACGGGCCTCCTCGGCGGCCATCGCGGCGGAAGCGAGCGCGGCGGCGGCCGCAAGCCCGCGGCAGAAAAGCGCGCGAGAGGATGAACAAGGGGCCATTTGAGCGGGATAGGGTCGGGGTTCCCGCAGCGCAAGTCCGATCAGGTGTCTTCGCCGCCAATTCAGACGATGACTGTCCCGCCAGCCACTCGGCGGAGCAAATTGCTCTGGCTTTCCGGCCGCAATCGCTATGGCCTCTCCGACATCCGCCCGAGGCAGGCACGCTTACCCCAAGGGGAAAATGCGCCGAACTTCCGGCGCCTGGACGGCGTCCCCGAGCGACGCAAACACATAAACCCTTACCCCAACGGCTCCTTCGCCGAGCCCGGCCCTCGCCCAAAGCACATCCGACAACACGCCATGAGACCATTCCTTGCGCGCCTCAGCTGCCTCCTCATGACCGGCCTGGCGGGGATGTCGGCGCACGCCGCTGACATCGACGGCAGGTGGTACGCCGAGTTCGAAACCCGGATGGGCCTGCAGAAATATGTCTACGAGTTCAAGAGCGGCGACGACGGGACGATCACCGGCAACGCCGAATGGCAGCGCATGGATCAGAAGGGCGCCACCGCGCTGAAGGACGTCAAACTGTCGGGCGACACCCTTTCGTTTGTGGAGATGATGACGATTCCGGATGGCTCACAAATCTCCGTCACCTACACGGGAAAGCTTTCGGGTGACGAGCTCAAGCTCACCCGCGCCGTGGGCAACGTCGCGACCGAGGACCTCATCGCGAAACGCGTCACCGGCAAGGCAGGCTCCGGCGGATCGGCGGCTGCCGGGCCCCAGAATGCCATCGCGCCCGGCCCCTTCCAGCCCACGTGGGAATCCCTCGCGCAGGGATACCGGTGCCCGGACTGGTTTCGCGACGCGAAGTTCGGCATCTGGGCTCACTGGACGGCGCAATGCGTGCCCGAGCAGGGCGACTGGTACGCCCGCAACATGTACATCCAGGGCACGAGGCAGTATGACTACCACGTCGCGCACTACGGGCACCCGTCGACATTCGGCTTCATGGAGATCGACAACCTCTGGAAGGCGGAGCATTGGGACCCGGAGAAACTGATGCAGCTCTACAAGCGCGCGGGAGCCAAGTACTTCGTCGCGCTCGCGAACCACCACGACAACTTCGACACCTACGACTCGAAGTACCAGCCTTGGAACTCGGTAAACGTGGGGCCGAAGAAGGACATCGTCGGCACCTGGGCCAGGATCGCCCGCGAAAACGGCCTGCGGTTCGGCGTCAGCAACCACTCTTCGCACGCCTGGCACTGGTTCCAGCCCGCCTACGGCCACGATGTCGAGGGGCCGTATGCGTTCGTGCCGTACGATGCAGCGACGCTCACCAAGGCCGACGGCAAGGGAAAGTGGTGGGAGGGCCTCGACCCGAAGGATCTCTATTGCGGCCTTAGGATCCCGATGCCCAGCGACCTGAAGACCGCGAAGGAAGCGGAAGAATGGCATCAGAAGAATGACCAGTGGTTCGAAACGGTCCCCCCAAACGACAACGGCTACTCCGAGAAATGGTTCCTCCGCGCCCAGGACCTCGTCGACAAGTATCATCCGGACCTCCTTTACCTCGACGACAACGAGCTACCTCTCGGGCAGTACGGCCTCGACATCGCCGCGCACTATTACAACGCGAACCGCGCGTTCCACGGCGGCAGACTTGAGGCCGTCCTCGATGCCAAGTACATGAAGCCCGAGCACCGCGCCGCGGTCGTGCAGGACATCGAGCGCGGTGTGGCCGAGGGCATCAGCGCCGCCCCGTGGCAGACCGACACCTGCATCGGCTCATGGCACTACGAGCGCCGGCTTTTCGATGAGCACAAGTACAAGACCGTCGCGCAGGTCGTCCACCTGCTCGTCGACGTCGTCAGCAAGAACGGGAACCTTCTCCTGAGCGTGCCCCTCCGTGGCGACGGCACCATCGACGACGACGAGCTCGCGTTCCTGGGCGGCATGGCGAAATGGATGGACGTCAACGGCGAGGCGATCTTCGGAAGCCGCCCCTGGGTCGTCTACGGCGAGGGCCCGTCGACCGCCGAGAAGGCCGAGGCGGGCCAGTTCGGCGGGGCGAGGGATGTTCGCACCAAGCCCTACACCGCCGAGGACATTCGCTTCACCACCAAGGGCGATGCGATCTACGCCATCCTGCTCGACTGGCCGTCGGACCACGGCGTCGTCATCAAGTCCTTCGCGGTCGGCTCCGCCGAAACCCCGGCGCGGCTCGGGCGGGAGGTCGCGTCCGTTTCCCTGCTTGGCTCGGCCGAGAAACTCCCGTGGCAGCGCGACGCGGCGGGTCTGCACGTGGTGCTTCCGGCGGCAAGGCCCGGAAGCGACGCGTACTCGCTCAAAATCGCCCTCAAGTAGCCCGCGGCCGCGGCGCCATCCCGCGGTGTTGCGTCAGCCGCGCCGGCGGCTTCAGTCGCTCAACGCCTGGTAGGCGAGAACCTGTATCTCCTTGTCGAGGCCAAGGCCGCCCGTGGGATGCAGCTGCGCCATCGATATGACGATCATGTCCTCCCTTGGATCGATCACGAACGAGGTGTAGTAAAACCCTCCCCATCCGAATTCGCCGGGGGAACCGAGCTCGGACAGCGGTGCCTTGACCCCATCCACGCCGAAGCCGAGCCCAAAGCCCATTTTCTCGCTGATCGGACCAAGCTGGTCGTGGGTCATGAGCTCGACGGATTTCCTGCTGAGCACACGGACCTTGTCGAGGGACCCTCCATTCAGGAGCATCTGGCAGAAGCGGGCATAGTCCCGGGTCGTCGACGAAAGGCCCGCGCCGCCCGAGAAGAGTTTCCTGGGCCCGTTGTAGGGATAGTCGGCGGAGTACGCCATGGTCCCTTCCACGATCGGCGAGTCGGGAAAGCGGCTGAGCCCCTTCCCCTCATAATAGGTGTACGCCGCGGCGAGCCTGGGCACCTTGTCCGCGGGCAGGTAGAAATACGTGTCCTTCATCCCGAGGCGCTCGAATATCCGGGTGCGGAAGAAATCGTTGAGCGGCATGCCGGAGACGACCTCGACCAGGCGGCCTAGCACGTCCACGGAGAGGCTGTATTCCCAGCGATCGCCGGGGTTGAAGAGCAGGGGGACGCCCGCCAGCCTTTTCACGCTGTCCCCGATGGTTCCGTCGTACTGGAGGAGCCCGCTTGCGACATTGGCATCCGCGTACTGCTGGCCGAGGTCCTTGTTCCAGTTGTAGGTGATGCCCGACGTATGCCTCAGGAGATCCTGGATCGTGATCTCCCGGGTCGCCGGTATCGAGTAGGGCTGGCCGGCCGCCGGCTTGACGAACACCTTCGGGTTCTTGAACTCGGGCAGGTACTTTGAGATCGGGTCCTCAAGCAGGAACTTTCCCTCCTCGTACAGCATCATGACTGCCGTGCTCGTGATGGGCTTCGACATGGAGCAGATCCGGAAGATCGAGTCCTGCTGCATCGGCTTGCCCGCTTCCCGGTCCGCCATGCCCCGCGCGTCGAGCCACGCCACCTGCCCGTGACGGATCACCATCGTTACCGCTCCAGCTATCCGCTTGTCGTCGATGTTCTGCTGGACGAGGGTCGCGATGCGGCCAATGCGCTCGGACGAGAGTCCAACCGACTCGGGTTTTGCGGCGGGCAGCTCCTGCGCAAATCCCGTGGCGCAGAGCACGAGCGAGGCGACGATCGATGATATGGGGCGTATTCGGTTCATGTTGAAAAGGGGAGGTGTCACCGCGTTTTTTTTGGGCCCTTGCGCCTGCGACGCACGCGCGGGCATTGCGTTCGAATCAGAATTGCAATGAAACGCTCTCTATGTCGACGGCCGCCTGGACCGCCCCGATCGAGGAGATGGTTCCGAAATCCGCCTTGCGCAGCGAGAATTGCACGCGCTCTACCTGCGCCAGGTCGATGGCTATCCTGCCTTCCGGCGGCGACAGCCAGTACGACCATGTCCCAGGATAACCCTCCGGCAGCATGACCGACCGGGCGGACAGGAGCGACGAGACCGGAATGACGACGTCCTGCCACTCGCCCGAGGCGAATACCTTCCGGCTCCAGGCAGAGCCGTCCTTCTCCACCAGAGTCACCCGGATGACAGACGGGGCGGCGGCGCCCTTGAGCCTGATGCGGATCGCCTTTGCGCCGGCGATGGCCGCTCCTCGATCTGAAATCCGGTCGCCAATATACAGGGAGGCGGTGAAATCCTCGGGCATGAGGTCCGAGGGGTATTTCAGCGGGTAGGCCATGCTGCCGGGCCGGCTGCCCTCTGTCGCCGCCGGAGTTCGGTTGCGCGCCTCGCCGCTGCGCGAGACCGCCAGGTTGGCGATGTCGCGACCGGGGTCGAAGACTTGAATGGGGGCGTCCGGGGCCACCACGCGCGATGGGTAGGTTTCGCCGCGGAGGGCGGCCACGGGCGAGTCGTGGGGGAAAACGAGCTTCTGGTCGCCGGAGGTCACGGTTACCCGAAACTCCACGTCGCCGGTGGGAAGCGTCCCGGCGGCCAGGCGGGCGCGGTACTCGTATCCGTGGATGTTTTCCATGATGAACGTCCTTTCAGCCGCGCCGCCCGCCGTGATCTTGAGGGCGACCTCCGTCGGCGCGTCGGTTGAAGCGACGGTGGCGCCAATCGAAATCGGCTGGTCGGCAGGGTATTCCGACTGGGCATGGAGGACGATGGTCGTCGGGTATGGTGTTGGCTCCGGGCACACGAATTCGCGTATGCCGAGATAGTAGGGGACGTTGGGAAGGCGGTCGGGCAGGGCGACCGGCGCCGTGCGGGCGGAGCTGGTCAGCAGGAACGCGCCGGGGCGGATTCCGAATGTCCCGCCTGACGCCCGTGTTGCGTAGGCGTTTCCCACGTTCAGGGGCTCGACCTTGAACGAATCGCCAAGGTCCGGAACGCTGACAGTCATTGGCCAGGTGCGCGTGATGAGCCGGAAGACCAGCCGGTCGATTCGTGTGGGGGCAAACGGGTCGTCGATCTGGATGGAGTCGGGATAGACCTCCAGGCGCCATACTCCATCCTCGATCTTGTCCAGAAAATAGAGGCCGGCTCCCTCGTAACGGACGAGCGGGGACGAGCCGAAGCCCACGATGCGTCGAAGTTCCCTGGGCGCGGGGGGACGGCTCGTGGTGTTGTTCGAGTAATAGAACAGATCGCGGCTTACCAGCTCGCTCAGGTCTTCCTCGTAGCTGACGCGGAAGTCGCCGAACCGGGTGTTCCCGGGATAGGCCCCGACGGGCTGCATTCGCGGAATCCTGCGCATCACCTGGCTGGCGATGATCGCGCTGGCGGCCTTCTGCGGCGTGTAGACCATGTTCAGGCAATGCGTCTGCCATCCCAGGTTGTACGGGGCGGTCGCCAGCATGTCGTACGAGAACATGGCCGCCGACTGCGCCCCGACCGAGCGAAACGTGCGGATCATGGCGGGATAGTGGTACCCGCTCATGACGTCGGGCATGTCGTACTCGTAGACGACCCTCGGCTTGCCCGCCAATTCCGGCGCCAGCATCGGCGGATAACCGTCCACGGTCCGGAGGAAGTTGCCGCGGAGCTGGTGCCCCGAGACCAGGCCGCTCGGGTACTGGGCGAAGCTCACTCCATCGGCCTTCGAGGCCGCGATGGCCTGGGCCATCGCGAAATCCTGGCTGAAATTGTAGAACGTTATCTTCTGGCAACCCGTATCGCGAACGGCGCCAACCAGGGCGTTGATGTAGTTCACGGAGCCCTCAAAATCCTGCGGATGCTGCGCCGGCTCATTGATCAGCTCGACAAAGCAGATGTAGGGCTCGTCCTTCAGGGCCAGCTTCGTGTATGGGTTCACGTGGTTGAGGATCTGCTTGAGGTAGTTCACCTGGGCGGCGATCGCGTCGGGGTTCGTGCCCAGCTCCTCCTTTTTGTAGAACCGCGAGAAGCCGACCGCCGTGGGGTCGTCCGCGCGTGGCCACATCGAGCTATACGTGACAATCGGGCTCAGGAGCATGTGCAGGTCGCGCGACTTGGCCTGGTAGATGAGGTAGTCGAGAAGGTCCAGGTGATCGTTTGCGATCAGGTTGCCCTCCCTGTCGCAGCATTCCCAGTCTCCCCAAAAGCTGAGGCGAAGCGCGTCCCAACCCATGCGGGCAAAGTGGGTCATGTCCTGCTCGATCATCTTCTTGCGGTCGGCGTGGACGGCGCCCGCAGCCCGGTAGTCCGAGGCGGACGGCAGGCAATAGTTGGCCCCCAGCATGGCCACCTCCACATTCGAGCTGCGCCAGCGCATGACCCCCTTCGAGTCGACGTAGATCAGCTCCTTCGGGCGGCCTTCCGGCGTCTGGCACAAGCCGGCGGCGCCGGCAAGGAGGCCCGAGGCGAGCAGCATGGCGAGGCGTAGCGTTCTCGCGCTCATTTGGCTCCCGGGTTCGCGGGCGACGCGGCGCGCGGCTTGTCGAGCATCCCGCGGTCTCCCAGCCACGCCATGAATAGCGGCATCCAGGCATAGACCGGCCTGTCCTCCAGGCGGATGCCGAAACCGTGGCCGCCCTCGGCAAAGACGTGCATTTCCACCGGAACGCCGGCCGATTCCAGGTCGAGTCCAAGCCGGACCAGCGGCGGGGTCAGGTTATTCTGGTCGTCGTCCGCGCCGCAGAGAAAGGCCGGGGGCGTGCGCCGGGTCAGCGTGAGGGGCGTTCGGGACAGCCCGGGATAAAACAGGGCCTGGAAGTCCGGGCGGCAATCGATCAGGTCGACGCTGTCATTGGAGCCGGTTACCGGGGTATCGAACTGGGTGGCGGCCAGCACCGCCACCTCCCCGCCGGCCGAAAAGCCCATGATGCCCACCGCGGAGGGATTGACGTTCCACTCCCTTGCGCGGCTGCGCACCGTGCGGATCGCCCGCTGCGCGTCCATCAGGGCGTGCACGCTCACCTGGTAGGGGGATCCCTCCTCGCGGGCCAGGCGGTACTTGAGCACGAACGCGGCGACGCCGTGCGCGGAAAGCCATTTTCCCACCGCGTTTCCCTCATGCTCCAGGGCCAGGTACCGGTGGCCGCCCCCAGGGCAGACGACGACGGCGGCGCCGGTGGCCTTGTCCGGCGGCGGCAGGTACGGGATTATGGAGGGGTTGCTAATGTGGGAAACGACCGGGAACCATGTCGTCTTGAAGTTTTCCCAATGCGTTTGCTCGGGAGAGGCCTGTCCACCGGAGCCGGGCGGTCCCAGGGCCCAGAGGGGAATGGCCGCGGGCAGCTCGGCGAACGTCGGCTCGGCCGTGGGTTTGACATGCATCTCCGGCTCGCCGCGCGTTGCCGGCGAAAGGGTCGATGCCGCGATGATCGCGGCGGCAATCATGAGGGGGTTTCTCATGGGCTGTTGCACCTTCCTTATCCGACGCGCCTACGGGGTCAACTGGAAGCTGCCCGCGGCGCCGTCGGGATAGATCGCGATCTGGTGGTTGCGCACCATGGGGCGCACGCTCGAGCCGTCCACCCGGGAGATGATCTGGACCGTCTGCTGCAGCGGCATGTGGCAGTCGACGCATTTGCCGTCGATCGCGCGGCCCAGCTTGGGAAACCTGCGGCAGCTCTCGATCGCGTGGCAGGTCATGCACACCGATGAAAAGGGCGTCAGTTCGCGCTGCTCCGCGTGGACGTCATGGCACGTCCCGCAGGTCATGGTTGTGCTCAGCCGGAAGCATTTGCTCCGCTCGAGGAGCTGGACCTGGCTCGCATGCACGTCGACCCGGGCGGATGGAGCCAGCTTCGCGAAGGTCAGGTGCCTGTCCAATTCGTCGCCGGGGACAAATGACAGGGGCGGCGTGATCGACGTGCCGAGGCCCTCGTGGCATTGGCCGCAGATGTCGAGCTGCCTCGCCCTCGAAAGCCTCGCCGGATTCACGATGGCCCGCTCGGCTGGCGACCGCGGTGGGGTGGCGGAGCTAAACCGGTCGACGTGCTCGCCCCCCGGCCCATGGCACCGCTCGCAGGTGATGCCGAGGACGATGCTTGAGACATTGTAGCGGTTCCTGGGCGGCGCGCGCGACTCGAAGCGTCCCGCGTGGCACTCGAGGCACCTCGGGCCGATGGTCCTGTCAAAATCGGCGCGCCCATCGGTGTACCCGGGACTGTTCACCCAGCCGTCCAGTCCGGTCCAGTAGGAGAGGGGGAGCTGGAAAAGCTGATCGCCATCCCAGAAAAGGTAGGATTGGCCCTTCCTGCCGGAGCCAACGACGATGTCGATGCGCTCCGACCGCGTCAGGACCTCGGTCGGCGAGGACCTCAGGTGGGCCGTCTGGAAAAATCCACGCTCGTCGGCCTCCATCTCGAAATAAAGGTTCGGATTCACGGTCATCAGCGTATTGGAGCCGGGGCCGAACTTCCCGTGGATCGTGTCCGACGTCGGCATGCTCGACGTCCTGAAATGGGCCGTTCCGTGATAGCTGCGGACCTTGTCCTCATGGCAGGAATTGCACGCCATGTCGCCCACGTAAGCCGACGTCGCGGCCCGCGCGAACGCCGGGAACGCTCCTGCCACGCTCGCGCCAAGCAGAGCCAAGACCACGGGACGCGCGCCCGGTCGCCGGGAATCCTGGCGGGTCGACGAGGGAGCCTGCTCGCCTGCGAGGGACATGTCGCCTTATTGCGCCTTCAATATTGGTCTTTCAACCCCCAATCGTGTTATCGGACCTGCGATTCCGCCGGCCGGGGATATGTGCGCGTCTTGTCCGGCGGCTGAGAGTCCGGCGCGTTCCCCCGCGACGCCATTCCCCGCTATCACGTTCCAGGTCGACATCGGATTGGCCGGCTTGACGGCGGGTGCGAGCGCCGCAAACGTCCCAAAAATGGCCAGTAGCCGACTGCCCCTGTTTGCCGCGCTTTCGCTCCTGGCCTCCCCAGCGTCGGTCCGGGCGCAGATCAACACGGTCCAGCCCATTGCTCCGGATGTCTATTTTCACGAGGGCGATCCGCGCCGGGGCCACTGCAACAACGGCTGGATAGTCATGAACGACTATGTCGTGGAGGTCGACGCCAACTATCCCTCGGGAGCGAAGATCGTGATCCCGAAGATTCGGGCGATGACCGAGAAGCCGCTGCGGTTTGTGATAGATACGCATTTCCATCCCGACCACTCCTTCGGCAACCAGATCTGGTCCGACGAGGGCGCAGTGGTGGTTGCCCAGGCGGGGACGCTCGACGAATTGGAAAAGTCCGGAGCCGCCGACTGGGATCTCTCGGCAAAGAGCCGGCCCGACGTGGCGGCAAGCAGGCTGAAGCTGCCGAGCTTGGTCTACACCGACCTCCTTGTGTTCGACGACGGCAGGCACCGCGTGGAGCTGCGTTGGGCCGGCATCGCGCACACCCGTGGCGACACGCTGGTCTGGCTGCCCAAGGAGAGGATACTTTTCACGGGCGACGTCTGTGTGAACGGATCCTTCAACTATGTTCACGACAGCGATATCGGCGAATGGATTAAGGCGCTGGAGGCCGCCAAGAAGCTGGGGGCGCAGAAGGTCTGCCCCGGCCACGGACCGATGGGCGGCCCCGAGATCATCGCGGACCAGCAGGGATACTTCATCGAGCTGCGCCGGGGCGTCCAGGAGCTTATCGACGAGAAGAAGTCGCCGGCCGAAGTCAAGGCGGCCGTCCCCGAGCTGGCCGCCCGTCTCAGGAAGATCGCGCATATAGCGCGCTACGTGCCCACCGACGCGTATTTCACGGCTCATGTGGGAAAGGCGTATATGGAGCTCGGGGCCGGCCCGCTGCCGAAGTAGCCCGCCGACGGACTCGATCCACCGGTGAAGCGAAGCGTGGAAGGGCTGCTCCCGGACGCGTAGAGGGTCCTCAGGGGCGGGGCGGTGGTCGGCGAGCCATAGACGATCGACGCGGAAACGCGGAAATGGGCCTAGTTCGGCCTTGCATCACGGCCCATCCAGCACGCGGTTCTCGGCCCAACGCGGCGCGCGAACGTTCAGGCTTCGACCATTGCCTTTATGACGCCCGTCTCCGGGCGACTCCACGCGGGGAATTCCTTCGGCATGGCCGCCAAAGACGCCCGGTGGGTGATCCACGGCGCCGTGTCGATGCGCCCGGCCTCGATGAGCCCGACGATGCGCGCGAAGTCGGCGGACTGCGCGTTCCTGCTGGCGAGGAGCGTCAGTTCGCGCCGGTGGAAATTGGGATCGCTGAATGTCACATCACCCTGAAAGAGACCCACGAAGACCAGCCGGCCGCCCTGCGCCGGAAGCTCAAAGGCGGATGCCATTGAGCCCGGATTGCCGGTGGCGTCGAAGACTGCCGTCGGCAGGTCCCCATGAGTAAGGCGCCGTAGGGCGTCGAAGGGGGATCCCTCGGCTCCGTCGATGGTGTGGGCCACCCCAAGCCGGCGCTGGCAGAATTCAAGACGGCCCGCGTTGACGTCGAGCGCGATGACCCGCGCGCCCTTCTCCGCGGCGAACTGCATGACGGAAAGCCCGATCGGGCCGGCGCCGATCACGAGCGCGAATTCGTCGCGCTGCAGGCCCGCGCGCTCGACGGCATGGCAGCCGATCCCGAGGGTCTCAACGAGCGCGAGCTGGTCAAGCGTGAGGCTCGCGGACGGATGGAGCTTGCGCGCGGGAACGACGAGCTGCTCGCGCATGCCGCCGTCGACATGGACTCCGAGCACCGTGAGGTTGGCGCAGCAGTTGGCCCTTCCCCGACGGCAGGCGCTGCATTCCAGGCAGTTGAGGTACGGCTCGACGGAGCAGCGGTCGCCGGGTTTCACGTTCGCGACGCCTGGGCCGACGGCAACGACCTCGACCCCCAGCTCGTGGCCCAGGATCCGCGGGTAGGTGAAGAACGGCTGGTTGCCGGCGAACGCGTGCAGGTCGGTGCCGCAGACGCCGATCCGGCGCACGCGCACGAGGGCGTCGCCGGCCTGCGGCGCCGCGGGAGGCACGGTCTCGATGGGGGCGAAGCGCCCGGGCTCTTCAAGTCGGATGCTGATCATTCGCGAGCAGGGCTCCCGATCGCGCCTTGGGGAAGGTGCCCTTGTCCGGGTCGCATGGCCAGTGATCGGGCATCGGGCGTTTGGCTATAGGCGGTCGCGCAGTTCCGACGGAAGGAGCTTCATCGTGAGCGCCCGCAATTTAGGGTCGGCAATCCCGAGCCCATAAGCCTTCTCCAGGACCTGCAGGTGGTAGAGCGACCCTGTGGTGAGCGATCGGATCTTGGCCGCGTCGATCTCCGACACGCAGCGCATCACCTGCTGGCTTGCGAGGTCGTTCCTGCTGCCCAGGGCAAGGACGACGGCCAGGCTGACGCGCCGGTCCCAGGCCAGGGTGCGATCGGATCCGCTGGAAAGGTTTGCAACGAGCGCGGCGAAGACCTTGTCGAAGCCCTCCACGTCTTCGCGGGCCTTCTCGACCTGGGCCAGAGCGACGAGCGCCCCAAGGTCGGCCGGGTAGCGCAGCAGCGCCCTGCTGGAGTAGGCGGCGGCGTCGATCTGGTGCATCTCGACGAGGTATTCGACCAGCCGGCTTCGAAGCGTCGCGGGATCGGTCTCGTCCGTCACCTCGAGGACCAGGACCGACTGCTCCTTGAACCCCGAGATCGGCGGGAGGTTGTAGGGGAGCGCCCTCAGCCAGTTGAAGACGCCGCCGTCGGTCTGGTGAAGGGCATAGATGAACGACTCCTTCGGCTGCTTCAGCCCCAGCTGCGCAAACGTGTCGAGGTCGTTGTCCCATGAGGGAACAACGATGTGGGTCACGCCGCGCTGGGTGATGAGCGCCAGGGTCTCGTCCGGCCTGGTCGAGTTCACGATGCGAAACGTGGCCGAAAGGCCGTCGCGGTTCTCCCAATTCTGGGTTCCCAATCCGCGCAGTCCGCCGTAAAAGCAGAAGCTCGACGTGCGGAGTGGCGGCAGGAGCACCGTGGCGCCGTCGGGGCCGGCGTGGTCCGCGATCCATTGGGCCAGGGCGCGCTCGTAGAGCCCCTCGACCTCAGACCTGGTGAACTTGAAGTCGTTTTCGCCGCCGGAGCCCGCTTGCGGAAACAGGCGCAGTGCGCCCAAGGCTACGGCCGGGGCCAGAAATCCGCACCAAATCCAGCGGGCCCGCCTGGACGCGACTGTCCCCCGGACGGTGGCCGGGCCTGCCGCGAGGAGCGCAAGCAGCGCGCAGTCGGCCGTGTTCCACCAGCGGAGCTGATGGAGCGAAAGCGCGACGGCCGCCAGGGCCGGTCCGAAAGCGATCGCTATGGCCGTGCGGCGCGCCGGGTCGGTCGCTCTTCTCGCGAGAAGCCAGGTTGCCGGGACAAGAAGCAGCAGGGGAAGGCAGGTCGCGGCGACCGGCAGGGTGACGCCGTCCCGGTCTATCCAGGCGGACAGGCCGTCCGCCACCACGGCATCGGGCAGGTTCGTGAGACGCGTGGAAAGCAGGTCTCCCGAAAGGAAGGAATGGTCCCCGCTCAGCAGGATGGCAACGGGCAGCGAAGCGAGGGCGGTCGCCGAGAGCACCCACATCGCGATGTCTCGCCAGCCTCCGAACGGCTTCCGGCCCGCCATCCACGATGCGAACCGCCACAGCAGCTCGCCCAGCCCGAGCCACGCCAGCCCGTAAAGCGGGTAGTTGACGCGAAGCTGCGGCTCCATGTGGCCGGGGAAGTACTCAACGAGGTAGGCGAGGAGGCTCGAGATGGCCCCCCCGAATGCCCATGCCCGCCATGGGGGCGTCTTGAACGCGCCCTCCCGGACTTCACCGGTTGAAATGCGGACCAGCACGGCGGCCAGGATTGCCCCTAGGGCGGTTCCCGCCGCCACCGGAACCTGGCCTGCTGCGCCAAGCCAAAGGCCGCAGCCGCCCGTGACCCCGCCCGCGAAAAACCAGCGGGAGGCCCGACCGGCGGCCGCTGTGCCGGTGATAAGCAGAAGCACGCTCCAAAATGCGGCGACCTGCGACAGGCCGAAGTCATTCGCGATGCCCGGCAGAAACGCGGCCGCGAGCGGGTACATCGCGGCGAGCCCGAGGGAAAGAAGCGCGGCGGCGGCGGCGCCCAGGCGCCGCGCCGCAAAAATCGTCACGGCGACGAGCAGGAGCAGGTGCAGGAGCGGGTCCGCGAACAGGGCGGCCCTCTCCACGCAAAGGCCCAGCGGGCGGCCGGAATAGCCGTGATCGACCCAGGCGATCAGCACGAGCCACCACCGGTAGGGCGAGGCCGAGTGGACATCCCTTCCGAACGGGGAGTTCTCGTAGTCGACCGACCGCACCCGCCAGTCGCCGCGCGCCAGCATCAGCTGCGTCTCCTCGATCCACTGGTAGGTCGGGTTGTTGTGCTCGGGGACGATGAGCCAGCGCTTTCCGTCGGCGTAGCCCGTCGGGGATCCCGCGTCGGTCCTCGCCTCCTCGCTGGCGACCTTCGAGACAAACTCCACCCGCTGCGCGCGCCCGTAGTCCGTCCACGCGACGAATGCGACCGCGCAGACGGGGGCGATCATCCAGGCGCGGTGCGTAAGCCAAGGGGGGAGGCGCATTCGGGTATTTGCAGTGCCTGCAGATTCGGATGACGCCAAGGCAAAATCGCCGGCACGGGCCGGTGCGAACCGCGCGCCCGCGAGACCGTCCTTGACTCGGCAGCGGTGGGATTGTCCTTCTTTCGTCTCTTCATGTGTGCCGCCAAGACGCCTCGTCGTTTGTAAGCCGCCGTGAACCGCAAGAAATTCATCAGGATCATGGCGACCGGCGGAGCGGTCCTTGTCGGCCGCCCGCGGTATCTCCTGGGCGGCGAGGCGAAGGGAGGACCTGGAGCGCCTGCGGTCGGGCAGGCGCCGACCGAGGGCTCGATCTCCGATCAGCCGCTGGCTCCGCGCTCGGGCCGGCGCGGGGCGACCATGTTCAGCGTCCTTCCGCCCCAGGAGACTGGAGTCATCACGGAGAACCCCTATGACGATCCCAGGATGTGGGGCGCCCTCTACAGCGAGAACGAGACCGGGGCTATCGGCACCGGGGTGGCGATCGGGGACTACGACGGCGACGGCCGGCCGGATATTTTCGTCGTGAGCAAGACGAGGAGCTGCCGGCTCTTCCGGAACCTCGGCAACTGGAAATTCGAGGACGTCACGGAGAAGGCCGGGGTCGGAGACAAAGGTGTCGAGGCCGGCGTATGGAAGCAGGGCGCGACGTTCGCGGACGTGAACAATGACGGGCTCCTCGACATCTATGTCTGCCGTTTCGGGGCCCCGAACCTGCTGTACATGAACCAGGGCGACGGAACCTTCCGGGAGGAGGCCGCGGCGCGGGGGCTCGCGATCAAGGACGCATGCGTCATGGCCGCGTTCTGCGACTATGACCGCGACGGCTGGCTCGACGTCTTCGTACAGACCAACCTCCTGGACTCGGACGCCCATCCAAGGGGCCAGAGGGACTACCTGTTTCACAACGACGGCGACGGCACGTTCACGGACGTGACGGAACGGGCCGGGATCAGCGGCGAGGCGCAGGGACACTCGGCGGTCTGGTGGGACTACGATGGTGACGGGTGGCCGGACCTTTATGTTGCCAACGACTTCGCGGCGCCCGACAAGCTCTACCACAACAACAGGGACGGGACCTTCACCGATGTCATCGATTCGGTGGTGCCCCACATGCCGTATTCCTCGATGGGTTCGGACCTGGGCGACGTGAACAACGACGGCCTCGTGGATTTGTTCGTGGCCGACATGGCGGCGAGCACGCACCAGAAGGACCAGCGGGCGGTCGCCGTGATGCGCAGCCTGCTCATGGATTCGCAGGACACCTCCACCGCGGCCCCGCAGGTCATGCGGAACGCCCTCTACCTGAACACGGGCACGGGCCGCTGCCTCGAGGCGGCGTGCCTCGCGGGCCTGACCGCGACCGACTGGACATGGTCGGTGCGCCTTGAGGACCTCGACAACGATGGTCGCTTGGACCTTTTTGTGACGAACGGGATGAACCGCGAGTCGAACAACGCCGACCTCACGGCGCGCAAGGAGCTGGCGGAGAGTTCCGATGAAAAGGTACGCGTGGAGGAGGCGAGCCCCGTTCTCGCCGAGCAGCACCTCGCGTTCAGGAACATGGGAGACCTGCGCTTCGAGGACGTGAGCGCGGCGTGGGGGCTCAACCAGAAAGGGGTGAGCTTTGGGTCGGCCTTCGGGGACCTGGACGGCGACGGCAACCTCGACCTCGTGTACACGAACTATGAGGGGGGCGTGACCCTCCTGCGAAACGACTCGGACTCGGGTCACCGGATCACCCTCGCCCTGCGCGGCACCCGCTCGAACCGCTTCGGTGTCGGCTCAACCGTGCGCATCGAGACCGACTCGGGTGTCCAGGTCCGTGTGCTCGTGCTCGCCCGCGGGGTGCTTTCCAGCTCGGAGCCGATCCTGCATTTCGGCCTCGGCGAGGATTCGACAATCAGGCGCCTGACGGTGTCGTGGCCGAACGGAGGCACCCAGTCCTTTTCCGACCTGCCGGTCGACAGGCGGTTCACGATCACCGAGCCGTCCGCGCCCGTTTCTCCGGCATCGCCCGGCCCGGCGGCGCCCGGTCAATTTTCCGAGGTCAGCCGGGCCATGAATCTGTCGTTCGCGTCCCGCGAGACAGCGGTCGACGAGGCCATCCAGCAGCCGCTGCTGCCCATGCGGCAGAACCGGCGCGGGCCGGCCGTCGCGGTCGGGGATGTCAATGGCGACGGCAGGGACGACGTGGTCCTTGGGGGCACGCCATCGGATCCTGCGCGCATCCTCGTCGCGGATGGTGCCTTCCTTTTCTCCCTTTCGGACTCGTCGGTGCTCGCGGCCGAGGGCCCGCTCGACGACGGCCCGCTGCTTCTCTTTGACGCGAACGGCGACGGAAAGAACGACCTGCTCATCACGAGGGGCGGCAGCAGCCTGCCTGCCGGCTCGGCGGCCTACCAGCCGGTGCTGTTCCTCAACGACGGCCATGGCGCGTTCCGGCCAGCCCAGGCCGATGCGCTTCCCCGGCTCGCGGTGAGCGTCGGCGCCGTGGCGGCGGCCGACTTCGACCGCAGCGGCCGCCTCGGCGTTTTCGTGGGAGGACGTGTTGTGCCGGGCCAGTACCCGCTTCCTCCCCGAAGTGCGCTGTGGGCGAATCGCGGTGGCCGGTTCGAGGACGTGACCGACGTCCTTGCGCCCGGTCTCCGAGAGGTGGGAATGGTGACATCGGCGCTATGGACCGACGTGGATGGCGACGGCTGGCCCGACCTTCTTGTCACGCTTGAGTGGGGCCACGTGAGGTATTTTCACAACATCTCGGGCCAGGGCTTCGAGGATTGGTCCGAACGGGGAGGGTTCTCAGCCGCAGGGACGGGGTGGTGGAACTCAATCGCCGCCGCGGACTTCAACGGCGACGGCCGAATGGACTACGTGGTCGGCAACCTGGGCCTCAACACGCCCTATCACGCCTCCTCGGAGCGTCCCGCGCTCCTTTTCTACGGGGATTTCAAGGGCGACGGTGGACGCCAGCTCATCGAGGCCTATTACGAGGGCGACCGGCTCTATCCCTGGCGCGCAAAGCGGGACATCGGGTCCTCGATTCCGTCGGTCCTGAAGCGCTTTCCCAGGAATGACTACTACGCTCGCGCCACGCTGGGAGAAATCGTGGGAGAGGCTAAGCTGGCGGCGGCGCAGCGTTTCGCCGCCACGGAGTTTAGAAGCGGCGTGTTCTTGAGCCAGTCCGACGGGACCCACCGGTTCGAGGCGCTGCCCCGGATCGCCCAGATCTCGCCTTTCCAGGGCCTCGTGGCCGCTGATCTCGACGGTGACGGGCACGCCGACATCTACGCCGTGCAGAACTCCTACTCCCCAATCCCCTACACGGGCCGATTCGACGGGGGCTGAG